>SAMEA3663052__coassemble_581_pt1 | contig 18190 bp, 15 predicted proteins | sample SAMEA3663052__metabat2_high_PE_014 | metagenome-assembled genome bin SAMEA3663052 (sample SAMEA3663052) | pig gut metagenome | biome: pig gut; feature: pig-associated habitat; material: faeces | place: France | collected 2012 | reverse complement strand
GACGGCTTCAGCGTATCCGCTCCGGCGCCTGACGCCGGGCCGCAGAAGGACGCGGTGAGGGAGGCGATGAGGCGGGCCGGCATCTCTCCTGAGGACCTCGGCTGCGCCGCGCTCCACGGCACCGGCACCGCCGCGAATGACGCGATGGAGAGCAGGCTGATGCATGATCTCCTGCCGGAGGTGCCAGCCTTCGCGCCCAAATACTATACCGGGCACACTCTCAGCGCCGCGGGCGCCATGGGCGTGATGCTCTCGGCGCTTGTGATTGAGGATGAAATCCCCATTCCCTGTCTCCCGTACGCTCCTGGTGATGCCGATCCGGCGCTCCCGGAGTTCAGCCTCGTGACAGAGCCGGGGCTCAGGTGCAGGGGCAGATACGCCCTCTCGGACTCATTCGCGTTCGGCGGCAACAACGCGTCGGTTATTATCGGAACACATAAAAAATAAGGACAGGGAAAATGGCCAGAAGAGTGCTTGTTACAGGGGCTGACCGCGGCATCGGAAAGGCTGTGGCGCTCCGCCTCGCGGACGCGGGCTTTGATATCGCGGTGCACTGCCGGAGCAATGTGAAGGGCGCGGAGGAGACCGCTGATGCGGTGCGATCGAAGGGCCGCTCCGCTGAAATCCTCCGGTTTGACGTCTCGGACCGGAATGCCGCCCGTGAGGCTCTTGAGTGCTCCATGGAGAAAAGCGGAGCATTCTGGGGTATCGTCTCCAATGCAGGCGTCATCAGGGACGCCCCGTTCCCCGCAATGGGAGGCGACGACTGGGATCTGGTGATAAACACCAACCTCTCCGGCTTCTACAACGTGGTGAACCCCTGCGTTATGCCCATGATCAGGCTCAGGGACGGCGGCCGCATCGTCGCGGTCTCCTCGGTCTCCGGTGTCGCCGGGAACCGCGGGCAGGTAAACTACTCCGCCTCCAAGGGCGGCCTCATCGCGGCCTGCAAGGCGCTCTCCCTGGAGCTTGCGAAGCGCGGCATCACGGTGAACGCCGTCGCCCCCGGCTGCATCGACACCGGCATGGTGAGTGAGGAGGTCCTTGAGCAGGCCCTGCCCATGATCCCGATGCGCCGCGCGGGCAAGCCCTCAGAGGTCGCTGGCTACGTCGCGTTCCTATTCTCCGATGAGGCAGCGTACGTGACGAGGCAGGTCATAAACGTCAACGGCGGGATGGTCTGATGCTGGAGTACACGAGCTGGAGCAGTCTCCTCACTGATGGGGAGAACGGGGACGCGGTTATCGCGGTCTCGGATGAGGGGGAGTACCGCCTTTCGGACCTCAGGGAAAGAGCTGCCTCATTGGCAGCGGCCCTGAGTGAGGCAGGAGTCAGGACGGCGGCGGTGTGCACCGACGACCAGAGGCGCTTCCTCGAGTCGCTCGCGGGCTGCTTCATGGCGGGAGTGCATGCGTTCCTCCCGAACTCCTTTGACCGGAGCCACTTCTCCCTGATAGGGGACAGGTTTGAGGCGGTGCTCTCGGACGGCAGCACGGATCTCTCCTTTCTCCTGGGAAAGAGGATGCTCCTGACTGTGAGCCTCGCCTCCCGGAAGGGCTGCAGTCCGCGCGCCTTCGATGAGAGGAGCGCACGTTGCACGCTCTTTACATCGGGCTCCACCGGGACTCCCAAGGAGGACAATAAGACCGCGCGCGAGCTCATTCTCCGTGCTGTCGGTGAATATCCCGGGGTGAGCAGGTGCTACGGGAGGGGACAGAGGGTGTTCGCGACCGTTCCCTGCCGCCACGGCTACGGCCTCACGAGCAGGGTCATGCTTCCCCTGCTCACGCTCTCGGTCTCTTGCCCCCGGGCGATAGCCTCGCAGGGGGAGTTCGGCAGGATCCCGGAGGGCTCGCTGCTCGTCACCTCGCCTTCGTTTATAAAAAGGCTCGATCCTGAGGGGCGGAAGGCGCCGTGCGCCAACGTCATGGCCGCGGGCGGCAGGATGACCCTTGAGGCTATTGAGCTCTCGCTGAAGGTGCTCGGAGTCCCCGTGCTCGACGTCTACGGCAGCACAGAGACCGGAGTCATCGCGACCAGGCTTGATGATGCGCCCGGGAAGCCCTGGATCCCGCTCCCCGGCTACCACCTATACGCCGACGCGGAGGGACGGCTCCATGTCGACCGGGATCCGGTGCATGACGGACGCGACATGCTCTGCGGGGACTATGTCTCGTTCAATGAGGACGGTACCTTCGTCCTCCGGGGGAGGATAGGCCGCGAGGTGAAGATCGAGGACACCCTGGTCTCTCTCAACAAAGTTGAGGGAGCCATCGGGAGCGATCCCTGGATAGCCGGTGCCGCCGCGGTTGACGTCCGCCATAAGGAGAGGGAGGGCATCGGCTGCGCCGTGGTCCTCTCTCCCCTGGGGCTCCGCGAGACCGGGGGAATGACGCCCGGGAAAATCCTCATCGCGCTCCGGGAGCGCTCCGCGGGGAAACTTTCTCCCATTGAGCGCCCGAGATACCTCAGAATAGTGGAGAGAATCGAGGAGAACGCGATGAGCAAGGTGCCGAGAGAGTGGGTGCTGGGGCTCTTTGAGGGAAATGACTGAGCGCGGGAGAGACTATGGCTGAGAGAGAGCTGAGGACTGATGCCTGCCTGATAGTTCCGTGCTACAGGCACGTCGGGCCGCTGCTTGAGAGCCTGGAGAGGCTCCGCGCCTGCCGGATGCCCATCATCATCGTTGATGACGGGAACGCGCCTGAGGAGGGCGCGCGCCTTGCCGCTGCTGGCTCAGATGATGTCATCATCCTCAGGAATGAGGAGAACCTGGGGAAGGGCGCAAGCGTCATAATGGGATTCCGGAAGGCGGCGGAGCTCGGCTTCAGATACGCAGTGCAGATTGACGCTGACGGGCAGATCGACACGGGCGGCATAGCTGATGTCCTGGCCGCGTCGGAGAGGAATCCCGGGAGCCTCGTCTACGGCGTCCCGGTCTATGACCGCTCGGTGAACAGGCTCCGCTTCATCTCCAGGTACATCACCCACTTCTGGGTGGCGGTCGAGCTCGGGCGCTGCGCTGTTACCGACACGATGTGCGGGCTCAGGCTCTATCCGCTGAAGGAGACGCTTGAGGTCTGCGGCGCTCACCGGCTCGGAGCCAGGATGGACTTCGACACGGAGATCTTTGTGAGGCTCTGCTGGGCGGGCGTCAGGGACGTGCCGGTGCCTGTCAGGGTGAGGTACATCGAGAACGGCGTCAGCAACTTCGATGCGCTCCGGGACAACGTCAGGATATCCTGGATGCACACCAGACTGGTCTGTGAGAAGTGCCTGAGGGGGATGAAGAGGCTTTTCGGAATAAGGCGCTGAGACTGCCTGAGGCGCTTTCTGGAGGAGCAGGGCAGGAACGTGGGACGGACTGGCTCCCCCTGCATGCCCGTCTGAACTGGGAAAATCCCCCTGGGACAGGCGCTTCGGCGAAAAACGTGCGGTATGACCGAATGTGTCAGTTCCCTTGCCGCCAGTGTGAGACATGTTTCATCATCTGCCGGAAATGCTGGCTATAATGCCATATGTATCATATTAAGCAGGCAAAATGGCAGGTGAAAGCATGATCAGATTGTCAAAACGGTTGCTTGGCGCTGGCGTAACCCTCGCTGCGGCGGCTCTTCTCATGAGCGGATGCAAGTCAACCATTGAGGCTCCCGTGACCTATCAGGGAACGATTATTGCGCAGGTCGGCAAACATACTCAGAACTTCGATATCATGCCGTCTGCTGTCGCAAGGGCTGCCGCAAAGATGGTGATTAACAACATGGAGATGTCAGTAGCCTCACCCAGCCGTATATACCTTACCATCTTCTTTGACAACGAGAAAACTGAGTGGGTAAAACTTCAGGTTGACTACAGCCTTGATAAAGGTGAGTACAGCGTTAAGGCTGTGGACTCTTCCGCAAAACGCGAGAACGGCGTAGGCAGAAGGGGAGACAATTCGATGGCCAAAAGGTTGATGGCCAAAATAGGCTGGGCAATACAGAATCCCAACTGGCAGCCAAAGAAATTATCCGATGAGGAGTCAGATGTGATAGCCAGCCTCTATGAGGAGGCAGAGGCAAAACAGTTCAAACCGCTTACGGACAAGGCGGTTGTCTATCTTTGGCGCAATGATGCGGTGATGCTCGCCAGAAGTTATTTTAGCGAGGCTAGGCTTAAGCCTGCTTATCTCGACGGGAAATGCTTCGGCCTGCTGCGCCCCAGGTCTTTTTACAGGCTTGAGGTCGAGCCTGGCGTACACCACATGGTTTCAGGCTCTTCAAATATAAAGCTGAATCTCGAAGCCGGTAAAATCTACTACCTGCATCTAAATATGTACCATTGGACAAGCGGCTGGGGCATCGCTTGGATTACCGGAATGACTGAGCAGAGGGGACAGAATGCGGTTAAAAGCGCGTACTATTTTAAGAATGGGTTCTGCGCACGGCCAAATCTGATTAAGCCGCTGCCTGAAACCCCGCTTAAGCCTGATGTCGAGGTCAAGGAAGGCTCTAATGGCCCTGACAGTAGCATTGACCAACCTGCTGATGCCAGCAGCGTGCAGGGCGATGGCCCGGTGGCTGGCACTAGTGGTAACTCGAATGCGGGTGACAGCAGCAGCTCTGATAAAAGCACAGACGCAGGCAAGGACGTGAATACGATCAAGAGCCCAAGTGAGCGCGCCTCCGCGAGCACTGGCGCAGGTGCAGGTAGAAACACTAATCCTAAGTTCTGACAAAAAATTGCACTACTTCCTTATTTGAACTCTCAAAGAGGCGGAATCCCTTTATCACAAAGGGGTTCCGCTTTTTTGTATCCAAGCACCTCGCTAAAAAATGTAGTACTATAATTGACTACATTAGAGCGACACAGTGGAGGTACTGAAATGCCATTTATCAGGGTTCAGAATCTCAAAAAGGACGAGCAAGGCAGGATTGTGCGCGGCAGTGCCGGACTTATAGACGCTGTCTACGTGAAAGGACAGAAACAGCACTCGAGACAGTCAAGGCGCGAGGTTCTTGGAAGGGTTGTCTGGCTGGCTGAGAACAAGAGAAGCGGGATCTTCCTGTCACCAACGCGTGGGCTTACAGAGTACGATGCTGACAAGGACGAGTTCTCGGATGCTGACCCTGAGGACAACAGGGTGAAATCCTACGCCGGCAAGCATGAGTTGCTGCGCATTCCAGAGACCCACGCTGTGTTCGGAGATGTCTGGTGGCGCATTGAAGGGCTTAAGGCCTCAGGCCTGCTGCCGCTTCTGAAAAAGACAGCCCAGGGAAGCCTGCAGGGCTACGAGAGGCTGCTATGCCACACCCTGTGGGGTACTCTGCGTGATGGCTCGCACATCAGCTGCGGCGACTTTACCGCCAGATCCGTAACAGGGACACTGTTCAAAGACATTGCCATAGGTTCACTTGATGGTGACACAGCGCACTACAGTTTTATGGGGTCAGACCTGGCCAAGGAAAGCTTTTTCAAAGGATTCGTAGCGCTGATGAAAAAGAGTGTCCCTGGTTTTGGAGATGTTTGCTACGTTGACTCGACACCTCTGCCAAACGACATAGAGAACAACCCGTACAACGCACTCTGCTGTCATGGCACTGGCTCGTGCGCAGTGCAGACACGGCTTGCTGTTGTACAGGACTATGTAACAGGTCTCCCTGTCTGGTACTCGGTTATACCAGGCAACGTGCTTGACCTCAGCACGCTCTCTGATATCGCAGATGACGTCTATGACACTCTTGGCGTTGTTGTGAACTCTGCGGTGCTTGACGCAGGCTATGTGTGCTCTGACGTGGTGAAGGCGTTTTGCGGCTATGAAGGGAAGCACCTCATAGCCAGGATGCCTGCGAAGAGAGGCTTCCCTTTCCGCGAGCTCTGGTCAAAAAACAAAGATGAGCTTAGCCGCGGGCGCCATGCCTTTGTCAGGGATGGACATTACTACCACGCGATTACAAGGAACATAAAGCTGTTCGACTGCGGTTTGCATGCATACGTTTACATTGACGACACGAACGCCGGAAAGCTGTTCTCCGAGTGGCAGTCAACCGATGAAGGTGCTGCAGCGTTCGCTGCCGAGAAGCCGTCAGAACAGGACTGGGAAACCGTAAGACGCGGCTATTTTGTGCTGCTCTCCAGTGACAGCTGCAAGCCTGATGATATGCTCGACCGTTACTTCGAAAGAATGTCTATCGAGTCTATGTTCAAGGACCTAAAGCGCATGGGGCTGCTGCCGTTGCGCAAGTGGTCACCCTTGACAGTCAAAGGCAAGATCCTGCAGGACATGATCGGTCTGATCGCTATACTCATGCAGAGAAAGACGTGTGAAAACAAAGAGGTCTCTGAATCGGCCGTCATAGGGAAACTTCAGTCACTGATCTGCAGGACAGGTGGTGAAAACATCAGCATTGATCACCCTAACAAACAGGTCAAGGAGATCTTCAAGAATTACGGCTACAAACTGCCGCAGACACTTTCGGTTAGCTCAGTCAGAAAGAGCCTGCAGATTGCCTGACCGGGGGATGTAGTGCTATTTTTTGTCAGAACTTAGGCTAATCTAGCCGCAGCAGCGGGCAAGGCCGCAGGAAAGCCCTCAGGCGCAAGCGCAAGCACAGGCAAAACCACTGGTACAGGCGTGGTCACGAGTAAGAAAACAGATTCGGCCGCGGGCGAGACTGCAGGCAAAAGTGAAGGAGCAGATAAAGACGAAGGGACGGACTTAAGCGAGAGCATCAGCAAAAGCGTTACTTCCGGGGAATACCGGGCTTTAGGCCATTGAGGCAACGCGCATTTATATGTGCGTGTTAGCTTATAGTGTTTGGGTGGCTGTCTCTAGTGACAGCTATGGGAAGGCACTCAATTTTACTGCCACAGGGCCGGACACAAGATACCAGCGCTGAGAGGTCTTCCTGGAAAGCATGACCTGTTCCGGTGAAAATGTTATCCTTTCCCGGGCTCATTGAGGTAAACGGACAGCAGCATGCAGACTGATGACTTGGAGGAGGGTAAGAGGCGGCATCTCATCGCGGCCTTCATCCTGGTCCTCATCGCCTCGTGCGCGATCTCATCAGCCGCCTGGCTCGGGATAAACGGCAACCATATCTTCAGGCAGAGCGACTCGCTCTCCGCCATGCTCTCCTTCTCCGGCTGGAAGGGGCTCAGCCCGATGGAGAGCTTCACGGGAAATCCTTCCTGGTTCGCGACTCCCATTTATGAGCTCATCGTGAGCGCCGCGGCCTCCCTCGCCGGGCTCAGGGGCGCGGAGGGAGTCCTCGCGGCAGCCGTCTTCACCGATCTCGCCTGCTTCTGGCTCCTCCTTTACTCGGGGTTCCGCCTCGCGGAGAAAACGGGCAGGGGAAGCGGCGTCATCCTCATCTTCCTTCTCGCGACATCGCCCCTTTACCTCCACTACTACTCGGTGCCTCTTCCTGACACGCTCGCGCTCGCCCTCTCGGTCACGGCCGTGTCGCTCCTCACGGATGAGCGCTGCGGTGCCGTGCGCTCGGGCTGTGCGATCATCGCGCTCTCCGCGGCCTGCCTCATCAAGTCGCCGGTGCCGTTTGTCCTCATGGCGTTTTTCCTCACCCGCGAGGCTCTTCTCGGGAACCTCCGGAAAAGATGGCGCCTCCTCGCGCTCGTGTCGCTCGCCGCGATTGTCTCTGCCCTGCTGCCCGAGTACCTGAGGAACCGCTTTCTCGGAAGCCGGAACGCCTTCTTCGCGCAGGACCCCGTGTGGTATTTCGGGACTGTGGACGAGAGGCTCAGCATGAGGTTCTGGAGGACCATGGCGAACCGGGTGACGAAGGCAGCCCCCTTCAGGCTGCTCGGGTTTGCCTATATGCTGGCCGCGGGGGCAGGACTCGTCTTTTGCGCATGGAAGGGGAAGCTCTCCGCTGCGGTTCCCTTCATCGTCTCGTTCCTCGCCGGCTGGCTCGTCTTCGCAAATGTCTTCTTCCTGCATGACTACTACTCGCTCCCCACGGATTTCATCTTCTTCCTTGCTGCCGCACTCTGCATCGCCGGAGCTCTCCGCGCGCTGCCGCGGCTCCCTCCCTTCTTCAGGAAAAGCTGGCCGTATGCCCTGGGCGCTGCCGCGCTCGCGCTCACGGTGTCCGGGAAATCGCTCTCTGGGATCGGAGACGCGGCCTTCCCGCATGCGACGTCATGGTTCCTGAGGGACACGGACGTCATGCTCTACTCGTCAGAGGGCAATGGCTATTATGACGACGGCAATGTCCCCGGGGGGCTCTTCCTCACTCCGTTCAGGAGAGTCCCGAGGCAGGATCTCGAGCGGAACTGCCGGAAGTACCTTAATGAGTACAGCGCCATTGCCGTGCATGACAGCAGGGGCTCAAAGTGCCTGAGGAGCGCTCTCGGAAAGGCCTCGGTGTTCGCCTCAGATGACGGCTGGACGCTCTGGATCCGCGATGATCAGGTGTCCCCGGAGCCTTAAGCTAAAATGAAAAAACTGCCTCATCAGCCCCCGTTTTTTGTAAGGAATTTACAAAAAACGGGGTTAAATTGAAATTTCTGCCCCGCTTCAGGGCCTGAACCCCATGATCCCGGATCCGGCCTTTGCATGGTTACGTAATATGCTGAGGAGGGCAGAGGCTCATGGAGCTTCGGGAAGCCTTTCTCCAGGCTTTGCCCTGAAAAGCGCAGTGAAAGCCCCGATTTTCCATGGAAAAAGTGTCATAGACCGGTGATTATTCGTTTGAAAAAGTGTCACGAAACGAAAATATTCGTTCGAAAAAATGTCACAAACGGGTGATTATTCGTTAGAAAAAGTGTCATTGCGCGGCTTGATAATCACGTAACATGTTATTTTCAGAGGGAATCAGACACGATCTCCTGAAACGGAAGCCCTCCCTCACCGCCAGTCTCCTCATCAGTGAAATAAACTTATGCTCCGGGATTACCGTCTGATTTAAGACGCAATTCCGAACGCAAAATATTATCGTTTGTTTTTCGTCCGTTTCTACTTACAATAAATCAAAACACAAAGACACCGGAGATGCTGCAGATGAAGGAGAACCGTCAGCTGGAATTCAGGGAGCAGGTCAGCAGTGCATTCCTGAAGACGGTCAGCGCCTTCGCAAACTATGCCGGAGGGAAAATTGTTTTCGGGATAGCCGGTGACGGCAGTATTGCTCCTGTCGGATCGCCCAGTCGGGCAATGCTGAACATTGAGAGCAGCATCAAGGACAGCATCAGCCCGCAGCCTGAATATTCGCTTTCTGTTACTGACGGAAGGCGTACTGTTACCCTGAGAGTCACCACTGGAGACCAGAAGCCTTATCTCTGCAGAGGAAAGGCCTATAAGAGGAATGGTACGGCAACCGTGTAGACAGACCGCCTCGAACTCAGGAGGCTTATTCTTGAGGGGCAGAACCTCTGCTTCGAGGATCTGAAGGCAGTGAGTCAGGATCTCAGGTTTACAGTACTCGAGGCCGCAATGAGGAAAAGGCCGGGCATAGCGGAGCTTGATGAGGATGTTCTGAAATCGATCGGCCTGATCTCGCCGGAATGCGGCTTCCACAGGGCCGCTGAGCTGCTCTCTGATTCAAACACATACCCCGGAATAACCGCAGTCAGGTTCGGCGATACGGAAAACACCATCAGAAAACGCCTGACCGCTGAGCATGTGTCGGTTATCAGTGAAATCAATGAGGTTGCGGATCTTTTCGAGACCTTCTATGTCTGTGAAGAAATAGACGGATTAGTCAGGAAGCGCGCAGAGTCCGTTCCCATGGATGCTTTTCGGGAGGCCCTCGCTAATGCCGTTACCCACCGGACCTGGGACGTGCCCGCGGAAATTACCGTCTGCATGTATGACGACCGGATTGAAATCACCCCTCCCGGCGGACTGCCGCCAAACCTCTCCAAAGATGAGTTTCTGAGAGGAGGCATTTCTGTTCCGCGGAACAGGATCCTCTCTGAGATTTTCCAGAGGATTGGGATGGCAGAGAAGCCTGGCACAGGGATCAGGAAGATCAGGAGCCTCTTCATAGACAGTGAGCGGCAGCCGGTCTTTGATGTCATGCAGGACTCGGTCTGTGTAACTCTGCCGGTCAAAGGCCGGATCGGGCTGACAGAGGACGAACGGTCAGTCTGCTCGGTCCTCTCAAGAACAATGCCGCTTTCAACAAAAGAGATTGCCGGGATGCTCCCGTTCGGACGATCAAAGGTCATTGAACTCCTGAAGAAACTTGTGGAAAGGAAGATCGCTGCAGTTGAGGGAAGCGGCAGGGGCAGGAAGTACCGGCTCAGGTGAGAGAGGAGGACCTGAGAGCTGCCCGGGCTTGCGGGGGCTGCGGCCAGAGGAACGAGTTTCTGAAATGGAATTCAAAAAGTCTGATGTTCTGATGAGTTTTCAAAATGGACTTCAAAAAGTCCCGGATTTTTGGGAGTTTCTGAAATCAAAGTCAGAAACTTTCCGGCTGAGCGGTTCAGTAATACGGCAGGTGCGATATGCGGGATTTGATAAACCGGCCTTTCTATATCAGCAGGCTTGAGGAGAGCCGGGACTCCGGCCTCGTGAAGATCCTCACAGGCATCAGGGGCTGCGGAAAATCATCCATCCTCTCCCTCTTTCACCGCCGTCTCGGGGAGAGCGGAGTGCCTGAGAGCCGCATTATCCGTCTTAACCTTGATCTGCCGCGGTGCGGCGTCGTGAGGGATGCCGGGGCGCTCTGTGACCTGATCAGAAAGCGCATGCCGTAGAAGGGCAGTGCATATCTTCTTCTCGAGGAAATCCAGGAGGTCCCGGGCTGGGAGCGGGCCGTCATCTCCCTGCTGAGTCAGGACACTGATATTTATCTCACAGGCTCTGAGGCGCTCCCGGAGGAAAGCACCGGGCTCCTTTCCGGCAGATGCACTGAGATCCGCGTGCTGCCTCTCTCCTTCAGGGAATTCACGGACTTTTACAGGCCATCACCGGGAGAGACTGATGAGGGCAGGTTTGAGAAGTACCTGGAGCTCGGCGGCATGCCGGCGGCTCTGGAACATCAGGACGATGAGGACAGGCGCTTGGAGGTTCTCAGCGAGGCTCTTTGCACTCTCATCTGCCGCGGCATCCTGCAGAGAAACCACGGCTCTGATGCCGGAATCCTCCTGAAAGTCATGCGCTTTGCGGCGTCCCATACAGGTGAGAATCTCTCGCCGAACGGCATAGCGGAGGGGATCTCAGCTGAGACCGGGGACAGAATCGCGGGGAACACCGTCTCAAGGTACATCTCCATGATGAGAAGCGCCTTCCTTCTCTGTCCGGCCGGGCGTTATGACATCAGGGGAGAGAGGCCGCTTAAGACTTTGGGGAAGATCTTCATCGCCGACACGGGGCTCCTGAGGCTGATCGCGGAATCAGCTGACGCTGACCGGGAGAGGCTCCTTGAGAACACTGTGTTCCTTGAGCTCCTGAGGCGCGGATACCGGGTCTCCATCGGGAAGCTTGGGGCAATGGACGCCGGCTTCCTCGCAGAGAAGGACGGAGCGAAGCTCTGCGTCAAGGCGGTGCGGAGCATGGGATCGCCTGAGGCCACGGAGAGGGAGCTCAGGCCTTTACTGATGATGCCGGGCTGCTGTGAGAAGATCGTGCTCTCAATGGAGAGAAGCCCAGCAGCATGCTCTGGCGGAATAAGGATACGGAACCTTATTGACTGGCTTCTCGGGAAAGACTCATAAGGCAGCCTGTGCAGGCTGCCCATTGGATCAGGCTGTTTGTCAGAACATGGTGTTATTGTTCTCGGCCTTTTCCGGAATGTCCTGGATGACGTCCCAGTGCTCGACGATCTTGCCGTCCTTCACCCTGAAGATGTCGACAGCGGCCTGCCCGCGATCCTTTGCGTTCAGCCTGATGTGGTTGTGGATGAACACAAGATCCCCGTCAGCGCCGATATGCTTAATCTCAGCCGATGACTCGGGGAACTCCTTCAGGAAGCCGGTGATGCCGTCCCTGAAGGCCTTCTTCCCGTCAGCAAAGCCCGGGCTGTGCTGGGTGTAGGTCTCGCCGGTCATGCTGTCGATGACGCTCGGATCATGCTTATTGAATACCTGGTTCCAGAAATACTCCACCATGTCCCTGTTGCTCTGGAACTCCGGGATGTCAGCGGCCCGGGCGGGCGCCATGGTTACGGCGCCAAGAACTGCTGCGGCAAGCACTGCGGTGATTTTTCTCATTTACTTCCTCCTGTTCAGCTCGCTTCACAGGTTTCCTTATAGAGCATTCCCGCAGGTTTGTAAAGTATGCCTTACACGTGAGCCGGGAGCTCCCTGCCTTACTGAGAACTGCAGGGTGCCTCACAGCAGTGAAAATTTGCCCGTGTCTTAACGGCTGTTTCAGTCTTTTGCTGATATGATGGGTGCTCAGCGCTGCCTCCGTGAGGCCGGCGCCGCCCGATCCTGCTTGCGAGGAACTCTCACTCATGAAAAAGAGAATAGCTGTCACCGGCACCGGAGCATGGTCGCCGCTCGGAAACACCAGGGATGCCGCCATGGCATCCTTCCGCTCGCTGAGAAACAGCGTCTCGGTGCAGTCTGGAATCCTCGGCTCCTTCAGGAACTTCAACACCTCCCTCGGCGCCGTCGTGAGGGAGAGCCTCCCTGACTACCCCCGGAAGAAGACGCGGACCATGGGAAGGGTCGGGATACTCGCGGCGGCAGCGACAGAGGATGCTCTTAAGGATGCGGGGTTCCTCGGGAGCCCAGATCTCACGAACGGCCGGACCGGCGTCGCCTGCGGCACCTCAGGGGGAGCGTTCCCCGCCATGGAGGACATGGCGCGCTTCATCGCGGAGAAGGACATGGTGAACCTCAAAGGATCGACCTATCCGCTACTCATGCCGCACTCGGCGGCGGTCAACCTCTCGATTTTCTTCGGCGTCACGGGGATGGTCATCGCGACCTCAGTTGCCTGTGCCTCCGGATCGCAGGCGCTCTGCTACGGGCGCGACGCCATACTCCTCGGGCGCGAGGACGCGATGATCTGCTGCGGCGCCGAGGAGTTCTCTCCGTTCTCCGCAGGGGTGTTCGACGCGCTCTTCCAGACGAGCCCCGGGACCGACCCTTCCAAATCGCCGAGGCCATTTGACAGGAGCCGCGACGGCATAGTCGTCGGGGAGGGCGCGGGGTCTCTCCTCATCGAGGACTGGGATCACGCCATGGCGCGCGGCGCGGTTCCCCTTGCCGAAATCGCCGGCGCCGCCTCGAACTCCGATGCCGTGCACATCACATCGCCCGACGCCTCCGGCATGGAGCGCTGCATGAGGATGGCCCTTGATGACGCGGGTCTCGCCCCCTCGGACATCGGCTACGTGAACGGCCACGGGACCGGGACCGAGCTCGGCGACATCGCGGAGTCCGAGGCTACCTGCCGCGTCTTCGGCCGCGGCGTGCCGTTCTCCGCCTTCAAGTGCTACATGGGGCACACCCTCGGCGCCGCCGGCGCGCTCGAGACTGTCTACAGCATCATGATGCAGAGGGAGGGCTGGTTCGCGCCCAACCTCAACCTCACCGATCCAGATCCGCGCTGCGCGGATCTTGACTACATCACAGGACAGGGACGCGCCATTGACGCCGAGTACATCATGGTCAACAACTTCGCCTTCGGCGGGGTCAACACCTCGCTTGTCATAAGGCGGGCCGGCTGACATCCGGCAGCAGCTTGCCGGCGCATGCTCCCCGCGGGGCGGCATGCGGCCTGCCGTCTTGTTGTATAATCCTGCCATCAGTCAGACTGAGAGGTTTTTATCATGGGTCTCTTTTCAAAGTTTACGAATCTTTTCAAGAAGAAATCAGGCGGATCTGACGGCGCTGAGAACAAGGCTGCCGAGGAGAGCGGGAATGAGGCTGCTGCCGGGGCAAGGCCGGAGGCGGCTCCCGCTCCCTCAGCACCCGCGGAGGAGGCTAAGCCCGAGGCTGCTGCCCTCGCTCCCGAGGCCCCTCTTGAGGAAAAGAAGCCCGAGCCCGCTCCCGTGGCCTCCCAGAAGAAATCATCAAGGCTGATTGACGACTCCATCCGCGAGTCAGAGAGCGCTCCTGCCGCAGAGCCTGAGCCTGAGGCAGCTCCCGCCGCTGCTGAGGCAAAGGACGAAAAGCCTGCGAAGGCTCCTGCAAAGAAGCCTGCGGCGAAGAAGAAGGCTCCCGCAAAGAAGCCTGCAGCCGGCGAGAAGGCAGCCTCTTCCAGGAGCACCGCGAAGAAGGGCAGCGCCTCCGCCGCAAAGAAGCCAGTAGCGAAGAAGGCACCCGCGAAGAAGTCCGCAGAGCCTGCTCCTGAGGCAAAGTCTGAGGAGCCTGCCGCAGTGAAGGAGGAGCCCGCGAAGGCCCCCGCCAGGAAGGCTGAGGATAAGAAGCCCCCCGCAAAGAAGGCGAAGGCCGCCAAGGCCCCCGCGAAGGCTCCTGCTGATGCGGAGCCGGGAAAAAAAGATCAGGCAGAGGCCGCAAAGCCGGAGCCTGAGAAAGAATCCGCAAAGCCTGCCCCGGCGAAGCCCGAGTCAGACTCAGTGAAGGCTCCCGCGGAGCCGGAAAAAAAAGATCAGGCAAAGGCTGCAGAGGCAGAGCCTGAGAAGAAGAGCGCCAAAGAGGACAATGACGAGGAGCCCCAGAGCAGGTTCGGGCTCTTCAGACGCCTCGTAAGCGGTCTCTCGAACTCCGGGAAGAGCATCGGCTACGGCCTTTCCGCCCTCTTCAGGGGCAGGAAGATCGACGAGGATCTCTACAACGATCTTGAGGAGAGGCTCGTCACCGCTGACATCAGCTACAACACCGCCGAGAAGATCCTCGAGAGGGTCCGCGAGAAGGCGAAGCTCAGGGAGCTGCGCGACGCGGACGCGCTCACCGAGCTCGTGAAGGCCGAGCTCCTCGAAATCCTGAGGCCCGTCAGCAGCCCGCTCATCATCCAGGACAGGAAGCCCTTCGTCATCCTCATGGTCGGCGTGAACGGCGCCGGGAAGACCACCACCATCGGCAAGATGGCGTCTGCCTTCAAGAAGAAGGGCATGGAGGTCGTCCTCGCCGCGGGCGACACCTTCCGCGCGGCAGCCGTAGAGCAGCTTAACGTCTGGGGCGTGAGGAACGACGTGCGCGTCGTCTCCCAGGCCACCGGCTCTGACGCCGCCTCCGTGATCTTCGACGCCTACTCAGCCGCCAAGGCCTCGGGCGCCGACGTCCTGATCGCCGACACCGCGGGAAGGCTGCAGAACAAGGAGAACCTGATGAAGGAGCTCGCCAAGATCGTGAAGGTCATCAAAAAGCATGATCCCGACGCTCCCCATGAGGTGCTCATCACCCTTGACGCCGGCATCGGCCAGAACGCCATCAGCCAGGTCAGGCAGTTCAACAGCACCGTGCCCGTAACCGGCATCTGCCTCACGAAGCTTGACGGCACCGCGAAGGGCGGCGTGATCTTCACCATCGCCGACGAGTTCCGGATCCCGGTCCGCTACATCGGCGTCGGCGAGGGCATCAGCGATCTCCGCGAGTTCAATGCCGGGGAGTTCATCGACGCGCTGTTTGACGGTGGCAACAAGTGATACTCTTTGAGGAAGTAAGCAAGAGCTACTACACAGGCCAGCAGGCTCTGCAGAACATCTCGTTCCGCCTTGAGGACGGCGAGATGGTCTATCTCCGCGGCCGCTCCGGGGCGGGCAAGAGCTCGCTCCTGAAGCTCATCAACCTCGTGGAGCGCCCGAGCATGGGCCGCATAATGGTTGACGACATCAGCCTCGGCGGCCTCTCCGAGCGCGGCATGCAGCTCTACCGCCGCCGCATCGGCATGATTTTCCAGGACTACCGCCTGATCAACAGCCGCACGGTCTATGACAACGTCGCGCTGCCCCTCGTGATCTGCGGCAGGCCTCCCGAGGAGGTCAGGAAGAGAGCGATGGCGTCCCTCGATCTCGTCGGGCTCCTCGAGAAGAGGAACTACTATCCGCTGCAGCTCTCGGGCGGAGAGCAGCAGCGCGTCGGCATCGCGAGGGCGGTGGTTAACCGCCCCCGCATCATCCTCGCGGACGAGCCGACCGGCAACCTCGATCACGAGCTCTCGCTTGAGATCCTGAAGCTGTTCCTCCGCTTCAACCGCTCCGGCGTCACGGTAATCATCGCGACCCACGACAGCGCGCTCGTCAGCGCCTGCCCGAGAAGGCAGCTCGTGCTTGAGAGCGGCAGGCTCATACAGGACATCCCGGCCGCAGCCCCTCAGGCGGCGGCGCAGGCAGGAGGCAGCGCGTCATGAGAATGGCCAGGAAAAACGGCGGCACCGGAACGCTTTTCTACCGTATGTTCGGCCGCCCGCTCGAGATGCTGAAGTCATCCTTCCTCATGATGTGGCGCACCCCGATAAGGACCGCGCTCACCATCGCGGTCATCGCGGTGTCGCTTGCCGTGCCGGTGACCCTTTACCTCCTCTACTCGAACGCGACCAGCGTCACTGACGGTCTCCATGAGGACTCGAGGATCTCCCTCTACCTCAAGAGGACGGTTACCGAGGACCGCGGGCGCGGCCTTGCCGAGATGATGAAGGGGCGCGAGGGCGTGAAGAGCGCGCGCTACATCTCGAGCGACGAGGCGCTCGTCGAGTTCTCGAAGACCACCGGGTTCACCGAGCCCATCGTCTACCTCGCCGAGAACCCGCTCCCCGCGGTAATCGAGATTATCCCCGACGAGACGGTCTCGCACTCGGCGGAGAAGGCCAAGGATCTCCTGAAGGAGCTCCTGAAGAACCAGCTCGTCGAGCAGGGGAAGATTGACGTTGACTGGATCAAGAAGCTCAACGCCATCGCCGACATGCTCCGCACCATGACCTTCGGCCTCGGCGCGATGCTCGTGCTCGGCTTCATCCTCACCGTCGCGAACTCCGTGAGGATTGACCTCACGGACCGCCGCGACGAGATCATCGTGGAGAAGCTCCTCGGCGCGACTGACCGCTTCATCTATGAGCCCTTCATGTACGCGAGCTTCTGGTACGGGCTGCTCGGAGGCCTTGCCGCGTGGTGGATCAATGAGGTGTTCATGGTCTGCTTTGACTCGTCGGTGCAGGATCTTGCGAAACAGTACACGCCTGACGGCTTCGATCTCACCTTCCTCCCGGTGAGCGCCGCGGGCCTCATGATTCTCTTCAGCATTGCGCTCAGCATGATCGCGGCGCGCACAGCCCTTGGCTATGTAAGCCGCAGCGTTGAGCCGGAGTAGTTTCTCAGGTGGAAAGCGAAAGCAGCGCAAATCATACCAGCCTGGTGGTGGCCGGCCGCCGGTCACTGCCGCCTGTCAGGCAGACTAGCCTTGACGCCTACATAAGGGCAGTCAACAGCATCCCCATCCTCTCCGCGGAGGAGGAGAAGGCTCTCGCGGAGGACTACCAGAAGACCGGGAACGTCGAGTCCGCGCAGAAGCTCGTCGTCTCGCAGCTCCGCTTTGTTGTCCATATCGCGAGGAGCTACCTCGGCTACGGGCTCCCCCTTGCCGACCTCATCCAGGAGGGGAACATCGGCCTCATGCAGGCGGTGAAGCGCTTTGATCCCGGGATGGGAGTGCGACTCGTCTCCTTCGCCGTCCACTGGATCAAGTCCTGCATCCATGAGTACGTCATCAAGAACTGGCGCATGGTGAAGGTCGCGACCACCAAGTCGCAGAGGAAGCTGTTCTTCAACCTCAGGAAGTACAAGAAGAGCCTCACCTGGTTCACGCCTGACGAGATCGCCATGGTCGCGCGCGAGCTCAACGTCTCCCCGAAGGACGTGGAGGAGATGGAGCAGCGCATGATCGGGAGCGACGTCGCCTTCGACGGCTACGACGATCCCGCTGACGATGACACGCCCCAGAACGTCCCCGCGCTCTACCTCGAGGACAAGTCCTCCGACTTCGCGAGGAACATCGAGGACGCGAGCGAGAACAGCTTCGCGCTATCGAGCCTCGAGAAGGCCCTCGGGAAGCTTGACGAGCGGAGCAGGTACATCATCCAGCGCCGCTGGTTCGACGAGAACAAGGCGACTCTTCAGGAGCTCGCGGAGCATTTCGGGGTGTCGGCGGAGCGGGTAAGGCAGCTTGAGAAGGGCGCCCTCGAGAAGCTCAAGTCCATGATCGGGGTGAACATCGATCCTGAGGATCTCGGCTGATCCCCGGAGCTGAATTTCAGCGGGGCGGGCAGGGCCTGCCCCGTGATTTGTGTGCTCGGCATGAGCATTGACTATAGGGTGAAAGTCCCGAACTCGCCCGC
>SAMEA3663052__coassemble_580_pt1 | contig 18238 bp, 14 predicted proteins | sample SAMEA3663052__metabat2_high_PE_014 | metagenome-assembled genome bin SAMEA3663052 (sample SAMEA3663052) | pig gut metagenome | biome: pig gut; feature: pig-associated habitat; material: faeces | place: France | collected 2012 | reverse complement strand
ATTTGCTATCGCTTCTTTCAGCTATCGGATTACTCCGACCACCTTGCGATTCGCTGACTCTTCCCTCCAGCGGGCGAGTTCGGGACTTTCACCCTATAGTCAATGCCCATGCCGAGCACACAAAAGAGGGAGACGGCCTGATGCCGTTCTCCCCCTAACAATGCCCCGGCACCGGCCGGGGCAGCAGCTCAGAGCAGCCTTGTCAGACCCAGGCCGGCTGGCTGTTCTCAAAGGCCTTGATCTGATCCTCGTGGCGGAGCGTGAGCGCGATGTTGTCGAGGCCGTTCAGAATGCAGTAGCGCCTGAAGTCGTCAAACGGGAAGCTGAACTCAAGGCTTCCTGCCGAGACGGTCTTCTTCTCGAGATCAACAGTCACCCTGACGCTGTCGTCGGATCTGATGAGCCTGAAGAGCTGGTCAACCTCATCTGCGGTGAGCTTCACGCATACGAGTCCGTTGTTGAGTGAGTTGTTGTAGAAGATGTCCGCGAAGCTCGGGGCGATGATTGCCCTGAATCCGTAGTCGGCAAGAGCCCAGGGAGCGTGCTCGCGTGAGGAGCCGTTGCCGAAGTTCTCGCGCGCAAGTAGGAACTTCGCGCCCTCATAGCGCTTCTCGTTGAGGACGAACTCAGGATTGGGCTCGTTCTCTGCGTCATCGAGGTAGCGCCAGTCGTGGAACAGGTGCTTGCCGAAGCCGATCTTGGTAACGGACTTCAGGAACTGCTTCGGGATAATCTGGTCGGTATCGACGTTAGCGGCGTCAAGAGGAACTGCTATGCCGGTTTCCCTTACGAATGCTTTCATTCCTTGTCCTCCATGAACTTCCTTACGTCGACAAAATGGCCGGCAATGGCTGCTGCGGCTGCCATGGCGGGGCTCACGAGGTGGGTCCTGCCGTTCTTGCCCTGGCGCCCGACGAAGTTTCTGTTCGAGGTCGAGGCGCAGACATGGAACTCCGGGAGGCGGTCATCGTTCATGGCAAGGCACATCGAGCAGCCGGCGTGCCTCCACTCAAAGCCTGCCTCGATGAAGATTTTGTCGAGGCCTTCCTTCTCTGCCTGCATCCTGACAGGGACGGAACCCGGCACAACCATGGCGCTGACGCCCTCGTGAACATGGAGTCCCTTACCCACCTCGGCTGCGACCCTGAGGTCCTCAATCCTGCCGTTGGTGCAGGAGCCGATGAAGACGTTGTCTACTTTGATGTCCTTGATGTCGGAGTGGGGCTTCTCGTCCTGATACCTGAGGGCGTCCTCGCAGGACTTCCTCTGCACGGGATCCGCGAAGTCCTCCGGAGCGGGGATCGGCTGGTTGACCGATCCGCCCTGCCCGGGGTTCGTTCCCCAGGTGACCTGGGGCTCGATGGCGCTGCCGTCGAAGACCTCGACCTTGTCGAACACCGCATCGGGATCATCGTGGAGCTCCTTCTTCCAGAACTCAACGGCCTCGTCCCACTTCTCGCCCTTCGGGGCATAGAGGCGGTCCTTGACATAGGCGAAGGTGGTCTCGTCAGGTGCAATGAGGCCGACCTTGGCGCCCATCTCGATGGCCATGTTGCTCACGGTCATGCGGCCTTCCATCGACATGTCGCGGAAGACGTCGCCGGTGAACTCAACCGCGTAGCCGGTGCCGTAGGCGGTGCCCAGGCGCGCGATGATGGCAAGGATGACATCCTTCGGATAAACGCCCTTCTGGAGCTTTCCGTTGACCTCGATCTTCATGTTCTTGAGGCGGGCCTGCTTGACCGTCTGGGTCGCGAGGACATGCTCGACCTCGGAGGTGCCGATGCCGAAGGCAAGGGCGCCGAACGCGCCGTGGGTCGCGGTGTGAGAGTCGCCGCACACCAGGGTTACGCCCGGGATGGTCGCTCCGATCTCAGGCCCGACGCAGTGGATGATGCCCTGGCGGTCCGAGCCGAGCCCGAAGAGCGGCACATTGAACTCGCCGCAGTTCCTCTTCAGGGTCTCCATCTGGATCCTGCCGAGCTCGCTGCATGCGCTGAAGCTCGTGGACTTCGTGGAGACATTGTGATCCATGGTGGCGAAGGTGCGGTCAGTGCGGCGTACCTTTCTGCCGTTCTGGCGGAGTCCCTCGAACGCCTGCGGGCTCGTTACCTCGTGCACGAGGTGGCGGTCAACGTAGAGGATCGGGAGCTCGCCCGGCTCCTCACAGACGATATGGCTGTCGAAGAGCTTCTGATAGAGTGTCTTTCCCATATTGTGCCTCAACGGATTCTCTTCACAATCTCATCGCCCATCTCGGAGGTGCTGAGCGCCTTTACGTCAGTCCTGCCGCCGATGAGGTCGCCGGTCAGGCAGCCGTCAGCGAGGGCTGCTGCGACAGCGTGCTCAATCGAGCGTGCTGCGGCCTCCTCGTTGAAGCTGTAGCGGAGCATCAGAGCGCCCGAGAGGATCTGGGCTACCGGGTTTGCGATGTTCTTGCCGGCGATGTCAGGAGCGGAGCCGCCTGCGGGCTCATAGAGGCCGAAGCCCTGCTCGTTGAGGCTTGCGGAAGGCAGCATGCCCATGGAGCCCGTGACCATTGCGCACTCGTCGGAGAGGATGTCGCCGAACATGTTGGAGCAGAGCAGGATGTCGAACTGCGCGGGGTTCTTCACAATCTGCATGGTGGCGTTGTCGATGTAAAGGTTGCTGAGCTCAACCTCAGGATAGTCCTTTGCAACCTCTGCAACCACCTCGCGCCAGAGGATGGAGCTCTGAAGGACGTTGGCCTTGTCGATGGAGGTGACCTTCTTCTTGCGCTTCATGGCAGACTCGAAGGCGATCCTCGCAATGCGCTCGATCTCATAGCGGTGGTAGATCTCGGTATCGTAGGCAACCTCCTCCGGGCCGCTTCCCTCGCGTCCCTTGGGCTTGCCGAAGTAGATTCCGCCGGTGAGCTCCCTTACGACGACCATGTCGAAGCCGTTCTCGGAGATGTCGGCGCGGAGCGGGGAGAGGGAGCTGAGGCCGTCATAAATCCTTGCGGGGCGGAGGTTGCAGAACAGCTTGAAGTGGCTGCGCAGCGGCAGGAGCGCGCCGCGCTCGGGCCTCTGGTCGGAGGGAAGCTTGTCCCACTTCGGGCCGCCGACCGAGCCGAAGAGGATCGCGTCAGACTGCTCGCAGGTCCTGAGGGTATCCTCGGGAAGCGGCGATCCGGTGAGATCGATGGCTGCGCCGCCGACCGGCTTCTCGGTGAAGCTGAAGGAAACGCCGTGAAGCTTTCCTGCGGCCTCAAGAGTCTTGAGTGACTCCTTCATTACCTCTGGACCTATGCCGTCACCTGGCAGTACGGCGATTTTGTACGTCTTGGCCATTTATTCCACTCCTTGAGCTGTCTTGAGCTTTTTGTCTGTAAAAAGTTCCGGAGATGCGGCCGGCATCCCGGAACCTCTGAAATTTTCCGTCATGAAAGCCCCGGGAAACACCGCTCCCGGGGACAGTCCTTAATTTACTGCTGCGGCGCCTGCCGGGAGCTCTCCCTGCTCCTTCTTCTCCTGGATGATCTTCGCGCACTCAATCGAGTTGATGGCGTGGACGAGGGCGCGCGCGGAGGACTCGATGATGTCGGTGGCAAGTCCCATGCCGTGGAACTTGCGGCCCTCGTAGTCGACGATGATGTCAACCTCGCCGAGCGCGTCCTTGCCCTGCCCGCCGGCCTTGATCTCGAAGGAGTAGATCTTCGCGTCAACGCCGGTGATTCTGAGTATGCACTGGTAAACCGCGTCGACAGGACCGTTTCCGGTCGCAGCCTCGCAGATCTTCTTCCCGCCTACGTCCATCCTGACGCTAGCGGTGGCGAGCACGGAGCCGCCGGAGAGGACGGAGAGGTAGTCAAGCTTGTAGTAGTCCTCGTTCTTCTCGAGCTCGGAGAAGAAGAGGAGCGCCTCGAGGTCGTAGTCGAAGACCTGGCCCTTCTTGTCGGCGAGCTTGAGGAACCTTGCGTAGAGCTTGTCGAGATCGTAGCTGCCGTCCTTGTAGCCCATGCTCTCCATGCGGCTCTTGATGACGTGGCGTCCGGAGCGCGAGGTCATGTGGAGGGTGCTCTGGTTGAGGCCGATGCTCTCCGGGGTGATGATCTCGTAAGTCTGGGAGTTCTTGAGGAAGCCGTCCTGGTGGATTCCGGAGCTGTGCGAGAAGGCGTTCTGTCCGACAATCGCCTTGTTCTGCGCTACGGGCACGTTGCAGATCTTGCTTACGAGCTGGCTGGTGCGGTAAATCTTCCTGGTGTTGATGCCGGTCTCGGTGTGGAGGAAGTCGCTCCTCGTCTTCATGACCATCACAACCTCCTCGAGGGAGCAGTTTCCTGCGCGCTCGCCGAGGCCGTTCATGGCGCACTCGATCTGCCTTGCGCCGTTCTCGACGGCGACGATGGAGTTCGCGGTTGCCATGCCGAGGTCATTGTGGCAGTGGACAGAGAGGACGCACTTGTCGATATTGGGAACTCTCTCGATGATGCCCCTGATCTTGGCGCCGAACTCGTTCGGGAGGTTGTAGCCGACGGTGTCCGGGATGTTGATGGTGGTCGCGCCTGCGGCGATGGCCTTCTCGATGATGACGCAGAGGTTGTCAACCGAGGTGCGTCCTGCATCCTCGCAGGAGAACTCGACGTTGTCGGTGTAGTTCTTCGCGAGCTTTATCGAATGGACCGCCATCTCGCAGACCTCGTCGAAGGTCTTGTGGAGCTTGGTCTGGAGGTGGATGTCAGATGTCGCGATGAAGGTGTGGATGCGGAAGTTCTCGGCAGGCTTGAGGGCCTCGGCGCAGGCGATGATGTCCTTGTCGACGGCGCGCGCGAGTCCGCACACGCAGCTGTTCTTCACGGTCTTCGCGATGGTGTTCACCGCGCTGAAGTCGCCCGGGGAGGAAATGGGGAAGCCCACCTCCATGACATCGACGCCGAGCTCCTCGAGGGCGAGCGCGATCTTGAGCTTCTCTTCAGGATTGAGACTGGCGCTGAGCGCCTGCTCGCCGTCGCGGAGCGTGGTATCGAATATTATTACGCGGTCAGACATTTTTCTATATCCTCTGTACATCCTTTAAGTTTCTGCGTACTTCAGCTTCGGGCGCGGGCTCCGCAGAAATAAAAAAACCCGCGCATCGCACGGGTTCAATTGTTCTCTTGTCAAAAGGCAGCAAAAACTACAGACCCGGCGCGATAAAGCCCAGGCCTAGCAGGAGAACATTCTTGGAAACAATAGCTGACATCATTTCTGCCACCTTAAAAATCTCGCTATATTTTTGTAGTTTTTTGTTCACTTGTCAAGCGCCGGAAGCGGGATCTTTTGCATCTTTCTGCTATATGCCGGATCCTGAAGGTAGAGCGTGCTGCGTGAGGCTCCTGAGGCCCCGCCCCGCACAAGGTGAGCCTTACCCGGTTTTCTCCATAATCCCCCTGAGCCAGGGGCTCTTCTTCAGATCATCCGTGCCGAGGACCCTCATCATGAGCGCAATATAAATGAGGACCCAGACTCCTGCCGCAATGACCGCTGCAATGAGCGCGTCAGTGAGGATGCTTCCGGATTCCGTGAGGCAGCCCCTCCCGCCGCAGCTCCCGTAGTCAGCGAATAGGAATACGGAGAGCATCACTGCTGCCGCAATAGCGTAAGAGACGGTGACCCTGAGGAACGACGCGGGACAGGTGCCCCGGATTTCGCCTGTCACGCCGTTCACCGCCTCCACATAGATGCCGCCGTGGTAGCGGCAGATGACGAAGTACCCGGGGATCTGCTCGAGGCGCCAGGCCGTATCGCTGAAGCTCACGGAGAAGGTCCTGAAATCGATATGGCTCCACTTCCTGCTGAGCTCAGTCACCGTGCGCCGCTTTATCTCCGGGATCATTCCGTCATGGGCCGCCGCCTCAGCGTCACCTGCCTGGACCGTGGGAAGGCATGACCAACTCCCCGCGAAATACTCCGGCTGCCAGGCACGGAACGAGTCCTGCGGAGTCGAGCTGTAAAGGAAATCCGAAAAGCTGCCGTCAATATCACGGTCTCCCGGCACGCCGGAGCTCTCAAGCTCGGCGCTCACCGTCCCATCGATCGGATGCCAGTCGACCGCTGTCCTGCTGACAGTCTGTCCCTGTGCGTTCCTCTCCCTCTCCGTCCTGTTCCTGCCGCCGCGCCCCGAGTACTTCGCCGTGACGCGCGCGCTGAACACCCAGAACGGGATGTACTGAGGCGAGATGAACTTGACCTCAAGGTATTTTGACGTGAGATCAGGCGCGAGCGGATGCCGGGCGCACCACTCCTTTATGAGGAGCCTCACCCGGTCTCCCCTGATCCTGACGGGCGCGGCGCCGTCGGGCCTCGCGAACGAGAGCTGCCTCCGGTCGAGGACAATACCCGCGCCGCAGCACGGGCAGACTGCCGATACGGCTTTGGCGTCAGTCTTTATCCCGGCTCCGCACCCGGGGCACCTGACATCCCTCTCCGGCAGGTCCTGAAGGCCCGGGAACCCAGGAAGCGTCCCGTAATGGTGCCAGCCGGACGGTGCAGAGTCCTCTGCCCTCTGCTTTGTCCCGCAGTTCCGGCATTTAAGCCCGCCTGACTCCCCGTCCCATTCCATGAACCCGCCGCAGGCAGGGCAGCTGTAAAGTTTCATGAGGACCTCCGGAGGGTGAGACAGCGGGACAGCATGCATGACGCCATCATGCCTGCATCATCATGCAGCTGAGTATACAGCGGGGCGCAGCCCCGCTGCGGACAGGCCTGCTCCCGGAAAAGGCGCAATTCCGGGAATGAATTTGGGAAAACGGCCGGCGGGCGATGGATTTATTTTCCCCATGATCTCCCTGAGCCATTTATCGTTTTTCAGATCATCCTTGCCGCGCGCTGGCAGCCTTATGCGGATAAATGTGACGAGCCAGGCGGCAGCTGCTATGGCACCTGAAAACATGACGCCTGACCAGACTCTGTTCCAGTCTACCGAGTATCCGCCGGCTGCCTCCGTTACCAGCCTGCCGCCGCTCCAGTCAAGGAGCAGCAGGCAGAGGAGCAGGGCTGCCGCACCGCAGACACACGCTATGGTGACCTTGCCGATGGATACCGGATAGGTGCCGTAGACTTCTCCCGTGACTCCGTTCACGGCCTGAACATAGATTCTGCCGCCATAGCGGCAGATGACGAAATACCCCGGGATCAGCTCGAGGCGCCAGGCCTTATTGCTGTATGTTACCTCAAAGCTTTTGTAGCTGAATCTGTTGTACCCGCGGCGGGAGCGCAGCTCATCCTCCAGGCGGCTCATGATTTCTGACTTCATTGCCTTCTTTGCCTTCGCCTCCGCATCTTCAGGAGACACTGTCGGCAGGAAGGAATAGCTTCCGGCAAAATACTCAGGCCTCCAGGCGGTGAGCTTCTCGGGAGATGTTGAGTCAAAGAGGAATCCCGCGTAATCCTCCTTTATGTTCCGGTCACCCGGAACGCCGGTATTCTCCAGATCATCGCTCCGGCTGCCCCTCACCGGATGCCAGCTGATTCTGCCCTTTGGCCGCGCCTTGCCGGCATAGCCGTCATACTGAGTCTCCGCATGGGCACTGAACACCCAGAACGGAATGTACTGCGGCGAGATGAACTTGACCTCGAGGTATTTCGAGGTGAGATCCGGCGCGAACATATGACTGCCGCTCCACTCCTTCACAAGCTGCCTCACCTTTTCTCCTGAGATCATGAGAGGCGCCACGGCATCAGGCTTTCCGGACTGGAGCTGCCTGCCGTCGAAGACCAGGCCTGCCCCGCAGTAAGGGCAGCTCATGGAGACCGTCTTCCCGTCCGCCCTTATCTCCGCTCCGCAGCCCGGGCAGCGGATCACTGTCTCCTCAAAGCTCCTGAGCCCCGGGAGCGACCGGGGATCCTCGTACGGGTGGCAGCCGTCAGACACTGTACTCCCGACACTGACTGTCGATCCGCAGTTTCCGCACTTAAGGCCTCCGGACTCGCCGTTCCACTCCATTGCACCGCCGCAGGCATGGCAGCTGTAAAGTTTCATCGGGATCCTCCGTACTGTGAGTCTTAGAAATTCCCTGCCCATGCAATTTCATGAGGGGCCGCAATAAAGAGAGTATACAGCGGCGACCGGGAGGCTGTGCTGTATGGTCACAGAGAAAAACTGCCGAACTGGCAGGAGTATGGGCTGTTCGTGAGACGAAGAGAATGGGTAAGCGGCATGTCATTCCTGCCGTTCCGGGAACCTTCTTCCTGCGCCTGTTATTTGATTTTCCCGATAATCCCGGCGAGCCACGGGTTCTTCTGCAGATCATCCCTGCCGAACACCCTGCTCTTCAGCCAGAAAAGAAGGCAGACATAGGCTATGAGCGCAATGACCGCGTAGATGGCGGCCGATATGCCGAATACTCCCCAGCTGAACCGGCAGATTTTTTCCGCCTGAGAGCAGACGCTGACCATCTCAGGGATCGTGAGCGCAAACCAGGCGAACGCAGCGATAGCCGCAGGAATGAAAGCGGCTGTGACTTTGAGCAGCGAGACTGGATAGGTGCCGTAAATATCGCCCGTGACGCCGTTCACCGCATCGACATAGATCCCGCCATGGTAGCGGCAGATGACGAAGTACCCGGGGATCTGCTCGAGGCGCCAGGCCATACCGCTGTACGATACATCAAAGGTCTTCCAGCTGAAATCGTTGTATCCGTACAGGCGGTTCAGCTCCTTCTCCTGGCGTTTCCTTATCTCGTCCTTCATGTCCTTCTTAGCCCTCGCCTCTGCAGTGGTTACAGCAACGGACGGAATGAAGGAATAGCTTCCGGCGAAATACTCAGGCCTCCAGGCGGTGATGGCATCAGGAGGCGTTGTCCTGAAGAGGAAGCCGGCGTAATCATCCTTTACGCCGGTGACTGCCCTGACGCCGATGTTATCCAGATCGTCGCTCCTTGTTCCGCTGACGCGTGACCAGTCATCGTGTCTGATTCTCTTGGAAGGGTCAGTACTGATCCTGATGCGGCGTCCGGAGCCTTCGTATTCGGTGGCGGTGCTGGCGCTGAACACCCAGAACGGGATGTACTGCGGCGAGATGAACTTGACCTCAAGGTATTTCGAGGTGAGATCGGGCGCGAAGAAATGCCTGCCGCACCACTCCTTCACCAGCCTCCTCACCCTGTTGCCCGAGATCATGACAGGGGCAACGCCGTCAGGCTTGGCGAACCGGAGCTGCCTGTCGTCGAAGACCAGCCCTGCCCCGCAGAAAGGGCAGTTCATGGAAGCAGTCCTGATGCCTGACTCAATCTCCGCTCCGCAGCACGGGCAGCGGGTGGCATTCACCTGACAGTCCGGGAAGACCGGAGGCGGCACAATGGGGTGATAGGCTGACGGAGCTGACCTCGGGACGCTGACTACAGTGCCGCATTTCCCGCACCTCAGTCCGCCAGCGGCGCCGTCCATTCCATTGAACCGCCGCATTCACGGCAGCTGTAATATTTCATGATCCCATCCGCGGAGTCTGAGACTGCCGGGATCAGCCCCGGGCAGTCTTTCGTAAGTCATTGCTGTAGCGGCATTTATTATACAGCCGCCTCAGCCTGCAGGTCTGCGGGGATCACACAGGTGCGCGAGGACACGGTGATTGGATAACGCTGCTATTTGATTTTCTCGATTATCTCCGCAAGCCAGGGGTTCTTCTGCAGCTCATCCCTGCCGAGTACCCTGCCCTTCAGCCAGAGATGGATGCAGACATAGACGATGAGCGCTATGACCCCGAAGATGGCGGCCGACGTGCCGAAGACTCCCCAGCTGAAGCGGCAGCTCTCATTGGTGCAGACGCTGACGCTCTCCGGAACGAAGAACGCGAATGCGGCGAACGATGCGGCGGCCGCGAGAATGAAGGCGATTGCGACCTTGAGGAAGGAGACCGGGTAGGTGCCGTGGATCTCACCGGTAACGCCGTTCACCACGTCAACATAGATCCCGCCGTGGTAGCGGCAGATTACGAAATACCCCGGGATCTGATCGAGGAGCCACGCCATGTCGCTGTACTCAACGTCAAATGAGCTGAACTCTACATGATCATACTGGTTTCTGAGTTCTGACTCAGTACGGCTTTCGAGCTCGCTCTTCATGTCATCCTTTGCCTGCTCCTCGGCATCCTCCACGGGAACGGTCGGGATGAAGGAGTAGCTTCCGGCGAAGTACTCCGGCTTCCACTCGGCAAAGGCGTCATCAGGCGTTGAGTCAAACAGAAAGTCTGCGTACTCCTTATTGATGTTCTCATCGGCCGAGACCCCGAAGTTCTCGAGATCATCGCTTACGGTGCCGTGGATCGGATACCAGTCTGTGACGGTCCTGGTGACGGTTGTGCCGTCATCATTCTTCCTGGTGACTGTCCTGTCCTTTCCGCCGCGGCCGGAGTACTCACCCCTTACATGGGCCCTGAACACCCAGAACGGTATGTACTGCGGGGAGACGAACTTGACCTCAAGGTGCTTGGACGCGAGATTGGGCGCGAACATGTGCCTGCCGCACCACTCTTTCACAAGCTGCCTCACTTTGTCGCCGGAGATCATTACGGGCGCCACGCCGTCCGGCTTCGCGAACGAGAGCTGCTTCTCGTCGAGGACGAGGCTTGCCCCGCAGTACGGGCAGCCCATGGAGACGGTCTTGGCGTCAGCCTTGATCTCGGCCCCGCAGCCCGGGCACTGGATGACTTTCTCCGGGTAGTCCTGGAGGCTCATGAACTCCGGCAGCGTCTCGTAGGGGTGATAGCCGAGCGCCTCGGTATCCTCGACCTTTACCGTCGTGCCGCAGTTCTTGCACTTCAGTCCGCCTGACTGTCCGTCCCACTCCATGGATCCGCCGCAGGCATGGCAGCTGTAAAGTTTCATAGTTTTCTCCTGAATGCTCCCGGCCGGCGTGCGCCTCCGGACTGTCCGGATACGGACAGGCGCCCTGCCGCATAACCGCTTGATTATACACGGCAGGATACCCGCAGGGTACTCCACTCAGGTGCTGGATCAGGGGAGCTTTCTCTCGCCGGGGACGGGATGCGCGCTGCTCCTTGTCCTTATCTCCAGCCAGGACTTTCTCCAGCGCAGGAGAACAAGGAGCCCCAGGACTGAGGCGTAGCAGATGAACCCGCCGTACTCCGAAAGTATTCCCATGAAGTTCTCGGCGCGGAAGGCAAAGTCACGCCACAGCCGGTACTGCCAGACAAGAGGGAAGGCGTTCGAGGCGACATAGGCGCCCTCGTTGAGGAAGCCAGTGGCGAGAGTCGAGCCGCCGGTGATGAACCCGGGCGGAACGATGAGGATCATGAACGCAGCGCCCATGCCGGGCTCTGCGCATTTCCACGCGAGGGTGAAGCCGAAGAGCCCGATGCACATCCCGGTCATGAAGATGCTCGGGACAAAGAGGAGGAAATTCCCGTCAAAGCGGAGCTGCCCGAATGTCGTGAGGAGGCAGATGTCAACGCTTATTGCGGTCGTGTAGAAGAAGGCATAGGGGATGAGCCTTGCCATCATGCACAGAGGCCCCTGCAGCACCGCCCGCCTGAACTGTCCGGTGACGCGGAGCCTTCCAGGGATCATGAGGACGGTGAGCCCGAGGTAAATCGAGCTGAAGAAGAAGATGAAGGCTATCACCATGTTGTTGGTTGCGGAGAACACCGGATCGCCGAGCCTCCTCACAACAGTGCGCAGCGGTGACAGTATCGATCCCGCGCTCTCGGCGCCGGTTCCGCTCATGGCCATCACGCGCGGGGCGCTCTCACCCGCGCCGGTCTCCGAGGAGATGCTGTTGAGCGTCTCGATTACCTCTGCGTTCTGCGCCTCGTTCGTGTAGTCCGCGAAATAGCCGAGGTTCACCTGGCGGCGGGACGACCTGATGTTGCGCTCAGTGTCATGCGGAATGTAGAGGACGCCGAGGTTGCGGTCGCCCATGACGAGCGCGACCGGATCGACAGGGTTCCTGAATACGTCAGTCACCTGGATATAGGACGAGGTGTTCAGGAGCTCGATGAAGTGCTGCGACCATGACGAGCTGTCGAGATCGACCACTGCGACCCGCCCCTTGAACACGACCTGGTGCGAGAGGGCGATGGAGAAGACGAGGCAGGTGATGAGCGCGATCATCAGGGAGAGCCTGTGATAGGGCATGAAGCGCCCCGAGCGCATGGCGTCGATTTCCTCGAGCGCCGCGTGGATCATCCGGTTAATCGCTTTCATCGGCGATCTCCACGGTCATGCCGGTCCTGAGCTCCTCGGGGGCATCGGTGACGTCGACGCGGAGCCTGAACGAGGTGAGATCAGCCTGGCCCTGTTCGCGGGTCATGCGGAGGTCCGCAAATGAGGGTGCCGCGTTTACCGAGCGCGCGATGCCCTTCACCTCACGGCCGAGCGCGGGAGCCGTTCCGGTAACGGCGCTGCCCTTCTTGTAGCGCGCGACGGTGCGCTCCGAGAGGTAGACGTCATAGTAGCGGCGGTCGGTCTCGAGGTTGAGCGCGGCGGCTGACGCGGGCACGAGCTCGCCCTCCTCGAAGTAGGTGTCAAGCACTATGCCGTCACAGGGAGCATAGAGCTTCGTCCTTGAGAGATTGAGGAGCTGCTGCTCGATCCTTGCCTGTGCGGCATTCCTTGAGGCCTCGAGCGCCCTGAGGGCCTGCTCCATGCTGTCGCAGTCGGTGCGCATCTGGGTGATGGCGCTCAGCGTCATGCCCTCCGCGCTTCCGGTGTCGTGGAGCCTCTTCATCTGGCGGGGAGAGGCGCCGACAGTCAGCTCCTCTAGGCTCTTGAATGCAGCGGTGTGAGCAGCCTCGGCCTGTGCGCTTACGGCGCGGGCCTTGTCATAGGCACTCCTTGATGCGGCCGAGACCTCGACGAGCGATGAGTAGCGCTTGTATTCGGCCCTGGCCTGGGAGAGCTCCTCGCTGCTGCCGCGGAGCTTTGACTCGAGAGACTCTATCTGGCGCCACTGGGATATCTCAGTGGTGCGCACCCTGTCACGGGCATTCTTGAGGTCAAGCTCCTGCTTTTTAATCTCTGCATCGAGCTGCGCGACTGACGACTTAAGGTCGGCAACGGTATTCTGCAGGTCACGGTCATCGATGACCATCAGCAGCTGCCCCTTCTTCACCCTGTCACCCTCCGAAACTTTCTTCGAGAGCAGCTTGCCGCCCACGCCCTCAAAGGCGCAGGCGACCTCGTCCGCTGTCAGTATGCCGCCCTTGAAGCGCCTCGCTTCGGTAACCGCGTCGGCACGGCGGCCGAGCATGATGAGAACAACTGCAATGCAGAGAACGGTGACAAAGAACATGGCAGTACGGAAAGCAGGACGCTTTCTGAGGTACTGGAGAATCTGCTGACTCACAGGGAATCCTTGGGGAACCAAAGCGGCACGGGAGGATGGCTTGCCCGGATCCGGGACTTAGTGAATTGAAATGAATGCCATCAGGCGCTTTGATTGGGTTGCGGCCGGGCGAGCGCCCCGCCTATGCACGCTATGATACAGAATTCCGGCATCAATTGTAAGGGCTTTTGAGGCCTGTTAATGCCAAGCCCCGGGGATCTGGCCTCAGCCCGGCTTATGGCCGGATTCTGATAAAAATATCATTTGCATGATCTGTTATGACTGATAAGCAGCCAATAAAATTTGCCTGGCTGCCAGCTGCCGGATATCATTGTCTGCAGAGAAGAAAAGCACGGGCGGCTCAGGCTTAAAGAGCGCGTGCGGATTAAACAAGAGAGACTGCGGAAATAAAGATACGGAAGGCAGGGCAGATCATGCAGGACGAAAAGAAAATCAGAAGCATAATTCAGACAAAGATCGAGAACCAGCACATCAATACGATGGACGACCTGCTGTTCAAGTTTGTATTCGGAAAGGAGGAGCGCAAGCACTTCACAGTAGATTTCCTGAACTCAGTGCTCAGCGAGTCGCTCGGGCACAGGATCAACGACATCGAGTTCAGGCCGACGGAGCAGATCCCCTATAACAAGGCGGACAAGGCACCGCGCTTTGATGTCGCGTGCAGGCTCGATACCGGAGAGCTCGTTGATGTCGAGGCGCAGGTTGCCAGCCGGCACAACATGGATAAGCGCACGCTTGCCTACTGGACATATATGTATTCCACAGGCCTGCATGCCGGAGAGGACTATCTGGAAGCTAGCCCTGCCATCACGATCAACATCCTCGCTTTCAGCATTCGCAAGAAAGCAATAGTGCATTCGTCCTGCAGTATCAGATGGGACGACGATCCTTACGAGAGTTTCGGCAAAAATCTCAGATTCCACTTTCTTGAGCTCCGGAAATTCCTGAAGGCAGCGAGAAACAAGCCTGCCAGCGAAATGACGAGGATTGAGCGCTGGATGGGTTTTTTCGCTTTCCGCCGGAAGAAACGGAAACAGGAGCTCGCAATGTGCGATGATGTAATAAGCAAGGCATATGACGCATGCGATGAATTTTTCAGCAGCAGGGAGGAGCGCATGAACTACATTAATAACGAGATAGCCCGTATGGATTACCGCTCAGATATAAAGGATGCTGAGGATCGCGGAGAAGAGCGCGGCATGGAACGCGGGATAAAAATCGGCGAGGATCGCGGTGAGGAGCGTTTCGCTAAACTCATACAGATCCTGACCTCACAGAACAGGAATGATGATATTTCCAGAATCATTACTGACAAAGCATACCGTCAGGAATTGTTCGGTGCATTCAATATCTGAACGATCAACGAGGCAGCAAAAAACGGACGAAGCGCCGCTCTGTAAATAAGCGCGGCGCTTCTTTATCCGTCGGCTTGCGCTCTGCTTTCAGAATAACAGGCGCCGGATCACCACGATCAGGATCATTACATCAGGCGTTCTGCCGCAGGCATGTCCGGATGGAGTGTGTTTACTATTCAGAGACTCGTGCAGACAGTCCCCCGGTCCGGTATTTAAGGCATTGTTTCTGCATGGCTCTCCTCAGTCAGGACATGCAGGAGACGGATATAATCGGTACGTATGCCGCATGAACAGTCTGCCCGGACATCTCCGGGCAAAGGAGAGAATAATGAACACATGTCTCTGCTACAGCAGATGCACGACCTGCAAGAAGGCCATCAAATGGCTTGATGATCACCATGTTGAATACCAGGTCAGGCCTATTGCCGATCAGAAACCGAGCGCAGATGAGCTCAAAGCCTGGAGCAGCCTCAGCGGCAAGGATCTGAGGAAGTTCTTCAACACGAGCGGAAAGCTCTACCGTGAAATGGGCCTCTCGAAAAAGGTAGGCACCATGACTCCTGACGAGATGCTCTCAATTCTCTCAACGGACGGAATGCTCGTGAAGAGGCCTATCTTCGTTACAGACAGTACTGTGCTGGTCGGGTTCAAGGAGGCAGAATGGCAGGCTGCACTGCTCCCTGAAAACAAGCAGTAAAAACACCTGGAGCTGCAAAATCCATGTTAGTTTTTTTCATGGACTTTCGTAGTTTCAGAAGGCTGTTTTGATTAAAATCATTTGCAAAAACAGCACACTGTATTAAAAGCACCATTCAGAAAGTCAGCGAAAATCATGAAAAATTGTCCACTGCTAATGGACAATTTTACGGATAACGCAGAATCGTCCGCCGCTGCGGACACTCATTCAGCGGATTCTGCCTGAGGCAGAGCGCAGGCCCACCACATCAACACGGGTGTACTCAGTCATCTGTCCTGAAGAAGATCCTGCCGTGATCCCTGATGTTGGCCTTCTTCCTTATTGAGGAAAGAACATAGGCCGCTGCGGAAAACGTTATGCTAAGAACAAGGCCGAAGGCGCCCGCGCTCCCGACCGACACATCCAGTACCTTGCAGAGGAACACGGCGAGGAGCATGCAGAGCACGAACGGGATTATCACCGCCTTCATGACCGAGAGCGGATAGTCTCCTATTGCCCTGCCGTTCTCGCCGTTCACCACCACCGAATAGAGCTTTCCGGCGTAGCGGTAGATGATCCGGTAGCAGGGGATCAGGATCTGGCTGTAGGAGGCATCTGAGATCTTGATGCTGAACGAGGTGATCCTGACCGAGGTGTAGCCGTGGCTCATTATCATGGCCTTCGCGTGGATCTCCGCCATTTCCCTCATCCGCGCCTCAGCCTGCTTCATTCCGGTCTCGATGCCGATGTTGCCCAGATCCACAATGCGCCCCGCGAGGTATTCCGGCCGGTAGTCGCAGACTTTTCCGTAGGAGACTGCCGAGATGGCGTCGGATGCTGCCCTGCTCAGCTTCGAAGAGGCGCAGATCCTGACATCGCTTGCGGTGAATCTGTTCCGTCCCGAGCACTGGTGCTCGCTCTTCTGCTCGCGCCTGTGCTTTCTCGCGAGATAGGAACTGGTGCCGGAGAGCCCGGCAGCCCGCTCTGAGAACGTAGATCCGACGCCCTCGAAGGAATATGCGATATTGGCGGAGAACACCCAGAACGGGACATAGCAGTTCCTGATGAACTTCTTCTCGATGAGCTTCGGGAATACTGTGGGAGCGAAGAAATGAGTCCTGCTCCATTTCTCGACCGACTTCATTGCCTGCCTGAGCGAGATCGCCTCGGGGACGACCCCGTTCGGGGTAAGGTAAAAGCTCTGCTTCTCGTCGAAGACCAGCGCGGTGCCGCAGTACGGGCAGAGCATGGAGACCGTCTCCTCCCTCGGCCTGATGTCGGCGTGGCACGACGGGCAGATGACCGGGCTGTCAGAGAACTCCGAGAGCTTCCCTATCTCGGGAGGGACTGTCCCCCATTCAAACGGAACGGGAAGCTGCGGCACGTCGCGCATGACCGGAACGCTGCTGCCGCAGTTCGGGCAGGAAAGGCACTGCCTCTCCGGATCCCATTCCATGAACCCGCCGCAGCTGCTGCACTCAAAGCTTTTCATGATGAATCTTCCAGGACTGTAAAAAGCGGCCCCCGGACTGAGAGACCGGGGACAAAATGCCGGCAGAGCAATGCCGGACAGGGAAATTATCGGGGATCAGGGACCTGCATGCAACCTTTGGATGCCGTGACGGGAGGCGCGTATTCCTGACCTTGAATCTGTTGTTTTGTGTCACTTCATATCCCGTACATTATAATGCGAAGAGAAGGGAGAGCATCCTAATCAGCATCTGCCTCTCCGGGAGGATCCGCAACATGACAATTGAACTGCTTGCTGAATACAGGCTTGTCGCCGGCCCCGCAATCGGCGCACTCATAGGCTACATCACGAACGACATCGCAGTGCGCATGCTCTTCAGGCCGCACAGGGCGTGGTACATAAAGGGCTTCCACATCCCTTTCACGCCGGGCATCATCCCGAAGGAGCGAGGCAGGATTGCCAGGGAGGTCGGAAAGGCTGTCAGCGAGAACCTCATCAGCGGTGAGGTCCTCGGGAAGAACCTGCTCTCCGATGAGATGATCGGGAAGCTCCGCTCCGCCATTGAGAAATACCTCGACCGGCAGCGCCATAATGACGAGACGCTCGGGGAATTCCTCGGTCACTATTTCAGCGGGGAGGAGATTGCCGCTGCCTCCGGCAGCATCCGCAACGGCTTCACCTCTCTTGCCTCGGAGAAGCTCAGGGATCCCGAAATGGGGGATCGCATCGCCGGCATTGCCGCGGATCAGATCATCGTGAAGCTCCGCGACAAGGGAGAGCTCCTCAAGGCCATCAGCGGCCGCCTGACCGAGGCGGTCGGCGGCCTCATCGGCAGGGCGATCAACAGCGTTCTCGGCGGAAAGGCCGGCGAGATCACGGACAGCATCATCGAATCGCTCCGTGATCCGCTGAGGGAGCTGCTCTCGGAGAATATCCGGGAAATCATGGAGAAGAATGCCGCAGATATCGTGGGCGGCATGGCAGAGAGCGAGTCAGAGAAGCTCATGGGGAAGCAGGTAAGCGCGCTCCTCGCCGGAAAGGAGGAGCTGCTGCAGAAGGTGACGGAGAGCCTCATCGGGGCGTACCGCCACCTTGTGACGGAGAAGCTTCCGGCGATGCTTCAGGCCTTCAACCTGAGCAGGGTCATCGAGAACCGCATCAACGAGATGGAGATTGACGAGGCGGAGCAGGTCCTCCTCGGAGTCATGAAGAAGGAGCTCAGTGCCGTGGTCTGGTTCGGCGCGGGGCTCGGCTTCATCATGGGATTCATCAACGCGCTGTTCTAGGGAGCAGTGCCAGTTCCCGGCCTTTCTGCTCTGACCTTCCGGATCTTAATCCTGAATCATGCTCAGACGAGCTTCGCTCCGCAGTTGGGGCAGAATTTGGAGCCGCTCACCTTCGCGCCGCAGTTCGGACAGAAATTGGGGCCGCT
>SAMEA3663052__coassemble_575_pt1 | contig 18440 bp, 13 predicted proteins | sample SAMEA3663052__metabat2_high_PE_014 | metagenome-assembled genome bin SAMEA3663052 (sample SAMEA3663052) | pig gut metagenome | biome: pig gut; feature: pig-associated habitat; material: faeces | place: France | collected 2012 | reverse complement strand
AGCAGAAGGGAGTACGTCAGGAACGAGGCATCACACAGAAAAAGTGATTGAACCATTTTTTGATTAGAATAGGGTTAAACCCTTGTGGTATAGGCTAGTCAGTATAGTCCTAAAGTTTGTGAAACTTTTATTACAATATACCCGGCATTTCTCAATGGCAAAAACCACGTGTTCTACTGCTCCGGTCAGGGGCGGACAGTTGTTCTGCCGCCGGCAGGACCATCCGGCAGCAATCCATGACGGCACAGGCCTGTAACGCTTGTCTGCAGTGAAACCGGCTGGCATGAATACCGCCGGCCGCCATACGGATTGCAGCGGACATTTTTATATTTGTTCAGGAGCCACAGCATCAAATGCGCAAAACTCTAACAGCAGCGGCCGACGCTCTTATTTTGGGAACACTGCTGCTGTCGGCAGCCCTCAGCATCTGTACGGCGGCAACGGTTTATCCGCTCAATCCATACTGGATAGAGCTCCTCTGCGACTATTCAGGAGGCTTTGTCAGGCGCTTCCTTCTCGGGGAGATACTGAGGAGCATACCGGGGGTATCTCCGGAGGCTGCGGGACTTGTATTGCTTACGGCATGCTACGTGTTTGTGACGCTTTCTCTCTATGCGGGGATCAGGCGGCTGGGACTTCCGCTTTTCCTCAGGATCCTGGTGCTGCTGTCGCCGCACGGGCTGGCTTTTTACCTGCTCTCGCCCATGGTTGCAGATAATTTCCTGCTGAGGGATATCCTGATTGTCGCGCTTGTCATCCTGGCATCAATGGCAGTGATTGCGGTGCGTAAGGAAACGGGAAAGCCGGGCAGGCTCCTGATTTGCGATGCAGCGGTATGCGCGGCGATCACTTTCGGCATGATGTGCCATTCCGGGATCCTGTTCTGCACGCCTCCCCTTCTCCTGATGTACCTCGGGCTGCCATGCCCGCTCAGAAGGTCTTTTGTCCATGCCGCAGCTCTCGGGGTGATTTTCCTCGGCGAGTTCCTGGCGATCAACCTTGTTTTCGGTGAGCTTGAGACTGAAAGGGTGCTGGATATCGTTGACATGTTCAAGTCAGAATATCCTGGCATCCCCATCACAATAGCGCCGCACAGCCTCCTGTTCTCGCTTTTTGCCGTCAGCAGCGGCGGAGAGTCCTACTGGGTGGGGATGGCTCGTCATCAGATGCTCTCAGGCGAAAGGATTGTATGGTTTCTGGCGGCCTTCCTTGTCCCCTGCATGGTTTTCCTCTGCAGGTTTTTCCGCAGCGGCCTCAGGGCAAAGGAATATCTGCGTAGGAACCGGTTGCTGATTGCCTGTTCTGCCCTTGCGTTCTCTCCGGTCCTTATGTCTGTTTTCTCAATTGACTTTTTAAGATGGCTGGCCTGGGGCTTTATGCTGTCAGCTTACTTTGCCATGCAGGACTCCGGCGCTGCGGAAGGGAAAACGCCGGACAGGAGCCAGGCCGGGTCAGGTCCTGTCAGCGCGCTGCTCACAGTCCCGGCACTTCTGCTTGTCATTTTCTATACCCCGAGCCTTCCGTCTTCAGGGACAGCAAAATCCAACTTTGATCTGCTTGCCATGTCTGTCAGGCGGTACGCTCATTTGCAGGAGTTCGAGAACAACCAGTCTTATATCCTGACCAACCCGCAGTGGAACTGGGAATGGGAAATTGACGGCGCGGCGCCCGCAGGCGATACCGCAGAGAGGCTCAGAGTAAGGAATTTCAGCGAAAAAAGCCCGGCAGACAGCGTGCCCGAGGCACTTGAGTCAGGCTGCGGCGGGGAGTTCCTGTCAATGTCACTTTCCGGCAGAAGGCTGTACCTTCGCGGTTGGGAAGCACTTGAAAGCGGGAACGGGGATGACGGAAGGATTTCATATATCAGGCCGAAGCATGGCATGGGATTCCTGATAAGGCATGACAGTGGCATGACTTACTATCCGGCCATGCCTCTTTCGATGGTTCTTGAAAAGTCCGGGAAGGACGGGAATATCAATTATGGCTTTGATGACTACCTGCTTGTGAGAGAGAACTGGTTTGGCGGTAAAATTATGATCTATCCGGCTTTCCTGAGCAGCAAATACAAGGTTTTCTACTGCAGCGGCCGCGGCAGGTCAGTCACGCTGCCGCCGCGCGGCCCATCCGGATCGGGTGAACAGTGAACGCATGACGCTGCCCGGGGATGCGTCAACCTCACTCCTAATCACAGCGAAGCAAAGCCCTGACCGGGCAAACATCAGCAATTGAACGGAGTCCGGCTGCGGAAAGTGCGCTGCGGGCGGCTGAAATCAACAGAGATTACAGAAGATCAGAACAATGAACAAGAGAGCCTTATACAGCATTTTTTCCTGGCTGGCGGCTGCGGCTGTTTTTGCGGTTATTCTGTTTGTTACTGCGGTAAACTGCATAAATTCATATGTTTCATTCCCGTTGAATGACTACTGGATCGAGCTGCTGGTCAATTATTCAGCCGGACCGATCAGGCGCGGGCTTCTGGGCGAGATCCTGGAAAAGATCAGCTTCATTCCCATACAGGTTCTGTGGCTGTCCATACTGGTCATCTGCTACGCGTTCATCTATTCCGTCCTTGTTCTGAGAATGAGGGCTCTCAGGATCCCGTTTATCATGCAGATCGGCGTCTATCTTTCTCCTCTCCTCTGCTACTGTCTGTATTTCAGCTACTATTTTGTAAACAGGGATATCTTTCTTCTGGCCGGAGCGCTTCTGATACTTCTGCCGGTATCATCGGTATACAGGAACAGGGGAAAAGCCGGCACCCGCTGCCTTGCCTTCTGCAGCCTCCTGCTGACTGCTGTGGGATCTGTCATGCTTTTTTCCCACGCCGGCTCGTGTACTCTTCTGGTGCTGCCGCTTCTGCTGATGGCTCTTGTCTGCCGGAATGCAGTGGATTTTGTCCTGTTCACGCTGCTGCCTGCGGCAGTTTTCATTCTGGAAATCCTGACCATTCAGAACTTCTTGTCAGTTCTTTCACCTGATGGAATGATGGCTGTGCTTGATGACATAAAGAGTCGTTATCCCATAGTTCCCGGAAGGATGGATGATCTGATGCTGGTGACGCTCAGATCGCTCGGTGCGGCAGGACAGGCTCACTGGCGCGAAGTTACGGCTGCCAACCTCGGGAATCTGCCGTCAATCTGCCTCGACGCCGCGCTGCTTACTGCCGCCGCAGTCCTGCCGCTTGTGCTTGTGCTGTTCCGGGGCGTGAGGGAGGCAGGCTCCTCCGGACTGCGGTACATGAAAATTTCAGCCATCTTCCTTGCCTCGATCGCGCCTATGGCCCTGACTTTTGTGGCGGTCGACTTTTTCAGATGGAGGAACTGGGCGTGTTTCATGCTGCTTTGCTCGGTTCTTCTGCTCTGCAGAAGTCCTGCGTCAGGCGTGGATAGCGAAGGCTCGCGGGCTGCACTTCATTCTAGACTGAGATACGGTGCTGCAGTGGTTATTTCATTAATCTCTGCTGCTGTTGTCTGCCGCGACCTGTCAGTAGTGGTGCCGGCCAGGTATGAGGTGTTTGACAAAATGCTGAACCTGAGCGGCAGATACCGGATTATGCTGCTGGAATCGCCTAATGATAAAACGATGATTGATGTCCCGGGATTCAGCTGGGAGCTTGTCATGGAACCAGGACAGGCTGCGGCTGACGTGGGAGTCCCGAGAGAATACGGGAGCGTGGGTCCTCATCTCACATCCATATGCTTCGGAACCATGCACCACCATTTTTTTGACAGCGGGCACCGCAGGCTGTTTATGAGCGGATACCTGCTGATCAGCACCGGCAGCGGGCGGTTCAGGAGGCCTCATCGCTCATTCGGGGTTGTAGTTTCTGACGGGAAACACAGTATTTACTATCCTACTGTCGCATATTCAGGTACGGCGGATATCGGCGGCTATAAGGCCAGCATTGATTCGATGTACGATGACTACGTGTTAATCCCGCCGTACATGAACGCCGGAAAACTGAAAGTCTATAATGCCGTATACACTACGAGTGGTGAAATACTGCAGTGTGCGGATCCTGTGCTGGAACTTTGAAATAAGCATATGGCATATCAGCTGCCGGGAATAAGTCCCCGGCATTTTGGTCCTGGGCATTTGATCCGGTATGCTGCCTGCCTGCTGGAAGCGCCTTTCAAAGCAGCAGTCAGGCATCATGCGTTTTCCATAAAGCAGCTTATCGGGATATGATGCCGCGGCGCGGCCATGAGCGGCACGTTGCAGAAATAAGAAAGTGAGCAGATGAACAACAGGTATTTGGTCGGTATTCTGACTTGTCTGGCAGAGGTTGCCGTTTTTGGGATTATCCTTGCGGATTTGGCCCTGAACTGCGTTCAGTCATATTTCTCGTTTCCCCTGAACGATTACTGGACTGAGCTTCTTATAGACTATTCAGCCGGTCCGGTCAGGCGCGGACTTCCCGGGGAAATTCTGAAACATATCAGCTTCGTTCCTGCTCAGATCCTGTGGCTTGCCGTCCTGATCATCAGCTATGTTTTCATCTATTCGGTATTTGCTCTGAGGATGATTAAGCTGAGGATTCCTTTTGTACTGCAGGCCGGAGTATATCTCTCCCCTCTGCTGTGCTTCTGCCTATACAATAATTTTTACTTTGTTAACAGGGATATAGTTCTCCTGGCCGCTGTGCTGCTCATACTGCTGCCGCTGTCCTCAGTTTACAGGGACAGGGAAAAGGCCAGCGCAAGGAAGCTTGCACTGTGCAGCATTCTCATGACCGTGGCAGGATCTGCCATGATCTTCTCCCATGCCGGCTCATGCACCATGCTTGTCCTGCCGCTTCTTGTTATGGCTCTTGTCAGCCGCGGGACTCTTGATTTCGTAATATTTGCGCTGATTCCTGCCGTTATTTTTCTTGCAGAATGCCTGCTGATCAATACTTCAATGTCAGCCCTTTCTCCGGATGGCATTATGACCGTGCTTGATGAGATCAAGAGCAGGTTCCCCGTAGTCCCCGGAAGGCCTGATGAATCTGTACTGGTAACGCTCAGATCACTCGGGGCAGAAGGGCAGTCTTTCTGGCGGGGCCTGGCCGTGTCCAACCAGGGAAACCTTCCGTCAGTTTTTCTTGATGCGGCTCTTCTGGCCGCCGCCGCAGTCCTGCCTCTTGTTCTTGTCCTGTTCCGGAGAAGAGCTGCAGCCGGATCTGTCAGGCTGCAGTACCTTAAAATCACCGCAATCATCATTGCATCCATTGCTCCAATGGCTCTGGCTTTCGTTGCCGTTGACTATTTCAGATGGAGGAACTGGGCATTTTTCCTGCTTGTCTGTTCCGTGCTGCTGCTCACGAGGGAAGAATCTTCATCCGGGCTTTCTGCTAAGGAGCAATCGCCCGGCTTCCGGATCAGATACTGTCTTGCCGTGCTGATTTCATTAGCCGCTTGTGCCATAGGCATCCGCGAATTGTCTGAAGAACTGCCCAAGTATTTGATGAATATGCGCAGCTTGTTCAACTTAGGACACGAGTACCGTGCGCTGACGGTAAGCTCCAAAGAAAACAGGACGAAGCGCGATGTGCCGGGAAGAAGCTGGAAGCTTGTTGTGAGTTCCGGCATGACTGTGTCTGATATAGGCTCCATCAGAATATTCAAGAAAGATGAAGAGCCGGCAGTGTTTGACTCATGCTCCGGCGCAATGAGCAGACATTATTTTGATAAAGAGCACCGCAGGCTTTTTATGAGCGGATACCAGCTCTTCGCGGCAGGCGAAGACAGGATGCGAAAGCCTCCCCGCTCATTCGGCTTTCTGGTTTCTGACGGTGAAAACCGTCTGTATTATCCTACAGTAGCTTATTCCGGCACGGCTGACATCAACGGGCAGAAGGTCAGCATAAGCTCAATGTACGATGACTATGTGGTGATTCCGCCGTACATGGATACGGAAAAGCTAAAGGTCTATCACGCCATGTACAACCTGAAAGGGAAGATAGTCAGGTGCAGCGAGCCGGCGTTCGAGCCTGGCAAATAGCGCATAGTCCCATGTCCGTCCACGAGCTCCGGCATCAGCATTCCGGGGCATGAAGGCCGGCTGTTTCCGTGGCCCGGCCGAGGGTTTCCTCCGCATGCATTCGCGGCGTTCATGAATGTCCCTCATTACGCACGGCAAATAGGGGCCTGATGGCGTGGCACGGAGCCCTTTCCCCATTCTTTTGTCATCCAGGACGGACTATCCTGCCCATCTCAGTTGAAAAAGCGTCAGTCAGTACTAAAATATCAGATGATATGAGTGGATATTTAAGAAGTTTCAGTTAAACAGAGCAGATTTCCGCACCGGCTGAAATAATGAAAAGAACAGACTAAATCCGGCAGCTGTCACTCAATCCCGGATTGAGCCGCGGGCAGGCCCACGGCAAGAATGATATACGGCAATGAAAAAGATAATTGAGCGGGCAAGGCTTACGGATTTTGCCCCGGAGGGAATGGATCCGGTCGTAGCGAGGATTTTCGCCGGAAGGGGTGTCAGGGACAGGGATGAACTGGAGCTCGGCCTTGACCGGCTTCTGGACTTTCATGCGCTCCGGGACATAGACAAGGCCGCTGAAATCATCACGGATGCCGTCAGGGCTGACAGGAGAATCCTGGTATTCGGCGACTATGACGTCGACGGGGCGACAAGCACTGCGCTGACGGTTGAGTGCCTGAGAAACTTCGGCGCGTCACATGTGACTTTCATGGTCCCTGACCGGCAGAAGAACGGCTACGGCCTCAATGCCGCCGTCATAGACGATCTCAAGGAAAAGGAAAATCCCGGCCTCATCATCACCGTGGACAACGGAGTCTCCAGCGCCGAGGGCATCAGCGAGGCGAAGCGTCTCGGTATTTCCGTTGTCATCACCGATCATCATCTTTTCTCAGGCGAGCTCCCTGAGGCTGACGCCGTAGTCAACCCGAACTGCGAGGGCGACAGCTTCCCCTCGAAGAACCTTGCCGGCGTCGGCGTGGCCTTTTATGTGATGACAGCCGTCAGGGCGCGCCTGCGCGATGAGAATTGGTTTGAGGAAAAAGGGATCGAGATGCCGAGAATGGCAAGGGAGCTTGACCTCGTCGCCCTCGGGACCATCACGGACGTAGTGCCTTTTGATCACAACAACCGCATACTCGTGAGCCAGGGGCTCAGGCGGATAAGGGCCGGGCTCTGCCACCGCGGCGTGATTGAGCTCTGCGAGGTGTCGCATACCAGGCTTGCATCCATAACCGAGCAGGATCTCGGCTTCAGGCTTGGACCGAGGCTCAATGCCGCAGGACGCCTCGACAGCATGCGGCCCGGGGTCGAGATCCTTCTCGAGAATGATCCGGCGAAGGCGAGGCAGCTCGCCTACCGGCTCTCAAGCATAAACCTCAGCAGGAAGACCATCGAGGCGCAGGCGAGAACCGAGGCCATGAGGATGCTTGACGGCATGGCTGACAGCGTAAGCGGGCACAGCGTCGTTCTGTATTCGGAGTCCTGGCATGAGGGGGTCATCGGCCTTATCGCGGCAAGGGTGAAGGACCGCCTGTTCCGGCCTGCCGTGGTGTTCACGAAGACCGGCAGCGGGGAGCTCAAGGGCTCGGCACGCTCCATTCCTGCGTTCCACATAAAGCACGCGCTTGATCTGATCAACGAGAGGTGCCCGGGGCTCATCATCAGGTACGGAGGGCATTCCCAGGCGGCCGGCCTCTCGATAGTCCCCTCGAACCTTGACGCGTTCCGCAGCGCGCTGGAGTCTGCCGCCGGCGAGCTCCTCTCGGGCAGCGACTTCACGGAAATGCTCCCCTCGGACGGGCAGCTTGACAGGGATCACCTGAGCCTTGAGTTTGCCGATACCCTCGCGGGGCTCGGCCCCTGGGGGCAGCAGTTCGAGGAGCCGAGGTTCGACGGCGTGTTCACGGTCATGAAGTCGTTCTGCTTCGGCGCGACGAGATCCAACATCAAGTTCTTCCTCCGCTCAGATGAGGGAGGCGAGTACAGCGCCGTGTACTTCAGGGCGCCTGACGATGTGCTTCATGTCCGTCTCGAGGGGATGAGGGTCAGGGTCTATTATGAGATCGCGGCTGACGAGTACAACGGGAGCAGGACCCTTGTCCTGATAATCCACTGGCTGGCGCCGGCTGACGGAGAGCAGGACTGACGATGCGGGGTGTTCCTGCGCCATGCTCAGGGACTGTGCCTGCGAGGTGCCGGGGCACGTAGTATCCGGTTCCGGCATGGCATTTCCTGCTTCAGGGAAGCCGCTGCGGAATTTGCCGGCCTGTTCGACATTGCGCTCACCGGCATGTAAAATATAAGCCTGTCCATCCGGATATTTTTGTTTAATTTTTCCAGGTTTTCCAATGATTGAAATAAATCCTACATTGAATGCCCTCGCCGACGTCAAGGCAAGGACAGATTCAATGAGGGGGTATCTTTGACTACGACGGCAAGCTCGAGAGGCTTGAGGAAGTAGCAGGCCTCCTTGAAACTCCAGAGGTATGGAACAATCCAGAGCAGGCAGAGAAGCTCGGAAAGGAGCGCACCGAGCTCGAGGAAGTCACCGGCAGCATCAAGAAACTTGAGGAAGGCTGCGAGGATGTGAAGCTGCTCTGCGACATGGCGCAGGAGGATGACGACGAGTCGTCCCTCAATGAGGCAGCCGAGGAGCTCAGGGGCCTCGAGGAGATCCTCGGGAAGCTCGAGTTCAGCCGCATGTTCTCCAAGGAGCATGACGAGTGCGACTGCTACATGGACATCCAGTCCGGCTCCGGCGGCACCGAGGCCCAGGACTGGGCGTCGATGATTCTCCGCATGTACCTGCACTGGGGCGAGTCCCACGGCTTCAGCCCGGCAGTGACCGAAATCTCCGAGGGAGAGGTGGCCGGAATAAAGTCGGCTACGGTGAAGTTCACCGGCAAGTACGCCTACGGCTGGCTCAGGACCGAGACCGGAGTGCACCGCCTTGTGAGAAAGTCCCCGTTTGACTCGGGCAACCGCCGCCACACCTCGTTCTGCAGCGCCTTTGTCTATCCGGACGTCAACGATGAGATCAAGATCGACATCAACCCGGCGGATCTCCGCATTGATGTCTACCGCTCGTCGGGCGCAGGCGGACAGCATATCAACAAGACCGAGTCCGCTGTCAGAATCACGCATATCCCGACCGGCATCGTGACCGAGTGCCAGAACGAGAGATCCCAGCACCAGAACCGCGATCAGGCTATGAGGCAGCTGCGCGCCAAGCTCTATGAGCGCGAACTCCGGAAGAAGGATGCCGAGAAGCAGGCGCTGGAGGATTCCAAGGCCGACATCGGCTGGGGCTCCCAGATCAGGAGCTATGTGCTTGATGACTCAAGGGTTAAGGACCTCCGTACCGGCGTCGAGACGCATGATACCCAGTCTGTCCTGAACGGCCACATTGACATGTTCCTTGAGGCCAGCCTCAAGGCAGGTCTCTGATTGTATTGACATCAGGTCCCGGCGAGACGGGGCCTGTAAAGTGGATTTCCGGCAGAGCCTCAGCGGCGCCGGCGATTCGGATTTTTAGGAAAAATTTCAAATGAGCGAAACAAAAGCAGCTTCCCAGGAAGCCGAAAGCAGTCTGAACAATGAAATGGCGTCACGCCGCGAAAAGCTCGAGAAGCTCAGAGCCGAGACCAGAGTCGCCTATCCCAACGACTTCAGGAGGGACGCAACCGCGGGCGATCTGCACGCGAAGTATGACGCGCTTTCAGAGGAGGAGCTCGAGAAGTCTCCCGTCACCGTGCGCATTGCAGGGCGCATGATGACCCGCCGCATCATGGGCAAGGCTTCTTTCGCAACGCTCCAGGACATGGGCGGGCGCATCCAGATCTACGTCACCCGCGATGATCTTCCGGAGGGCTTCTACAACGACTGCTTCAAGAAGTTCGACCTCGGCGACATCCTCGGCATCGAGGGCTTTGTCTTCAAGACCAAGACCGGCGAGCTTTCCGTTCACGTGAAGTCAATGCGCCTCCTTGTGAAGTCGCTCCGTCCGCTTCCCGAGAAGTTCAAGGGACTCACTGATCCCGAGGCACGCTGCCGCCAGCGCTATGTTGATCTCATCGCAAACGAGTCATCCCGCAGGACCTTCATGATCCGCTCGAAGCTCACGAGCGAGATCCGCCGCTACATGGAGAGCCAGGGCTTCATGGAAGTCGAGACCCCCATGATGCACACCATTCCGGGCGGCGCGAACGCAAGGCCGTTCATCACCCATCACAACGCCCTTGACATCGACATGTACATGAGAATCGCTCCGGAGCTCTATCTGAAGCGCCTCGTTGTCGGCGGATTCGAGAGGGTGTTCGAGCTCAACCGCAACTTCAGGAACGAGGGCATCGATGTCCGCCACAACCCTGAGTTCACCATGATGGAATTCTACATGGCCTACGCCGACTATCATGATCTCATCGACTTCACCGAGAACATGCTCAGGCACCTTGCCACCGCGGTTCTCGGCGATCCGGTCATCAGGTACGGAAAGGAGGGCGAGGAGCCGCTCATCATCGATTTCTCGAAGCCTTTTGCCCGCCTCACCATGAGGGAGGCAATCCTCAAGTACGCGAAGGGCATCACCGAGGATGATCTGAACGACTTTGACAGGGCCTGCGCCTACGCGAAGAAGATCGGCATCGAGATCATGAAGGGCTGGAAGCTCGGCCATGTCTTTGCCGCAATCTTCGAGGAGACCTGCGAGGCCAATCTCATTCAGCCTACCTTCATCACCGAGTATCCTGCCGAGGTTTCCCCTCTTGCAAGGCGCAATGACGAGAATCCCGCCTTCTGCGACCGCTTCGAGTTCTACATCGCGGGCCGTGAGCTCGGCAACGCGTTCTCCGAGCTCAATGACGCCGATGATCAGGCATCGCGCTTCCAGGCCCAGGTTGACCAGAAGAAGGCCGGAGACGAGGAGGCGATGTACTTCGACCACGACTACATCACCGCTCTTGAGTACGGACTTCCCCCGACTGCAGGCGAGGGCATCGGCATCGACCGTCTTGCCATGCTCTTCACCAACAGCCAGACCATCCGTGACGTCATCCTGTTCCCGACCCTGAGGCCTCAGGCAAAGAACTGATTCAGACTGTCGTGACAGAAAGGGAGGCCGGATGATGAGTCCGGTCTCTTTTTGTTTTCAGGATCCTGTGTTTCTCTGGAGGCCCGATGGAGGAAGAGAAGAGAGAGCCTGTCTCAGGCGACAGCCTGCCGCCGTGGGACATGGAGAATGATGCAGCCGGCCGGGAGGCATCAGCGGCTGAGGCAGCGGACGATTCCGGGAGCGCTGATCCCGGGGAGTCGGCCGTCTGCCCCAGATGCGGCTCGCCGCTCATCATCAGGCCGACTAGGCACGGCTACTATCTCTGCTGCTCATCCTACCCGAAGTGCAGCTATATCAGGACAGCGCAGCTCAGGGTAAGCATCGTGAAGATCCTTCCCGGGACAAGCTGCCCGCTCTGCGGCAGGCCTGTCGCGGTGAAGCGCTCTCGCTGGGGGATGTTCATCGGCTGCACCGGCTGGCCGGAGTGCGGCTTTATAAGGACCGAGCGGGAGGAGAGCACGGTGCTCTGCCCCTCATGCGGCAGAGGACACCTCAGGAAGCACCAGACCAGCCAGGGAAAGCTCTTCTTCAGCTGTGACCGCTATCCGGACTGCAGCTACCGCGTGACGAAGCGCCCTGTCGCAAGGCGCTGCATCCGGTGCGGCTTCCCGATAATGCTGGTCGCGAAGGGCACAGGCGGAAGGTTCCTCAAATGCGCAAGGCGCGGCTGCCGCTACCGTGAGCCGCTCACCGATGAGCTAGCCCGCGAGCTCGGGCTTTCCGCACCGGGAATTGACGCGGGGCCTTCAGGGCCGCAGCAGGGAAACCCCCGGGACAGAGGAGAATAAATTGAACAGGATAATTGTCGGGCATGCCCTGGCTGCATTCACGAGTGCCGTCTGGGGCCTCACCTTTGTCTCCTCAAAGATTCTGCTCAGGGACTTCACGCCGTTTGAGATCCTCTTTGACAGGTTCGTCATCGGCTTCCTTGCGCTTGCCGTGCTTGCAGGCGGATTCCATTTCGTGAAGGGCGTCAGGAACTGGTTCCGCGCCGCGTCCGCCGGGCTTACCGGTGTGGTGCTGTATTTCATCGCGGAAAACGGGGCGCTTGAGCATACGGCCGCGGCAAACGTCTCGATCATAGTCTCGTCAGCGCCATTTTTCGTGGCGATAGTGAACCGCCTTTTCGGCGATCACGCGCCTCTCTCGCGGTCATTCATCGCGGGATTCTTCATTTCCATGAGCGGGATCTGCATCATCAGCTCCGAGTCGCTTGAGCTGGAGGGCGGAATGGCCGGCAACCTGCTTGCGCTTGCCGCGGCGCTCCTCTGGGGATTCTACTGCCTGTCGGTGAGAAGGCTCTCCGATGAGGGCTTCTCCTCGGGGAAGATTACAGGCTCGGTGTTCCTCTGCTCGCTTGCGATCTGCCTTCCCATGATGCCTGCTTTCGGCTATTCAGCGAAGCTGCCGGAGCTTGCGGAGAGCGTGAACTGGGGGAATCTGCTCTTCCTCGGCGTACTTGCGACGTCAGTGTGCTTCTACGCCTGGAACCTTGCAGTGCGCTATATCGGCTCTGTCAGCACCTCGGTGTATCTCTATGCCCAGCCGGCGCTGACTGCTGTTGCGGCAATACCGCTCCTCGGCGAGAGGCTTACCTTAGGCACGGATGCCGGAATAGTCCTGACCGTGGCAGGACTTGCGATATCGCAGAGAAAGGGCAGGGCAGAGGAGGCATCCGGCGCCGCCCGGCCCGTTGGTAAGGGATCAGAGGCCGCCTGAGCTGATATTCAGGGATTCCGCCAGCCTGCTCAGCGCATCGGAGAGGGCCATGTCGAGCACCCTGATGTCGATGGCCTGATCCGCCTCAGTGCTGCCTCCGGCCCTGATTAGCTCCTGACCGCTGATGAAATATTCTGATTTCCCCGAGGCGGACCTTACGATTCTGTTCGTGTCAGGATCAACAATCTTCAGCGTTATTGCCGCATAGGCGGTCTGCTCCATGCTGTTCTGGTAGATGGCTGCAAGCCCCTGGCCGTCATTGCTGCTCTGCCTGCCGAACCTTGAGATGTTCGCCGAGACGGCATATACCTTGCCCTGGTCCCTGTCATCCTTGCTGCAGAGGACAAAGCTGCGGCTCGCGCCTATGCGCTTTCTCAGTATGCCGTCTGTCTCTGATGAAATCGTCTCGGTAGTCTTTCCGAAGAGGCCGTTTGCGGCAAGATCGTTCGTGACGCCGGCTATACGCACCGGCAGGCGCCCGTTCACGGTCCTGAGCGCCTCTGCAGGAACCGGCTGCTCGGCGAGGGCTGTCCACGATTCAGAGGAGCATCCTGCTGCAAGGGCCGCCGCGATGGCTGCTGCTGCAATGGTCTGGAAAACATTCATCTTTATCTGTCCGTTATGGGTGAGGTTCAGGGATGCGGCATCCCTGTAGCGCATCAGAGAGTTTATCATGACATGGGCAGCTGTGCCGCTGCCGGGAGAGGGCCGCTGATACTCCGGCTGCCATTCTCTTACTGACCTGTGAAGGGAAGGTGAAGGCAGCGTAAAAACTGACCCTGTTTGTTATGACGTTGATATTTGTTCTCTTTGTGAACCGCAAAATGCAAGAGCGATCGCATTTTGCAATAGTATAAATTGCATTATGCAAGTATATGCTGATGTAAGAATTTTGATTTTGAGGCATATATCAAGATAACGCGTTGATAATGCCTGTTAATTCTTTATTATAAAAAGCTGGCACAGCAGATGCAATACTGCATATCGAGTAATCAGTTTTATCCCGTGCTTTCTTCAGTTATTGAAGAATAAATGCAGTCCGGCAAATTTTTATGGACTGCATTTTTTTTGCCCGTACATTTCCCAATCCTTTCAGAATACCCCGGCCGTTCAGTCTCAGGACTGCGTCTCAATGGATCCGCCGTATGAGATGTCCCAGTTCTCTGCCTGAATTCAGGCGCACGTCCCCCCTCGATACAAAAAAGGCACCGCAGCTACGGTGCCTGTTTCTGAGATGACGTAAGGATTCAGGCCTTTTCTCCCCTGAGCGCCCCGCCTTCTGCGGAGACCACCTTCACCAGATCACCGTCCTTTGTACCGCCGGGAACCGTGATCGGCCAGATGCTTCCGTCAATCCTTATCCTGCCGTTCTCTCCCTCAGGCGTGCCTGATATGGTTCCGGTCCTTCCGACCATTGAGCCGAGCCGGTCATTGACGCTCCCGTCTCCCCGGCGGCTCTTCGCCCGGTGATAGCGCCACCAGTACCAGACGATTCCTAAGGTCATGAGGCAGAATATTATCCATGAGGCTGCCGTCGGGAGGTGCAGGAGGAAGCACACCAGGCCCACCGAGCATGCGGCGAGCCCGAGGAACAGCATCAGGTAGTCGGTGCCGAGCACCTCGCAGATGAGAAGCGCTACTCCGAACGAGATCCAGAACTGCCAGCCGTTCAGGGACGCTATCTGGTTCAGATAATCCTGCATTGCTTACTCCTGTGAGGTGTAGTCACCGGTGTCATCCTGCCATGAGTCCGGGGCCTGAGGCTTTTTCGGTGCGGCCTTTGACCCGGAGGTGTTCTTCATCTCCTTGAAGAGCTCGCCGATGCCTGTGAGAGAGCCGATGAGCGATGATGCCTCAAGCGGCATGAGCACGATCTTGCTGTTGTCCGCGGATCCGATTTCCTCGAGCGCCTTGGTGTAGCCCTGGGCGATGAAGTAGTTGATGGCAGTCTTGTTGCCGTTACGTACGGCTGCCGAAACGAGCTCGGTTGCCTTTGCCTCGGCCGCTGCCGCTCTTTCCCTGGCCTCTGCCTTGAGGATCTCGGACTGCTTCTGGCCCTCGGCCCTGAGGATCTCGGACTGCTTGTCACCCTCGGCGCGGAGGATTTCTGCCTGCCTGATTCCCTCGGCCTCAAGGATCTGGGCGCGCTTGTTTCTCTCTGCCTTCATCTGGGCGTTCATGCTGTCGATAAGGTCAGTAGGAGGCGTGATGTTGGCGATCTCGATGCGGGTGATCTTGACGCCCCAGGGCTGGGTGGCCGTATCTACCGAGTGAAGGAGCTTCTCGTTGATGATGTCGCGCTGCGAGAGCATCGCGTCGAGCTCCATCGAGCCGAGCACGGTACGGATGTTGGTAAGGATAAGGTTCACAATGGAAAGCTCGACGTCCTTGACCTCGTAGACCGATCTCTCGGCATTGGTCACAATGAAGAAGGCAACTGCGTCAACCTTGACGTTGGCGTTGTCGTGGCTGATGACCTCCTGCTCTGGCACGTTGACCAGCTGCTCCTTGAGGTCGACCTTGTAGGCCTTGCTGTCGATGAAGGGCGTAAGGAAATTGAGACCGGGCTGCAGCGTCTCCTTGTAGCGGCCGAACCTCTCGACAATGACATTGAAGCTCTGGGGAACTATGCAGATTCCTTTGGCGAGCACCACAACGACCAGGGCAACTATTATTCCGACTGTGTACATCTTGCATCCTTAAAGTTTGAATTGCATCACGGCTGCCTTGGAAAGTGCGGCAGCGTCCGTTCATATTAGCATCGGAACGCCTGTTCCGTGAAAAATATCTGTGAAGCATCTGCGATGCCCGGATGAAGGCCGGGCGGAACACGGATGGCAGGGGATCAGAACAGGATCCTGAAATCGAGCTCTGCCTGCTCGGTTGACTCGTTGTCCTGCTCGTAGACGGTCTTTCTCCAGCCGCCGCTGATCTGAACGTCATCCGAAATCCGGTACTCGACGCCGGTTGAAATCACATGCCTGTCGTATTTCTCATGGTCGGACTTCCTGATGCCCCAGAGGAACTCGACCATCATCCCGCCGAGCCTTCTGACCTTGTACCTGATGGCTGACTCCAGGGCATTGAAGTCGGCAGTTCTCGAGAGGATGCCGCTGCCGTGTGCCGCGACTGCGGCAAGGTTGAGGAATCCTCCCTCGAGGCTGAAGCCGATAGTCGAGAGGGTCCGGTGCTCCCCGCGGTCAGGGACGGAGAATGAGGTGAAGCCGATGCCGCCCTGCAGGATGCTGCCGTCCCTTACGGAAAGGGCGGCCCCTCTGCTCCCGGTGCCGTAGCCTCTGCTTGAGAGGCCGCAGGAGCGCGGCTTGTAGTGGAACGAGCCGGTAATGCTCCCGGTGATCTCCTTGTCCATCCTGAACATGCAGCCGAGGCTTTTCGACTCAATAAGGCCGGTTCCGAACCCCGATGAGGTCACAGGAGCGGTGAAGTCGGTGATTTCCGAGGACGCTCCCTCCTGCTCGCCGAAGGTCACTCGTCCGAAATTCTCGATCTCAATGCCTCCGGCGATATCCCTGACCTCGTAGGATGACTCGCCGCTGCTGTAGTTGGTGAGCCGGCTTTTCCACTGGGCCTCAAGGCTGATGCGGCTGTCAAGGATCTGCATGGCGGTGCCGTAGCCGAAGCGGCTGCTGATTCTGCCGGTTTCCGCTATCTCGTCTGGCGAGAGACGGCTTCCGGAGAAGTCGCTCTCAGAGGCGGAGGCATTGTAGAACATCCTGGAAGAGTCACCCGAAAGGCTGAAAATGCTGCTGTCTGCTGCCGATGAGCCGGAAATGAAAACTGCAGCTGCCGCTGCTGCGGAGAGAATGAGTCTTTTCATATAGGCCCTCCGTCATTTTTTCTTTGGTGAGTGATCAGTGATGTTCTGAAAAATTATTCTATATTGGTTCTTTTTTAATCTTTCGGGATAAGATCACACATTCAGGGAATTCTGTCTGTTTTATGAGCAGATATTTTTATTTTTTTTGATCAGTGCGTCAGTTTCTCGGGGCTTCGTCCCGGGAGCGTTTTCCGGACGGAATCAGTGCGTGCAGCCCAGGGCAGGGCGAAGGACGGGCGGCAGGCATCATGATTTTTTCGGTGAATAAAAATTTGGGACGGAAGAAAAAAGATTTCAGAGAGACCTGAAATTATTTTTATCCGGGACTGCCGCTCGGAAAAATCTTCCCCTGCCTTCCCGGAAAAATAAAAAATCCGGGCTGCTGGCAAGGCTTATCTTTCCGGCTGAAGGTTTCAGGTGAATGACGGACAAGTGAATTGCGGGAAGGACATGGCGTGGCGCTCCTCTCTCTGTATTACTGTGACCTCAGGATGCATGCGGCGCCCTGCGCAAAGCCTGCAAGGCCTGACGGGCTGCAGGGGCTCCTCCGTATTCTGTTTCCGGATCCGAGCCCTTCAGCGCCGGCGCCATGATTCGGCATCTGCAGTATGACGCGTGCGCCGGCCTGCAGGCCTTTCCGCGCCGACGGATGCCTTCTGCGCCTCTGCTTCGCCTCCTTGCGTGCCTCAGGGCCGGCGGCGGCAGGTGCGGCAGCAGGAAGACCATCCCTGATCCTGAGGAATTCCTCCTCTCTCCAGAGAAGCATATAGATTATTCCGCCGAGGTACTCCTGTTCGGCTTTCCTCGAGAAGCCGGCAAGGATCCTCCCCTGTCCGCCGCGGAGCCGGCAGATGCCAAGGCCGTCCTCCGCCCCGGCAGTGGACTGCCTGGCGTCATCCGCGCCTCCGTTTTCCATCAGCCCCGCGGCCGTGCCCCCGGACACAGCCATAAGCTCGTTCATGGTGGCGCAGCCGAAGAGGCTGAGGCACTCGCTGTTTGCGTAAAGGATCTTGCGCGCCCTCTCGCTCCGGCAGATGAGGACGCCTGCCGGCGTTCCGGCCGCAAGATCCGAGAAGTTGAAGCCCATCTGCTCCCGGACCTCCTGCGTCATGTCGTCAGTGAAGACGGACAGGCGCCCGCAGCCGCGGTTGGCCTTTGAGTGGTAGAGCGCTGCATCGGCCTTGATGTAGAGCTGCTTGAAGTCCGTGCCCATGGCCGGGTAAACTGCCGCTCCTCCTGAGGCTTTGAACCAGTACCTGGCGCCCGCATGGAAGAACTGCGATACCGAGAGAAAATCCTCCAGCTTCCTGAGCCAGCTTTCCGCAGGGTTCCGGATGAAGATCTGGAACTCGTCACCGCCGTTCCTCGAGACCCTTCCGGACTTTCCGGCAAGCTTCTCGAGCTCACCTGCGAACGATCTGAGGAGGGAGTCGCCTGCGGCATGGCCGTAGCGGTCGTTGAAGGACTTGAAGTTGTTGAGGTCGACGGCCACGACAAAGACCTTTCTGAGCCTCCGGTCACGTGAAAGCCTTTCGAGAACGCCGTCGAACCCCCTGCGGTTCAGGATCCCCGTAAGCGGATCAGTGCAGTTGACTTGGGCAAGCCGCTTCGCCGCACCGGCGAGCATTGAGGCGAGGACGCTCCCCGCGATGAAGAGGAGCAGAAGCCCGAGCGTGATGAACTGATCCTGCGTGCTGTACGGGCAGGCTATCCTGAGATGCCATTCCCTTCCGCCGATGTCATCTGAGTTTTTCAAAGCCATGTACTAGAAACTGCCGTAAATTTTATAAAATATTG
>SAMEA3663052__coassemble_565_pt1 | contig 18962 bp, 14 predicted proteins | sample SAMEA3663052__metabat2_high_PE_014 | metagenome-assembled genome bin SAMEA3663052 (sample SAMEA3663052) | pig gut metagenome | biome: pig gut; feature: pig-associated habitat; material: faeces | place: France | collected 2012 | reverse complement strand
AGCAAATTCGCTCTCAAAACTAATGATTCTGAGGCCGGCATCCTGGTACTTTTTAAAATATTTGTCTGGTACACTGCCATATATCACAACCGCTGATGGACTGAGTCTTTTGACCACATAATCAAATCCGGTGAGAAAACATTCTCTATCCTCAGTTCCTTTGATATTGCCATGCGATCCGACTGCAATCACACAGCCTTTTTCAATCCCACTGCAGCAGAATCGATACGTTCGTTTGTCCCCGAATCTTATATTCGGGATCACCTTAATTCCGTTTTCCTGCAGCCAATGACCTATGGCTCTGCTGCGATAGATATTCCACAGCTGCATGACAAGCGGCATGTCTCTGTACAAACTGAAATCAGGCAGGATTACGCCGTTGAATTTCCTCAGCCTGCTGACATACTTTCTGGGATTTCTCCATAACCGTTCAAACCTGCAGTCGTCCTCGAAGAAATGAACCCAGCAGTCAAAATCCCTGAGTGATTTACTGACAGCTTTGGAAAACGGTAAAACCCTGTTCGGAATGAACTGCGTTGCATCTATACGGGGGAATTCCCAAAATCCGGCATATTTTGCGGTTGAAACCAGAAAGGCATTAAACACATCAGCGCAGCCCTTCCTTAATGAGTTTATTAAGGACATATACTCTCTTCTGTATTAGATGAGGTACAGTCTGTGGCTGCTGATTCTGCGGCAGCACCCCCTGAGCCTCATTTAAAAAGCTTTACTTTCAGGCTCGGCGTGCTAACATGAACTTGTCTATGGTTTGTGCCGGCACGTTCTGCCCATCAAACTAGATTGGTGCATGACGGATATTGCAGTATCTGTCGTGCATTTTTTTATCGTCTTAAATTTGCATTTCAATTCTCCCTGTTCACCCACTTGTACATATCAACGTGATCTCCGTAATCCGACCAGTCAAGAATCTGGTCTTTCTGCAGTCTTCCTAAAACTATAAAAGGCTTTACCTTGATCTGCTCTGCAAACTGTTCAATATCCACCCATCTGATATCGTGATGCTCTTGGATAAAACTCATATATTCTTCAGGAGGAATTAAAAAATCACGGGCAAACTTATCAGCCTTAATTTCAGCAGCGCTATTTGCCGAATCGAAATCAACAAACTTAGCAGTATAGTCACCGTTAAGGATATGGGCAATTTCATGGAACAGTGTAAACCAGAATGTATCAGCACGGGATCTGCGCAAAGTAAGGCAAAGAATCAGCTTCTGAGAATACTTATTATCGGTAACATGCTTTATGAACCCCTGCACAGGGGCACCGCGGAAATTTCTCACTACATTAAACGCTATCCCGCATCCTGACAAGATATCCTGCAGTTTCTGAATTCCCTCGTTAATCCCATCAAACATCAGCGTTTTGATTTTCTCAAGTTGATCTTTTAAACGCTCAACATTCAGTGCAGAACTGATTTTAATATCAGAAGTCTCTATTTCACATATGCTCTGCCATGCAAACAGAACATACGGATCAACTCTTACGTTCGATGTCAGCTGAGCTCTGTATGCCGCGTTATATGAAATGTGCGGAATGAAGGCAAGATCACTAATCTTCAGCTTCTTGCGAAGCTCCATTACCTTTTCAACAGGATTATTTGTTTTCCGTAGATTATGATAACGCACTAGATACTTGAAAACCTCATCCAGATTTTTCAGGATTCCAAGTTCAACATCACTAATACTGTTAAGTTCCTTTTCCTCAGCCTGCGCCATGTCATAATCATTCTGCAGTTTCTGCCAGGCTGCTGCATCCATGCCATCAAAAACATATCCCAGCTTTCTGGCATATGATGTTGTTATTTTCTTCTCACCGGCAATCAGAGTATTGATATGCTTCTCGGTAACGGTAGTTCTGACAGCCAGTTCCTTTCTGGACATGCCTGTTGCTTTGAGCAAAGCCTCAATCTTTTTTCCAGGATGTTCAACTTTCATGTCAAAACCATTTTTAACCAACTAGCGCTCTAACACAAAGTATACTTATTCAAAATCCAAAAATCAATATGTGAATTATTTTTTCTAAAAAAGGTTCATACCGAATAGGTTCATTATTTTAATTTCATATTTAACAATGCACTTTGCCACTAAGACAATCTGCACATAATCGATAATCCTAAAATAAGATCTCTATATGAAACAGAGAAATGTAACAGGAACGATTTCCTGACGGGCTGTCACTGCATAAATACGCCAGATCCGTCTGCCCGTAAAGAAAAGCCCCGGTCATTCCTGATCCGGGGCCTGTTCATGCATCTGCCGTTTTCTTATTTCTTCTCGAGGATCAGAGCCGCATACGGCTGCAGCATCCCGCCCCTGAACGGCTCGGACTCCAGGGCAATCCTGAAGGTGTCCTGTATAACGATGGGATACGGCTCGGTGTCAAAGTTGATGAACGACATGCTCTTCTCCGAGTCAACCTTGAGCACCTTCTTCCCTCCGATGCTGCAGACCATGACGCACTGCCTGCAGCGGTTTCCGATGATGCCGCGCTTCTTGAGGCTTATAAGAGCCTTGTAGAAATCAAGCATCTCCTTTCCATCAGCTGACTCAGGGAGATCCCAGTTGAGGCGGCTCTTCTCGAACGCCTCCTCGCTGTGTGGAGCGGGGACATCGCTGATGCTGTTCTGCGCGAACATGTTCTTTCTGCCGTTCTCCACGGCCTTTATAAGGCCTTTGTCGGAGAAGGATTCGAAGAAGTAGAACGGGGCAGTCTCTCCGTACTCCTCGCCCATGAAAAGCATGGGGACATAGGGGCTGATGAAGAGGGCGGCGGCGAAGGCCTTGGCCTTGCTCTTTCCGAATGACGCGATGAAGCGGTCGCCGCAGGGGCGGTTCCCGATCTGATCATGGTTCTGGGTATAGGCCACGATGCTCGAGGGAGGGACATCCGATCCGTCAGAGCCGTAGCGCATGTGCTCGAAATAGTCGAATCTGGATCCATCCATGACGAACGTCCTTGAGAATACCGTCAGGATATCGTCAAACGGCCCGAAGTTCTGGTAGGGGCCCTCGCGCTCCCCGGTGAGGACTGCCTCTGTCGCGTGAGCGAAGTCATCGCACCACTGCGCGTCAAAGGCAAAGCCGTCCTTCCTGTCGGTGACCTTCACATCGTTCCGGAGGTGCTCGGCGATCATCAGGATCTCGCGGTTCTCCTCCCGCCCGATCTCCTTTGCGAGATCGTTCATCGCTCGGAGGATCGGGGTCTTAGAGGTGTCGACAATGAAGGCGGTGGCGTCAGCCCTGAAGCCGTCGAAACCGGCCTCTGCGAGCCAGTACCTGATGTTGCCGAGGAAGAAATCCCTGATTCCCGAGTTGTTTTTGCTGTCAAAATTGACAGCCTGGCCCCAGGGCGTGTCCGATGAGACCATGAAGGGGGCAAGCATCTGCGAGTAGTTGCCCTCAGGCCCGAAATGGTTGTACACGACATCGAGTATTACCGCGATGCCGGCGCCGTGGGCCGCGGAGATGAAGCTCTGCAGATCCGAATAGGTTCCGTAGCTGTTCTCAAGGGCAAAGAGGTAGGTGCCGTCATAGCCCCAGTCACGCTCACCCGGGAACTCGGCCATGGGCATGAGCTCGATGACGTTTATGCCGAGGCTCTTCAGATAGCCGATTTTCTTCTCTGCCGCATGGAGCGTTCCTTCCCTGGTGAAGGTGCCGACATGGAGCTCATAGATGATCGCATCCTCTGCCTTCACTCCGGGGAAATGCTCCTCCGGGCGGTACGGCTCGTCGATCATGGATGCGCCGTGGACGCTGAAGGGCTGGCGGCGCGAGTAGGGATCAGGGATCCTGACCTTGCCGTCGATGAGGAGCCAGTAGAGCGTTCCCTTCGGAAGCGGGCTTACCGAGGCGGTGAAATAGCCGTCTTCTCCCTTTGCGAGCTCTATTCTCCTGCCGTCGGTGTCAAGCTCCACCGCAAGCGTCTTGTGCTCTGGAGAGAAATAGCGGAAATTTGAATGGCCGCCGCTGTAGAAATGACCGACTTCGGTGCGAGTGATATGCATAAGACTCCCGGAAAAACCGCCCTCAGGTGCAGGAAACAGAGAAAAATGAAACTAAACGTGCATTATTGATCGTTTTTTCCGGAAATGCCCCTGTTTTCAGCTCCGTTTATTGAATTTACTTGCGCCAGCTCACGATCATAAAGGGCAGGGAGGTTCTGTAACTCTCTGGCCTTATGATGTCATAGGACATATTCTGTAATATCCAGCCACTTTCAGGGGCGCGGTGTCAGCCGCCTGAGGAGCTGATGACCGGAGCCCCTGAGAGTTGCGGCAGGGAGCCGTGCTCCTTAAGGTATTTCATCACGAGATCCGCGTCAATGCCGAAGTCGGACACGGGCTTCTTCTCCGCAAGGGCATCATAGCCGTCCTTCCCTCGCATGATGTAGTCCGGCACCAGGACATCGTACACGGCTGCGGGATCCGCGGGGGCGTAAGTGCCGTCAGAAAGCCTTATCCTCACGTCCGAGGCGCTGCCGCCCGGGAGGTCCATCGCGTAGCTGAAGCCAGAGCCGCAGGGGATGCCGCCGTCCCGGCTCTCAATGTCGGCGCTGATGTAGGACATGGCGTGCGAGAGAAGCGAGACGAGCTCGCGTCCCGTAAGCCTCACAAGGACGATATGGTTCCTGAACGGCGTGACTCCGAGGAGGCTGTTCTCAGTGAAGGCTCCGCGCTCTACATCGGTGCGGAACCCGCCGGAGTTCCCGAGGAAGATTGAGGCGCCGCTCCCTGACGCGGAGAGGTACATCTCGCCGAACGCACGGCAGACCTCGGATCCCCCGGGAACCGGGGCGTTTCTGATTACGCAGGTCTCTGCAGGCTGCCTTGTCGAGCAGAGGTCCTCCGTGGCAGTGCCGAGGAGGGCGTCATGCTCCGCGATTTTCCTCCGCCAGGGCCCGAGCCTCTCTGTGACGGATTTCTCCGGCATGCTCAGGATGAACGGGCTCCTCTCATCAGCAATGAGATCAAGCGCCGCGCGCACCGCCTCGGGATCCCCGGGCTCCGAGCCTCCGTCCGTGAAATAGGCATGCCTGGCATCGAGGGGCATGAACGGGCGCCCGGCGCAGGAGATGACATTTCCCTCACCGTCAAACGACACGAGGAGATCGCCTATGACCTTGCCGTACTCGTTTGCCTGCACCATGCAGATCCGGTGTCCGGAGGCGTTTTCGAGTACCGCGGGATAGCCGCAGCCGCCGTCCAGGCCGAATTCCCTGAAGCCGCCGCAGAGGCTGTGCGAGTCGCCGCCCACAATGATGTCGATATCCTCGTATTTCCCGGCATTCCGGACGTCCTCCTCGATGCCCTCATGGGAGACCAGCACATGGATATCCGCCCTGGAGGAGTTCTCCGCCGAGAGCCTGTTGACTGTCTCAACGGCCGGAGTGAAGGTCATGTCAGGGTCGGGTGACGAGCTCCTCTCTATCTTCTTCGGCGTCGTGACTCCGTAGAAGGCGACATTCCGCCCTCCTATCTCACGCAGGGCGCTCCTCACGCCCGTATCCTTCATGGGGCTCTGAGGCCCGACGGAGAGATCCGAGTTCAGGAAAACCGCCTGCGGCGCATGCTTTCTCATGTAGGAGACGAACGCGGCGATGCCATTCCCGCCATGATCGAACTCATGGTTGCCGAGGACATAGAAATCGTCGCGGAATATGCCGTGCAAAACCGCGTCAGCCTCACCGTGAAAGAGATCGAAATTAGCGGCGTTGCCGGTAATCTGATCGCCTGCCGAGATCATGACGAGCCGGGGATTCGCCTTCCGCCTTGCCTCAATGACGCTCACGAGAGCCTCAGGTCCGCCCGCTGCGGCGCGGAGAGTCCTCCCGTCCTCCGTGCGGAGGGAGACCCGTACCGGGTCAATATTGGAGTGGACGTCATTCACGTGGAGGATCTCCAGGGTGTACGCCGCATCCGGGGCCGCTACCCCTGAAATGTCCGCGACCTTCTCAAGCCCCGTTACTCCCAGGGGATCCTCTGTCACTGCCGAGCAGGACGAGAGCAAGAGGAGCGCAATGACGGCAGGAACTTTACGGAATGCAGCGCGGACTCCGGGCCTTTTCAGGTTTTTCATTGTTTTTCTCCTCGAGCAGGCAGATGCATGCATTCCGCCGCGCGGAGACCGCAGCCCGGAAAAGGCTCTGCCGCGGAGCGTATGCTCACCATGAGATATTGTATATTTTCCGAACAGGACTTTCCAAAGCATCAGCAGAACATGGCCGCCGCGTCTCCCTGGCAGAAGTGACTTTCTCCCCCTGTGTCAGACACTTGCGCCGTGAGCCATCCCGGAGTGCGGGAAATGCGGGATAAAATTGCCCGGTGCTGTCGATAAATTGAGCCTTATTCTATATAATTGAAAGAATATAAGAAGGAACTGCAGGTTTCATGCCTGCCAACCGGAGGAGGGGAGTGCCGGACCAGGCTGTCCGGTCCAGAAAAAGATGGACAATAAGAGCTTTTCATTCCGCAGCACCGGCATCAGGGTCCTTGAGGACGAGATAAGCGCCCTCCAGGGCATAAGACAGTACATCGACACTGACGCCTTCGACGAGGCCTGCCGCATCCTCCTCTCCTGCAAGGGCAAGGTCATCGTGACCGGAATGGGCAAGTCCGGCCACATCGCATCGAAGATCGCAGCGACCATGGCAAGCACCGGCACCCCGTCATTCTTTGTCCATCCGGGCGAGGCAAGTCACGGCGATCTCGGCATGATCGCAAAGGGTGATGTCGTCATCGCCATCTCGAACTCCGGCGAGAGCACCGAGATCCTCACCATCATCCCGATCATCAAGAGGCGGGGCATAAAGCTCATCTGCATTACCGGCAATGAATCATCAACCATGGCCAAGGAGGCAGACATCCACCTCTGCATCCACGTGGAGAGGGAAGCCTGCCCCCTGAACCTCGCACCGACCTCAAGCACCACCGCAACGCTCGCGATGGGCGACGCGCTCGCCATAGCGCTTCTCGAGGCCAAGGGCTTCACCAGGGAGGACTTTGCCATGAGCCACCCTGGCGGAGCGCTCGGAAGGAAGCTCCTCCTCAGGAACCGCGACATAATGAGGACGGGCGACCAGCTCCCCTCAGTCAGCATCCATGCCTCCGTCATGGACGCGCTCTTCTCCATTACCGAGAAGGGGCTCGGCATGACCGCGGTCACCCGCGATGACGGCACGCTCTTCGGCGTGTTCACCGACGGCGACCTCCGGCGCCTCCTTGACAGGAACTCTCGGGAGGATCTCCACAGCGTAACCATCGGCAGCGTCACTAGGGAGGGCGGCATCACCATGAGGGAGAACGAGCTCGTGGCCAAGGCCGTGAACATCATGCAGGAGAAGAAGATCAACGGACTCATTGTCACTGACAGTGAGAACAGGCCCATCGGCGCCTTCAACATGCATGATGTCCTCCAGGCAGGAGCGGTCTGATGAGAACACCGTACGGACGCGAGATAGGCGATGAGATGAAAGCGAGGCTGGCCCGCATCAGGCTCGTGGTCCTCGATGTGGACGGAGTGCTCACTGACGGCGGGATCTACCTCACGAACGGCGGCGACGAGCTGAAGAAGTTCAACGCGAAGGACGGCTTCGGCATCAAGGCAATAGAGCGCCACGGGGTGAAAACCGCCATCATCACCGGCAAGACCTCGGCCATAGTCGCGAAAAGGGCGGCGGATCTTGAAATCACGACCGTCATACAGGGCGCGGTCGGGAAGGACAGCTATTTCAGGGAAATCCTCAGGAAGGAAGGCATTGCTGAGGGCTCCGGCGAATCCTGCTATGTCGGCGACGACGTGACGGATCTCGGGTGCATGAGGATTGCGGGCTTCGGCGCCGCCCCCTCAGACGCGCATCCCGAGGTTCTCGCTGCCGCGGACTTCGTGTCAGGCCTCGCCGGCGGGCGCGGGGCGGTGAGAGAGTTCTGCGATGCAATCCTGCAGGCCAGGGGAGCCGCGGGCGACCGCGCAGGAGCGTCATTATGAGCAGCAGACCCAGCCTTCTCAGAACCGCGCTGAAGCTCGCCGTCCTCATCATCCTGCCGATACTCATCATCTCCACGATGGTCTGGTACATCGTCCTCTCTGACATCGGGACGGCGAAGCAGGAGCTCAAGAAGGTGGTGCCCAACTTCACTATGACAGAATCGGCATCAGCCGTATGGTCGCGGGACGGGAGGAAGCTGTACGACCTCAAGAGCGACTACGCCGAATACTTCAGCGTCACCGACTCAACCAACTTCATCAATCCGTCCGCGGACTTCTACGACGAGAAGACCGGGCTCAGGAGCTTTTTCCTCCGCGGCGACACCGGCGTCTACAACACCGGCGACAGCCTTTCCCTCACCGACAACGTTCTTGGTCTAAGATATGACGAGCAGGGAAAGCTGAGCGGCCGGCTGAGGTCAGACTATCTTGAATATGACTTCGATGACAGGCACGTGAGGAGCAATGTCCGCGTTGTCTACACCGACATTTACCAGAACTCGGACGACTGCACCGGCCTCGACGGCGACATCGGATCGGGAATTTACAATTTTTTCAGGGACTGCCATGCAATCATCAATCCAAATACTCCGCGTTAGCCTTCTGGCCGCATTCGGGCTTCTTGCCGCGGGAACCGCGGCCGCACTGCAGTCCGATTCGGAACAGCCCATCAATATCACCTCCGCGACCCAGGAGGCGGATCTGAACAAGAACATCGCGATATTCACCGGGGACGTGGTCATCACCCAGGGCTCCATCGAAATCCACGCCGACCGGGTGGAGGTGTACAAGGCCGTTCCGGAAAAGAAGCAGACCACCCACATCATCGCCTACGGCAAGCCCGCGACCTTCCACCAGGTGCAGGATGACGGAAAGCCTGTTGACGCCCTCGGCAAAAAGCTCGCCTATGACGTCGACAGGAAAGTGGTCGACATTGTGGGGGACGGGCAGGTCAAGCAGCTCAACAGCCAGATCAACGCCGAGAACCTCACCTACGGACTCGAGAAGGGGCAGCTCACGGCCAACTGCAAGGGCGGATCAGGCTGCGGCAAGACCCAGCGCGTCACTGCTGTCATAGATCCCAAGGAAATGAACTCCGGCAAGAAAGGCAAGTAGCATGACCGTTTTAAGCGCGAAGAACCTCAGGAAGGAGTATCACGGCAACGCTGTTGTCGAGTCGGTGTCCCTGCAGGTCGAGACCGGGCAGATCGTCGGGCTCCTCGGGCCGAACGGAGCCGGAAAGACCACTTCCTTCTACATGATTGTGGGCCTTGTCGAGGCAACTGACGGGCATGTCTTCATTGACGACCGGGAAATCACCTCCCTCCCCATCCACGAGCGTGCGAAGGCCGGGATCGGCTACCTGCCGCAGGAGCCCTCGGTGTTCAGGAAGCTCTCCGTATTCGACAACCTGATGGGCATAGTGCAGCTCAACGAGTCGGTAAAAAGGCAGGACAGGAAGGACCTCGTCAACCGCCTTCTCGACGAGTTCCAGCTCGGAAGGCTGAGGAAATCCTACGGGATGAGCCTCTCGGGAGGCGAGAGAAGGCGTGTTGAAATCGCCAGGGCTCTCGCCGCGTCGCCGAAGTTCATCCTTCTCGACGAGCCTTTCGCCGGGGTGGACCCGATCAGCGTCATAGAGATCAAGAAAATCATCCGCCATCTCCGCGATCGCGGCATCGGGATCCTGATTACGGATCACAACGTAAGGGAAACACTCGAGGTATGCGAAAAGGCCTACATCGTAAGCCACGGCAACGTGATTGCCGAAGGTACCTCGGACCAGGTAATGAACAATGAGACAGTCCGGAAGGTCTATCTCGGAGAAGACTTCAGGATGTAGCAATGCCTCAGCAGACATTAACACTAAGGACAACCCAGACACTCTCGATGACGCCGCAGCTGCAGCAGGCCATAAGGCTTCTGCAGCTCTCGACCGTCGAGCTCCAGCAGGAAATCGACAACGCGCTGGAGTCAAACCCGCTGCTCGAGGTCGAGGAGCAGAAGCCGGGGGACGATTCAGGCCCCGCGGAGCTCGGCTCAGAGTCATTTGACGAGAAGGTGGAGAAGGAAATCGAGTCAGAAACGGCTCCTGCGCCGGAGATCAACGAGACCTCTGCCTCGGATCAGGCCATGGACACCGACCGCATCCCCGATGACAGCGAGTCCCCGCTCGACACCACCTGGGAGAGCACCTACGATGAGGGAGCATCAAAGGCCCACCATACCTCCTCATCCCTCGTAGACGATGATGAGTTCGAATCCGAGGGGCATACTGAGGAGACTCTCAAGGAGCATCTGATCTGGCAGCTCACGCTCTCGCCTTTTACTGAACGCGACGAGGCGATAGCGAGAGCTGTCATTGACGGGATCGATGACAACGGCTACCTGAAGCAGAGCGACGACGACATCGCCGAGGCCGCTGCCAAGATCCTCGTCGAGAAGAACGAGGAGAAGACAGGAAAGCTGCTCTCCAATGAGGAGTACCGCAGTGCTATTGACGGCACAGACATCGAGCCTGACGAGATTGCCGTAGTCATAAAGCGCATCCAGCACTTTGACCCCATCGGGGCAGGCTCCAGGACCGTGGAGGAGTGCCTGCTCGCGCAGCTCCGCGAGCTCCCTGACCAGACCAGGGCCGTCAGGGACGCGGAGAAAATCCTCTCCGGCTACTCTGACCTCCTCGCCCAGAAGGACATCAGGACGCTCCTCAGGAAAGCCTCGCTCTCCGAGGACGAGTTCAAGAATGCGCTCGCCGTGCTCAAGACGCTTGATCCGCATCCGGGCTCGGCCTTCGAGCATGACCGCAGCCAGTACGTTGATCCGGACGTGATCGTAAAGAAGATCAGCGGCGTCTGGCAGGCCTTCCTCAACCCGGCTCTCACCAGGAAGCTCGGCATCAACCAGCGCTACGCGAGGATCGCGAAGAGCGGCACCACCAACGAGCGGCAGTACGTCAGGAACAGCCTCCAGGAGGCCAAGTGGATTATCAAGAGCCTCGAGACCAGGAATGACACCCTTCTCAAGGTGGCACGCTGCATAGTCGAGAAGCAGCGTGACTTCTTCGAGGGCGGAGCCGAGGAGATGAAGCCGATGATCCTCTCGGAAATCGCCGACTCAATCGAGATGCACGAGTCGACCATCTCCCGTGTCACGACCCAGAAGTACATGCTCACGCCGCACGGCATCTACGAGCTCAAGTTCTTCTTCTCGAGCCATGTGAGCACCAACTCCGGCGGGGAGTGCTCGTCGACGGCCATCCGGGCGAAGATCAAGAAGATCATCGAGTCGGAGAACAGGGCGAAGCCTCTCTCGGACAGCGCCATTGCGAAGATGCTCTGCGATACCGGAATCATGGTCGCGAGAAGAACGGTCGCGAAATACCGCGAGTCACTCTCAATCCCCTCATCAAGCCAGAGAAAGGAAATCGGCTGATCCCCTGCGCCCGCCGCAGCACTGGCGGGCGCCATGCCCATCCGGGGCACTCAGCAGCCAGGTCATGCGGCCGGGTTCCGGTCTCAGAGGAATCCACTCCCACATTCAGAGAGCCTTGTGAGGCAAATACGGGCATTTATTTCCAAATTGTGAGAGCGGCGCCGTTTAATTGTGATTAATAGCCGTTATAATTCCCTTAAGGCGGTTCCGCGGGGCTGCCTGAGAGAACGCGGGGCGCATGTGCTCCGCGCTGGCTGAAAATAATAACAAAGGACGGTATTTATGAAGATATCCGTTAAAGGTAAGGGAGTGGAGTTAACCGCCGCTCTCAGCGACTACGTCAACAACAAATTCGGCAAGCTTGAGCGCCATTCTTCTCTTGTTTCGGAGATTCAGGTAACGCTGTCAGTAGAGAAGCTGGTACAGAAGGCCGAGGCCAACGTAATTGTGCCGGGCGCTCCTCTTCACTGCGAGGTAAGCGACGAGAACATGTACGCAGCCATTGACCTGCTCGAGGACAAGGTTGACCGCATTATTGTCAGCCACAAGGAAAAGATTACCGGCAAGTAATACAGCCAGCGCACTTTGAAAGAGATGAGCCCCGGCAGATGCCGGGGCTTTATTTTTTGTGGCTTATGGTTTCCCTGATAAATCTCCGGGATGTCAGGAATTTCAGGACAAAAACAGAAAAATCAGGGAAATACGCTTTTACGCCAGAGTATGACCTTGGAAATAGAAAAGCTTTATTCAGATTAATGCTGTAACATTCATGCAGTCATAACAGTAAAATCAGGCCAATAATTATTCAGATTAATATATTTGAGACAGAATTTATTGTGCAGAATCATGATGTATATCCTTTTTTTCATTGTATTGTTTGCCAGTTAATGATCAAAGTTCATTTTATGCACAGACGCATTCTCACGAATTCCTTCATGGAAATGGCAGACTCTCTACACGGATTTCATGAGAAAACACCTCCGGCAGTGCCGATCTGTCTGACTGTCCGAACAGATCCGCTCCCTTACCGACGTACTCTCACTGAATCCCGCCGTATACACTCTGAACAAAAATTAACCACACTAATCAGCATATCTGGTTTTTGTTAAAATAGGGCAGTTTTACTGTCAGAACTATCCGGCAGAATATCTGTCCTCCCCAGGAGCTGAACAGACTATCTTTGATAATCCTGACAGCCGTTATGTAAAATGACCATGACCGGTTTCCTTCTGCCGGAACAGGCAAGAAAGACAGTGGCCTCTGTACTCCTGAGACACAGGGGAGCATGCAATGGATATTTCAAAGATAATCTCGGTAGACACAGTAAAGAACAAGATCAGCTGCGCAAGCAAGAAAAAACTCTTCGAGCTCATCAGCGGCCTGGCATCAGCAAAACTTGATGTTCCGGCAGACGGGCTTCTCGATGCGCTTTTCCAGAGAGAAAAGCTCGGCACCACCTACTGTGGAAAGGGTGTTGCCATTCCGCACGGCACATTCGAGTCAGACAGGGATAAAAGCCCTGCAGGCGTATTCCTCACCTTCGACAAGCCGTTTGAGTTCGGCGGCCCGGGGCAGATGGCGAGCGTAGTTTTCGCATACTTCTCCCCGAAGAGCAAAGATCAGTCTGAGTCAGCTGAAGAGCTCAAGGAGATCGCAGGGAAGATCCTCGACAATAATTTCCTGAAGGCAATACAGAAACCTGAAACAGACCAGGATTTATACAATATAATCAGATCATGGTTTGATGACGGCAAGCTGGAAGAACCGTCAGTCAGAGGCGCTGACTGACACCGGCTGCCGCAGGGAGAGCTGGCAAATGGAACTGGTAATTGTAAGCGGCCGTTCTGGAGCAGGCAAATCAGTCGCGCTCAGGGCAATGGAGGATATCGGTTACTACTGCGTGGACAACCTCCCTGTGGCCATGCTTTCCTCTCTTATCGCTGAATGCATCAGCAAGTTCAAGAAGATTGCCGTCAGCATTGACGTGAGGAACCTTCCAGGCGACGGACTGTCCATCACCCAGATACTCAATGGCATAAAGGCAACGTTCAAGGTCCACATAACCATCATGTTCCTTGACGCTGATGATGACATCCTGATAAAGCGCTACAGCGACACCAGGAGAATCCATCCGCTTACCCAGAGGGGCAACCTGACGCTTGAGCAGGCCATAAAGCATGAGACCAGCCTGCTGGCTCCGCTCTCATCAAACACCGACCTCAGGATAGACACCGGCACGCTGAGCATCCACGATCTCACCAAAATAATCATAGAGAGGCTCCAGGGCAAAGTCGAGAAGGATATCGTCATGGTATTTGAGTCGTTCGGCTTCAAATACGGCGTTCCGCACGATGCCGATTTCATCTTCGACACCAGGTTCCTGCCGAATCCGTACTGGATACCTGAGCTCCGTCCCTACTCCGGTCTTGACCAGCCGGTAATAGACTACCTCAGCGCTCAGGAGGAGGTCTCGGCCTACATCAACCAGATCTTCACCTTCCTCAGGAACTGGCTGCCGATGATTGAGAGAAGCAGCAGGAGCTATCTCACGGTGGCGCTCGGATGCACCGGCGGATATCACCGCTCGGTGTATACCGCCGAACAGCTAGCCAAAAGATTCAGGGACTACAACAAGGTTGTCCAGGTCAGGCACCTGACCCTGGAAAAGCTGCAGAAGTCCTGACACAAAGCCCGCGACCTGCTGCCATATCAGATATCAGAACAGGGCAGCTGCGAATAACGCAGCTGCCCTGTCTGTTTTTCAGTGCGAGGAGCCTCGATATCAGCACTTTCATTGCCTTACGGCAGTAGGCATGCGATAGTTCATTTCCCATGGAACATACCAGTGTTCCACGTGGAACATCCGAATCACGAAAGCTGAATTCCTTGTTCCCAGGACACAGCTATACCGGATTTCTGCACAAAAGTACAGGGCCAGTCCCGTGCATCACCATCAGAAACGGACAGGCCGGTACTCGCAATAATGCTGAAGAAGAGACCGATGACCTGCAGAAAAGTCTGATTTAAGACCTTTGGAAGTGCTCCTCAACAAGCTTAGCCGGCAGTTCCAAATGTATTTTGCTCGCCTGACAAGATTCCCCATGAACGTTTCACGTGGAACATCTGTCAGCATACATCCGAAAATCTCATAATGTTTCACATGAAACACCAGCCGGCAGGCATCCGGTAATCTCTGCAATGTTTCACGTGGAACATTGATCATCACCAGCTGCCTGCGACATCAGTCGGAAATGCCTTCCCTCTATACTGCTGTCTGACCTGCTCTTATTAGATGACAATCGCACGGATTGCATTAATGGCAAATGGAATCCCCCAAAACCTGACGATCATTATAAGGCACACAGGAACACTCTATGTTCCGCGCCGTCAGCCTTTCTCGTCATCCGGTGTTTCACGTGGAACACCGGCTTGCAGACATCCGGAAATCTCTGCGATGTTTCACGTGGAACATTGATCATTACCAGCATCCTGCTGCTTCAGTCGCAAATGCATATCTAGAAAAACGGCTGTCTGAGCTTTCTGATTAGATGGCTGCTGCAGGGCGGCATTAATCGTAAAGGAATTCGAAAAACTCCCAGGACTAACATGTTGAGGATTACTGGAATATTGGATGTTCCGCGCCTGTAAGCCTTTACATCATCCGGTGTTCCACGTGGAACATCTGACATACAGGAAAGCAGGGCAGTCAGGGACACCTGTCATAACAGCTTCCCAGCTCAGAAGCGCTCAAAGCGCATAGCAGATAAACAAGACCGACACTGCTCATCCTTATCATCTGTATTCTGATGAGTGCGCGATTATTGTTCTTATGTTTCACATGGAACGTACCGCTTAACTGGATAGAGCTGTAACGGAATTACCTGATTCCAGCCAGAATTCAATCTGACAGACACAGCAGCAGTGGTAACAGTGCATTACACCATCTACATCAGTGAACATTACAGGTACAGACCAGGCCCGCGAGAAGAGCTCATGAGGTTTCACGTGGAACATTGGATCTGGCGTCAGATTGAGAAGCAGGAAGGGCGATGACTGAACGTTCAAGTCAATAAACACGGCAGGCCGTCCCTGGGCCCCTGAAAACACGCATTGTCCGCAAAGGAAAGTTCCATGCTCAGAACTCATACGCCATTGCGGCTGTGATGCTTTCTTAGCAAAAGGAGAACAGGCTGCTGAGGATGGCAATAACCGCCTGATTACCTCATGCTTTCCGAGTTTCAAATAATGCAATCGATCAGGACGAAGCACTGAGGCAGATCTGAAACAGATCTGCATCCGGCAAGTCAGAAACCTGAGGATGCCTCCGCACAAAGACACCAGAACCGAAATTCAGTCTGCAGTTCTAAAGAATTGCTGGCAGCCGCGAAAAAATTACCGACGTTCCACGTGGAACATCAAGGGGAGATGAACTTTCAGAGAAGCCAGCTGCTTTCTTACCGGGCTTAAGTCGCAGCAGAAAACCTGCCGCAAACCATCCGGCGATTTATGCGGCATTCTGTGCTGATCGTCAGCTTTACAAGCCGGAAGAAACCTACATAACATCAGATGAAAATCAGCTCCGGTGATTCAACGTCAGGACCGCAGGCAGCAGTGGGTTTGCTTAATCTCAGCGCTCATGTTCCACGTGGAACACTGCCGGGCACCGGAATTATCACAGTCAGCACATTGATTAACGTCACCAGGTCTGCTCTATCTGAATTAAAAACCAGGGACAAACCTTTACAGGCGCTGCCCGGAACTCATTTGTTGTTCCACGTGAAACAATTGCAGACAGCGCAAAACAAATTCACCAACCAGTTTTGTATATGACGGGCTAGGCTGTTATTATTTGCCAAACTAACTTGCCGGCACAGCCATCAGACTGAAGCAGACAGTGTAAAACTTTGCAGAAACAGCCGATGTATAAAGCGAAGATTAAATAAAGGAACTACAGCTGCGTAAAGCTCATGGAATCATACCGTAATGAGAATGGCAAAATCTCAGTCAGGACTATATAGAACTTCGGCCGCTATGAAGATCTGATCAAGGATCATCCTGCTGCTTAAGGGGAGCTACGGGAAAATACCAAGAGAAAAGGGAGAAACAGATGGCAGAGAAGCAAGAAGCGAAGCAAAAGGAAATAAGGGAGTATCCAACCGGGCCGGCAGAATCAGAGTATTCAGAGCCTAAAAAACGATCACCGGTAATTACCTTGAGGTACTGCAATTACGTGCTGAAACGCCTTTGGGAGGATGATCTGCAGCTCGACAGAAAAATCAACGAGCTTAAGAAAGCAAGAAAGGATATCGGATTTGATGTTAACAGCGCCGCAGAGTACATGTGCTTCTACAAGGCGATTCTGCCCTATTCAGAAGGCTACGGCCAGAACGAGCGGAACAGTTTTCTCGGGAACCCGGCTGGGAATGTGGAATACGATGACTTCGAGAGTACCTTCTATTTTCTTGAAGACAACCAGAAGGAACTGATTTCCTGGGTCAAAAGCGTGCTGGGAAACAGATACAACACTGCAAGCCTTTTAAGGCCGATTAAAAACAAGTGCCTCAGCTATTCTCTGGCAAAGAGAGATAAAACTGCTCTCACCAGATTATCGGCGCTCCTGCTCCGTCTCCTTCTGCAGAAGCTCTCAGGGCTGGGCTGCCATTACCGCATCAGCGAAATTCCAGCATACCTGAGGAACGCCGCTGTTGTACTTCTCAATGCCGAAGAAGGTAAAAAAAACGAAGAAATTGTGTTTATAGCCAGCGAGCCGCAGGAAGTAATGATGAAAGTCAACGGAAGGATGCCCAGACAGAAAACCATTGATGATATGCTGATGGCAGTAGGTCTCGAGCCGCTACCTGCGTCAGGGACACTCGCGGAAGCCGGCCGCAGACTGAAAGCCGGATTCAAGTCTCTCGATGATGCTGTATCGCCGCTGTTCTTCCTGAAATTTTAACCTCAGGCAGAGGATACATAAAATTGACCAGCTGCATTGTTCCACGTGGAACAATGCAGGAAGAGCATCAGACGAACTACAGTTACAAGAATATGAGTGGAGAGAGAGAAGTCATGGAAGACAGCATCAAGGAAAGCGGGCAGGACATGCTCAACAGGCTCCTGAAGAAAATCAGAGAGGAGGGAGAGAGCAGAAGCGTTTACGAGCTTGGAAATCCAGCAATGATTGCAGGCACGTTTGACTATCTAAGGCTCGAAAGCCTTATTAATGATCTGCTCGGCAAAGCAGCAGGTATTAATCATAATTTCGGCGTGCTGATAAAACTTCTGACAATGCAGCTTCTGAATGTACCGCACCAGTCGCTCTCAGACACATCGTGGTTCATGGAGTCCATACCAGGTGAGGTGATTCTTGGGAAAGAGGTAAAGCCTGAACAGGCGTAGCGCTCCGATATTGCAAATCTGCTCGACGTTATCGGCAGCTTAGGCACGGAAAAACTCTTCATTTCACTTTCAAGGCAGGTGTTCGACAGGCTGGGCATCGAACCTCAACAGGCTCAAATCGAGTCAGCCGGCTTTTACTACAGCGGCTATGTCAGCGAGGATGACAGCTGCCAGCTGATTCTGAATCAGCGTTACGGCCGTGAGAATCCGGAACTTAATCATGCATCAAACCTTGTGCTTGTCGACAGCATATGCAGAATCCCCATTGGAATCATAAACGGCGCTGACTCTGCAAGCAGGACAAGTTCTGCATTCGATAAGGCCAGCTCCTGCCTTCCGGAACTCAGGAAGAAGTTCCCAAATCTCCAGTCAGTAAGCAGAAGACAGCTCCCTGCAAGAGGATGCTGGAGATGCTGCACGGGGCCGGAAATGACGGTCGACTGCATGTACCTGAAGGACAGCAGCAGAATTGAGGTACTGCTGTTTCTGATGGACACTGCGCTTCTGGTCTATGCCGCAACGGAGTATCTGGCAAGAAAGGTGATGAAGGAGAAGAATCTGAGTCTAACCGGGCCGGAACGCAGGGTAAACAGCAGGCCGACCGGAAATTTTCTGCTCAGCTGCATATCGTTCCTTGACACATCCCTGGTCCTAGACAGATACACAGGAGAATGGTCAGTCGTGAACATAAACAGGGAGTTCGCGTCTATTCTCATAGCGCTCGGTCATGAATGGATGAAGTACTTTGTTGATACCAGCTACACATGCATGAAAAGAAAAGGGCAGTCCTAAACAGCAATGAGCACAGGCGGCGAGTCAATAAAGCATACTGCCAAATTCGAGTACTGCAGCAGCTGATGACGTATTCACGCGTCACAGGCGGCAAATAAGAAGATACAGCAGTACGCCCAAACAGCCATGTTCCACGTGGAACATAACAGCGATTGATGATTCACATTTAATAGCACCGCTGATGTTTCACGTGGAACACTGAGACACCCCCCTGATGAATATACAGAAGCTCCCGCGTTGTTTCAATTCACGCCCCTTGCGGGTGCGACGTCAGACCTGTCTTTAGCACTTTGTCCCCCTAAAACCCCCTCAAAATTCCTCTGAAACCGT
>SAMEA3663052__coassemble_553_pt1 | contig 19315 bp, 17 predicted proteins | sample SAMEA3663052__metabat2_high_PE_014 | metagenome-assembled genome bin SAMEA3663052 (sample SAMEA3663052) | pig gut metagenome | biome: pig gut; feature: pig-associated habitat; material: faeces | place: France | collected 2012 | reverse complement strand
GGCATCTGCACGCTGGCCCTCGCCGCGAGCGCCATGACCTCGCCGGCGTTGTAGTACCCCTCGACCACCTGGCCTATTTTCCTCATGGCCTCGGCAGGATCCTCTCCGCGGCCGATTGCTATGCCGAAACGCCTGTTCCTCGACTGGTTGTCGGTACAGGTCAGGACCAGATCGCCGAGGCCTGACATGCCGGCAAATGTCTTGGTCTCCGCGCCGAGGGCAAGGCCGAGCCTCGTGAGCTCCGCAAGCCCCCTCGTGATGAGCGCGGTCCTGGCATTAGCGCCAAAGCCGAGGCCGTCCGACATTCCAGCGCCGATGGCTATGACGTTCTTCACAGCGCCGCCGACCTGAAGTCCGATGAAATCGCTGTTGGTGTACACCCTGAAGGAGCCCGAGTGCAGGAGAACCGAGATTTCCCCGGCAAATTTCTGGTCCTCTGATGCCACTGCTATCGCAGTCGGCATCCCCTTGGCGAGCTCCATGGCGAATGTAGGCCCGGAAACGACCGCCAGGCTTATGTCCGGGCCAAGCACCTCGCGCGCGACATCACCGAGAAGCCTCCCGGTTTTCCGCTCAAGCCCCTTCGTTGCCCAGACCAGGCGCTGCCCGGGCCTGATGAAAGGCTTCATTGAGAGCAGAGTGTTTCCGAAGAAAGAGCTCGGCACTACGACAAGCAGTATTTCTGAGGCCTCAACCGCCTCAGAGATGCTGTTTGTCAGCGATATGCTGTCAGGGAAATCTATTCCGGGAAGGTACTTCTCGTTGCGCCTCGTGCTCCTGATCGCCTCGACTTCGGCGGCGTCAAATCCCCACAGCATCACGTCAAGGCCTTTCCTCGCTATGGAAACTGCCAGCGACGAGCCATATGAGCCGGAACCGAATACGGAAACTGCAAACTTCTTATCCATAAAAAGACCTGTACCGCCCGAAAAGGCGCCCGCTGCGGGGCGCCTGAATAAAACCTGACAGGCTGTTACTTGGCTGCCTCAGCAGGAGCTGCCGCGTTCTGCTTGGCCCTGGCCTGTGCGTATGCCTCGAAATTGATGGGAGGAAGGTTTACCGGCGGGAATGAGGCGCGGACAACCTGGTTCGAAACGCACTCTGCGGCATACGGATATACGATGCTCGGGCAGTAGGTCTCAAGGAGATGCTTGGTCTCCTCCTCTGAAGGGGTCTTTACGTTGAACAGTGCGCCGTACTTGACCTCGGAAAGGAACACAGTGTGCTCGTTCTCGTTCTTGCCGATGGTTGCGGTTACGGTAAGGGAAAGGACAACCTCATATACATCGTTGTCCACCTTGCTGTTCTGGGTGTTGAACTCAACCTTGAGCGCAGGCTGCTCCTGCAGGCGGAAAGACTGAGGGGAATTGGGTGACTCGAGAGATGCATCCTTCAGATAAACGCGAAGAATCTGGAACTGTACTTCGGGCTGCTTCTCATTCTGCTCGTTAGCCATTAGCTTAATCCTTATCTGTACTTAAGACTCATAAACCCGGACAGGCCCATGCGGAACCGCCATGCTGAGCCGGGACGTATTGTGCGGCACAGCTCCTGCGCCTCTGTTCCGGGCGAACGGTGCCCTGCCTGTCCTCGGGAAATCCTGCCGATTATACAATATATGCCCTGCCCGGACACTCTGATAAAACCCCACTTGTGCGTTTGATCTCAGCAAAAAGAAGAGAATGCATGGCGCTCCGGAGCCGCACGGCATCAGTTCCAGTCAGCAACTGCGTCGTTGTAGTAGCCGATGATCACCGGCCTCGAGAGACGGTTTATCTCAACGTCATCGGTCCTCTCATCCTTAGCGAAGACGAACATGGCCTTCATGCTCGTCTCATCGAGGAACCTCGTGGGCACCGTTATCGGGTGAGGCACAGGGAAGCCGCCCTTTGCAGCCATGTTGAACCCCCAGTCACCGAAGGACGGAACCTCAAGATGGAACGGCCGCACGGAAAACCCCTCGCTCTCAAGCGTGCGTCCGATGCTCCAGAACGCCTTTCTCGCGTAATAGGGAGAGGTTGACTGGACATTGAGGATGCCGCCCGGCCGGAGCGCCCGGCCGCAGAGCCGGTAGAACACATTGCTGTAAAGCTTGCTCAGTGCCTCATTGTTTGGATCAGGAAGATCAACGAGGATCAGATCATACTGACGCTTATTTCGCTCGAGAAACTTATAGGCATCATCATTGATTATCCGGACCCTGGGGCTTGAGAGCGATCCCTGGTTTATGTCAGTGATGATTCTGAGCCTTGAGGAGAGATCCGTCATGGACCTGTCAAGATCAACAAGGGTGATCCCGGTTTCCGGGTACTTCAGCACCTCCCTTGCCGCAAGCCCGTCTCCTCCGCCTAAAATCAGGACATCCCTCGGCTTCTCGAGCATTGACATAGGGACATGAACCAGCGCCTCATGGTAGCGGTACTCATCCATCGATGAAAACTGCAGGTTGCCGTCAATGTAGAGCCTTACGTCATCACGGTGGCGGGTCACGACTATATGCTGGTATTCAGATATCTCCGAGTATATGACCCTGTCACGGTAGAGTCCGCCCTCAATGAAGCGGCCTATGCTCTCCGAGCCGAGCATGCCTGCGGCCATCAGGACGCACGCGGCCGCGGCAAGATTCCGGAAAGCCCCGGCCCGGACAATCCTGCGGCGGTATTTCCAAACGATAATCCCTGCTGCCGCCGTATTGAGGAACCCCATCAGGAAAGCCGTTGCGAAATAGCCGAGATGCGGGAGCAGCAGAAGGGGGAAAGCTATCGAGCCGGCAAGGCCGCCGATGTAGTCAAAGCTGAAGATGGAGGAGATAGTGATTCTGAGGCTGCTGCCGTCATTCTCGATGATCCTGGTCAGAAGCGGTATCTCCGCTCCCACAAGGGCACCGATGATGATTACCTCCGCATACATCACCAGGGCATATGAGGCAATGTAGAGATGGGCAAGGAAAAGGACAAGAGAGCAGGTGCCGCCCGCCAGTCCGACCAGAAGCTCGACCGTCACAAACCAGTCAAAGAGCGATCTTCTCATGAACCTTGAGAGGTATGATCCGCAGCCCATCGCGAACATGTAGAGCCCGATTACAGTCGAGTACTGGAGAGTGCTGTTGCCGACCAGATACGAGCTTATGGCGCTGATGATGAGCTCGTAGACTATCGAGCACCCCGATATGAGAAAAGTAGTGAGCATCAGAAGCCCGTACTTCTTCTGAAAGCTCCCGCTGCTGTCAATATCCATGGTAAACCGTCAATGCCGGGACGCCGGAAATTCCGTGCCGCAGGCCGCTGCGCTCACGATACCGCTCCGCTTACAATCTGGGCGAGGCCGACAAAAATGCCGAAGACCATAAGTCCGGCTGCCGCGTTCCCCTTGCCGATCTCCTCGTTCAGGCTGTACCTGCGGTTCACGAACCGGAGAAATAGATAGCTCAGAATCAGGAACAGCACTCCGATCATGGAATAGACGGCGCTTGCCAGCACCCCGTGCAGAAAGCTGCCTGCCTCAGCACGGTCATAGGAAATGATGACGTTTTTCACGATAGTGCCCACAGAGATGAACGAGCCGGCCATAATCCAGCCGACAGCCTGGTTCTGTTTCCTGATTTCATCCGGAAAGGAGCAGGGCACCACGAGATCAACGAGAAAGCAGCCCAGGCCCATGATCACGAGCCCCAGCAGGACATAAACAGAGATCGAGAGAAAGTCAGTCAGGTATTCCATAGGATAATTTCTCCATTCAGCGTCACAATCATTTTCCGTAATGGATGGCCCCGCCTGAGGATCTCCGCCGGTTTATGCTCCCCTGCCGGATGCTTGCGGCCTTGGTCTCAAGGCTGTGATCATATGAGCTGCCGAGCTCGTATACGGGGCTGTATGACTCGTAGGGCGAGCCGCCGCGGCCATAGGCGGAGAGATCCTCAGGATAGGCATAATGATGATAGAAAGCCCGGTAAAAGCGCTCTGATGTCATCGAGGAATGATACGGCCCGGGCACCGAGCGGTAGGAGTATTTTCTCGGCTCTACCTCGACAAGCACGCTGCCTGCATCGGCATCCCTGTAAATGAAAATGTATTCTCCGCGTGTCAGCATCGAAACAGATCCGTCATCCGGATCAATGTCATTCTTCCTGATACGGGTAAACTCGTCAGTGCAGTTAGTTACGATATCGTCTGCAACCGCGTGAGGAGATCCGCCTCCTGCCCACCCTGCTGCGGACTTATACACAGATGCCCTGGCATCGTTGTCAGCAGGGCTTGTCAGGGATGTCACCCTGGTATATTTGTCAGGATTTGAGTCAAGGTAGCTGTTCACATCCTGCTTCCCGGAGTTGAAGATTAATGAGGCCATAAACACTACTATCAGCAGGGCTGAAAAGTATCTCAGCGTCGGGCCGTACTCTGAAAGGAACTGTGTTACCCTGCCGCCGAGCGGGCCGGGGCCCGCCCATCCCTGATACCTCAGGCCGCCTGCGTTACCTCCTGAAATCCGCCGGATCTGCTGAGGCTTGAGGTATGTTCCGAGGGAGCATTCCGTCTCATCCTCCCAGCGCTCAACCGAGAATACCCGGTTTCCGCTGTCCTCATAATCCCAGCATTCCGCCTCATCGCCTGGCTCGACATCAACAGCGCCTGACACGCCGGTCACACGCTCCGTTCCCTGCCAGGCAATGGTGAAGCCCGGAGGAGGGTTCCTTGTGCCTGCGGTTTCGGAAAGGATGTACTCACTCTCTGCATCATCAACCGAAAGCCAGGAAGTCATGCCGGACACGCCTCTCAGGGCGTACTCATCCCATGAGCTCCCGTCATTGCCCCGGTATGAGATGCACCCGGTCACGGCAAACTCACGCTGCCCCGCAATAATCCTGTCGCCTATGTCAAAACGCATGGTTTTCAGGGCTCCTGTCTCCGCGGGCACCAGCTGAACTGCCCTCTGTTCCGATGATTCTCTCGATAAGACGGGTCCTTACGGAAGATGCCCCGAAGGCGGTTTTCAGGAACTCTGCCACACTGTCAGGAACCCCGTCTGCACAGGAAAACACGTCAACTGCCGCATAGCCGAACTCAGGCCAGGTATGGATGGAGAAATGGGAGGTGGTTATGACAGCAAAATACGTAATTCCGACAGGCGCAAAACGGTGGAGGCTCTCCTCCACTATCTCTGCGCCGATCATTTCCACAGCCCGGCGGGCCGTATTCTTTATGATCTCCGGATCATTGAGAATGCCGCTGCTGCAGCCGTACATATCGGCAATCAGCTGCCTGGCGGCAGTGCCATCATGACGCAGCATAGCCAGCGATCAGTGCTTTACCAGCGGCATGTGCTCGTCAGTCCACATGCCGATGCCGCCGGCGAGGACATAGACCTCGGGGAATCCTGCCTTTCTGATTGTGCGCGCGGCATCGTAGCTGCCGGCACCGTTCTGATCCATAATTATGAGAGGGACATTGCGGCAGCGGTCTATAGCGCCGAAATTGCCATCATTTACAAGCTTAATGGGAAGATTGACGGCACCTGTGATATGCCCGGCAGCGAACTCCTTGTCAGTCCTCAGATCAACGGGAACGGCATTGGCATTATTGATGAGATCGGTTGCCTTGCCGGACGTCAGAGCCCTGACAGGCGAGATCATTATGCGGATCTGGGTGTAGATCAGCATTACGAGACACAATACGAAGAGCGCGGACAGAATGTAGTGGCGTCCGGCAAAAGCGACAAGAGACTCAAGATCCATGATCAATTCCTAAAAACTGCGGACAATGCAAAAACCTGGGTTTGCTGTTTTGAAAACAAGGCAATCCGGAATACTTAGTTAAAACTGCCTGCATTTTACCCTGTAACGTGGCTGATTTTCCAAATGTCTCTCCGGTCTTATGGGAAAAGACAGCGGCAGCAGTCAATTCAGGTTAAAATCACCCTGCCATTTTGCTGGAATTAGTGAAATCGGCAATTGCCATGAATGTGAAATGCCGGCAGGACGTCCATCATTTAGAAAAAATATGATATTTGCGTCAGAAAAAACACCGGAGAGTATCCATCCAGCAGATGCGGCTGGTAGACACAGGTTTTATATTAGCCTATCTTCCGTATGCAGATTCATAATATTTGCCCTGTCAGTGCCGGCGGCCATCAGGAGCCCCGCCGCTTATATTGACGGCAATGAACAAAGATAAAAAACCTGACATCCGCAAATGCATTCTCTCTGTGATAAAAAGCAATCACCTAATCAACCCGACAATGTGACTTCTATGCCTGATAAAATCAAACATGATCTTTCCGCCACGGCCACATCTGATAATAAAAGCACTTCTGTTCCATTCAGGAAACTGATGGAAATAGCCAGAGCCTGCCTGATCGCCGCATCAGTTCTCGCTGTTCTAATTATCTTTGCCGGAGACATCGATGGGATGGCAACCGGCAAAATTGATATTACATACTCCCTGGGCTGCAGCCTGGTCAGCTATTCTGCCGGTTTCATAAGGCGCGGTCTTTTGGGTGAGATTATCCAGCACATGGATGTGCTGTTCCAGCCTTTTCTCTCGATAACCATCCTGGCATCAGTCTCTCTTCTTTTTATCCTGTGGGTTATTCTGGCGGGAATGATAAGGCTCAGGATAAAGCTTCCGTATATTCTTGCAGTCATATTCTCACCGTCACTAATCATGATGCAGAGAGGAGGAAACTTTATCCACAACGACGCGCTTCTGGTTGCACTCAACCTTGCCGCCTCATGCCTGCTGGCGCGGCTTCTTTTTTACAGGGCACAGAAGTCCCCTGAGAAAACATCATTTCCCAGGATGCTCGCACTGGATTTTGTCATCCTCGTACCGCTTACGGCATCGGCGCTGATTCATGAGCTTTCTTCCACTCTTCTGCCTCCGGTAATGCTGCTTTTTCTCGCGTACGCCAGGAAAGTGCATCGGACTATGCATGCCGCGGCGGTATCAGTCCTTCTGATTATTCTTTATGCCGTCATGATGACCTGCTTCAAATACGCGGATCCTGATGCAATTGCTGAATCATGGACCGGCATTTACACGGATTCTGACTCTTTCAGATACAACACTGCACTGCTGAACACTGCTGATAAGGTCCATGCACTGAACTGCCTTGAGATGACTCTGACTCTTCTGAAGGAATGCGCTCTGGCATATATTCCCCAGCTGCTCCTTGCCGTTGCAGTTCCGTTCGCGCTGCTGCTGCTCTCGGGAATAACAATCTTCCATTCATCGTCATCAAGAGCCATGAAAGCGAGGTGCCTGCTAATCCTGTCATGCCTATGCCCTCTCGGCCTGTGCATTGCAGGAAGGGATTTCGGCAGATGGTTTTCCATCTGTGCCATAAACCTTACAGCCTACTCGCTTCTTATTGCACATCCGGCAGGGAGAACAGAAGCCGATGGGCGCTCGTCAGAAAAGGACAGAATGGTCAGAAGCATAATGAAACAAAGTGCGGCGATAATCATAGCCGTCGTACTTCTCAATTTCAGGCTTGACGTGAACGGATATTTTTCCGAATCCGAGCAGCCTTTCTCAGAGGAGGCGAAGGAGACGGCAGCAAATGCGTCAAACCTGATCAGGGACCTGAAGCCGCTTATTACGAGAGAGATTGTGCTGCAGCCGCAGAACGGCGCAAAGAGGTTTGACTGACAACTCAGGGGCCCGTCCCGGAGGGGCGCTCACGCCCGTCCGCCTTTCCTGATGGCGTTACCAGCAGTCTGCCAGAACGCGCTGATAAGCGATTCAGAGAGGCGCCTCCTCAGCGTGCACAGCGAGACGTCAAACGGACTCACGAGCCCTCTCACCGGTATGACAGTGACATCCTTGCCCGCCGGAGTATGGTGGAGCACGGCAGACGGCACCACCCCGGCGCCGAAACCGAGCGCCACCATGTTGACAATTGCCTCGTTGCCGCCGACCTCAGCGTAAATCTTCGGGTTTATTCCCCTCTCGTGAAACCACTGCAATGTTCTCTTCCGCAGCATGCCCATCTGCGGAAGGATGAACGGATATCCCCTGATGATGCCGAAATCAAGCGGTCCCTTCCTGATCTCATATGACTTCGGGCAGATGAAGACGAGCGGCACCTCCTTCAATGACTTGAACACCACCCTTCCGGGCTCATGATCAGGCCTCGCCGCCACGGCGACATCGGCATCCATGTCCTCTATCTTCTGCACGGCGTTCGCGGCATCCCCGGTCTCGAGCGTTATCTCGACATCCGGGTACTCCCTGCGGAACCTCGTGAGAATTTCCGGGAGTATGAGATAGCTTGCTGTCACGGAACAGTAAACCTTGATCACGCCTGAAAGGCACTTCTCCGTCCCGCTGTTCCTGAACTCGCGCCAGGCTCCCTCCACTGTCCTCGCGAACGCGAGGAACTCCTGACCGCGCGGCGTGAGCGAGACCGAATGATGATTTCTCTCGAAAAGCGGGGATCCGCACTCCTCCTCAAGCCTGCTTATCTCACGGGAGAGCGTCGACGGCGTGACGGCGCACTGCTCGGCGGCGCGGCTGAAATTGAGTACGTCTGCAAGACGGATGAAATGCCTTATTGCGCGAAGATCCATGCTCACTCCCGGGCTGTATTGCGTAAAATGCAATACAAATTTACATAATATTCATTTTACGCAAAACTGAACAAGTTGTATCATGCCCGCAATTGGTTCAGAGAGAAAACTGAAACAAAAATCACTGATTAGACAAAAACAGAGAGGATTATAGAATGTCCAACTACTTCAATACCCTTTCCCTTCACGGGAAGCTTGACCAGCTCGGCAAGTGCCGCTCAATGAGCCGTGATGAGTTCAAGGACGGCTGCAACTTCCTCAAGGGGAAGAAGATTGTCATCGTCGGATGCGGCGCGCAGGGCCTCAACCAGGGTCTCAACATGAGAGACTCCGGCCTCGATGTTTCCTACGCTCTCCGCGAAGGCTCAATCAAGGCACAGCACAAGTCTTGGCACAACGCTGTTGACAACGGCTTCAAGGTCGGCACCTATGAGGAGATGATCCCGACCGCTGACCTCGTCATCAACCTTACTCCGGACAAGCAGCACGAGAGCGTTGTCAACGCAGTCATGCCCCTGATGAAGCCCCATTCAGCCCTCGGCTACTCACACGGCTTCAACATCGTTGAGGTCGGCCAGCAGATCCGCAAGGACATCACCGTTGTCATGAGCGCTCCTAAGTGCCCTGGCACCGAGGAGCGCAGCGAGTTCATGCGCGGATTCGGCGTTCCTACCCTGATCGCCGTTCACCCCGAGAACGATCCTGACGGAAACGGCTGGGCAATTGCAAAGGCATGGTGCTCAGCTTCCACCGCAGGCGAGAAGGCCGGCGTCCTGTCCTCCTCCTTCGTCGCTGAGGTCAAGTCTGACCTTATGGGCGAGCAGACCATTCTCTGCGGAATGCTCCAGACCGCGTCAATCTGCTGCTACGACCGCATGATGGAGCTCGGAATTGACTCCGGATATGCAGTACGCCTGCTCCAGTACGGCTTTGAGGTTATCGGCGAGGCCCTGAAGTTCGGCGGCGTAACCAACATGATGGACCGCCTCAGCAATCCTGCAAAGCTCCGCGCCTTCGAGCTTGCCGAGGAGCTCAAGCAGATCATGCGTCCTCTCTATCAGAAGCACATGGACAACATCATGAGCGGCGAGTTCTCCTCAACCATGATGAAGGACTGGGCCGCAGGCGATCCTGATCTGCTCAAGTGGAGAAAGGAGACCGGCGAGACCGCATTCGAGAAGGCTGCCTGCTCTGACCAGCATATCCCCGAGCAGGAGTTCTTCGATCACGGTATCCTCATCGTTGCCATGATCAAGGCCGGCGTCGAGCTTGCCTTCGAGTGCATGACCGGCTCCGGAATCAAGCCTGAGTCCGCTTACTACGAGTCACTCCATGAGGTTCCGCTTATTGCCAACACCATTGCCCGCAAGAAGCTCTACGAGATGAACGTCGTTATTTCAGATACCGCTGAGTACGGCAACTACCTCTTCGCCAATGCCTGCATCCCGATGCTGAAGGCAGACTTCATGAAGAAGATCACCGCAGAGGATATCGGCGGCGGCCTGAAGAACCCTGACACCGCGGTTGACAACGCAACCCTCGTTGAGATCAACGAGAAGATCAGAAATCACCCGATTGAGGTTGTCGGCAGGAAGCTCCGCGCCTACATGACCGACATGAAGCGCATCAACTTCGGTGAGTAATTTCCCCGCAGGCTGATTTTTGATGCTAATCTGATCCCCGTCCGCCATCAGGCAGGCGGGGATTTTTTTATATCAGGACTGAGACATGATCAACGAAAGAATGTATGAGCTGGGCTCAAGAAGATCCGTCATAAGGGAGCTCTTCGAGTTCGGCAGGAAGCGCGCGGCCGAGATCGGCGAGGAGAATGTTTTCGACTTCAGCATAGGGAATCCCAATGTTCCTGCACCGGAGGAGATCAACAGCACGGCAGAGAGGCTCCTCGACACGCTGCCGTCCCCTGCGGCCCATGGCTACACCTCGGCGCAGGGAGACGCTGAGGTGAGAAGCAGCATCGCGTCCTACATAGAGCAGACTTTCTCATTCCCGGCAAGGGCATCGGAGCTTTACCTCACCGTAGGCGCTGCTGCCGCAGTAACCATCACCGTAAGGGCCGTCACCTCCTCTCCTGACGATGAGGTCATCGTGCTTGCGCCTTTCTTCACCGAGTACAGCGTGTTCGTCGGCAACGCCGGGGCAAAGCTTGTCGTCGTCCCGCCGAAAAAGCCTGATTTCGGGATAAATTTCGAAGGTCTTGAAAAGGCCATCACCTCAAACACCAGGGCCCTCATCATCGACTCACCCAACAACCCGACCGGCGTCATCTACACCGAGGATGAGCTTAAAAGGCTGGGCAGGCTCCTTACAGAAAAGGAAAAGGAGTTCGGAGGGGCAATCTATCTCATCTCGGACGAGCCTTACCGCGACATCACCTACGGCAAGGACGTGCCCTACGTTCCGAAATACTATCCTGACACCGTCGTCTGCTATTCATACAGCAAGTCGCTCTCGCTCCCCGGAGAGAGAATCGGATACATCTTCGTCCCGACCCAGGCCTATGACGCGCCGAAGCTCTACGCAGCTGTCGCCGGAGCCGGAAGATCAATGGGCTACGTCTGCGCGCCGAGCCTCTTCCAGAAGGTAATCGGCAAATGCCAGGGCCTTACCTCAGATCTCTCGGTCTACAGGACAAACAGGGATCTGCTCCTTGGCATGCTGAGGGAAATCGGCTACGAGTGCGTTGAGCCGGACGGTGCGTTCTACCTGTTCGTAAAGGCGCTGGAGGATGACGCCAATGCCTTCAGCGAGAGGGCCAAAAAATTTGACCTACTCCTCGTCCCGAGCGATGATTTCGGCTGCCCGGGCTACGTCAGGATCGCCTACTGCACCTCGACTGACAAGATCAGGCGCTCAAGGACGGCTTTTGAGAAGCTCTTCGCCGACTACAGGAAATAATACTGAGACTTCACGGGGAGACAAGGCGATGACAGCCGGTCTCCCTCCCTCATGAATTCATTGGCTCCAAACCAAGCCCGTCAAGCCTTTTCCGGACATGATCCTCCCACTCCCGAAATAACTTTAGATCTCTGTCGTCAAAATGAACAGCCGTTGCTGTCATAAGCGGGATTGGGTGATACAATTTCACCAACTTAATATGGAACAGATCTATGGCTCTATCGGTAATCGTCTGTGATGACTCGAAATTCGCCAGGAAACAGCTCATAAGGGTTCTTCCGAAATCGCTCAAGGAGAATCTCCAGGAAGCGGGCAACGGCGAAGAGGCGCTCAACATCATCAGGAACGGGTTCGGCGAACTCATGTTTCTCGACCTGAACATGCCCGTCATGGACGGCTATGAGGTCCTGAAAAAGCTGAGGGCGGAAAACCGTGACATCCTTGTCATCGTCCTGACCGGAGACGTGCAGAAAGACGCAGAGGCCAAGATCCTCTCCCTCGGAGCCCTCGCCTACCTCAGGAAGCCGCTTAACCCCGGGAAGCTTGACGAGGTGCTGAAGAAGTTCGGCCTGAAGGAGGAGAACGAGGAGCTCGACAGCCCCAGCGAGGCCCACACCTTCACCGCTGACAAGACCATACCGTTCGAGGACGCCTTCAGGGAAGTAATAAATGTAGCCATGGGGCAGGCGGCGAAGAAGATGGCTGACATGATCAACATCTTCATCAACCAGCCGGTGCCCAAGGTCTGCACCATGACCGGAACTGAAATCTACGATGTTCTCAAGGGCTGGATGTATGACAGCAGCAATATCCTGATCAGCAACGGCTTCGTCGGCTGCAGCATGTCAGGCGAGCTCCTGGTCTATTTCAGCAAGCATGACACCGACCTTTTCATCAGCCTGCTCGCTGACGAGAAGGACAAGGACTTCTCCCGCATGGGGACGATGATCGACCTCTCGAACCTCCTCGTGAGCACGCTCATGAACAGCCTCTGCGAGCAGCTCGGGACAAGCGTGTCCCGCTGCGAGCCTCAGGTCGTGAAGATTGACGACCATATCAGGCTGATGAGCGAGGAGCTCAGGGACAAAGATCTCCTTACCATATCGCTCACATATACCATTCCCGAGCAGGACATGAGCTGCACGCTCATGATGATCCTCACTCCTGACTCAGTGGAGCCGGTTATCAAACGGCTCAGCTTTATATAGGAACTCCGGATATGACTGAAACCGGCAACAATCCGAATGATGAAATAGCCAACCTTCACTGGCTGCTTACCATCCTGCAGAACATCGACGTAGGGCTCGCCGTAGTGGACAGCAGCTACAGGGTGCAGCTGTGGAACGGCTTCATGGAAAACTACAGCCGCATCCACAGCTCTATGCTGCTCGGAAAGAACCTGTTCGAGAATGTCCCCGGGCTTCCCGAGGAATGGCTCAAGAACAAGATCAAGGAAGTCCTCATGCTGAGTAGCCCTGTGACAAGCTCCTGGGAGCAGAGGCAGACAGTCTTCGGACTGCCCTCCTCAAGGCCGTTCACCGGCGGCAGCGGTCACATGTACCAGGATCTCTCCATCATCCCGCTCACCTCGATTGACGGCTCCTGCTCAAACGTCTGCATCATCGTCTACAACGTCACCGAGGCCGCTGTCGGAAAGCTGCGGCTCGAGGACGCCAACCACCAGCTCAGGATGCTCTCGATAACCGACGGCCTCACCAAGCTCTACAACAGGGCGCACTGGCAGGAGTGCCTGGAGCAGGAGTTCAGGAAGTACAGACGGAAGACCTCTGACGTGACGCTGATGATGTTCGATATCGATCATTTCAAGCACGTCAACGACACCTACGGCCACCCCGCAGGAGACGCTGTCCTGAGGACCGTGTCAGGGCTTCTGAAGAAATTTGTCAGGAACTCCGACATCGCCGGCCGCTACGGCGGCGAGGAGTTCTGCGTCATCCTGATGGACGCGAACGAGGCTGCCGGGCGTCTCGTAGCCGAGCGGTTCAGGAAGCTCATCGAGCAGCAGACCGTGCAGTACCAGGACATGGTCATCAAGTTCACCATAAGCCTCGGAGTATCGCAGCTTACTCCGGAGTTCGCGACGGCGAAGGACTGGATGATTTCCGTGGACAACTCCCTCTACTACTCGAAGGAGCACGGCAGAAACCAGGTCAACGTCTGGTCAGAGATACCTCATTCTGACCATCTTGAGGCAAAGAACTGATCATCACCCCGCGCCCTTCTGATGCAGAAGGGCGCATGTTTTTATTCTGTTTCACATGCTTGAAGAAGTTTTATCCGGCCTCAGATCAAGGCGGCTCATTATCCTCACCGGCTCCCGCGAATGGGCAGAGCAGGAGTGTGCAGGCATTGCCGCGAGGGAGGACGTATTCTCCGTGCTTGATCCTGACGGAAGAAAGAAATACTTCAAGTCAGGCGCCCACCTCGGGCTTGAGTTCTCTCACGCAGTCTACTCGCTGTGGGCCGGCTTCTCGCCCTCGTTCATCATGTCCCTCGGGGGGCTCGTAAGGGAAAACGGAGCGCTTGTCATTCTGTCCCCGGGGGAAAATGAGGCAGCGTCATTCAGGGATCCTGACATCGTGCGCTTCAGATCCGGAAGCAAGAAAAAGCCCGAATCCAATTATTTCTCAAGGTTCCTCAGGAAGATTTCGGAAAATCACGGCTTCATCAGGATTGACGAGAGAGAAGGAGTCACCGACTCCGGCGAGCCTCTGCCTGACGAGGCCCCGGAAGAGAATGCCCTGTCTCCCGCAGATGCCGCAGCAAAGGCGGCAGAGGCAGTTTCAGGCGGCTGCCGCACAGTGTTCATCACCGGGAACAGGGGAACAGGCAAGTCAACTGCCCTAGCGAGGACCGCAGAGCTCCTGCGCAGCAGGGGGATTGAGGCAGTGCTTTCCGCGCCGTCGCGATCGAACTGCCGGAAAATCTACAGCATTGTCCCGGAGGAGAGCCTCCCGTTCACCGCGCCGGAGACGCTCGCGGAGAAGCGAAGCTGTGTCGCGCTTGTTGACGAGATGAGCGCTATTCCGCTCTGGCGGCTCCGTGACATCATCAAAGGGGGCCCCGCGGTGCTTGCGGGGACTGCAGACGGCTACGAGGGGAACGCGAGAGGCACTGCGCTGAGGCTCATAAAGAGCGCTCCGGACGCCGTGACAATTAAGCTAACCCAAAACCTGCGCTTTCCCAGGAGCGACACGCTGAGGAAGGTGATGGAAGGCGTTTTCGTTCCGGAAATCCAAGCCGGGGAAACTCCACTTGGCCTCAGTCTTCCCGATCCGGACACTCTCAGGGTCAGGAGGGTCAGCCAGGCAGAGCTCGCCGCCGATGATCTCCTGCTCGGCTCCCTCTATGAGCTTCTCTGGGAGAACCATTACGAGACCTCTCCCGATGACGTCAGGACCATCCTCGACACTCCAGGATTTGCCGTATACGCGCTCTCGTCACCGGATGGAGCGCTCCTCGGGGCCGCAGTCACCGCGGAGGAGGAGATTGAGAGGAAGCTCATCGATGACATTGCGATGGGCAGGAGAAGGCCGCGCGGAATGATTGTCCCGCAGTCGCTGCTGGCCCACGAGGGGCTCAGGGACGCCGCCTTCTACACCTACCGCAGGATAGTCAGGATAGCCGTAAGGGAGAAGCTCAGAAGGAAGGGGCTCGGCAGCATGCTGCTGAGGTCGCTCTCTCTGGATCAGGAAAGCGCCTGCGATTTCATCGCCGTCTCATTCGGCATTACTGAGGACCTTCTCAGATTCTGGACTTCCGCCGGCTTTACCCCAGTCAAGGTCGGGACAGAGCCAGACGCGGCCAGCGGCCTCGTGTCGGCAATCATGCTCAAACCGGTAAGCAGCGTCTATGATCCGGTGCTGCTGAACTGGTACGGGCATTTTGCAGAAAAATTTGCGCTGGGCCTTCCCTGGCAGCGCGGCGAGGTTACAGATGAGGAAATAGCCATCCTCCTCGGAAAAGATGTATGCTCCATAACGCTTACTCCGAGAGATTTGTACGAAGTATCAACGATCACAGAAGGAACCAGACACCCCTATCTGGCACTTCCTGTTTTATACAAACTGGTGTTATCATCATTAAGTAAATTATCCGGCCTTGATCACGATGAAATGTCTGTGATTTTTGATTTCATTCTCCGCCACAGGGACGTGGCATGCGGGTCAGGCAGTTCTGAACGCGAAGTGCTCGGCCGGCTGAGAGACAGTCTGAGGCATCTCTCCGGGATGGATTCAGCAGAGGACTGACAGGACTGAACAGCAACGCATATTAAAAGGAGTTTTTATGGGTTGGTTAAAAAACCTGATGGGCAGTTTTTCCACCAAAGTACAGAACAGCCAGAATGCTGCCGCAGCCCCCAAGAATGACGAGCCGGCTCCGAGCGATGTGGTGGGCACCTATGAGTACGGAATGAGGCTTCTCGAGAAGGAGAACGTCGAGAAGGCCCTTATATTCCTCCGCCGCGCGGCTGAAAGAGGCTATCCTGACGCGCAGTACCACCTTGCGGTCATCTACAATGACGGCACCGGCGTAATGAGCGATATCGAGCAGGCCAACATGTGGTTCAGGAAGGCCGCCGACAGCGGGAACAGCGATGCGCAGTACAAGCTGAGCCTCGCACTCGAGTCCGGCAACCACATCCAGAGAGATCCCAAAGGCGCGCTCCAGTACCTGAAGAAGTCGGCTGCAGCCGGCAACCTCGAGGCCCTGAGCCACTATGCCGACAAGTTCCTGGTCGGCGATGAGGAGGCAGGCATCCACAATGACCTCGGCCAGGCAATAGGACTTCTGGAAGTCGCCGCAAAGAAAGGCTTCGAGGCCGCACAGATCAAGCTCGGCAAGATTTACTGGGACGAGCGCTACGGCTACCATGATGTAACGACTGCCATCAACAAGTGGATGATGCCTGCCATCCGCGGAAACAGGGATGCGGAGTATTACCTGGCGCTTGCCTACAGGGAGCTCGGCAAGGAGCAGGAGTCCAACAAGTGGCTTAGGGCCGCTGCGGACAAGTTCCAGCCCGATGCCCTGAAGGATCTCAAGGCGATGAACGGCGAAGGGTAACACCCTGAGCTGTCCTGCAGAAAAATGACCCCGCTGCCATGAAGGCCGCGGGGTCTTTTTTTAGGCTTACAGCGCACTTCCGGCCTATATCTGAAGGCCCGGAAGATCATGAGCTCAGCAGACTTTGCTCATTTGCCTTTGGCGGTCTTTTTGCCTTTCGCTGTCGTCCTGTTCCTGTCAGGATGAGCCTTCTCATCCCTCCTCGCAGCGCCGCTCACATCACCTGAGACTCTCTTGACGATATCCCTTGCAAGAAGAGCCGTGCGCTCGGCATCCTTCCGGATCTGCTCCTGCTTTGCTGCCTGCTCGGCCTGCTTCTCGGCGCTCCTGGTCTTCTCCTCTTCCTGGTGCTCGAGGCGCTCCTTCTCAAGCCAGTTCACCGCGCTCGTTACGGCAAAGACGACCCGGTCCTCCATCTCCCTGCGCTTCTCGTCAGAGGTATAGAAAATCATGTCGACGCCGTACCTGATGTAATGGCAGGGAAGCTGGTTCAGCGCCAGGCAGTACAGATCGGCTATGTAGTCCTCGGATCTGTTCTTGCTGAGCTCCAGGGCATCTATATAGTTCGAAACAAGATCCTCATAATAGTTGTGAACTTCATCAATCGCCATAAACCACCTTTCCCAACAATTCAGGAGAGCCTGAAGAGACACATACCTTGAGAATATAGCAGAAATCATACGTGTATGATCTTTCATCACTCACAAAACGGCGGACACGCGGAAAAGATCATGAGTGAGAAGACAGGGAGCAGAGCCGGAGCCGGCTGCCCAAGGAGCCCAGGCAGCAGCCGGCATGGCATTTGCCCATAAACAGCCATTTCCTTTAAAATCACGCCTGTTCACAGCATACCGGTCAGGCAGAGTTCATGACAAACCATTCAGCAAAAAACACAGACAGAAGTCCTCAGCCTCAGGAAGAGCGCGTTCCGGAACCGGGAGCAGAGCTCATCGTTGAGATCAGGGAGCTCGCCGAGAGCGGCGACGGTGTCGCTTTCCTGAACGGCCGGAAGGTGTTCGTCCCGGGGACAATTCCGGGGGAGAAGGCCAGAATCAGGATAAGCGAGAGCCATCAGAACTACATCTCCGGAACTGTTTCCGGAATCATTGAAAGCAGCCCGTGGCGCAGCAGGGCGGAAATCACTCCTGCTGACAGCAGCTGCCTGCCCCTCAGGCACATCGCCTACGGGAGACAGCTTGAAATAAAGAAAGAGACTGTGGAGTCTGCGTTCAGGAAGGCGGGACTTGACCTTGCCGTGCCGCCCGTCACCGGCAGCGGAACCGTCAGCGGCTACCGCAACAAGACCATCTATTATGTAAGGCAGAATGAGGACGGCTCTCCGGCAATAGGAACTTTCGGCAGAGGCTCGCACAGGATCACTGATATAGAAACCGGCATCTGCGCGTCCGATTCCGGGACTGCCTGGCGCACAGGGCTTCTGGTCAAAAAGTGGATGAGGGAGAACGGCATCACAGGCTGGAACGAGATGGATGAGACCGGGCTCGTCAAGGCGCTCGTCATCAGGGTTTCCAGCAGCGGCGAGACCATGGTTATCCTGGTCACCTCAAAGGCAGATGTTCCTGCAGTCAAAGTTCTCGCGGAAAGCCTGGAGAAATCAGGCATTTCATCTTTCTACGTCAACATCAACCCTCTCCCTGACAACACCGTCATGAGAGGGGATCTCATGCTGGTCTCGGGAAAGGATCATATTACTGACCGGATACTCGGCCTCAGATGCCGGATCACTCCGTTCTCATTTTTCCAGGTCAACCGCGGACAGGCTGAAAGGCTCTACTCGTGTGTCAGGGACTTTCTCGGCACCGTGCCCGGAACGGTATTCGATCTCTACTGCGGAACCGGGACGATTGCCATGACCGTATCCGGGAATGCCAGAGAGGTGTACGGAATCGAAATCATAGATGATGCGGTCGGGGACGCGAGGAACAACGCCGGCATCAACGGAATCACCAACTGTGAGTTCATCAGCGGCAAATCGGAGGAGATTGTTCCGGAGCTTTCGGCAAAGGGCATAAAGCCTGACGCGGTCATAGTAGATCCGCCGAGGAAAGGCCTTGCCGGATCGCTTGTCAGCATGCTGCTTGAGATGAAGCCCGAGAGGATAGTCTACGTGTCCTGCCTTCCCAAATCACTGGCAAGGGATCTTAAGGCACTCTCAGCAGAATACAGGGCCGGGAAAATCAGCTGCTTCGACATGTTCCCTGACACTGTGCACGTCGAGACGGTAGTTTTGCTGTCAAGGGAGAAATAGAACGGCTCTGAAAGCCCTTGAAATAAAAGGGTTTGCAGAGTTTGATGCTTTTTTAGCATGACTGTAAAGAGCGATTTTGACTGTATGTGAAAACATATCAAGGCAGAGAGATACAGCATAGTTGTGGCTACTATTTTGATATTTTTTAGGTTGTAGATACTATTTTGCTTTTTTCGGAGTACAATGCGAAACTCTCCTGATAGGGAGAGCAAGTTGACCGCGAAAGTCTCTGTCATCGGTACTTTAGATAACGAGGTATCGCATAGGTGTGTTAAGAACACGGAGTTCAAGTTTCCTAAGGAGCAAGTGTTGGATATTCGGTTAGAAAATATGAAATGGACAAGAGAGCCGAAGGAATACAAGATTGAATCCGACAGAATTGAAATCACGACAATTCCAAACACGGATTTATGGCAACAGACGGGGCTATAGCATAAGTCCGTGGCAGGGGAGGAGAATAGGGTAAGATAGACCTA
>SAMEA3663052__coassemble_540_pt1 | contig 20658 bp, 18 predicted proteins | sample SAMEA3663052__metabat2_high_PE_014 | metagenome-assembled genome bin SAMEA3663052 (sample SAMEA3663052) | pig gut metagenome | biome: pig gut; feature: pig-associated habitat; material: faeces | place: France | collected 2012 | reverse complement strand
CGGCGGAGGTGCCGGAGAGCGCGTCGCTCGGCGCTTCAGTCCCGTCCGATGAGGTCGGGACCTCGGGCCAGCGCTACATCCCGAACGCCGAGGTGCCTGCGCCTGTGGACAGGAGCATCAGCGGCTCCAGGGCTGAGGCGGTTGACAGGTCGGCAATGAGCCCGGACCAGACCCTCTACCTCCGGGTGAAGTCGCTGCTCAAGGCAGGGCAGTTTGACGAGGCGCGCGCGGCGAGGAGCGGGATAAGCCGTGACTATCCGCTGCAGGACTACCTCGATTTCTATGAGATCTACTACGGCGCCTTTGACGGATACGCTAAGGCTGCCGCCTATATAAAGAAGAATGACGGCACGGCGAGGGCCGGCGATCTGGAGGCGAAGTACATCAGGAAGCTCTCCAACGCGGGCGATTACCGCGGGGTGCTAGCTGTCGCCACGGGAAGGCCTCAGGACACCGGGCTTGCCTGCCTCTACGAGTACGCGGAATACCGCACCGGAAAGGCTGACTCCGCATTCAGCTTCATGGAGAGGACCTTCATGAAGGGGCAGGGCGCCTCGGTGCCCGATGACTGCGCCGGGCTATTCTCTGCCTGGCGCGCGTCCGGCAAGGCCATACCCGGGATCTACTGGACCAAGCTGATGTCCGCGATCCGCGCGAGGAACCAGGCGAAGGGCGTGGCCGCGCTTGTCTCCTACCTTAAGGGAAGCTCCTATGAGGGCAGGGCGCAGACGGCTAAGCGGGTCTATTCGGATCCGTCGTCGTTCATGGATCTGATCCCGGGCGGGAAGGACCACCTGAACAACAGCATCGTTGTCGCGGCCCTCAGCTCCATTGCCCGCACTGACACGGAGAGAGCCGCAGCGCTGCTTCCGGGGGCGAGGACAAAATACTCCCTTTCCGAGAGCGAGCATGCCGAGGCGCTCCGGAATATCATCTGGCACGTCTACGCCGACCGCGTGGACAGCCTTGTTCCATGGGCGGACAGGCAGCTTGACAGCCTCCACGATGCAGACTCCCTGAGGGAGCTCCGGATCCGCTACGCGATAAGGCGCGGGAACTTCCGTGACATGAACCTCTGGATAAGGAAGCTCACCGGCGATTCGGCGAGGGACCTCAGGTGGACCTACTGGAAGGCCCGCGCGCTGGCCGAGGCAGGCAACCGGGCAGAGGCAGACCGCCTCTACGCAAAGGTCACGAGGGAGCGCAGCTTCTACGGCTTCATGGCCTCGGAGCGCCTCGGAAGGCCACTCTCCTTCAACGACGAGAGCCCTTTTGTGAAGAAGGTCTCCGAGGAGGAGGCGGTAAAGCGCTGGCCGGAGTTCGCCCGCATCCATGAGCTCCTCGCGGTCGGCGACTTCTTCTACGCGCAGCGGGAGTGGCGCCGCTTCATCCTGTCCCTTCCGAGGCAGGAGAAGATGGAGGCGGCCATGCTAGCCCTTGACAAGGGCTGGTTTGACTTCTCGGTCAATGCCTCAATCTATGCGAAGGCCTGGAGCTTCCTGAGCCTGCGCTTCCCGACCCCGATGCTCTCCTACTACAGCCGCCGCTCGCGCGAGACCGGGGTTCCGCTCAGCTACCTCTACGCCATCTCCCGCCAGGAGAGCGCGCTCAATCCCTTCGCGAGGTCTCCGGTAGGCGCCGCCGGGCTCATGCAGCTCATGCCGGCCACTGCCTCGAATATTGCGGGGAAGTGCGGCATAGCCTATTCGGGGAAGGATGATCTCTTCGATCCGATGACCAATGTCTCGTTCGGCAGCTGCTACCTGATGCAGCTCCTTGAGAAGTACGGAGGAAACCGCATCCTCGCGAGCGCCGCGTACAACGCCGGCCCCGGAAGGGTCACGAGATGGACTGACGGTGACGGCGCCGGGGTCGCGGCAGACATCTGGGTCGAGAGCATACCGTTCAAGGAGACCAGGAACTACGTTCAGAACGTCCTGGTCTATGACGCCATCTACCAGCATTTCATAAACAGGGAGAGGCAGCCTGTATTCCTCAGCCCTTCGGAGCTCGGCCACCGGTACTGATTTCCCTGCCCGGAGGCGGGCATTCATCCGCGGTCCCGTCAGGGGCCGCGTCATCCTATCAAGCTGATTTTTTCCCTTTTGTGTTCTGTGGCAGATTTTGGCCTGCTGCCGCGGGATAAAGCGCCTGTTATGTGATAACCTCAGGAGCAGTATTCCTTCCCGGAGCCACTCTGATGCTTTCAAGAAAAACGGCTGTCCTTGTCATTGCCGCCGCACTCTCGCTCGGCCTGCCTTTTTCTGCCGGTGCCGCTGGGAAGCAGGACTTAGACAGCGCGCGTGCCATAAGCGTGGCTCCGGCGGACAGGGCAAAGGTTGCCGGGCTTCTCGCTGACGCCGAGGAGGCAAGGAGCAGGAAGTCCTACGTCAGGGCATCGGTTCTCTACAGGCAGGCGGCTGACCTCGGCTCGGCAGCCGGCTACAACAACCTCGGGGAGCTCTTCGAGTCAGGACAGGGCATGAAGCGCTCCGTCCCGAACGCCGAGTTCTGCTACCGCAAGGCCGCCTCAGCCGGGCTCCATGAGGCGGAGTACAACCTTGCGAGGCTCTATGACTACGGCGTCGGGGGCAGGACGGACTACAGCAAGGCCGCCTACTGGTACAGGAAGGCGGCGGACGGCGGGTTCACCCCGGCGGTCAGCATGCTCGGGGTGCTCTACTCCTACGGCAGGGGAGTGAAGAAAGACCTTGCCGAGGCGATGAGGCTCTTCGAGAAGGCCTCTGCGGAAAACGATCCCGCGGGGCTCTTCAATCTCGGTGTAATGTACGACACTGGCTCAGGTGTGAAGGCGGATCCGGCGAGGGCAGCCGGGCTTTACCGCCGGGCCGGCGACGCCCGCTATTCGAGGGCGCTCTTCAACCTCGGCATGCTCTACGCCTCAGGACGCGGCGTTGATCTTGACTACAAAAAGGCGAGGGAATGCTGGGAGGACTCGTACAGCCTCGGCTTTCCTGCCGCCGCCTACAATATCGGAATCCTCTATATTTCCGGAAAGGGCGTCGCCGAGAGCCGGGAGGAGGCTGCAAAGTGGTTTTCCCTGAGCTGCCGCGGCGGCTACCATGAAGGCTGCGACGCGGCAGGGAAGACCTCCGGCAGGAACAAGGGCGGTGCGGCAGCCGCAGGGAAAAAGAGCAGCGCTGCTGCAGGCAGGAGCACGCCCGGCAAGAAGGATGCAAAGGCCGGAAGCAGCAAGGGCGGAAACAAAAAGGATGCAAAGGCCGCAGCCTCCAGGCCTGCAGCAAAAAAGGGCAGCGGCGCAAAAGGGAACACGGGGAACAGGAAGAATAAGAAGTCCTGACTGGGGCTACTCGTCCCGATCCGGCGCCCTGTCCCGGTTCTCCGCCTCCGCTGAGCCGCTCCTGCACACTGCCGCGGGGCCGGCGGGATCCTTCTTGCCTACTGCGCCGATGACCGCGGCGCCGATCCTTGTCATGCGCTTCTCGGTCAGCGCGGCAAATCCAGCGAGCTTCTCCTCCTTTATCAGGATCTCTATCAGGCAGCCCTCGTCCTGGTAGTTCGAGATCATCCTGAGGTACGGATCGTCGGGCGGTGTGCTGAGGCTCCCGAGTATGGCCGGGGGCCCGATCCGGCAGAAGACGGGATTCTCGCCGTCAGGCGCAAGCCTTCCCTCGGCCGAGCCGCCCAGCCTGCTTTTGAAATCGGTGATCTCGAGAAGAATGACCGGATCATGGGTCTCCCCGTAGCACTTCGCTATGGCCCTGCCGATCCGGTTCCCCTTGCGGCTCCCGAGGGAGGCGAGCATGCGGTAGACCTCGTCATCGCCGTACTCGATGGAGAGGCTCTTCACCGCGACAACCTTGAGATTGCTCAGCGTCACGGCGTCATATATCCTTCCGGCGACAGAGTATCCCCTGCGGATGATTCTCTCCAGAGTGCTGTTCATGATGAAGACCTCCTGCCGGTGACGCTCCCGTGATTTTACCTGAAATGATCCGCTTTCCCTCATTTGTGCGTGACTTTGGCGGCCGGCGTGATTTTCCCTATTGTATTCTTTTGGACTGAAAACATCACTGAAACGGATCAGATGAAGCTGTCCATGGTGCCCGGCATCAATTCCCCGGAGGTGATGGCGGAGCGCCGGATTCCCCGGGGCCGCGCAGTGAACTGCATCATGGGGCGCACCGGCTTGCCTCATGCCCCGTATGTGATCGCGCTGCATAAATATGCAGCCGTGATGCTCAGGAAACGGCAGGCTTTCAAGGATCCGTCCGCGTTTCTGCACCAGTCCTGGGCCATGGCGCGCACCGGTACGGATATTTTTTAATCGGATGAACGGGACAGGCAGAATTGCGTATCCCGTACGTCATTTCACCAATCCTGTGCGCCAGGACTGAAAAAGTATTCAAATTGTGCTTTTCGTGCACCATGTCCTGTTACGGGAGCAGCCCGGAAAGGCTCATGGCCAGTGCGCGGCGCGCAGTATTTTCCTGTAAGGCACAGTTTCCTCAGACTCCCCGGAAATCAATGGCAGAGCGCTTCTCCGGGGCCCGGCTTTTATTCAGTTATGAGATCCGGCGCACAAAAATTCCGCCTGTGGCACGCTCCTTGCTCTTTCAGTGATGTAACCGACAGTAATTTTCATCAGACTGGAGACAGCTCATATGGTAAAAATCAGCAAGCTTGCCGTGGCCGCACTGCTTTCAACCGTTCTGGGGAGCAGCGCCGCACTGGCAGCGGAAGACACGATCAAGATCGGAGTGCTCCACTCCCTCTCCGGAACCATGGCGATTTCCGAGACCTCCCTCAAGGACACTCTCCTGATGCTCGTTGACGAGCAGAACAAGAAGGGCGGCGTCCTCGGAAAGAAGATTGAGGCCGTTGTCGTAGACCCCGCATCGAACTGGCCTCTCTTCGCGGAGAAGGCACGTGAGCTTATCCAGAAGGACAAGGTCGCAGCCATCTTCGGCTGCTGGACCTCAGTCTCAAGAAAATCCGTGCTCCCTGTCGTCGAGGAGCTCAACGGCATTCTCTTCTACCCTGTGCAGTACGAGGGCGAGGAGTCCTCGAAGAACGTTTTCTATACCGGAGCAGCGCCCAACCAGCAGGCCATCCCCGCTGTTGACTACCTCCTCAAGCAGGGCGTCAAGCGCTGGGCCCTCGTCGGAACCGACTACGTCTATCCGAGAACCGCCAACAAGGTCCTGGAGGCCTACCTGAAGTCAAAGGGCTTCACCGACAAGGACATCATGATCAGCTACACCCCGTTCGGCCACTCTGACTGGCAGTCCATCGTCTCCGAGATCAAGAAGTTCGGCGGCGCCGGCGAGAAGACCGCGGTGATCTCCACCATCAACGGCGACGCGAACGTTCCTTTCTACAAGGAGCTTGCTAACCAGGGCGTATCCGCCAAGGACATCCCGGTCATCGCCTTCTCCGTCGGTGAGGAGGAGCTTGCCGGTATCGACACCAAGCCGCTGGTCGGACACCTTGCCGCCTGGAACTACTTCGAGAGCGTCGACAGCGAGATCAATGACGAGTTCATCGAGAAGTGGCACAAGTTCGTGAAGGACGAGAAGCGCGTAACCAACGACCCGATGGAGGCTACTTTCATCGGCTTCAACATGTGGGTCAAGGCGGTCGAGAAGGCCGGCACAACTGACTACAGCGCAGTTCAGGATGCCCTCATCGGCGTCTCCGTCCCGAACCTCAGCGGCGGCACCGCGACCATGATGCCGAACCACCATATCACGAAGCCCGTGCTCATCGGTGAGATTCAGGACGACGGACAGTTCGAGATTGTCTACCAGACTCCGGGAACCGTTGTCGGAGACGCGTGGTCAGACTATCTGCCCGGCTCAAAGGATCTGATCTCTGACTGGCGCAAGCCGCTCTCCTGCGGCAACTTCAATGTAGTCACCGGCAAGTGCGGCGGAGCATCGAAGTAACAGCGTAAAGGCATTATTTCCTGCATCTATCCAACCTCCCTTGTCCGGGCCGGAAGAAGCCGGCTGTCTGGCTGGGGAGGTTTTTCTATCCGGGAACAAGCTTATGAAAAGTACAGCCAAAATGTTCTGCGCGGCGCTCCTCATGGCGCTCAGCTTCCTGCTCCCGCAGGGGGCGGCTGCCATGACGCCGGACGAGGCCCTGGGGGTCCTCGGTGACAGGGGCTCGTCCTTCGATCAGAAGAAGGAGGCGTTTGACGTCATCGGCGACAGCAAGGAAAGCTGGAGCCAGCTCCTTATCGAGTCAGCCCAGAAGGGAGAGCTCTTCTTCGACAAGAAGACCCACGATGTCTACGCCAAGGTAGGCGACAACTACTTCAAGGTAAAGGGCGGCGAGGCCTTCAGCGGCAAGAGCCGTGACCTGAAGCGCGTCTCCGTCAACAACAGCATCCGCGGGAGCCTTCACCTCATCCTTGCGATGCGCACGCTCTCCGACCAGAGCATCCCCGAGGACAGGAGGATCGAGAGCGCGCACGCGCTCATCGGCAACGTCACCCAGGAGGACGCGGCAAAGCTGCAGCTCCTCCGCGACCTCTACATCACGACCGATCCTGATCTCTCTGAGATGCTGACCTATGTCATCGCCTCCGCCGACCTCAATGATGAGGATCCGAAAATCAGGAACGGCGCGATGCATATCCTCTCCGGCTTCAAGTCTCCGCTGATGCTGCAGAAGCTCGGCGACATCGCCGAGCATGACGCTGACGTCTCGAACCGCGTCTACGCCGAGAAGCAGGCTGCCGGCCTCAAGTCGTCCCAGTCGTTCTACAGCGGGCTTGAGACGGTCTATTTCGGCATCAGCCTCGGCTCTGTCCTGGTGCTTGCCGCCATCGGCCTCACGATCACCTTCGGCGTAATGGGCGTCATCAACATGGCCCACGGCGAGCTCATGATGATCGGAGCGTACACGGTCTATGTCATACAGCAGTGCATGCCGAACTACCCCGGCCTCGCGCTCATCATCTCGATCCCAGCCGCATTCTGCGTGAGCGGCCTCACCGGAATAATCATCGAGCGCACGGTCATTCAGCACCTCTACGGGCGCCCGCTTGAGACGCTGCTCGCGACCTTCGGTATCAGCCTGCTCCTGCAGCAGCTGGTGCGCAGCATCTTCACCGCGCTCAACCGCAACGTGGTCATCCCTGACTTCATGAGCGGCGCGATCAAGATCAACGAGTTCTTCTCGGTCACCTACAACCGCCTCTACATCATCCTCTTCTGCCTTGCGGTGTTCTTCACCCTCCGCTGGATCCTGCAGCACTCGAGGCTCGGACTTGAGGTCCGCTCAGTATCCCAGAACCGCGCGATGGCGCGCAACATGGGCGTGCGCTCAGGCAGGGTCAACGCGCTGACCTTCGGGCTCGGCTCCGGAATCGCGGGCCTTGCAGGCGTCGCACTCTCGCAGCTCACCAACGTCGGACCGAACCTCGGGCAGAACTACATCGTTGACTCCTTCCTCGTCGTCGTCTTCGGCGGCGCCGGAAACATCTGGGGCACGATGGTCGGAGGCATGGTCCTCGGCGTTGCCAACAAGGTGCTTGAGCCTATGGCAGGCGCTATGCTCGCCAAGATCTTCATCCTGGTCGGCGTCATCATATTCATTCAAAAACGTCCCCGCGGCCTCTTCCCGCAGCACGGACGCTCTGTTGAGGGTTAAGCCATGGTTAGCAGTTTATTGAAAAAGGACCGGGGCGGCTTCAGCGTCCTGGGCACGGTATGGATATTCGTGCTGCTCATGATTGCCGGCAATGCCTTCTTCAAGGACGGCAGCGCCTTCTATGTCGGCTCGAACACCATCACGCTGTTCGGCAAGTACCTCTGCTACGCGCTGCTTGCGGTCTCCCTTGATCTCATCTGGGGATACCTCGGCATCCTCTCCCTCGGCCACGCGGCCTTCTTCGGCCTCGGCGGCTATGTGATGGGCATGTACCTCATGCGCCAGATCGGGGCAAGGGGCGTCTACGGAAACCCGGAGCTCCCTGACTTCATGGTGTTCCTCAACTGGCATGAGCTGCCGTGGTACTGGTACGGCGTCAACCACTTCTGGTTCGCGGCTGTCATGATCCTGCTCGTGCCGGGGGCGCTGGCCTTCATATTCGGCTTCTTCGCCTTCAGGTCAAGAGTCGGCGGCGTGTACCTCTCCATCATCACCCAGTCACTGACCTTCGCCCTCGCCCTCGCGTTCTTCCGCAACGAGACCGGCTTCGGCGGCAACAACGGACTCACGGACTTCAAGGACATCCTGGGCTTCTCCCTCGCGTCCGACACCACAAGGGACGTGCTGCTGTTCCTCACCGCTCTCGCGCTGACCTTCGGCTACCTGCTCTGCCGCTACCTGATGAGGTCGCGCCTCGGCAAGGTCACCATCGCCATCCGTGACGCCGAGTCAAGGACCCGCTTCATGGGCTACCGCGTCGAGTACTTCAAGCTCGCGATCTTCACCGTAGCAGCCATGCTCGCGGGCATCGCCGGAGCGCTCTATGTCCCGCAGGTCGGCATCATCAACCCGGGCGAGTTCAACCCCATCAACTCGATTGAGATCGTCATCTGGGTTGCGGTCGGCGGACGTGCCTCGCTCTACGGAGCCATTGTCGGCGCGATACTCGTCAACTACGCGAAGACTGTCTTCACCGGAATATTCCCTGACGGCTGGCTCTATGCCCTCGGACTCATCTTTGTCCTCGTCACCCTGTTCCTCCCGAAGGGAATTGTCGGCATCATCGGCATGATCAGGGCAAAGCGCGCCGAGAGGAAGGCCCTCGCCGCGGCTGAGGCTTCCCATAGGGCAGCTCCTGCGGCAAAGCCCGCGGCAGCAGCTGAAGAAGCACCGAAGGAGGCGTAAAGATGGAAAAGAAGTTATTCTCAAGCTTCGCCGGGAAGTTCCTGAACAAGCATGTCTCCCACGGCGGAGAGGCGCCTGACGGCTCCCACGGCATGATGCTATACCTTGAGGGCATCAACAAGAGCTTCGACGGCTTCAAGGCGATAAACGACCTCAACCTCTACATCGAGAAGGGCGAGCTCAGGTGCATAATCGGCCCGAACGGCGCCGGAAAGTCCACCATGATGGACATCATCACCGGCAAGACCCGGCCGGACAGCGGCAGCGCCTGGTTCGGACAGAACATCAACCTTCTTGAGCTCGACGAGCCCGCGATAGCCCAGGCCGGCATCGGACGCAAGTTCCAGAAGCCGACCGTCTTCGAGAACATGACGGTTGACGAGAACCTCGAGCTCGCTCTCGCGGGCCCCAAGACCGTCTGGTCAACGCTCCGGGGAAAGATGAGCGCCGAGGAGAACGAGATGCGCGACAGCGTGCTCGAGCTTACCGGGCTCAAGGATCTCCGCGGCAAGGACGGACGGCTGCTCTCCCACGGTCAGAAGCAGTGGCTCGAGCTCGGCATGCTCCTCATGCAGAAGCCGCAGCTCCTCCTTGTCGATGAGCCGGTGACCGGCATGACGAGGCAGGAGATGCAGAAGACAGCCGAGCTCCTGCTCTCCCTCGAGCACACCCACACCATCATCGTGGTCGAGCATGACATGGACTTCGTGCGCAGCATCGCGCGCAAGGTGACCGTCCTCCACCAGGGCCATGTCCTCGCGGAGGGATCGATGGCCGAGGTCCAGGCAAATCCGAAGGTCGTAGAGGTATATCTGGGGAGTGACGCATCATGAGCATGCTTGAGATTAAGGGACTGAACCAGTTTTACGGGCAGAGCCATACGCTCTGGGATCTCTCCCTGAGCGTCGAGAAGGGCGAGTGCCTCTGCGTGATGGGCAGAAACGGCGTCGGGAAGACCACGCTGATGGACACCATCATGGGGCAGCACCATATGGCATCCGGGACAATCACCTTCGACGGCAAGGACATCACGCACCTGCCGGTCGAGGATCACGCGAGGGCCGGCATCGGCTATGTTCCCCAGGGAAGGCAGATCTTCCCCCTCCTTACCGTGGAGGAGAACCTTGAGATCGGCCTTCCCGCAAGGCGCGACGGTCTGAAGGCCGTGCCCAAGCAGATCTATGACATGTTCCCGGTCCTCTACGACATGAGGAGCCGCCAGGGCGGCGACCTCTCGGGAGGACAGCAGCAGCAGCTCGCAATCGGCCGCGCGCTCGTCACGGATCCGAAGCTCATCATCTTCGACGAGCCTACCGAGGGCATACAGCCGAACATCGTCGCCGAGATTGCGCAGATAATGCGCAGGCTCAACAAGGAAATCGGCCTCACCGTGCTCCTTGTCGAGCAGAAGCTCCCGTTTGCCCGCAAAATGGGCGACCGCTTCTTCATCATCGACAGAGGCGAGGGAGTCGCGAGCGGGAAGATGACCGACCTCGACGAGACGCTCATCAAGAAGTACCTGACGGTATAGGCACAGAACCTGCAGGCTGTAAGCGCTCCTTTGCGCGTAAGACAGTCTGATCTGAATGGAAATGACATGGCCCGGGAGGCAGATCTTCCGGGCTTTTTTTTGCGCGCGGGGAGCAAAGCGGAGCGGCATCGGTTTCAAAGACGTAATCATGAGTGACACCTGGGAAGCGCATATCAGACTCAAATGCGAAAAACGCCACGGGCGCACAGTGCTCACCGAAAATGAGCATGAAGGCCCGCTTGTGGTGCAGAAAGTCTTCTATCCTGAGGAGACGGCGCATGTCTATCTCCTCCATCCGCCGGGCGGAATAGCGGGATGCGACAGGCTCGTCACGGAGCTGAGGGCGGAAAATGACAGCAGGGTCCTCCTCACGACGCCGGGCGCCACCAAGTACTACCGCACGGCTGGTGACCTGGTGTCGCGCGTGAGGCAGGATTTCTATGCCGGGGCCGGGGCGGAGCTTGAGATCCTGCCGCAGCCCAATATCTATTTTCTCGGGACGCACACCAAAGTCTCGACGGTAATCCATGCGGCGGAGACAGGCAGGTTCATCTTCTGGGACACCGCTGTTGTGGGGAGTCCCGTGGGGAAAACCGGCTTTGAGGGGAGCTTTTTCCTCAACTCCGTCAGCGTCTGCCGGATCGGCGCTGACGGGGCGGAGCGCACTCTCCTCCGTGAGGTCTCGCGGGTTGACGGCAGGAGGGATCTCAATGCGAGGGCGGGGCTCCGCGGCAGGCAGTGCATCGGAACGCTCATAGCCTCATCGGGGAGCGATGAGGCCGCATCCGCCGCCAGGGAAATCCTCAATGGCTTCCCTGATGCCGGGGCCGGAGTAACAACGGTGAGCGGGCTCCTTGCCGTGCGCCTTCTCTCTGAGGACAATGAGACCGTGACATCGGCGCTCCGCGCGCTCTGGACGGGGCTCAGGCCCGTCATCCTCGGCAAGGCTCCGGTGCCGCCCAGAGTCTGGGCGACATGACCGGATGGAACAGGTTTTGAGGCTGTTCCCGCACCGCCTGGCAGTGGCACGGGAATAGCATGAAGACATCTGGTTTTTGTTTAAGGAAGAAAGGAACATGAACTTAACGCCACGCGAGCAGGACAAACTTTTACTTTTCACTGCGGCCCTGGTTGCCGAGCGGCGCCGCGCAAGAGGGGTGAAGCTCAACTACCCCGAGTCTGTCGCGCTTATCTCGGCTCATATCCTTGAGGGCGCAAGGGACGGGAAGACCGTGAGCGAGCTGATGAACGAAGGGCGCCATGTCCTTACCAGGGATGATGTGATGGAAGGCATTCCTGAGATGGTGACCGAGGTTCAGGTCGAGGCGACCTTCCCTGATGGAACCAAGCTTGTGACCGTACACAATCCCATAATTTAGGAGGCGCTATGATTCCCGGCGAATTTATCATCGATGATGGAGAGATCGAGTTCAATAAAGGCCTTGGCAAGGTCGAGCTGACTGTCAGCAACACCGGCGACAGGCCGATCCAGATCGGATCCCACTACCACTTCTATGAGGTCAACCCGGCGCTGCAGTTTGACCGTGAGAAGGCCCTCGGGATGCATCTCGACATTACCCCGGGAACCGCCATCCGCTTCGAGCCGGGACTTACCCGCACCGTAACCCTTGTCCCGTATGTGGGCGGCCGGCGCGTCTACGGCTTCAGGCAGCAGGTTATGGGCCAGCTTGAGTTTGACTAGGCAGGCGTTTTCCGGACCGATCTGCCGGACAGGAGCAATGTCCGGCAGGCGGCCTGGAGTTTCCAATCAGAATAACGGAATTTAAGATGAGCAAGATTGACAAGAAAGCTTATGCGGACATGTTCGGACCGACCACAGGCGATCGCGTGCGCCTCGCTGATACCGATCTCATCATTGAAGTTGAGAAGGATCTGACCTCCGGCAGCGAGGTGAAGTTCGGCGGCGGCAAGGTCATCCGCGACGGACAGGGCCAGTCGCAGCTTTCCTGCACCGAGACAGTCGACACCGTCATCACCAACGCGCTGATTGTCGACTATACCGGGATCTACAAGGCCGACATCGGCATCAAGGACGGCTACATAGCCGCCATCGGCAGCGCCGGCAACCCTGACATCCAGGACGGCGTGACATTCTATATCGGAGCGGGCACCGAGGTCATCTCCGGCGAGGGCCTTATCGTGACCGCGGGCGGCATCGACAGCCATGTCCACTTCATCTGCCCGCAGCAGGGCTTTGAGGCGCTCTCCTCAGGCGTCACCACGCTCATAGGCGGCGGCACCGGCCCCGCGACCGGCACCAACGCGACGACCTGCACCCCGGGCCCCTGGAACATGGAGCGGATGCTCGAGGCCGCGGAGACCATGCCGGTCAACGTCGGCTACATGGGGAAGGGCAACGCCTCGCTCCCGCTCGCCCTTGAGGAGCAGGTGAGGTCAGGCGCCATGGGCCTCAAGCTCCACGAGGACTGGGGCAGCACCCCCGCGGCAATCGACTGCTGCCTCGGCGTCGCCGAGCGCTATGACGTGCAGGTCGCGATACATACCGACACCCTCAATGAGGCGGGCTTTGTCGAGGACACCATAGCGGCGTTCAAGGGCCGCACCATCCACACCTACCATACCGAGGGCGCGGGCGGCGGGCATGCCCCGGACATCATCAAGGCCTGCGGCATGAGCAACGTCCTGCCGAGCTCCACCAACCCCACAAGGCCCTACACGGTCAACACCATTGACGAGCATCTCGACATGCTGATGGTCTGCCACCACCTCGATCCGAGCGTCCCGGAGGACATCGCCTTCGCCGAGTCCAGGATAAGGCGCGAGACCATCGCCGCGGAGGACATCCTCCACGACATGGGCGCGCTCTCGATGCTTTCCTCCGACTCCCAGGCCATGGGCCGCGTCGGCGAGGTCATCACGAGGACCTGGCAGACCGCGCACAAGATGAAGGTGCAGCGCGGCACTCTCCCCGAGGACAGCGGGAGGAACGACAACTTCAGGGTCAAGAGGTACATCTCGAAGTACACCATCAACCCGGCGATCGCGCACGGATGCTCAGGCATCATCGGCTCGGTCGAGGTCGGGAAGCTTGCGGATCTCGTCCTCTGGAAGCCTGCGTTCTTCGGCGTCAAGCCCGAGATCGTGCTGAAGGGCGGCTTCATCGCCGCGTCGATGATGGGCGATGTCAACGCGTCGATTCCGACGCCGCAGCCAGTTCACTTCAGGCCGATGTTCGGCGGCATCGGGCTCGCGCTGCCGCGCACCCGCGTCACCTTTGTGAGCAAAGCCGCGGCTGATCTTGACATCAAGGGGAAGCTGGGACTCCAGAGCATTGTCTATCCGGTCCACGGCTGCAGGGGGCTCGGGAAGAAGGACATGGTCTTCAATGACTACCTGCCGCACATCGAGGTCGATCCTCAGACCTACATCGTGAAGGCGGACGGCGTGGAGCTCAGGTGCGAGCCCGCGAAGTCGCTGCCTCTAGCCCAGAGGTACTATCTGTTCTGATGTCTCTGCCCCGGAACCTGCGGCCGTTGCGGGGCCGGCCGGGGCATTCAAGAAAAGGATTTGAAATGGGAACGTTTTCAAGGATCCTGGGGAAAAGGGAAGATGCCGCCCCGGGGCATGTTTTCAGCGGGAGCGACACGGTCTCCCTTTCCATAGACGAGCGCCGGAGCAGCCGGCTCATAACCGGGACGGAGGACGGCACGAGGTGCGTCATCCTCCTCGAGCGCGGGCTCATTGTCCGCGGCGGGACGGTCCTTGCCGATGAGGAGAGCAATCTCCTCCTTGTCGAGGCGGCGCCTGAGGATGTCTCGACGGTGAGGGCCAGGACGCCGCTTGATCTTACCAGGCTTGCATACCATCTCGGGAACCGCCATGTCCCGCTTGAGATTACCGGGGACTACCTCCGCTACCAGCACGATCACGTGCTTGATGACATGGTGCGCGGCCTCGGCGGAACGGTGACTGAGGAGATGGCGCCCTTCGAGCCTGAGAACGGTGCCTACAGCCATCACCACCATCATGACGGTGATCATGACGGGGATGATCATGAGCACCATCACCATGATGATGATGACGATCACGATGACGGGCACCATCACCGCGGGCACGCTGACTAGTTCATAAGGCGCAGTCCTGCGCGGGGTTTGCTGCCGGGCCTGCGCCGTTTTTCCTGGCATGATGCATATGCTGTCATTTTCACTCCTGAGCCTTTTCTCCCCTCTTCTCCCCACCGGAAGCTTCACCTGGTCACAGGGCCTCGAGAAGGCCGTCGAGGACGGGATAGTGACTGACGCCGGCTCACTCAGGGAGTGGGTGCAGGACGCAGCGGAGCGGGGACTTTCCTTCACTGAGCTGCCGCTCCTCATAAGAATGAATGAGGCGCTCACCAAGGGCGATGCGCCGGCGTTCCTGAGGCTCGCGGAGCTCAACATGGCAGTCAGGGCAACGGCGGAGCTCCGCCTTGAGGAGTACGAGAAGGGCAGGGCACTCTACGGGATCCTCCCGTCGCTCGGGGGTGATCCGGCGTCTTTCCCGGAAAGCCTGCGGCTCTCAAAGGGCAGCGGCTATCTCCCTCTTCTCTCCCTTGCCGCAGTGAGGCTCGGAATTCTGCTTCCGGATCTCCTCCGTGGCTTTGTCTTTGCCTATGTCGAGACCATGGTAATGGCAGGCGCCAAGACCATCCCCCTCGGGCAGAGCGCCGCCTGGAAGCAGATAAGCGCCATCGTCGGGAATATCGGCCCGTGCATTGACGCGGCCTATGATGTTCCCGAGGATGAGATCGGGGCGGGGCTGGTGAGCTTTGCGATAGAGAGCGCGAGGCACGAGACGATGTACTCGCGTATCTACCGGAACTGATTTTTTGCAGCCGGCAGAGACGGTCCTTCAGATGGGCTGAGGCCGGTGAATATTTGGTTTAAGGAGCAAGTATGAAAGGCAATCCGCTTCGCGTGGGTGTCGGCGGACCTGTTGGATCCGGCAAGACCGCGCTGATTGAGAAGCTTTGCAAGGCAATGCGCGACAGATGGAGCATAGGCGTCGTCACGAACGACATCTACACCAGGGAGGATCAGCGCATCCTGACCGAGGCCGGCGCGCTCCCTGCCGAGCGCATCATCGGAATCGAGACCGGAGGATGCCCGCATACCGCGATAAGGGAGGATGCCTCCATGAACCTCGCGGCAATTGACGATCTGCTGCAGAAGTTCCCGGATCTTGATCTTATCTTCATTGAAAGCGGCGGCGACAACCTGAGCGCGACGTTCAGCCCGGAGCTTGCCGACATCACGATCTACGTCATCGACGTCGCAGAGGGCGAGAAGATCCCGAGAAAGGGCGGTCCCGGCATCACGAAGTCATCGTTCTTCGTGATAAACAAGACCGATCTCGCCCCGTTCGTCGGCGCAAGCCTCGAGATTATGGAGCGCGACACGAGGAGAATGCGCCCCTCGAAGCCCTGGTGCTTCACCAACCTCAAGAAGGAGGAGGGCCTTCCTCAGGTCATCTCCTTTATCGAGGATTATCTTAAGATCGGAAGCTGATCCATCTGGGCCGGTGAATGAGCCGGCTCATTTCAGAGGCCTTTACCGGGGCTTTACCGGCACTCCGGGAAGGCTCCCTGCCTGTATGATCCATATGCCATTGCCGCGGGGCTTTGCTCCGGAGTGTTTCAGCGGACTGCGTGCCAGCCTTATATCCTCCTGCGCACGATGCTGAAGCGGCATCACTGTCACTGAAAATGATCTGAGCTTTAAGTATGATGATAAGAGGTGACGGAACGCCGGCGAAGGCGAGCCTGCCACGGAAACTTACCGGAGGTGAAGCATCTTATGGTATTCATCAGAGCCCAGAACATCAAAAGGGACAGCAGCGGACGGATAACAGGCGGCACCGCTTCAGCAGTCAGATCCGTCAGGGAAAGCACGGGCTCTGGCAGCAGCAAATCGAGGCAGAAGGTTGTTGAAAGGCTCGGAAAGGTGCTTTTCCTGAGCGAAAACGGAAGAAGCGGTATTTTCAGGTCGCCCTCGAGAGGACTGGTGAGCTACGATGCTGATACCGGCGAGTTCGGACATGTGTCAGAGGATGATCAGCGGATTGCAGGCTCTGCCAGGCCTTCCGTGCCATGTAACTCTGCTGGAAATGCAGTGCATAAGGTATTCGGCGACGCCTACCTCCTGCTTGAGTTCCTGAAGAAGTGCGGCATGCTCCCGGTCCTCAGGGAGACGTTCAGCGATGACAAAGACTATGAGAGGATGCTCTGCCATCTGCTCTGCAGCATTCTGAGGGACGGGGGAAACATTAAATGCGATGACTTCACCGCAAAGTCCTTTGCCTCATCGGTTTTCCCCGACTTGGATCCCGGGACTCTCCGCCATGACTATGGGTTCTATTCGCTTCTCGGGGAGACACAGGTGAAAGTCGGCTTTTTTGAAGCATTCGCCGGCATGATGAGGAAAAAGGACAAAGGCTTCGGCAGGGCCTGCTACGCTGATACGGTCTCACTGCGGGGAGCGTCTGACCGGAATAGCCCGATCCGCAACATAGTCTGCCACAGCACCGATGAGATGCTTAAGGACATCAGCAGGATTGCACTGATCCTTGATGAGAAAAGCGGCCTGCCGCTCCTTTTTTACTGTATCCCGCAGGGTGATCCCAGTCCGGATGACATTTACAGGATTATTGACGACGCATGCTGGGGGCTTCAGCTTGACGGCTGGACTCTGGTGCTTGACGGAGCATATGCCAGCGAGGAGCTGTTCAGCAGGTACCACAGGGGGTCGCGGACGAAAATAATCTGCCCCATGCCGGATTTCAGCGGGTACCCGTACATGGAAGTTTACCGGAAGCTGAGCAAGAAGATACGGCTGGAGAGGGGGGATTTTGTATGCCATGGAGCCCTGTGGTGCGGACACCGCTGCGATATCGAAATTTTCGGCAGAAAGCAGTACGCTTATGTGTTTGTTGACCGCATCAAGGCGCTGACCGGGTTTACTGAATATTTTTCTCAGCACGAGGAGGAGTTCTGTAAGCTCAGTGATGAGGAGGCAGGCTGGATTGAGGTGAAATCCGGCTATTCCGTCATGATTTCGAACATCAGGACGACTCCGGAGGATCTCCTGAACAGGTATTTCAGCAGGGCAGATCTGGACAGGGAGCTCAAGTCCGGAAGGGATTATCTCAGGGAGATGCCCGATCACAAGTGGGATGACCTGACAATCCGCGGCAAGATTCTCTCAGACATCATAGACGCTGACGTCAGGCATTTCCTCAATGAGAAGCTCAAAGGCACAGGCATCTCCCTGAGCGATGCCATCGGCAGGACCCAGTCGCTGATCTGCTGCGCTGACAGCACTGGGACGGTGACTGTTGATGCGCCATCGGAGCAGGTGAGGAAGATTTATGAGATATTCGGAATAGGCGTGCCGCAGCAGCTCGACATCAAGAAATTCACAGAGGGAGTGATGCATCCCGGCAGACAGTCACGGAAGCGCACGGGCTGAAGCAGCGCAGGAGCGTCCTGTCAGCCGGCGCTGTCGGCTCAGAAGACCGGTACACTGGATATTTGAGGTTTTGCATGAAAAAAATCGCCCATACCAGGAGCTTTAAGTCTCTGATCGATTCAGACTGCATTTACATCGATAAAACCAGAGAAATCAGCAGTCTTCTGATGCATGAAAGGGTTTTTATCTCAAGGCCCAGACGTTTCGGAAAATCCCTTCTGCTTGACACCATCGGGACTCTGTTTGAGTATGGGACTGAGCCGTATTTCCAGGGAACCTGGATTTATGACAAATGGAAAGAGAAAAAATACTCTGTTCTCAGAATCAGTTTCCTGAGGTTCAGCTGTACTGATTTTGGAAATTTCTGCAGGGATTTTGACATGTGCCTTGCCGGCTTCGCCAGGCTCCACGGCATTGATTATGTTTCACAGGACCGGCCGGCGAGCTCGATCAGCGAGCTCTTCAACTCACTGGAAATAAAGAAGTTAAAGATTGTAATACTGATTGATGAATATGACGCTCAGCTCGCAGCGAACATAAACAATCCGGAATTGTATGAACGCTTCAGGACAGCAATCCGTGAGTTCTACAGCGTCATAAAGGACGAGCTGCTTATAGAGTTCCTCGGGATAACAGGTGTAACCAGATTAAAGGATGTATCTGTTTTTTCAGTCGGGGCAGATATTCATGATGCAAGCTATGACGCTGATGTAGCCACGATTACAGGGTTTACCAGGGAGGAGATCAGAAAATACTACGCCGATTATATTGACCTTGCCGTATCTCTTGAGAAGGGAACTGCTGAAGAGAATATCACCGAGAATCAGCGTGATGAGCTTCTCGGCAGGCTTGCGGAAAACTACAACGGCTACTGCTTTGACGAGACTGACAGTGCAAAAGTTTTCTCCACATGGTCGGTAAGCAGCTTCTTTTTTGACCTGTACAGGAAGGGATTCGTCAGTTTCGGTGAATACTGGTATGAAAATGGCGGAAGACCGACGATTCTGATAAATTACCTTAAGTCGCATCAATTTGACATAAGCAGCTATACCGACTGCATATATGTTGACAGCGATGCATTCCTGAATCCTTCATCACTGCTGAATATGGACCAGACAGTCCTTATGTGCCAGACAGGCTATCTGACACTGAATTCCAGACTTGATGATTATAAAGTATGCCTCAAGATCCCAAACAGTGAGGTAAGAAGATCCCTGGCCAAAGTTTTTTCATCCAGCGTCTTCAGCTCCTATATAAGAGACAACCCTGAGTACCGGAACATTTTCTCCAAGGCAGATGCCAGAACTGTAGTATCAGAGCTTAATGGATTGTTTAATTCGATAAGCTATGAAAAATACCCAGTAAATAATGAAAAAGCCGTTCAAAGCTATATACATGTATTCATGATGGGCGGAAATCTTCCGGTCAGAACGGAAGTTCAGACTGCATCCGGCAGGGCTGACATAGTTCTGGAATATGACAGGCGCCGTGTGGTGCTCGAGCTCAAATATGCTGAAACGGATGCAGAATGTGAGAAAAAGCTACAGGAGGCGATACAGCAGATAAAGGACAGAAGGTACGGAGACACTCTGCCTGCAAAGCCTGTACTGCAGCTGGCTCTGGTATTCAACGGTGACAGCAGGGTGAGGCAGTTTACTCACTGGGCAGAGGTTAAGTAGCTTTGCCTGAAAGGAATTTGTCTCGTCAGGTTTTCTGCTTCAGCCGTGGTATGAGCCGGAGAAGCCGGAACAGGACTGAAGCCGGCAGGGCAGAGGCGCTTTTTTGAAATGGAAACAGCTGAATTCGGCAGCCCTGATGTTTTTGCCATCGAATGTACGATGTACAGAGATTCCCATGAGACTGAGATCAGCATGTATATCGAAGGCAGGAACATACTTGAGTTTGAGCTTGACGGCAGAAAGCATACTGCATGCTGGAACTTCGATGAGCTGGTCTTGTGGCTCAGGCATTTTCTTGAGCATATGGAGGAGGATCCGTATCCCGTGAACTGCTGCAGCCGGTATGCTGCCGCCAGGGACACTGAGGCAAGAGACTTTGACTCGGACGATGAGGCGGTTTTTGATGCCTGGTATGACCGGCTGGATGAGTGGAATCTCAGGCACAGATGGCATACTGCTTCTGACGGTGCAATTCTTGCTGATGTGTATTTTGAGCTCGCCGGAGATCATGTGGAAATTTCGTGGAACAATGCGGATGCTGATCTTGATCTTGATCCAGGCTTGATGTTTTCCGAAATCACAGGAGGAACATCAGTAGACAGGATTCTTTTTGAAGAAACAGTCGGAGCCGTCCTGAATTTCTATCCTGCCTATTGGCAGGAAGCAGAGATTAACCACTGACTGCGCTGCCTTGTTCCGGTACATACGTCAGTGGCTTATCTGCCGTCAGCAGAGGCTTCCGCTATCTTCCGGCAGAGCCTCGAAAGCCCGTCGGCTGACTTTACCGTGATCTGGATGATGTCAGGATCCCACCCAAGAAAAAGGAACCTGCTTCCGTTCTCCGAGAGCATATTCCTGAACTTCGCATCCTGATCCGGCGAGGTGTCGAGCACGAGCAGAGGCCTCCGTCTTATGATCTCCTCTGCGTTGTAGGAGCCGGGGAGGTCAGAGAGGATGTTCCTTGCGCCGCAGTCCTCGAGCATTCCGGAGAGGTAGCTTCCTCCCGTGGCGGCAATCAGCGGCCTGCTCCCTACGAGGAAGACGGTCCCGATCTTCTTATCCTTCCTGTACCTTGCGCGGACATCACTCAGTCTCTTCCGGAACTCAGCCGCCTGCTTCTCAGCCTCTTTCT
>SAMEA3663052__coassemble_523_pt1 | contig 22625 bp, 23 predicted proteins | sample SAMEA3663052__metabat2_high_PE_014 | metagenome-assembled genome bin SAMEA3663052 (sample SAMEA3663052) | pig gut metagenome | biome: pig gut; feature: pig-associated habitat; material: faeces | place: France | collected 2012 | reverse complement strand
AGCCTGACCGGTAAGCAGCTTTGCCTGCTCCCTGTCAGATATGCCCTCAATCTTGCAGATATAACCTTCATTGTGGCGCTTCCATTCCGAGAGCTGAATGCTGCGCCATCCTCCGGCTTTTCTGAGAAACCAGGGGGAATAGGTAAAAATGTTCTCGGGATTTTCGGTCTCTGAGATAATCCTGATCCAGCCCCGGACCCCGTAAACGGATCCGAACCTGCCGACTTCCAGATAACCCGACTCAGACATCCCGACTCCGCCCCGGATTAAGCCTGGGCAGCCTCTTCAGCAGGAGCCTCTGCCTTGGCAGCGTCAGATGCCTTGAAGAGCTCGACAAGCTTTGCTACACGGACAGAAAGCTGTGCGCCGACGCTCTTCCAGTACTCGATACGGGAAAGGTCAAGACGCATAGGAACAGACTCACCGCGTGCCTGGGGCTCATAGAAGCCCAGGATCTCGATGAACCTGCCGTCGCGGCTGCGACGGCTGTCGGCTGCAACAATGTGATAATACGGCTTTTTCTTGGCGCCGCCGCGGGAAAGACGAATGATTACCATTACAATCCTCAAAAATTACTAAACAAACTGTACTGAGACAGTCCACCCCTTTTTACAAGTGTGTAGATTCTACTCCGATCCTGGATTTTTTCAACCGAAAATGAGAGGCAGGCTACAAATCTGATGGCGCATTTAAAAGAAAACCCGGCTCTAATGTCCGGGTTTTTCTGAAGGTCCGCAAAGCGGGAGGGATCAGTGCCTGATCATCCTGGAGAGACTCTGGATTGATCCGAAGAGCGATCTGAGTCCGCCGCCGGTGAACTTCTTGACCATCTTCTGCATCTGCTTGAACTGGGTCATGAGGACATTGACGTCGTGGACGTTAACTCCGGCGCCCTTCGCGATCCTGACTTTCCTCGGTCCCTTGATGATGTCAGGGTTGGCCCTCTCCTTCGGGGTCATTGAGCAGATCATCGCCTCAATCTTGATGAAGGGCTTGTCGTCAATCCTGTTCTTGACCTCGTCAGGGACAGCCGAAAGACCGGGGATCTTGTCGAGGATCCTGCCGACGCCGCCCATCTTCTTCATCTGCTCGAGCTGGCTGAGGAAGTCATTCATGTCGAAATTCCTGCCGCTCTTAATCTTATTGGCGAACTTCTGGGCCTTCTCCTGATCTACCTTCTCCTCGAGATCCTCTATGAGGGAGAGAACGTCTCCCATGCCGAGGATTCTTGAGGCAATACGGTCAGGATAGAAAGGCTCAAGCGCGTCAAGCTTCTCGCCGGTACCGATGAACTTGATGGGCTTTCCGGAGACAGCACGGACAGAAAGCGCCGCACCGCCGCGCTCATCGCCGTCCGCCTTGGTCAGGATTACGCCGGTAAGCGGAAGAGCCTCGCTGAAGGCCTTTGCCGTGTTGGCCGCGTCCTGGCCGGTCATCGCGTCGACGACAAAGAGGGTCTCGACCGGGCTGACCGCCGCGTTGAGCTCCTTGATCTCCTTCATGAGATCCTCGTCGACATGCAGGCGTCCCGCAGTATCGACAATGAGCACGTCATCAAGGCTTCTCTTAGCGTCCGCAAGCGCGCGCTCCGCTATATCGACCGGCTTCTCGTCGGGAGTGCTCTCGATCCATCTGACCCCGGCCTCGCCGGCGACAGTCCTCAGCTGATCGATGGCGGCGGGACGGTAGACGTCCGTGCTGACGACCGAGACCTTCTTTTTCTGCTTGTTCTTGAGGAAGCCTGCCAGCTTGGCCGCCGTGGTGGTCTTGCCGGCGCCCTGAAGGCCTGCGAGCAGGATTACTGCCGGGGGAGCGGCCCTGAGATCAAGGGTCTCGTTCTGCTGCCCCATGACGCTGATAAGCTCGCTGTTCACCAGCTTGATGAATTCCTGGGCAGGACTCAGCGCCTCGCTTACCTCATGGCCGACGGCCTTGTCCTTCACGGAGTTTATGAAGCTCTTCACTACAGGAAGGGCGACATCAGCCTCGATGAGGGCGATGCGCACCTCGTGGAGGGCATCCTTAATGTTGTCTTCAGTAAGCTTGTTCTTCCCGAGCATGCTCCGGAAAGTGCCGGTCAGCCGCTGAGTAAGATTGTTAAACATATTCCAGTCTCCCGGATGTCATTAGTCCCGAATCAATCAGGCGATTATACGAGAGAAAGATGGCAAATTCCATGAAGGACGGCTCAGAATGTCTACTCCGGCCTAACCTCTGCTAAAATTGGAGCCATGTTTACCACACAGGATACCCGCAGACACTAAATGAACGACACTCCTCTCTCTGTGCACATCGCGACGCTGGTTGTTCTTCTCCTGCTTTCAGGGTTCTTTTCAGGAAGCGAGACCAGCCTGATGTCCGTCAACAGATTCAGGATCAGGCACCAGGCAAAGAGCGGCAACCTTGCGGCGCAGCGCGTCGAGCGCCTGCTCAGCCATCCTGACAAGCTGCTCACCATGATTCTAATCGGCAACAACCTTGTCAACATCTACGCATCCTCGATAGCAACCATCGTATCAATGCGGCTTTTCGGCAGCTACGCCGTCGCCGTATCGACCTTCATCATGACGCTTGTCGTGCTGATTTTCGGAGAGATAACCCCGAAGAGCATCTCGGCCGCGCATGCCGAGACTGTCGCCAAGCTGGTGTCGCTGCCGATTGTCTGGCTGATGTGGCTGCTTAAGCCTGCCGTTATCGTCATGAACTCGATCTCCCACCTCATCATGTTCATCCTCAGGATAGATCCGCAGAAGACCGAGGAGGGCTGGCTGGGCGCTGACGAGCTCCGGACCGCGCTTCTGGACAAGAACGGGACTGCATCCATATCAAGGGCCAACAAGGACCTGCTGCTCGGCGTGCTGAACCTAGAGAAGATCCATGTAGACGAGCTGATGGTACCGAGGAGCGAGATCTACGCGATAAACATCAATGACACCTTCGAGGAGGTCCGCGAGCAGGTCTCTGCCTCTAGCTATGACAGCATTCTCCTCTACCGCGACGAGATGGATGATGCGGTAGGCTTCATCAGGACGGTTGACGCCATGAAGGTGCTGTCCCAGAAAGACCCCGAGAAGGCGGATCTGCTCCGCCTTACCCAGGAAATCTACTATATTCCCGAGAACATCACGGTCATGAGCCAGCTGCAGAAGTTCAGGCGCCGCCGTGAGCACATCGCCATCGTAATAGACGAGTTCGGCGACATCCAGGGCCTCATCACGCTCAACGACATCGTCTCCGAGATAGTCGGCGAGTCGGCCTCGGACATCAAGAGCGACCGTGACAGGGAGTACAGGAGCCAGGGAAACGGCTGCTATCTCATCAACGGCTCGGCGAACATCAGGGAAATCAACCATGACCTCGGCTGGGAGCTCCCGACCGACGTGTCTGTCACCCTGAACGGGCTCATCCTTGAGAAAATCTGCGATGAGCCGCGGGCCGGGATGGTGACGGAGATAAACGGCTACAGAATAAGGATAACAAGGACCGGAAAGGCCGTAATCGAGGAGGCCGCGGTCTGCGCTCCGGAACAGTCTCCGCAGGACTGACGGGGACGCCTTCGGGAAGGCGGCGGCAGACCGCCAGGAATACGGTGATTTTCGGTGAGCAGAGCCAAAATTTTACTAATTTTTTAAGGTTTGAATGCAAATTTGATCGTAAAATAGAGCTATTCGGGGACGCCTTCGTGGCGCCGGCGATTTGATACAACAAATACAATAAGTAAGAAGGTAAAATCTATGAAAGTTACCGTATTGGGTGCTGCTGGCGGAATCGGTCAGCCTCTTTCTCTGCTTCTGAAGACTCATCTTCCTGCCGGCTCTCAGCTGGCTCTCTATGATGTCTCACCTGCTACTCCCGGTGTAGCTCTTGATCTGAGCCATATCCCCACCGACGTGGAAGTAACCGGATTCACCGGCAAGGATCCTTCAGAGGCCCTCAAGGGCGCCGATGTTGTAGTTATGCCCGCAGGCGTTGCAAGAAAGCCCGGCATGACCCGCGATGATCTTTTCAACATCAACGCAGGCATCGTCAAGAACCTGGTCCAGGCCATAGCCGAGAATGCCCCCAAGGCATGCATCGCCATCATCACCAACCCGGTCAACAGCATGGTTCCCATCGCTGCCGAGGTTCTCAAGAAGGCCGGCGTATACGACAAGCGCAAGCTGTTCGGCGTCACCATGCTTGACACTCTCCGCGCGGAGACTTTCATCGCCGAGGCTCTTCACCGTCAGAAGGGTTCCGTAAAGGTTCCCGTAATCGGCGGCCACAGCGGCACCACCATTCTTCCTGTATTCAGCCAGGTTACCGGCAACACCCTTGATGACAAGACCCTTGCCGAGATGACCCAGCACGTACAGAACGCCGGAACCGACGTCGTCAATGCAAAGGCCGGCGCCGGCTCTGCAACCCTCTCCATGGCTGCTGCAGGCAACAGGATGGCTCTTGCCCTGGTCAGCGCTCTCCGCGGCGCACCCGGAATCGTTGAGCCCGCATTCGTCGAGAGCGACAGCTCCTACGCTCCGTTCTTCGCTCACCAGGTACGTCTCGGACTCGAGGGAATCGAGGAGATCCTTCCTCTTCCCAAGCTCAACGAGCGCGAGCAGAAGGACTTCGACGACATGCTCCAGACCCTGAACGACAACATCAAGAAGGGTGTTGACTTCGCGCAGAAGTAATCCTCACCTGTTTCAGGCAGAAGGGCGATCGAAAGATCGCCCTTTTTGTTTTCCCGGAAACGATCGCATCAGCGCCTGATTTTTCAAACCGGTTTTGTCAGAACGGCTTTCTGAGAGTAGAATGTAAGGAGTGAAGTCAAGCAAGCCGGAAAGAAAGCCATGTGGACAGTCCCCAATATCCTGACCATGATCAGAATCCTGATGATCCCTGTTTTCGTCATCCTTTTCTACGTTCCGGCAGATCACTGGGACTTTGTCTGGGGGAAACTGAGCTTCCACTGGATTGACTTCACCGCAGCCCTGATCTTCAGCCTCTCCTGCCTTACCGATCTGGCTGACGGCTTCATCGCGCGCAAATACAACCTCTGCTCGAGGTTCGGCGCCTTCCTCGATCCTGTCGCGGACAAGCTGACCGTAACCACCGCTCTTGTCCTCATCGTAGAGCGCTTCTGCAACAGCGATATCCTCCGCGGCTATACCTGGCTTATCACCATACCGGCCATTACCATAATCGGCCGTGAGATTGCCATTACCGCTCTGCGCGAGTGGATGGCCGAGATCGGGAAAAGGACCGAGGTGGCCGTAAGCTGGATCGGGAAGTGGAAGACCACCTTCCAGATGGTTGCCATCGCCGGCCTTATCTGGGATGTCTGCTGGGACGGGATCCCGGCCATGCTCTACCTTGCGATGCTCTTCCTTTATATCGCTGTCGTGCTTACTTTCTGGTCTATGTTCAGGTACTTTGCCGCAGCATCAAGATATTTCTCCATCAAGTAGTGTCAGCCGTCCTGGCGCCATTTTTCTGACCGTTTCTGCTTAATGCGGGAACGGTTGTTGCATGTGACTGCCTGATGAAAGCGCAGCGGTAGTTAATAGAGGAGAAATGCCATGCACCGCATATCAGGATTTCTGATCTGTTCATGTTTCCTTGCCCTGTTCTTCTCCTCCGAGGCAACTGCCGGCGGAGGGATGGTTGACGAGAACATGAGGGTCACCAAGGAAAAGGAGAACCTTGAGCACGAGCAGGAACTCGTCAGGAAAGCAGAGAGCGAGGCCAATGACGAGCCGTCAGACGAGCCCGAGCTTATCCAGCTTTACTCGCAGGACGAGCTCAACGGGCTTATTGAGAAGCATGAGCACCTCAAGCGCGTAAAGGATGATGACTGCCAGTTCGTCAGGGATATCAAGGACAGGGCCTCAGTCCTCAGGTACCCTTCGTACAGCTACCTCTGGGGAGACATGCTGCTTACCGCGACCTGCGTGAAGCAGGATGTGGCAAACGGGATCCGCTACATGAAGTACTCCGCCGAGGAGGGAATGCCAGAGGCCATGCTGAGGCTCGGCATGTTCTACGAGAACGGCACCTACGTGAACCAGGACAGAAGCCTTGCCAGACTGTACCTGAGGGAGGCCGCATCGCTCAGGAACCGCGAGGCAAGGCTTGAGTGGGCAAGGCTCCTGACTGACGGCAACGGTTCTCCTGACGAGATGGAGCAGGCTTACAGCTGGCTGTTCTTCTCCGTTTACAACACTGAGGAAAAGCGCAGGGACGCAAGGCAGGTGCTCGGGACTCTCGGCTCGATGATGCCTCCGTCGGTGGTGAAGGCGGCAAGGACCCACGAGTACCACTGAGCGGCAGCGGCCGCAGGCAGGCACTGCCTGAAAGCATGAAAACTGACCGGCAGGCATTTCATTATGAGCCGCCTAATGGGTTACAATTACGCTGATGACATTCCAAGAGGAAAGAACATGCTCAGCGAAAACGATTTTGACGGGATAGACCGTTCTGTAGATTCACTTGAAAGCAGAATCAGGCAGCTTGAGGCAGAGAACGCCGGGCTGAAGGATCAGATCAGGAGCCTCAAGGACGAGAACGAGACCATGAAGGAGCGTTTCAGCTACTGGCACGGACGCCTTGAGACCGTAATCCAGAAGATGAGCATCTCCGTCACTTCCGAAAACTGAACACCGGATGCCCAAGCATAAGCGCGGCGAGGCCTTCCCGGCTCAGGGGCTCGCCGTGCGCGCAGTCCGCACGGGCGATGCCAGATCCGGTGATGCGGAACAAGGTGTATTTTTCATTTGAGCCGTATCCCGCTGGCAGTCTGCAGCTTCTTATGACCGCCGTGTCCCCCGCCCTGCAGAGCCGCCCGGCAATCTCCATGTCAGCCTGCTCCCGGAGAAGGAAAAGAACACCATTCTGTCCTTGCGCCTCAGCTGATTGACTCATCTTCCTCAAGCTCTTTGCCGGAAACTACTATGCCTGTCTCGTCAGCATAGACGAACATGCCGGGACGGAAGGTCACGCCGCCGAAACGCACGTTCTCCATCGTATCCCCGCCGTTTCCCTCGTCAGCTCCCATGGGGACGGAGCCCAGGGCCTGGATGCCGACGGACGTTCTTTTCAGAGAGCTGATTTCCCTCACGGCCCCGTATACGATGAGCCCTTCCCATCCGCTGTCATAGGCAGTGCAGGCGATGTCAGCGTCCACTACCGCGCGTCTCATCGATCCCCCCGCGTCTATGACCAGGACCTTTCCGGTCCCGTCCTCCGACAGCGCTGCCCTGATGAGCCCGGTAGACTCATAGCAGCTTACGGTCACGACTGAGCCGCTGAATGAGGATGAGCCGCCGAAGCTTCTGAAAACAGGCTCAACGACCTCAACATCATCCTCATAGAGATCACAAAGTGCCGAGGTATTGCATTCCATGATTTCACCTAAATCTGCTGGTCCATATCAAACGCCGGATGGTCATCGCTGCACAGGCCGACAATCCGCGCCGGAACTCCGACGACAGTAACATGAGGAGGAACGTCCTCAAGCACAACACTGCCTGCTCCGATTTTAACACCCTGCCCGATATGAATATTCCCGAGGATCTTAGCGCCTGCGCCGATCATCACATCGGACGCAATCTTCGGATGGCGGTCGCAGACCTCCTTGCCTGTGCCTCCGAGCGTGACATCATGAAGGATTGACACGTTGTCGCCCACAACGCTGGTCTCGCCAATGACGATTCCTGAGGCATGATCGAACATCAGGCCGTGCCCCAGAACTGCGGCAGGATGGATGTCGACATTGAAGACCTCGGAGATCTGGCTCTGCAGGAACAGCGCAAGCTCCCTCCGGTCAAGCTGCCAGAGACGGTGGGCGACGCGGTATGACTCGATGGCATGGAAGCCCTTGAGATAAAGAAGAGGGGTGCTGTAAAGCTGGATGGCAGGATCACGCGAAACAACCGCCTCAATGTCCATGCAGGCCGCATCGACCAGCTCATTGCTGCCGCGGTAGGCAAAGTCGAAGATGTCCCGGAGGTTCATCGGCGAGATGACAGGGCCGCCAAGCTTGTTGGCAAGTACAAACACAAGGGCCGAGCCGAGATCAGAATGGTTCAGTATGGTCGCATGCAGGAAACTTGCAAGCATAGGCTCCCTAGAGGCCATGTCAGAGGCCTCTTTCCTGATCTTCTCCCAAATCCCGGCACTGCGGCTGACCATACTTACCTCGATATTGCACATGCTCCTGCAATCCCCGATGAGACAACAGCCGAGCTGCTCTTTGACGCGGTTGCGGCAGAGCGGTAAGGGCCGAGCTTGACCCGGTACCAGACCGATCCGCCGACATTTGCCTGCTGGACAAAAGCAGGGAACCCGCCGGCCCTCAGCTTCGACTTCAGTGTGTCAGCCTGCTGTGCGGTCCTGAAGGCCGCGCACTGCAGGTATACCCTGCCATCGCCTGCGCTGCCGGCGGAAGAGCCCTGGGCTGCCTGCTGCTTCTGGGCGGCAGCCTGTTTCTCGCTTTCAATTCTCTTCTGCTCGGCAAGTTTCTGCTCAGCGGCCCTGCGATCAACGTCAGCCTTCTTCTGCTCGGCAAGCCTCAGCTCTGCAGCCTTACGGTCGGCCTCTGCCTTCTTCTGCTCGGCAAGCTTCTGCTCTGCGGCCTTCCGGTCAGCCTCTGCTTTCCTCTGCGCAGCAAGCTTCTGCTCCTCGGCCTTCCGGTCAGCCTCTGCTTTCTTCTGCTCAGCCTGCCTCTGGGCAGCAAGCCTCTTCTGCTCCTCGGCCTTTCTCTGCTCCTCAAGCCTGCGGCTGCTGTCAGCCCGGCCCTGGCGCTCTGCATCAGCCTTCCTTGACTCGGCGAGAGCAGCCTCGCTGTCCTTCATCTTCGGAGGACGCTCGACGGTCACCGTCTCTGAGCGGAGCCCGCTCCCGGACGGGGCGCTCGGGGATGAGGGAGTGTCATTCAGCACGGTCACTGACTCATCACGCGTGTTGAGGGATCCGTTCAGGATCTCCTGCGCCCTCTTCGCCTCCTCCTGCTTGTTCTCGCGCCTTACGTCAACGGTGCTGGCAGGCTTGTCCATAATCTCGGCATTATGCGGCTTCTGGGTCTTGTCGGCCTTTTTCGGATCATGTGTCTCGCCTACAACCTCATTGCTCTCGAGAAGCTGCATGTAGTCGTACTTCTCCTTCGGGCGCTCTGAGGTTCTGGCCTCCTGCTTTGGCTTCTCGGTTTTCTGCGGCTCCGGCCCGGCCTCCTTACCTGAGCTGCCCTTGAAAAGGCCGCTCCTGCTGGCAAAGAAGAAGACGGCACAGAGAAGGATCAGCACAATTATTGCGAGGAAAGTTATGGCATTGCTCTTGCCGCCGCCGCTGCCCTGCGGCCTGCCTCCGCGCCTTCTCGATCTGTTCTTGGGATCAGGCCTGCCGAAATCGTTAACGTAGTCTCTTGGCATTTTTACATCCGCTCAAGAACATTGATGCCGAGAAGAGAGAGTCCGAGCTTCAGCACGCCGGCCACGGCAGCGCACAGGGAAAGCCTGCTTGCCCTGACATCATCAGGAACGCCGTCCTTGTTGACCGGACATTTCTCATAGAAGGACATGAACATGCCGCTGAGCTCGTAGAGGTACGAGCAGAGGATGTTGGGCATCGCCTTGTCCGCAGCCGAGACAACCGCATCGGAGAACAGGGTGAGCTTCTGCGCGAGCTCCTTCTCAATCTCCTCGCTGAGGATGACCTTTCCCGGAGCCGCCTCACCGGCATTGCGGAAGATTGATCTGATCCTGGTGTAGGCATACTGGAGGTACGGAGCGGTGTTTCCGTCAAACGAGAGCATGTTGTCCCAGTCAAAGACGTAGTCAGTTGTCCTGTTCTTCGAGAGATCCGCGTACTTGACCGCGCCGACGGCAACCTCGTGGATGACCTTCTGCTTCTCATCATCTGAGAGATCTGACGCTCTCGACTCAAGGAGCTCTGCCGCCCTGCTCTCTGCCTCGTCGAGGAGCGCGGCAAGCTTCACCGTCCCGCCGGATCTGGTCTTGAAGGGCCTTCCGTCCTTGCCGAGCATCATGCCGAATGACTCGTGCTCGAAAACCACGTCATCAGGAATATAGCCGGCCATCCTCGCTATCTCCCAGGCCTGAAGCAGGTGCTGGTGCTGGCGGGAGTCAACGAAATACAGGACTCTCTTCGCACCGAAATGCTCGACGCGGTACTTGGCGCAGGCAATGTCGGTCGTGGTATAGAGGTATCCGCCGTCGCTCTTCCTGATGATGACAGCCATCGGCTTGCCGTCCTTGCCCTCCCAGTCCTTGAGGAACACCACGTCGGCGCCCTCGCTCTTCACTGCAAGGCCCTTCTTCTGCAGATCAGCGACGACTTCAGGCAGCATGGGGTTGTACATGCTCTCCCCCATGACGTCGGAGGGCTTCAGGCTTACGTTCATCCTGTCGTAGATTCTCTGGTTCTGCGCCATGGTCATGTCAACGAGCTTCTTCCACATGCGGCGGCAGTAATCGTCACCGCCCTGCAGGCGCACTACATAGCCTCTCGCCTTCTCGGCAAATGCCGGATCCTCGTCATACTCCTTCTTCGCGGCGCGGTAGAAGGCCTCGAAGTCGCTGAGGTCAAGATCAGCCCCGCTCTCGTTCTCCATCTTCTCCAGGTAGGCGATGAGCATGCCGAACTGGGTTCCCCAGTCGCCGATATGGTTAGCCCTGACCACCTTGTTGCCGAGGAACTCGAGCATCCTCGCGCAGGCGTCTCCGATGACCGTTGATCTGATATGGTGGACGGCCATCTCCTTCGCCACATTCGGTGATGAATAGTCGCATACGACAGTAACGGGGCTCGCGGTCTTCGCGACGCCGAACCTTCCGCCGTCCGAGAGCATCGACTCGATACGGCTCCCAAGATAGCCGGCGTTGACATAGAAATTTATGAAGCCGGGGCCTGCTATCTCGATTCTGGCAATTCTGTCACTCTTGGGAAGAGCTGCGACAAGCTTCTCCGCGGCATCGCGCGGTGCAAGTCCCATGGGCTTTCTGAGAAGCATGGCGATGTTTGAGGCGTAATCGCCGTGAGTCTTGTCCTTTGAGGCCTCAACCATGATCTTCGGAACGAAGTCAGCCGGAATGGCACCGGCTGATTTGAGACCGTCAACACCCTGCAGAAGAAGAGACTGAATATACTGTTTCATTTGCTGTATCTGAACCGAAAAAAATTACTGATATTCTAACACGAGGACGGCAGGCTTGAAACGTGTCACAAAAACGCAAAAAGCCGGCCGGGTGACCCCGGCCGGCTTGATTTTCCCACTGTTCCGGACGTGCCGGATCAGGCTCTATTTCTCGTCAGGCCTGTTGCCTGCGAACACGATGACAACCTTGTCGTCACCCTTTGCCCTCTCGAAGGCGTAGGGCTTCTGGCTGAGCTGCCTGTGGGTGCCCTCGGCGATGGCCGGATGGCGGTTTCTGAAGTTGAGGACCCTGCTCCAGTGCTTGACGAGGTCTGCCTTCGGGCCTGACTCAATCTCCTTCCAGTTCATGTCGGAGCGGAGAGCCTGGTCAGGATAGCCGCCATCCTTCATCAGGCCGCGGCCGGACTCGTCGCCGTAGTAGATCTGGACCTGGCCGGGCAGCATGAGGAAGCTGTTGGCGACCCTCTTCTGCAGCGCGATGTTCTTGTAGTCTCCCCAGAAGAGCTTGACGTCATGAGAGGAGATATAGGAAAGGACGTTGAATCCCGGAACAGCGGAGACATTCTTCGCGAAGGTCTCGTAGGTCTTCTCGGCATCGCTCATGCAGAGCGCGCCGTTAAGGGCGTCGTTCTTCGCGTAGTCGAAGTTGATGAGCGAGTCGAAGTGCCCCTTCGCGTACCAAACGTCTTTCGGGTTCGAGACGCCGTAGTCCCAGATCTCGCCTACGGTGAAGAACCTATTGTCATCGAGGACCTTATCGGGGTTGTTCTTTTTCCACTCCTCGAATGCCTTTGACGATGCGTCCTTGAGCTTCGCCCAGGCCTCGGGCTCGATGTGCTTAACGGTGTCGCAGCGGAAGCCGTCAACGCCGAAGCGCCTTACCCAGTCGCTCTGCCAGCTTACGAGGTAGTCAACCACGGTCGCGTCCTTGAGGGGCTTTGCCCTGGTGTCCTTCTTGTTCTTGAGGAACACCGGAAGATCCACCTTCTTCTGCGACTCGGTCAGGAAGTCAGGAAGCCCTCCGACCTGCATGGTCTGGTCATCGGTGCCGCCGGCGGTGTAGCCCGGGAAGCCTGCCCTTACCCAGTCTCCGCCCCACCAGTCCTTCCAGCCCCAGCTCTGCCAGTCGATGTTGCCGGAGACCGACTGCCAGCTGCCGTAAAGCCCGGACGGCTTCCAGTCAATCCACTTCTCGGGGAGGGACTTCTGGACCTGCTCGGTAACCAGACCCTTGAGGCCGAAGTCCTGGATATCGGCAAGGGAGATGTGTCCAGGATGGTTCATGACGGTGTCAACGAGGATCCTGATGCCGCGCTTGTGCGCCTCGTCTATCATCTCCCTGAACTCATCCTCGGTGCCGAGGTTGGGATCAAGCTTTGTGAAGTCAGATGCCCAGTAGCCGTGATAGCCGTAGAACGGCCAGGTCTTTGCCTCAGGGGTGCTGCCGCTGTTCGGATCCGGGTTGTTCACATCGCCGCCGCCGATGAAGCCGTGGGTCTGCTCGACAATCGGGGTAATCCAGATGGTGTTGACGCCGAGGCTCTTGATGTAGTCGAGCTTCTCGGTGATTCCCTTGAAGTCTCCGCCGTGCCAGGTTCCGATCTCGTCCTTGCCGTCCTTGTGGCGCCCGAAGGAGTTGTCGTTCGAGGGATTGCCGTTGTAGAAGCGATCGGTCATGATGAAGTAGACAATCGCATTGTCCCAGTCAAAGGGACGTACCCTGTTCTCGTCTCCCTTTGCCTCGAGCATCAGGATGCCCTCGGAGTCAGGAGCAGGCTGCATGGTGACCTTTCCGCCCTTCACCTCTGCCTCTGCTCCGGTGTAGGCGTCACGGACGACGGTGCCGTCCTTCCAGGAGGAGCTGACATCAACCTCTACCGGGCCGCCGTCCCAGGACTGGCAGTCAACAGTCGGCAGCGGCCTCTTGAACTCGGACTTCTTGGTCGCGCGGAGGACGCTTACCGTGGGAGCCTCGGCGTTCTTGTTGTTGAAGGTGAAGGTATAGGTGCCTGCAAGGAAGATGTTCACCTCAAGAGGTGCGTCAGAGCCGGCCTTGAGCGCAACAGGCTCGCCGAACGAGAACTCGGCGCCTGATGAGCCGACCTTTCCGGACTTGGAGCCGAAAACAACCTGATGCTTGCCCTTTTTCAGCTCGATGTCCACGGTATACTTGTCGCTGTCCGGAGCAGTCCTCGTGAATGAGGCCCCGTCTACGGCAGCGCCGTCCACAACAATCCCGAAATCAGCAGGAAGCTCTGCGGCTCCTGCTGAGAATATTGCTGCCGCAGTAAGAGCAGCGAGAAGATTAAGTTTCATAGCGATCGCATCCCAAAGTATAAGCAGTCTGATTTTAAATCATAGATGCCGCGGTTTCTGAGATCTTTTTCCTGTTTAGGGAAGATCCGCGCCGCCGGATGCGGCCTCATGACGAGCCTCCCGGAATGAGCGCGCTGCTGATATTCTCACGGAATTCGGCTAAAATTCGGCAGCGTCAGGGAGGGCTGCACGCGTCACGGCAAAAACGCGCTCCAGGGCCTCCCGGGCTTGAAGTGCACCGGCAACGGAGAAACAGTCAGGAAGGAAATGACTCCTTTAAGAATACTCATTGCGGCCTCGGCCGTCATTCTGCCGCTTCAGTCAGGAGCAGCCCTTATCCACGAGGAGCTTCCGACCAGGATCAGCGAGAGCGGGCTTATCGAGAACACCGCGGAGTCACTCTTCGAGAGCTCTGCGCTCGTAAAGTACGTTAAGGATGCCGCGGATCATGAGACGGGGCTTGCAATCAGATCGGGAAGGACCATCGATCTCGTTGTCGTGCAGAAGTCCAGCCACAAGATGGAGCTCATCAAGAACGGCAGGGTCTTCAAAAAATACTGGATCGCCCTCGGCCACAGCCCGCGGGGAAGGAAGCTCATGAGGGGTGACCAGAAGACCCCCGAGGGCAGGTATATCCTTGACTTCAAGAACAGCGACTCGAACTTCTACAAGTCCGTGCACATCTCCTACCCCAACCAGGATGATCTGAGGCGCGCCAGGGAGGCCGGGGTTGATCCCGGGAGCATGATAATGATCCACGGCCAGCCGAACAGCATCAGCAGATCATCCGGTGACGACAGCATCGACAGGTTCGTGCAGCCGATGAACTGGACGAACGGCTGCATAGCTCTGCTCAACAGCGACATGGACGAGTTCTACAGCATGGTGGAGCCCGGCACACCGATAGTCATCAAGCCCTAGCGCAGGGGAGCGCATCACTTCAGTCAAGCGGGCGGAGCACCCTGCCGCAGACCCGGCAGACATACCTCGTGCCCTCCTTGTACCTTCTGAGCCTTACGGCCGAGAGCTCATGGACCTTGCCTGGGCAGCCGCAGGCAAACCTGGCTCCTGCCCTGCCGTTTCCCGGAACGGCGAAGCTGTGGACGGTCCTGAAATTCCTGATGCCGAGAACCTCGGACATGACAAACTTCCATTCCTTCCCGTGCGGCCGGATCTGATCTCCGTAAAAGAGATGGACGACAAGGTGGCCGAACTCATGCGGGACGATCTCGTCAATGAATGCCTCACCGTGCGCCGCCGCCAGCTCGGCGTTTACCCTGATCACAAGATCAGTGCTTCCGGGGAGGCAGATGAACTGACCTCCTGTCCTGCCCCTCAGATCGAAGCGGATGTTCGGAATATACGAGGCGCGATCGTACTTCGGCAGCGAGCTCTGCGAGCTGGAATAGAGATCAGCCTTTACCGCGAGCTGCGCGACGATATCGAGTGCCCTGTCATTCAACGACTGTAAACGAGGGTCTAGCAGGCTTTTCCCCTGATTCATTGACGCTCCCTGTCTTTCCGGATTCCGCACTCCCGGCTGCACTTTTGTCTCCCGCAGCCGCACCGCCGTCAGACTCGACCGAAATAGCCGCTGGCGCGTCGGTGCCATCCTCTCCTGTGTCCTCCGCATTGGCCATAATCCAGTCGAGATAGTACTGCTCGTCAGCGAAGATAAACGCGATTGACGGGTTCTCCTTGGCAAATAGCGCCTGTACCGCGGCAAACGGGATATCGATATGGCGGGCCTTTCCGCCGAACCTGGCAAGGAACTCGATATGACTGCGGTCTGCGGAGAAGTTTCCGGTGGCGGCAGCCGAGATATTGAGTACTATTCCGCCGTCCTGGTCAACGTACTCCTCCGGGACCTCGGTCTTCGGCACGTAGGAGTCAACCCTCAGGTAGGGAGTAAAGCCGCTGTCGACCAGCCAGTCATAGTAGGCCCGGAAAACATAGGGCCTGATGGGAACTGAAATCTTCGTCTCTTTCATTTCATTCTCCTCTGACAATCCAGGCTGATTCTAAACCAAAGGAAGGGAATTATCAGCATAAGGAGGAGACGGAGGACATATCATGATCCTTAAGACGAAAAAACCCGGCATAGCCGGGTTTCTCTTGCAATCCTGCAGATGCTGCGGATTAACGCTTGGAGTACTGAGGACGCTTGCGGGCCTTGTGGAGACCGACCTTCTTGCGCTCTACAGCACGTGCATCGCGGGTTACGAAGCCTGCCTTGCGGAGCTGTGCCTTGAGGGTCTCGTCGTACTGCATGAGAGCACGGGTGATGCCCAGACGGACTGCGCCGGCCTGGCCGGTGATTCCGCCGCCCTTGACGGTGACCTTGAAGTCGAACTTGTCGGTCATGGCAAGGAGCTCAAGAGGCTGCCTAACTACCATGCGGGAGGTCTCGCGGCCGAAATACTCCTCAAGAGTCCTGCCGTTGATTTCGAATTTGCCGGTACCTACTGTCGCGAAGACACGAGCGGAAGAGCTCTTGCGGCGGCCGGTGCCATAAAACTGATTGTCAGCCATGATTGTCTCCGTTAAATATCAAGTACCTTGGGCTGCTGGGCAGCATGATTGTGCTCAGCTCCGGCATAGACCTTAAGCTTGCGGAACATTGCGCGTCCGAGAGGTCCCTTCGGCAGCATGCCCTTTACAGCAGACTCGATGACCATCTCAGGATGTCTCTGGATGAGCTCATTGAAGGTCTGGTCAACGATTCCGCCGGGGAAGCCGGTATGATGGTGATATACCTTCTTCTCTGCCTTGTTGCCGGTCAGAGTGACCTTTGCGGCGTTGATGACGATGATGTAGTCACCTACGTCTACAAACGGAGTGAACTCAGGCTTGTTCTTGCCGCGGAGGCGGGAAGCAATCTCAGTTGCAACACGGCCGACGGTCTTGCCGGCAACGTCTACAACGTACCAGTCACGCTTGATGTCGGCCGGTTTTGCGATGTAAGATTTCATTTATTTACCCAATAAGGTGTTACTGTTCTGTGCCGAAAAAGCACGCTTGCGGCCGGGTCCGAAGCCCCTTCGAGCTTTCTTCGCAGGCCATACCGCCTCTAACACGGCGGCGCATTTCAGTGGGTGCGCAGATTATACAGACACGGGCGCCTTTTATCAAGCAGAATCGCATGGGGAAAGCCGGCAGGCTAAATCATCACGACGTCAAACTGCTCCTGCGTGTAGAGGGGCTCCGCCTGGATCTGCACGGCCTTGCCGAGGGAGAGCTCGAGCTCCGCAACATTATGGAACTCGTCGGCCTTCAGCACGTTGGCCACAGGAATCGATGCGTACACCATGTACTTCTCCGCCTGATAGGCCTTGTTCACCCTTATTATCTCCCTGAGGATCTCGCAGCAGACGGACTCCACCGACTTCACCATGCCCCTGCCGCCGCAGGTCGGGCACTCGCTGCAGATGAGGTGCTCCAGGCTTTCCCTTGTTCTCTTCCTCGTCATCTCGACGAGCCCGAGGTGCGAGAACGGGTTGACCGAGGTCTTGGCCCTGTCCTTGGAGAGCGAGAGCTCCAGGCTCTTGAGCACTCTCTTGCGGTGCTCCTCGCTCGCCATGTCGATGAAGTCAATGATGATGATTCCGCCGAGGTTCCGGAGGCGCAGCTGCCGCGCGATTGCCGAGGTGGCCTCGATATTGGTGTTGAAGATCGTCTCCTCAAGGCTCCGGTGCCCTACAAACGCGCCGGTGTTGACGTCTATCGTCGTCATCGCCTCGGTCTGATCGATTACGAGCGTGCCGCCTGACTTGAGCTGCACCTTGCGGTCGAGCGCCTTCTGGATCTCGTTCTCGACATCGAACATGTCAAAGAGCGGGGCATCGCCCTCGTAGAGCTCGATCTTGTCCACGACCGAGGGAATGAAGTCATGGCAGAAGCTCTTCATCTCCTCATAGGCGAATTTCTGATCCACCATAATCCTGTCGAGCGACGCGTCAACAAAGTCCCGGAGCACACGGAAGGCGAGCGGCAGATCCTCATAGAGGCAGACGCACTTCTTGGCCTCCCTGCGCTTTTTCTGGATCTTCTGCCAGAGGTACTTGAGGAACCTCGCGTCCTGACCGAGCTCGCTCTCCCCGGCCCCCTCCGCCGCTGTCCTGACAATGAAGCCGCCGGTCTCATCCACGTGCTTCTCGGCCACGGCCTTGAGGCGCTCCCGCTCCTCCTGGCTTTCTATCCTCTGCGACACGCCGACATGGGAGCTCCCAGGCATGAAAACCAGGTATCTTGACGGGAGGGTGATGTCAGTCGTGAGCCTTGCGCCCTTGGTCCCGATCGGGTCCTTCACGATCTGCACCATGATGTACTGCCCCTGGCTGACGAGCGAGCTGATGTCCGCCGCCTGGAAATGCTGCTTTTCCTGGGGAGTCACGCACTCGGTGTGAGGCACTATGTCTGACGCGTGCAGGAACGCGGCCTTGTCGAGTCCGATGTCGACGAATGCCGCCTGCATGCCGGGGAGCACCCGGCTTATCCTGCCCTTGTAAATGTTTCCGACAATGCCGAGCTTGTTCTGCCTCTCGATGTGCACTTCCTGGAGCATTCCGTGCTCCACCAGGGCGATCCTGGTCTCCGACTGGGTCACATTGACAAGAAGGACTGCTGACATAGCTCTGAACCTCTGATAATCAGGAAGACACGGCGGCGGCTTTCACGCATCAAAGAAGCCGGCACCGGCGAGAAGCTCCGCGGTCTCGGGAAGCGGAAGGCCTACAAGAGCGGTTGGGCTCCCGTCTATTTTTCGGATGAACCTCGCGCCGATCCCCTGGACCGCATAGCCCGCCGCCTTGTCCGCAGGCTCTCCGGTGCGCCAGTACCGGAGCGCGTCATCGGCGGTGAATGCGGCCATCTCGACGTCAACGGAGCAGATCCTCTCCGTGATCTCCCCGCCGGGGCTCACGAGCGCGACAGCCGTGACAACCGTATGCCCCCTGCCTGAGAGCTTCGGGAAAAAATCCATGAAATCCTCAAGCCCGTGCGGCTTTCCGAGAGTCTTCCCGTCAAGCGCCGCTGAGGTGTCGGAGCCTATCACGAAAGCTCCGGGGAACCTCCCGGCGGCGGCAAGGGCCTTCTCCCGCGCAAGCCTCATGGAGAGCCTGAACGGATTCTCCCAGGGGCGCGGTGTCTCGTCAATCTCAGGAGCGAACGCGGTGAACGACGAGGCGATCCTGAGAAGGAGCTCCCTTCTTCTCGGAGATGACGAGGCAAGGACAAGCTGCGCTGTCACAGGAGAATTCTCCCGAGTCCCGCATACCTTATGAGCGCTGACATGATCATGTGGAAGAACGGCCAGATCACGGCGGCGGAGAGCGAGCAGAGCAGGACATGGTAGTCGGTGACCCTGCCGCCGAAGATATGGAGCGACCAGAGCGACGCGGCCTGTGACAGGATGGCAACGGAGAAGACCGCGAGGCTCTGGAAGAACACCGAGCTGTCATTGAGGCTTTTCGAGTACCTGACCATGACATACGCCATTATGGAGTACCCGAGCGCGCGGCATCCGAGGACCGAGCCGAGCAGGATGTCCATGAATATCCCGAGCATGAACGATGTTCCGACGTTGAAGAAGCCCGGAGTCTTCATGCACCAGAAAATGACCATCATCGCGAGGACGTCAGGCCTGAACTGCCCGATGATACCGGGGGCAGGCGACAGGTTCAGGATAATCCCGACAAGCACCGTAACCATGATCAGGAAAAAACAGCGCCACTTCACTTTTTCCTGCCCTCCTCCTCAAGAGGCCGTCCTTCCGCGTCAAGCCCCAGTATGCGGTAATCCTCAGGAGTGAGCTTCTCAGCCTTCTTCCCGGACTCCCCGTTCCAGAGCAGGAGCACGTACCTCAGTGATGAGAAATCAACTATCGGCCTCACCATGTAGTCACGCGCGCCGCTCGCCTGGCCGCCCTTCACGTATACCCTGCCGACGGGATAGCCCTCGGGGAACTTTCCGCCGAGGCCTGAGGTAAGGACAAGATCTCCGTCGCTGAGCTCTGACTGCTGCGAGAAATTGTCAAGGTAGAGCTCGTCATAGCCTCCTGTGCCGGTCGCGATGGCGCGCAGATCCCTGCCTGCTATCGTGACCGGGATCTGGTGCATCGAGTCGGTAATCAGGATCACCCTCGAGATGGTGTAGCCCGCTGACATCACCTGACCGACGATTCCCTCATCGCTGACCACAGGCTGCCCCTCGTAGACGTGATCCCTGGTGCCGGCATTGATGATGACCTGCCGCACGGACGGATCAGTGTCGACCTCGAGTATCTCGGCAACCTTCTTCCTGGAGTCAAACCTGACCGGGGACTCAAGAAGCGCCCTGAGGTGCTCGTTCTCCCTCTTCAGAGCCTGGTAGCGCAGGATATCGGAGCGCAGGCTCGTGATGTCTATCTTGAGGGCCCTCAGCTCCTCGTCGAAGGAGCCGGCCTCCTCTCCGCTGTCCCTGCCCGAGATGTTGTCCCTCAGGGAGCGGATCTCGCGCGCATAGGCGCCCTTTGTGGTGAAGCTGTTGGCCGCAGAGCTCAGGAAAATAGAGGGTGACTCCGCGGAATAGATGAAGGGAGTGCTCACATCCATGAACCAGTTGCGCCAGTCCTTGAACAGGTCAAAGCGGGCATCGGCCACCATGACAGTCACAGACACCACTGCGGCAAGGAAAAGCCGCATGGATAACGCAAGGCCGCCGAACTGACTGAATGAACCGTACATGGAGTAAAGGGCGGACGGATCCGCCCCGTGCGCTATTTATCGTAAATGAAGATGTCGTACTGGTTGGGATGCTCGTCGAGAAGCTCAAGAGCCTTGCCGCCGCCCCTCGCAACGCAGGTGAGAGGATCCTCGGCAATGAAGGTCGGAACGGAGGTTCTCTCCCTTATAAGGGCATCGATGTTGCGCAGAAGGGCACCGCCTCCTGAAATGCACATGCCCGACTGGGCGATGTCGGCGCTGAGCTCCGGCTTGCAGTGCTCGAGCGCATCCTTTACCGCGTTGACGATGTTGTTCAGCGGCTCCTGCAGCGCGTCGAGGATCTCGGTGGAGTTGACCTTGAAGGAGCAAGGCGTGCCGTCCATCTTGTCGAGTCCGCGGACCTCCATCTCAAGCTCCTGCTCCAGCGGGCTTGCGGATCCGATCTCCATCTTGATCCTCTCTGCGGTAGCCTCGCCGATGGCCTTGCCCTTGCGGCCGATGTAGTTGATGATCGCCTCGTCGAACTTGTCTCCGCCGACGTCAATTGACTTTCTCTCGACTATGCCGTTGAGGGAGATGATGGCGACCTCGGTGGTGCCGCCGCCGATGTCTATGATCATGCTTCCGGTTGCCTCGGCTACGGGAAGCCCGGCGCCGATTGCGGCAGCCATCGGCTCCTCAAGGAGGATAACCTTGGACGCGCCGGCACCCTTGGCCACCTCAACGATTGACTTCCTCTCAACCTGGGTGGACCCGCAGGGAACACAGATAAGGACCCTGGGCTTCGGCTTGAAGAAGCTGCTGACCCTGACCTTGGCAATGAACTCCTGCAGCATGCGGCCGGTATTGTCAAAATCGGAGATGACGCCGTTCTTCATGGGGCGGATGGCCTGCAGGTTGCCGGGGGTCTTGCCGAGCATCCTCTTTGCCTCGAGCCCGACTGCCTGCACAGTCCGCTGGGCACTGTTCGGCTCGGTTCTGATTGCGACCACAGACGGCTCGTTCAGAACTATGCCCCTGCCGCGCGCGTAAATAATGGTATTGGCTGTTCCCAGATCTATGGAGAAATCGTTTGAGAACATGCCGAAGAACTTACTAAACATGATGGATACCCTGAAGAACCGGCAAGCTGGCCGGAGCAAACAATAGTAGACGTGCGGATTTTATCATAGTCGCCGGTCATATCATTAAAAAAACCGCACCTCCGGGAAATATCGCGGGATGGAAAAACGTGATGCACCGCAAAGGAGAATGCACCGAATGTGTGCATTTGCCCCGTGCGGGATCACCTACCAATAATGAGAGATAAATCTCATAATTTTCAAATCCCAGAAATAACCAGCCTGAAACAGTGATTTAACGATTTTTTAACACATGGCAGATTTCATGCAGTAGCCCCGGCATATTCATATATCCGAAAACGGAGGCTATACCATGAAACTTATTTCGAAGGGTGCGGCTGCGGCGGCTGGCCTGTTGGCCGTGCTGCCCGCCCACGCAGCTGATTTGGACCCGACTGCGAACGGCTTTACCATGATCTGCGCGGTTCTGGTAATACTGATGACCCTCCCGGGCATTGCGCTTTTCTACGGCGGACTCGTCAGAACCAAGAACGTGCTGTCCATACTGGTGCAGTCGCTCGCAGTGTTCTCCCTGATGTACGTTCTCTGGGGAATCTACGGTTACTCCCTCGCGTTCACCGGACCGATTGAGGACGGCTCCGCATGGCATACCCTCTTCTTCGGTGACTTCAGCAAGTTCTTCCTCTCTGGAATCACGCCTGACACCGTTCTCGACAGCGGGCTCTCGGAGCTTACCTACTTCTGCTTCCAGGGCGCCTTCGCCGCCATCACCGCAGGCCTGATCCTCGGCTCATTTGCCGGAAGAATCAAGTTCAGCGGCTTCCTCATCATGGTAACCATCTGGTTCACCTTTGCCTATGTGCCTTCATGGCACATGGTCTGGGGCGGCGGCTGGCTTGACAACGCGTTCCATGTATGGGACTTCGCAGGCGGCACCGTCGTTCATATTGATGCGGCTGTGTGCGCTCTCGTAGGTGCATACTACATCAAGGCCAGAATCGGCTACGGCAAGGAAAGAATGGCTCCTCACAGCCTTCCTCTCTGCATGATCGGCGCCGCTCTCCTCTGGGTGGGCTGGTTCGGCTTCAATGCCGGCTCCGAGCTTACTCCTGACGGAACCGCTGCCCTTGCATTCATGACCACCTGCATTGCACCTGCCTGCGCGGTAATTGCATGGAGTGCCGGTGAGTGGGTTATGAACGGCAAGCCTTCCTGCCTCGGTGCATGCTCCGGTGCGGTTGCCGGCCTGGTTGCCATCACCCCTGCCTGCGGCTTCGTAGGATTCGGCGGTGCCATCGTAATCGGTCTTGCAGCAGGCTTCATCTGCCTCTGGGGTGTTCACGGCCTCAAGAAGCTCCTCAAGGTTGATGATTC
>SAMEA3663052__coassemble_513_pt1 | contig 23712 bp, 18 predicted proteins | sample SAMEA3663052__metabat2_high_PE_014 | metagenome-assembled genome bin SAMEA3663052 (sample SAMEA3663052) | pig gut metagenome | biome: pig gut; feature: pig-associated habitat; material: faeces | place: France | collected 2012 | reverse complement strand
CGTTTATGTCAGATTAATTGGTACTTAGAAAATATGGGCGGGAAGTTAAGGTTACCGGTTAAAAAAGCATCAGCGATTTTTAAAAATTAAATTTTAACCGGGAGCACAGAAAGGAACCCTAATTATTCAGCGTTTCCTTAATTTATTTCCCTACCGCTAGACGGATCACGATAGAAAAGTGGTAGAGAAAAATATATGTGCATTAAACGTGCATTGTATTGCAAACAACCCGAACTTAATCTAATATGAACTTAATCTAATATGAACTTAATCTAATATAAATAGAAAGAGTAAGCGGAGTGGCTTAATCATGGCGGCAAATGCAAATGTGAATGTCACGTTGAGAATGGATAAAAACTTAAAGCAGAGGCTTCAAGAGCTGCTTTCAAATCTTGGACTTGATATGACGACCTATTTTACGATGTCAGCAAGGCAGGCTGTAAGAGAGCAGTGTATTCCATTTAAAGTGACTATGGAAGTTCCGAATGCTGAAACTAGGAAGGCAATGAAGGATACCATTGAAGGTAAAGGGCTCAGCAAGGAATATTCTTCATTCGAGGAGATGATGAGGGATATTGATGCTGAAGATTAGGTATCAGACTTCCTTCAAAAAGGATATAAAAAGAATTCAGAAACGTGGATATGACATTTCACTGATGAAACCAGTGATTGATGCTTTGGCCGCTCAGCAGGAACTCGATGAAAAATATCATGATCATGCTTTATCGGGGGATTGGCGTAGATTTCGTGAGTGCCATATCACGCCGGATTGGCTGTTAATATACCGGGTGGATAATGGAGATCTGATTCTGTTTCTTTCCAGAACAGGTACACATAGTGATTTATTTGGTCTTTAACTATAAAGCCAGGGCTGACGGAAGTGGCATGGGTCAGCCGTAGCAGTGCCTGATAGTTTTATTGAAACATCCTGTTCTGGTTAATTTTTGTACAGAACTTCACACAGCCTTTTCTGCCGCAAATTCACGGATTTTTCTTTACTTTTTTAGCTGTAACCGCATAAATTCCAACGCAACAGCCGTTTACGCAAAAAACAAAATAAAGTGATCCGTATCGCAAACTTTACTCTATTTTGTTAAAATCTCGTGAAAATGCGGGAGGCCGTACATGCAGAATCTTCTTCTCACTTTTGTCATGACCGTCGGTGTTTTCGTCGGTGTGTTCATCCTTATGTCACTTGGCTATTTTGTCTACCACGTGGCCATCAAGGGCACCTGCGCGCAGCTCCGTGAAGTCGGTTTCGACTGCGACTGCAAGACCCCCTGCGTAAGGCGCAGAATCAAGAACTTCTTTGCCGGAAAGTATACAGAGGCACAGGCCCAGAGCAAGAGCGAGATGATTGAGCAGTCGGAGAAGCTTGATGTCAGAGTCGAAAAGTAGCGCCCCCGGCTTATCCATACTGCTCTCCGCAGCCATTCTTGCCGGGATCATGGGCTGGACCGGAAGGGGCATCGCGGAGCGCAATGACGCCGCGCAGAACCAGGGCGAATGTACCGAGGCTCCCGTCAGGAGCGAGCCGATCACCGCTGGCGGCACCGGAATGGGCACCTTCTACAGCCTCAAGGTGAACGGGGAGTACCCCGGAGGGCAGGAGGCTCTTGCCCGCGACGCAGAGCAGACCATCCGCCGGATCGAGAAGGAGATCTCGACCTTCGACAGGACATCCGAGCTCTCGAAGTTCAACAGCTACCAGGGCACCGGCAGGTTCGAGGTCTCCCGTGATACGGCCATCATGGTCGCCGAGACCATGCGCCTCGGGAAGAGCATCGGCGGCGCGACCGACATCACGGTCTTCCCGCTCGTCGACCTCTGGGGCTTCGGCCCGGACAAGAAGCCCGAGGGCTTCGTGCCCGATGACGCGTCGATTGAGAAGGCGAAGGCGCTCCTCGGGCTTGACCGCCTCCATGTCATCATGGACGCCGGCAGGTATTACCTGCAGAAGGACTTCCCCGAGCTGCATGTTGACCTCAGCACCGTGGGCGAGGGCTACGGCGCGGACCGCTTCGCCGAGCTCATGGACAGAAAGGGCGTGAAGAACTACCTCGTGCAGATCGCGGGAGCCTCCCGCTCAAGGGGCATCTCCCCGAGCGGGAGACCATGGCGCATCGCGATTAACGGCCCGCAGCGCGGTGAGGATGTGGCAATGGAGACCATAGTTCCACAGGAGATGGCCGTCAGCACCGCAGGCAGCTACCGGAACTATTTCGAGAAGGACGGAAAGCGCTTCTCCCATGCGATCGATCCCGTGACCGGAAGGCCCATCGAGCACCGCACGGTGTCGGTCACTGTAATTGCGCCTACCGCGCTCGAGACTGACGCGCTTGACACCGGGCTCCTTGTCCTCGGTGCCGACCGTGCTCTCGAGTATGCCGAGAAGGCAGGACTCCCTATTTACTGCATCGTGAAGGATGAGAGCGGAAAGTTTGTGAGCCGCTACAGCAGCGCCTTCGCGAAATATCTGGCTGATTAGGCCGCGTGTGTTCGCGGCAGGCGCCGCTCCTTAAGCGAGGAACGGCGCAGAACTGGCTTATGCCCGCCCGAACAGAGGTTCCGGCAGACCTAAGTCAGTTGATCCGGAAGGCAGTCCCCCGCAGATCCGGGGACTGCCCCGTGGTTTACTGACAGGAAAGGAAAATGGGAAACAATTCAGCAATGCGTTCGATCGGGGGCTGGTTCCTGCATAACTTCGCGATCTTCGTGATTATGCTTGCCATGCTCTTCCATCATCTCTACTGGCCGGTCAGCGCCTTCTTCGCGGGCTGCATCGTGCTTATGCTTGCCTTCCAGATCCTCCGCTCCGACGTGTTCTCCGCGTTCGGCATCGGGGTGTTCTGCGCGCTTGTGCACTTCGCCATCGACCGCTCGTTCCGCTTCGCGGGGCTTATCCCGGTCGTAAGCGAGGTAGCGCTCTTCGCGGTCACCGTGCTCATCCTCTATCTCATCTACTTCGCCGCAAACCTCCTCGGGGAGTCCGGGATCACGGGCTCTGTGTGGGTCCTTGTCGGGACCCTCGTGGTCTTCTACTCCCTGTATTTCCTCCCCTGGGGGCACAGGTACCTCGGCTTTGACCACCTTGAGATCAAGAGCTACCTCCCCTGGCTCATAATCTCGGTCGGCATGGCAGGCTTCCTCTTCTACATGCTGAGCCTCGGCATTCTGCACCTCTTCTGGGCGGTGCTCTTCCACTTCCTTGTCTGCCTGTTCTGCTATTTCTTCAGCATGGACATGCACTTTCTGAGGTGTGTCACGGGCAGCTGCAACGTTGACGGATATATCCTCGATGCCGCCTGGCAGGTCATCAGGATCCACCTGCCCATACTCGGCTTCATCTTCCTCCGCATGATAGTAAAGGACAAAATGCAATGACGGCACCCAGGAAACTTGTCCTTCCCGCCCCCGCGAAGCTCAACCTGTTCCTCTATGTGAACGGCAGGAGGCCGGACGGCTACCATGAGCTGCAGACGCTGTTCTGCTTTCTCGATCACTCGGACATCATCACGCTCGAGGCGAGGGATGATGACAGAATCGAGGTTTCCCCGGAAATCGAGGGCGTGAGGACAGAGGACAACCTCATGTACCGCGCCGCCATGCTCCTCAGGGAGAAGACCGGCACCTCAAAGGGCGCCTCAATTGCCATCAGGAAGATCCTCCCGATGGGCGGCGGCCTCGGCGGCGGATCGAGCGACGCGGCGACCGTGCTCCGCGGGCTCAACGTAATCTGGGAAACCGGGCTTACTGTAGGCGAGCTCGCAGCCCTCGGACGTGAGCTCGGCGCTGACGTGCCGGTATTCGTCAGGGGACACGCGGCGTTCGCCGAGGGCGTCGGCGAGGTTCTCACCGAGACGAACCTCAAGCGCGGCACCGCTGTCGTCATAGTCCCTGACGTGCAGGTGTCAACGAAGGAAGTCTTCACCTCGCCTGATCTGCCGCGCAGCACCCCGAAGAGGCCGTTCTCCGAGCTCAAGAAGCAGGCCTGGAGCAATGACTGCGAGCCGCTCGTGTGCCGGATGTACCCCGAGGTTGATAAGTGCCTGTCATGGCTGATAAAATGGGGTCCGTCACGGATGACCGGAACGGGAGCGTGCGTCTTCTCCGTATTTGATGACGCGGAGAGGGCGGAGATGGTCATGCGCAGGATGCCGGCCGGCTGGCGCCGTTTCGCCGCGCCGGTCCTGAGCGTCTCTCCCCTTGTAAGGTCTCTCGAGAATCAATCCGGGACAGAGGCTTAGCCGCTGTTCCATCTTCTCATAAATATTGAGGTATATTGTGTCAGACATGAGACTGTTTGCCGGCAACGCAACTCCGGAGCTCGCCGGCAAGATCGCTGCCCGTCTTAAGACCAAGCTGGGTGACGCGACTGTGGATCGTTTCAGCGATGGTGAGGTTCACGTTCAGATCAATGAGAACGTCCGCGGCTGCGATGTGTTCGTAATCCAGTCCACCTGCGCTCCCACCAATGACAACCTGATGGAGCTCCTCGTCATGATCGACGCGCTCCGCCGCGCATCCGCAGGACGCATCACCGCCGTCATCCCCTATTTCGGCTATGCCCGCCAGGACCGCCGCGTACGCTCCGCACGTGTGCCCATCACCGCGAAGGTTGTCGCTGACTTCCTCTCGAGCGTCGGCATTGACCGTGTCATCACCGTTGACCTCCACGCAGAGCAGATCCAGGGCTTCTTCGACGTGCCCATCGACAACCTGTTCGGCAGCCAGGTTCTCATCGAGGACCTCAAGAGCAGGACCTTTGAGAACCCTGTAATCGTCTCCCCTGACATGGGTGGCGTTGTGCGTGCCCGCGCCATGGCCAAGCTCATGAACGACATCGACATTGCCATCATCGACAAGCGCCGTCCCCGTCCGAACGTCTCCCAGGTCATGAACATCATCGGCGAGGTTGACGGACGCGAGTGCATCATCATCGACGACATGGTCGACACCGGCGGCACCCTCTGCCACGCTGCTGACGCCCTCAAGGAGCGCGGCGCGAAGAGCGTTGTTGCCTACGCTACCCATCCGGTGCTCTCCGGCAAGGCCGCAGAGAACATCACCGGCTCCAAGATCGATGAGATCGTCGTAACCGACTCCATTCCTCTTACCGATGCCATCAAGGAAACCAAGAAGGTAAGAAGCCTGTCCCTCGCACCGATGCTCGCAGAGGCAATCCGCCGCATCAACAACGAGGAGTCCATTTCCGCAATGTTCGACTGCTGATAAGTCACCGGAAAGGACCGAAAATGAAGGGAGCCCAGGCTCCCTTTTTTATTGGAGCTGCAGACCACAGAGTGCGCACGCACGGAAGCGCCGGGGCTGCTGAGCACCCGAACATGCCTCCTCTTTTCCCTGATCCTGTCTGCTGCCACGTTAGGCGCGGCAGTTCCCTGTGAACCGGTGAGCCATGACTGGTTCTGATAGAATAGGTCAGTTGCTGACCAAATCACACGTACCAGTTGCCCGTAAAGCAATCCACAGCTGCAGGGAGCGCAATCATGACGGAGAACAATCAGAACCGGCCGAGGCTTGTTCCGTTGCCTGGTGAAGAGGATTTTGAGACTCTGCGCGAACAGGGGATCTACTATGTCGACAAGACACAGTACCTGAAGCCTCTCTTCAGAGGAAGGGCCGGCAGGTTCCTGCTGCTCCGTCCGAGGCGCTTCGGCAAGACCCTGACCATGAGCACTCTCCGCTATTTCCTTGAGATGGACTACCAGCATCCGGGTGACACATCAAGGCAGCAGGAGCTCTTCCGGGGGCTCAAGGTAATGGAGGACCGGGAGTTCTGCGAACAGCACATGGGGCGCTATCCTGTGGTCTCGCTCTCGCTCAAGGATACAGACGGGATTGATTTCAGGAACGCGTGCTATCTGCTCGGGGACATCATCTGGCGTCTCGCCCTCCGCTTCTCATGGCTGGCTGACAGTATAATCCTGCGCTCTGAGGAGAAACAGGCCTTCTCCAGGCTGCTTGACAAGGATGAGCTGTGCTCGGGTACTGATGATGCCATAGATACGCTTCAGTCATCGCTCGCTACGATCTGCAGCGCGCTGTTCCGGCACTGCGGCAGGAAGCCGGTTCTGCTGATTGACGAGTACGACGTGCCCCTTCAGAAAGCCGCCATGAAAGGGTACTATGACCAGATGAGCGGGTTAATCGGCGCAATGCTGAGCAAGGCGCTCAAGACCAACGCTGACATCTCGAAGGGCATTCTGACCGGGTGCCTCCGGGCTACCAAGGAAGGAATATTCACCGGGCTGAACAACCTTGGCATTGACACCGTGCTCACGAGGAGAGGCAGCCTATGCACGGCCATCGGATTTACTCCGGAAGAAGTCAGGGCTATGTTTGACTACTACGGCCTCGGGCGTTTCTATGAGAAGGCGAGGGAATGGTACGACGGCTACAGCATAGGCGGACATGACCTTTTCTGCCCGTGGGATGTTGCGAACTACGTGGAAGCGCTCTGCGATGATATTGATCCGGATACACTGGAGCCAGAGTCCTACTGGAACAACTCAAGCAACACTCCTGTCATCAGAGATCATATGCCGCATCTGACCTCAGATGACGCGGAGCGCATGGAGAAGCTGCTCGCAGGAGGGAACATAGAGGCAGAAGTGGATGAGGGAATGAGCTACGGCTCGCTCTCTATGAATAATCTGAGCTCCTCCCAGTTCTGGAACATCCTGCTTTATACCGGATACCTCACTCTGGCAAAAAGGGGAACCGATCGCACGCATGAGCTCCGCATTCCGAACGAGGAGGTCCGCAGCTGCTTCAGGTACAACATCAGCGACTATTACAAAGGCACGGACTTCGGTGAGTACGCGGCACTCGCCAGAAAGCTGATCGATCAGATCCTGGCGGGTGATTCAGATAACGTTACCGGATCGCTTCAGGACCTTCTGGAAGTGTTTGTCTCGGTAAGGGACAGTGCCACCAGGGCCCCGCACGAGAACTTCTATCACGGTTTCCTGAGCGGCCTGTTTGCCGCAGCCGGGGATAGTATCAGGGACTACAAATCCCAGCCCGAGGCCGGCAGCGGCTATGCTGATATTACCTTCAAGGCAAAAGGCAAAGCAGAGGCTGTGGTGATTGAGATTAAATATACGTCAGACCAGGGTACCGATCTGTCAGATCTGGCTGACCGTGCTGTTGCTCAGATAGAAGAGAAGAAATACGCAAAAGCGCTCTGCCGCGGTAAAACCAGAAGGGTCGTTGAATGCGGGATCGCCTTCCGCGGACGCGAATGCGAAGCAGCCTGCAAAGAGATGATTCAATGATGCCGGCAGACGCGGGAAATTCCAGCGAAGGAAAAACTGATACATTTCTGCAGACTTGCCGCTGAGGAAAGATTCCGGCGCGTGGCTTTATGCCGGACCGGCACTGCAGCGCCGGTTCGTGAGTTGAGCATACGCGAAGCTCAGTATGAGGTTCAGGCGCACGCCCGCAAAGCAGGTGGGCTGGGCAGCAAAAAGCCCCGGCAGCGGTGAGGCTGTCAGGGACTGTAATGCAGCTGTTTCCTGAAAACTTTAAGAATCAGCAGTACCAGGGGCCGGAAAACTTGTCATAATCCTTTTCCGGAATTTTCATAAACTCCTCTGCGTTCTCCTCGGTCGGCTCCCTTCCGTCAAGCCAGTCTTGATATACGGCTTTAGGCCAGTAAGTATCAGAAAGGGAGGTGAGATACTCATAGGCTGTAAGTACTCCGTAAAAATAATACAGAGTTTCCAGTGCGCCATCGCTGTCAGAACAATCTGAGGAAAGAAATTCCTCTGCAGCCTCCTCACACGGCTCGTCTCCGTCAAGCCATTCTAAATAGGTTTCCGGAAAGAGTTCATATGACGAAAGAAGCAGCTCATTCCATCCGATTTTCCCGTCCTTTTTGAGCTGCGCCAGCTCTTCACGGCCTTTCCCCTTCAGCTCCTCAATAGTCATTTTGGTCATAACTCTCGCCTCATTTGCTGATGTATTTTCTCTTTAAGACACTGAGAAGTATACCAGCGGTAAAGTCCTTTTTGTGAATAAGGAGAATAATTACAGGAAACTAATTGTCCTTTTACTTAAAAACACTTGCGCACAGACTGAATGCATCCTTCTGTCTCCCTCAGGGCGCAGGAACTGAACAGGAGCGGTGAGCGTGCAGGTCAGCTCATGCTCATGTATGCAGGCAGGCAAAGAAAAAGCGCCCGCCCATCATTGATGAGCCGGCGCTCTGCGCTCTCCGGGGCTCCCGGAGCATTGAGTTAACCTTCCTTATTTTTCGGAGCCAGCCTTCCAGCCGCCCCCGAGGGACTTCGCGAGGTATATAAGCGAGAGGTGCCTCCCGAGCTCGTTCTGTATGAGTCCTTTCCTGAAGGAGTAGGTCTGGTCCCTGGCCCTGACGATGCGGTCAAAGGTCGCGGCGTCGTTGTTGAAGAGCTTCTCCGCGGACCTGGTGAGCTCCGTGGAGTTCCTCTCGCCCTCCTTCAGCTTCCTCTCCTGCTTCTCGAGCGCGCTGCACTGCGAGTAGGCGTCATCAACCTCATAGAGCGCGTTGATGAGGGTATTGTCGTAGTCCCTGAGCTCGGTGCGGAGCTCGGCCTCCTTGATCTTGATGTTGGCCTCGGTCCTGCCGTTGGTGAATACCGGGACGTAGAGATCAAGCGAGAGAAGACCTGCGCCGCCGTTCACGTGATCTATGTCGCTGTCGATCTCGATGTGGCCGAGGCTTCCGAGGAAGGAGATGCCGAACCTCGGGTAAAGGTCAGCCTTCGCGGCCTTCACCATGGCGGCGCGAGCGTCAATCGCGCTCTTCCTCGCAAGGAGATCAGGGCGCATGGTGAGGAGGTCAGATGGCATTACGCCCGCGGGAACCGCCGGGACCTTCCCCGGGAGCTCTCCCTTTATGCTCTCGTCAGTGAAGCCCTCCGGAGTCCTTCCCATGAGGACCGCAATGGCCCTCGCGTGGTGGAGCATGTCTGACTTTTTGGTGGAGAGCTCCGCCTCCAGGGACTTGATCTTGTTCTTCACCTCAAGGACCTCGTAGGCGCTCGCCTGTCCCGCATTGAAGCGTCCCTCGGTGTAGCGGAGGAGCTCCTTATAGTTCGCGATTTCCTTCTCTATGAGCTTTGACTCGCTTCTCTTCCCGAGTAGCCTGAAGTAGTTGTCGGCAACTGACGTCGCGACCAGGATCTCGCCTGTATGGCGCTCGTAGCCCGCGGCCTGCAGGCTTCTCTCTGCGGCCTCGGTGAGGCTCCTCTTCTTCCCGGCGATGTCAGCCTCCCATGAGAGGAGCGCACCGACGTTTGCCACGCCAACAGCGCGGCCGTCGTCATCTATGGATATTCCCGGGAAACGCAGATTGTCGATATAGGAGTTCTCGGCCTTCCCGTAGCCTCCGCCGAGCTGGCCGCCGACACCGGCTGACGCGCCCTGATCGCTCTTCCGGTAGCCGAGCTGGGCCCTCGCCTTCTCAAGCTTCTCCTCTGCGGCCTTCAGGGAGTAGTTGCCCCTGAGGCTCTCCTCGATGAGGGATGAGAGGACCGGATCATGCCACATGGTCCAGAACCTCGCGAGCTGCCCGCGATCCGCTGCTGCGCCTGCGGGGGCGCTTTCAAACGCCTGCGGGAGGACAGTCTCCGTGTCTGTCGCCGGGGCGGCAATCTCGCAGCCTGTGAGCAGTATGGCCGAAAGGACTGCGGCAGTTTTCCAAATATGTTTTTCTGAGGACATTTGCTTACCCCTGTTTAGACAGCATCGAACGGAAACCAAGCAGTGAGAGTATGAGGAAGAACACGCTCTCGCCTCCCATCACGAGGAGCTGCGGATAGACCGTGTCTATCCCTGCTCCGCGGATCAGCACATCCTGGGTGAAGGATGAGTAGTCGGTGGTGGGGGAGAAGGCCATGATGCTCCTCATTACTGCCGGGATGTTCTCAAGCGGAGTGAGCGCGCCGGAGAGCAAGTAGAGGATGATATATACCGGGAGGCACAGCAGTCCGAACTGCGGCATGGTCGGTGCCTCGATGGAGAGCAGTATCCCGAGCGACGCCACGCAGATGAGGTACACCAGCGAGCCGCCGATGTAGAGCCAGAACGAGCCGGCGAGCGGCACGCTGAGGTAGTCCCTGACCACGAACCACATGGAGAGCCCTGCAATCGTCAGGATCACCGCGCTGTTCGCGATGATTTTCGCGAGGCAGATCTCGACGGCCGTTATCGGCATGACGAGGAGATGCTCCATGGTGCCGCGCTCCTTCTCCCTGATTACGGCGCTGCCGGTGAGCATCAGTGTGAGGAGAGTGAGCGCTCCTACCATCTGGGTGATGCCGATGTGCCAGACGGTGTTGGAGTTCGGGTTGAAGAGCACGTTGACCTCGGTCCTCACGGGCTCACGGGTGCTGCTCTTCTCGTCGAAGGCGAGCTCCTTCCGGATGATGCTCGTGAGGTACGAGGTGCCGGCCGCGGCCTGGGTCATCGCGGTCGCATCGACCATCAGCATGATGCTGGGGTTGAGCCCCCTCGCGCGGTTCTCCTCGAAATCAGGCGGAATGTCGATGATGAAGATGTACTCCCCGAGGTCCATCGCTGCCTGGATGTCGCTGTCCTTAATGATGTCCGGCTTCTTGAAGTAGGGCGGCACTATCGCTGCTGCGATTTTCCTCGAGATGGTGGATCCGTCATGGTCGGTTATCGCGACCGAGGCGTTCTTCACCTCGGTCGTGATGTTCTCAGCCGCCATGACTACCGCGACCGTGCAGAGGTAGATCATGAAGATCATCATGATCACGTCGCTCATCACGCTCTTGATTTCCTTGAAGGTCAGGACCGCCAGGTTTCTGATAAATGACATCTTGCTATTTCTCCTGCTTCCTGAGGAACAGTGTGGCGAGCAGCAGGTAGCAGAGGAAGAACCCGAAGAGGTAGAGATACATCCTGCTGAAGCTCCCGAAGCCGAGCCCCTTGGTGAACGTTCCGAGCGAGATGAGGTTGAACCAGGCGCTCGGGAACGCCATTCCCATGATCTTGCCGCCCGCGGAGAGCGTCGAGATCGGGTAGAGGAACCCGGAGAAGTTGATGGTGGGCAGAATCGTGATGACGGCAGCGCCGAGGAGGGCCGCGATCTGCGACTTCACGAACGACGAGACGAGGAGCCCGAACGCCGTCGAGGCCATGACCGTAAGGAGCGCACCGTAGGAGAGGGCTGCGAGCGAGCCGGTTACCGGCACGCCGAGCACTGCGACCGCGGTGATGAGCATCGTGAGGAAGCTCGCGAAGGCGAGGGCGATATAGGGAAGCTGCTTTCCGAGGAGGAACTGGAACACCGTGGCGGGGCAGGTGTAGAGGTTGGTGATTGTCCCGAGCTCCTTCTCGCGCACGACGCCGAGCGCTGTCATGATGCAGGGCAGCATCATGAGCGCCATCATGATGATTCCGGGAACCATGACGTAGACGCTCTTGAAGTTCTCGTTGTAGCTGAACCTCACCTCAAAGGGACTCTTCACCCTGAGGTCCTTTGCCGCGAGGTTGTTCTCGTAGGCCGTCATGATGCCCTGGACGTAGGATTTTACGTTGTCAGCCATCGAGGGGAAGGCGCCGTCGATGAGGAAGTTCACCTGCGGGAGCTCGTTCCTCACCAGCTTCTCCCCGTAGCGCTGCGGGATGTCGATGACGAGCTTCACGCCGTCGCGCCTTATAAGCTCAGTGGCAGAGGAGCCATGGGGCTCCTTGTCCCGGTAGAGGTAGGCATTGCCCTCGAACTCCTCAATGAGCTCCCGGCTTTCCTTCGAGTTGTCGTGGTCAATCACGGCAAAGCCGACCGGATTCATGTCGAAAGAGATGCCGTAGGCGACGGTGAGCTCAAGGATAAGCGCGCCCAGTATCGCGAACGAGAGCCTTATCGGATCGCGGATAAGCTCCACCGCCTCGCGGTAGGCAAAGGAGAGGATGATGCTGATGTTGTAGAAAAGGCCCGGCTTATGCTGCCTGCTGTTACCGGAAGCGGCGGTGCTTTTCTTCTCACCTGCAGCTTCCTTATTCTCCGCATTGTTTTCCGCAGCCTTCTCCGGAGAGGAGTTCCCGCCCTCGCGGGCGATCTCCTCCTCGAGGTAGCCGATGAACGCCTCCTCAAGCGTCGGCGCCTTCTTGGACTCCCGGAGCTCCTCCGGGGCGCCGACTGCAAGCACCTTGCCGCGGTGCATGAGGGAGATGCGGTCGCACCTTGCCGCCTCGTTCATGAAGTGGGTGGTGACGAAGATGGTGACGCGCTCCTCACGGGAGAGGGTGATGAGGTAGTCCCAGAACATGTCGCGGGCCGCCGGATCGACTCCGGAGGTGGGCTCGTCCAGGATGAGGATCTGCGGGCCGTGCTGGCAGGCGGCGGCTAGCTGCAGCCTCTGCTTCACGCCCAAAGGGAGGGCCGAGGGCTTCTCGTCGGCGCAGCCGGTGAGCCCGAAGCGCTCAAGTGACTTCTGTATGATGTCCTTCCGCTGATCCTTCGGGAGGTTGTAGAGCCTCGCGTGGAGCTCGAGGTTCTCCCTTACGGTAAGCTCCTCGTAGAGCGAGAAGGCCTGTGACATGTAGCCGATCTTCATGCGGACGGCGAGGTCCTCGGCGTTGATGGGCTGCCCGAGGACTCTTGCGTAGCCCGACGTCGGATCAAGGAGGCCCGTCAGCATCTTCATCGTGGTTGACTTGCCGCAGCCGTTGGAGCCCAGGAAGCCGAAAATCTCGCCCTTCCTGATGCGGAAGCTCACGTCGTTCACCGCGGTGAAGCTGCCGAACCTCTTCGTGAGGTGCTGCGCCTCAATTACAGGCTCCTCGCCCGGAATGTCCTCATAGGGAGGAATATGGAAGCCTCCCTCCTTGCCTCTCTTTCCTGGCGGAAGCGCCTTCATGTAGGCGTCCTCAAGGTTTGAGCAGTTCTCGCGCTTTATGAACTCCCTGGTGTTCTCGTGGCAGATGATTTTCCCGTCATCCATGACGACAACGTTCTCGAAGTTCTCAGCCTCGTCGATGTAGGCGGTGGAGACCAGCACGGTCATTCCGGGGGTCTCCTTCATCAGGGAGCGGAGGAGCTCCCAGAACTGCCTTCTTGAGAGCGGATCGACGCCGGTCGTGGGCTCGTCCAGGATGAGGAAGTCAGGGCTGTGCACCAGCGCACAGCAGAGCGAGAGCTTCTGCTTCATTCCTCCGGAGAGCTTCCCCGCCGGGCGGTCGGCGAAGGGATCAAGGGCAGTAGCCTCGAGGAGCCTCTCTATCCTCGCCTTCCTCTCCTTCCTCGGGATGCCGAATAGCGAGGCGTGGAAGTTGATGTTCTCCATTACGGAGAGCGTCTTGTAGAGGTTGCGGCCGAGTCCCTGAGGCATGAAAGCGACCTTGTGCGAGAGGGCGTCGCGCGTCGAGCGCTTTGACATGTCGAGCCCGAACACCTCGACCTTGCCGCTCTGGATGATCCTGGTGCCGGCCATGAGGGACATGAGGGTGGACTTGCCGACGCCGTCGGCGCCCACGAGCCCCACCGTCGTGCCGCGCGGGATCCTTATCGAGACATGGTCGAGGGCCCGGGTCTTCCCGAAGCTGTGGCTGACGTCGGTTACTTCGACGCAGATTTCATCGGCCATGGCGTCAGTCCTTCTGGGCTTCCTGTGACTTTCCTGCGCTCTCCTCGGGGAGCTTTACGGCAAGGTTCCCGGGCCAGGAGGCGTTATCGGTGCGGAGGTAGGCGACTGCCGGCATTCCTCCCTTGAGGTATCTGGGGTGCGCTGCCGCGGTGTCGGGGCTTACCTTCAGGATTACGCGGAAGCGGAGCTTGTCGCGCTCCTCGCGGGTCTCGACGAACTTCGGGGTGAACTGGGCGTCATCGGCGACATAGTCGACCTTTGCGGGGAACACCGCGTCGACGCCGTCAATGACAATCCTCGCCTCGTCGCCGACCTTGACCTTTACGGCATCCTTCGAGGGCAGGAACACGTCCATGGTGACGTCAAGCGGATCGAGAACTGCCATGACGCGGCTTCCGGAGCTGATTACGTTCCCCGGATCGGCGAGGCGGTACTCGACGTGCCCGTCGACTGGCGAGCGGACGGAGAGATCATCGATGACGGTCCTTACCTTCTCGATTTCAGCGGAGGCCCTCTCCTCGTCAGCAGCGGCCGCGGCCTCTGCTTTTTTCAGGGAGGTGATTTCCTGGCGCTTCGCCTTCACCGCGGTGTCGCGCTTCTTGAGCTCCGTTGACGAGATGAGCTTTTCCTTCATGAGGTTCTTCGCGTCGGCGAGCTCGGTCTCGCGGAGGGACAGCTCGGTCTCCGCTGCAGCCCTCTGGGCATGGATCCTCTCCTTTGCGGCACCGGCTGACTTCTTCTGTGCCTCGGCGCTCCTGAGCGTTGCCATGGTGTCGTTGTCCTCGAGCACCGCGATGACGTCTCCCTTCTTTATGACATCGCCGCGGTCGGCCTTCATCTCAACGATCCTGCCGGGGTACCTGCTCTGCACGGTGTAGCGCTTGAGCTCGAGGCGGCCGTTCGTAACCGCGATGCCCGGATTCTCGTCAGCGCGGACGCTGTTCATCCTTACGAAGTAGAAGATGCCCCCGGCTGCTGCTGCCAGGAGGATGACGGTTATCAGCGGTTTAATAATCTTCATTTATTGCCTTGTGCCCTTCCAAATCACGACAGTCCCTGAATTTACATACGCATATGTATGTATATGAAGCGGAATAAACGCGAATCAGGAGGGCTCTGATGTATGCCATTCTGATTCGCGTGCTGTAGCTACTCTACTCCGTATATGCGATCTGCGCAACAGTTTTGTAATTCTATCCGACAGGAGGTCGGGCACTGTTGCACAATGCAAGGATTTCAGAAACGAAGTGCCGTTCTTCGCGGCTCAGTATGCGCTCATCCTGATGCTGTGCTAAGCGCATGGCGCTCAATGCGGGCCGAGGGCGCATCTTTGAGAAAAGGGAGCGTGACGGCTGATTACATCCTCCTGCGTCCTTTGGCCGTATGCTCTGAAGCCTGCTGCGGACAGGCTGTCTCACCAGTCAGCCGGAACAGTGCGGATCAGTTGCCACGCGCATTCCTGGCTTCGGATCACACTGTGATCTCATTTTTTAGGAATTTTTGACAGGCATGACGTTTTAGTTCATTTTAATCTGATGTTTCAATTGACTGTTTTAAGAAAATTTCACATACTTCATATTGTGTCCTACGGTACGTGTGTCGTGTTTTGAACCTGATGTTTCTGCCTGATATACCGCAGTCTTGAATATTGCGGGAGTTTTCAGTGAAACGCGTCTGGAGTGGGTGGCTATGGGAATGTCTGATGATCTTGCCGGTTTTGTTAAGGCTGTGGGTGAAGCCGTCACTGATGTCTGTGACGGGGCGATCAAGGTAAGGATTTTGATCCTGAAAAATACGGTGCTCCTCAGGCGGAGGAGATGGCAAAGTATATTACTCAGGTCCTTGAGAATATGGATAAGTCGTTGCAGAAAGGAATGAATTTGCAACCAGCCGAAATGCGTGAAGTGGTGAAAGCGAATTCGGTTGAAGCAATCAATCATTTCGTGCAACAGGGAATGAGCAGGAAACAGGCTATAGATGACGTTTACAATAGATATCTGAAGACTTGGAAGTACAGTGCTTCTGCGGTAATTTCAAACTGTATATATCGGGCAAGCGAGGGCGGCCTGAAACTATGGCATGAAAGGGTTGCCAATGTGCCAGAAAAAGCAGCTGCTATCGATGCTGGATTTATTGACAGAAACGGTGAAAGGAATAGTTTGGCATCGATACGAAAGAATCGGTTTACTGGGGTTTTGAAAGAGGTGCCTCAGTCAGTTCAGGAGAAAATAACTGAAGATAGAAAAGCTCAGGGTTTGATTAGGTGAGGATAGCATAATGGAAAACGGAAATTTACAACTTTCTCAGGAACTCGAGGGTGATGTTAAGTTCCTTGGAATGATGGAGGGTGTTGAAGGCTGGGCCCGCGCTCTCTGGAAGAAAAATCCGCAGCTTCTGGATTTTTACAAGACAAACTGTCTGTCTCAGGTTGCTGCTGATCTCGATGATTATGATAATTCTGAAGGCGTCAGGGAGAATTGGAGAAAAAACGGCAAGCCGGTTAGTTTTTTTAATGGCTGTGATTTTGACTGGAGGAACGTTAAGGCCGGAAGCAGAGAAGAGCTGAAAAAAATTCTGCTTGACTCTGTGCGGTCGTTTGTCCCCAATGCAGATGACATGAGCCCTGAAATGGAAGGCTGGTTTTGGGAAGTCGGCAATAACTGGATGATTAATGGCTGTCCTACTTGTTGGCAGGACCTTTATGAGTATTGTGGAAATCCTGACTATGACGGTTCGCTTTCCTGGGACGAGGACTGAGACCTGAGATATACTTCTCGTGCTTACTGCAATCAAATACTCAGTTGCCATAAGCAGGAAAAGTCCTAGTCCACAGAACCAAAGCATGTCAAAGCCCAATCTTCTGACTGGGCTTTTTTTCATGCTTCCACTTCCGGCGTCCTGTCAGGCCTGGATGGCAATCTTCTTCTCTTTGGTTTCGTTCACGATGTCGGTGGCAAATTTTCTCTGCCTTGCCTCGAAATCAGCCAGGCTGCTGGTTCCGTCCTCTATCCCCTGCAGCATTTCCTCCCATTTCGCGGTCATGATGGGATCCTTGACGTAAATGGATGAGGCTGAGAAGGCCTGGAGTGAGGTAGAGAAGGCCGGTGACAGGGTTTTCGGCACCGCTCCGGAGAGCGGCAGTGAGGAGAGCAGCGAGGAGCGTGAAGTCAGCGACGGGCGTGAGGAGAAGTACCAGTCCCTCCTCGAGACGAGCGGCTCTCTGCTCGGGAGTCTTCAGAAGCTTGAGAAGATCTCGGGCGATGATCTGGGAAGCCGTGACCTTGAGGAAATCCGCTCTGAGCTGAAGGGGCATTCGCCGGCAGACAAGGAGCTTGACGAGCTCTTTGAGAACAACGCTGATGAGCTGCTCTCCTTCACTCAGGAGATGGTAGACGGCATGAGCGAGCTGCTCTCTGACTTCAAGGAGATCGAGGAGATGATGAAGGATGATCAGTCCTCCGGTGGGGATGCAGGATCCGATGGGGAGGCTGCAGAAGGGATGGTATCCATTTATGTGAATGCGGCCGGAAAGTCAGCGGACGAGCTCTCAAAGCTCAGCCTCTATACCTGGAACGACGATGCAGTCCGCGGGACCTCTGCACTCTCTGGCGGAGACGGCTGGGACAGCACCTTAATCACTCCGGAGCGCACTGAGGACGGGCTTGCAGTGTTCCGCCTCGGGATCGTCAATAAGGGCGGGCAGTTTAGCTTCATCGTAAGGACTGAGGGCAACGCCGCCCAGTCGGCAGATTTCACGGCAAAGGCCTCAGGCGAACCGGTGTTTGTAACCTGGGATGCTGCCGCAGGCGGGCAGGGAACGGCGGTGCAGGCTGAATCCTCAGGCGCAGGTGCCGCAGACGGGAAGGTATCCATTTACGTCCACGCAGCCGGCAAGTCAGCAGACGAGCTCTCAGGGCTCAGCCTCTATACCTGGAATGACGGGGGCATCAGGGGAACCACGGCACTCTCTGACGGCGAGGACGGCTGGAGCAGCACCTGCATCACTCCGGAGCATACCGAGGACGGGCTCGCGGTATTCCGCCTTGATATCGTAAGAGCTGGAGCGCCGTTCAGCTTTATCGTGAGGACTGAGGGCAACGCCGCCCAGTCTGCGGATCTCACAGCCAGGGCATCGTCAGAACCCGTCCTTGTAACCTGGGATGCTGAGAGCAGCGGCAGGGGATCAGCCACCCAGCCCGTGCCTGTCAATCCGGAAGACATTGCAGGTGAGGTCAAGGCACGCACGGAAAGCCTTTTCAGCGAACTGAAGGCGGCCCTGAAGTAGGCATCTCTGATGCCGCATAAAGCTGACGGGCTTCATTGCGGGAGCGGGGCCCGGAAATTAGCCTGAATCTGTGAAGCCCGCATAAGAATGGAAATCCCTGATCCAATCCGCAGGCAGGAAACATAGGTCCGGAAAGCCAGAAATAACAGCTTTTCCGGACCTTTTTTTATTCGCCCTGCGGGTGCATCAGAAAGCATCTGCACAGCTGTCCGGGCATTCCATAACGATGCCGGGAATTGCTCCGGAATCCCCGCAGCGCAGTAAAATATCCTGCTGTCTGACGCCGGGCATGAGACACTGGCAGAGGCTGCAATGGGCCTGGAGAAAGCGCAGGAAAGGATGAATGGTTTCCCCCGGCAGTGATGATGTCTCATCGGTGCTGATGCGAGGGAGCGGGCTCATGGCATCCCTTCGTTCATCTCAGGACCCGGAGGATCTGAAGCAGGGCATGAGTGAGCAGGCAATGAGAGAAACAGGCAGCGGCACATCCATGCTGAGGACTGTCGTCCTCGTTATTTCAGCATGCCTAATCTACGGCATCATGCAGGGAATTCATGACAACTACGGCATCATGATGAAGTCCCTTGTCCCGCATACCGGAGTGAGCTACCAGGAGATCAGCTTCATCATCGGAGTCGGGGCCGTCCTCTATGGCCTGGTGCAGCCCTGCTTCGGGATCCTCGCGCTGAGAAAGTCCAACGCGTTTGTCATGCTCATCGGGATCGCGATGATCCTCACGGGGCTCATAGCGACGCCGATGTGCCGGCAGTTTCCGACGATGCTGCTCTTCTTCGGCATCATTCTTCCCTCGGGAACCGGAGCGCTCTCGTTCGGCATCGTCATGTCGGCAATCACTCCCATGATCGGTGAGAAAAAGGCCGCGGCCGTCTCGGGTATTGTCCAGGCGAGCGCCGGAGTGGGCGATGCCCTGATGTCACCGGCGCTGCAGTTTCTCATCTCCTGGCACGGGATCGCCTTCTCCATGGGAAGCTTCGCCATGCTGATGGCGGCCACGCTTCCGGTCATTTTCTGGATCGGTGCTAAGAGCAGGGAGCTGCCTGCCCCGGAAGGGGAGAGCGCCCAGGCGGAAAAGGAGCGCCTCTCAGACATCATCCGCGACGCGTTCCGGAACAGGACCTACCGCCTGATCTTCATCGGGTTCTCCACCTGCGGCTTCAATATGTCGATTATCGAGAGCCACCTCTTTTCACAGTTTGTCTCCTGGGGGATTTCGCAGAATGCCGCCTCGATGGTGATGATGATCTACGGGATCATGACCATGCTGGGGGCGATGGCGACAGGCTTCCTCTGCATGAGGTTCCCGATGAAGAACGTCCTCGGAACGGTATACGGGCTCAGGGTGCTCATTTCCCTGTCCATGCTTCTGATTCCGGGAAGCCTCCCTTTGGCGCTCATAGCGACTGGGTGCCTCGGGGCCACAGGCGACTCGACAGTGCCTCCCACAACAGGACTTATCACGCGGGAGTTCGGCGCGAGGAAGATGGCCGTTTACTGTGGCATCGCGCTTGTCGGACATCAGGTTGGAGCGTTCCTCAGCTCATCCTTCGGCGGGATCTGCGCGGAGCAGTTCGGGACCTATGCTCCGCTCTGGGCAGCCAACGCGGTCCTTTGCGCTATTGCCGCATCGGCAAGCTATGCAATCAGAAGATAGGGATTCAGCCGTAATCTAGTCTGTGAGAGCGAAAGCGGTAGCATTTGGTATGCCTGGCTGTCTATCGGTGGACTGTCACGTCTGTTTCCAGCCAGGCTGTAAGTTCAGAATTTAAGTTAATCTGGGATCAGACGGTATCTTCTGTCCCTGTAAGTTCCTATTGCCTCTATCTTCCCTTCATTGATAAACTGTTTCAGGTAATGTCTAATCTGAGTTGCGCTAATTGATAGCGCTTCAGAGATCTCAGAGCTGGAAGACAGTCCATGCCTTGAAAGATAGCTTATGATTTTCTGCTGGTTTCGGTATACCTTGTTTTCCGTTAAGTCGATACTGACGGTTTCAGAATTTACTGACGGTTTTACATCCGAATTACCAACGGTTTTAGAATTTACCAGCGGTTTTGCTTCTGAATTACCAACGGTTTCAGAATTTACCAGCGGTTTTGCTTCTGAATTACCAACGGTTTCAGAATTTACCGACTGATTCGCCCCGGAATTACCTACGGATTTGATGGTGCTATCTGCTTCATCAGTATCCTTCCTGAACAGCACATCATCAAAGTTTCTGCAGTGGAGCGTAAGAGTTGTGCGGTCAGGGTTATGGCTGTCAGTCCATACCGGCCTCTCGCCATAGGCTTTTTCCCACCCGTCAACTATGGCAGGTATGCCGCTTCCTGCGCGTTCTCCAAGGCCTATTAGCATGAACATTTTAAAAAGAATGATATTCCTGGGATCCGAGATCCCGCCGCCCATAGCCTCTTTAATGGAAATCCGGAAGTTGCCCGGGTTCTCGAAAATGAATCCATTCTTATTCTTTCTGACAACAACACCGCGGCTTGCTGAATAGTCTGCATTCACCAGAGTGTTCAGCAATGCCTCGCGCACGGCCTTGTGCAGCGGTGTGTCATCAACACGGAAAAGTCCTTTCAGGCTGAACGGGCGTGGGAGATTGAATGTAAGCTTGTCTGAAACAGCAAAGAAAAAATCAAACAGGTTTCCGCTCCATTCTCCGCCTGATGAAGTCAGACGATCAACCCAGCGGCTGCCAGGAGCAGATATGTCCTGATAGTCGAGAAGATAAGCAGGATATTCCTGTGCAATAGTATCCACGCAGCCGAACATGAGCAGTCCTGCACCAGTTGGATAAAACCTGGCATCATCTGAGTCAAAGCCCATGGCGCCGATCTTGATAAGGAACTCTTCATCCTCGAGAGTGGCCCATACATGATTGGGATGGACCATTTTGAAATTGCTGCGGTATTTATGAACAGTATCCATGCAGAATACTTCAAGGCCGCGGCGCCTGATCAAATGCGCGTCAGGTGTTACCGGATAGGAATCGCGATACATGGCTGCCAGTTCCAGGGGAGTGCAGTGGTAATCACCGTCATGACGGCGGCGGTATGATCCGGTCTGAGGATTGCTGCCGATGAATACCGGCCGCAGGTAGCGATCAGCCCTGGGCACTCTGATGACAATGATTTTCTTTCCTTCAAAATCCTCAGTCGTGACGTCTCTGTCCGTAAGAATGTTAACGCTGACTTTCTGTTTGTTGCTGATGGTGTTCCAGAAGTCTTTTTTCAGGTGTTCGGGATCCTGCACTCCTGTTACCTCAAGAGAACCGTCAGTTCTCTCCTCCACCCCGAGCAGGATTACGCCGCCGTCAGTGTTCGCAAATGATGAGTAGGTTTCCCATAAGCTTCCCGGCAGGCCGCCAGCCGCCTTTTTGGCTTCCAGCTGATTATTTTCTCTGTAGGTCTCTATGTCTCTGATGTTTACCATAACTGAATCCGAATGTATTTGTCTTCTTTACCTGAGTATTCACTTCATAGCTATTGTATCCTTCATCAGAGGTCGGTGCATTCTTAATTCATTGAATACGATAAATTATGAGATGTCTGACTGAATTTAGATTATAAAAAGTGATTTTGGGCAATTTGAAGTCTGATTCATCTATGGGTTCATTGGAAAATCTGGATACTCAGAGACAAAAAGGCAAACTGAGCTGTCTTAAAAAGCTCGCACAGACTCTAAGGTAACCAAGGCTTTACCTTGCTTCCGGCAGGTCCGTCCACTTGGTGGTGTAGGCAGGAGAGAGCGCGTTTCTCCCTGATTCCCAGACCTGGGAGGTTCCCTCGCTGAGGAGCGCCGCGCTTCCCGGCATACAGCCGTTGATGGCGTCGATGGTTTTCATGAGGAGGTCAGACCTCTCAGAGAAGGAGAGCCCGAAGAGCTCAGGTGTATGGGACGCCCTTTCTGAAATCCCGGAAAGCAGCACTCCGGTCTTCTGTATGGGGAAACCTTCGAGGTAGATGCCTTTCAGAATTTCTGACGCGGCTTTTGTGATTATCCTCGTGTCATCAGTCGGCTCCGCTAGCACGCAGGAGCCGGAGTTGCGGTACATCTCGCTCTCGTCGCGGAAGCCCGGCGTGCTGATGAACACTGTTATTGATGATGAAAGGCTTCCGTCCTTCCGGAGCCGCTCCGCGGCCATGGCGGCATGCGAGCTTACCGCCTCGCGGATGACATTGAAGTCCGAGGTGGTCTTCGCCATGGTGCGGCTGTGCATGATCTGCTGCCTTGCCTCAGGCTCGTTCTCCTCAAGTATGCACGGTATGCCGTTGAGCTCCATGATGGTCCGTTCCGTAACAACGGAGGTAAGGCGCCTGATGCGGGAGGGATCGGATTTCGCGAGATCTTCAGCCGTGTAGATGCCGGCGTTGTTCAGCGTCTTTAGCAGCCTCCTGCCTACTCCCCAGACGTCCTCGACCGAGGTGTCGTGGAGGATCTTCTCTATGGTGCCGCTGTCCGTCGCGTCGCAGGTTCCGCGGAATACAGGATTGTGCTTGGCGTTGTGGCTCGCGAGCTTCGCGAGAGTCCTTGTGTAGGCGGTGCCGATGCCGGTGGAGAGCCCGGTCTCGGCAAGGATGGTCTGCCTGATGCGCCTTGCCGTGGGAGCGGCGGTATCAGCCTGTCCTGGGAGAACGGCGAAGGCCTCGTCGATGGAGTATTCCTGGACGTCCGGGGAGAAGCGCATGAGGATCTTCATCACGCGGTTTGACATGTCGCCGTACAGGGCGAAGTTCGAGGAGAAGACCGCGACATGGTGGCGCCTCAGGAAATCACGGACCTGGAAAACCGGCGCTCCCATCTTGATGCCGAGAGCCTTCGCCTCCTTTGATCTCGCGATGATGCATCCGTCGTTGTTCGATAGAACCACGAGAGGGCGGTTATCGAGATCGGGCCTGAAGACCTTCTCACAGGAGGCGAAGAAGTTGTCGCAGTCAACTAGCGCGAATATTTTCCTCAATCTGAATGCCTCCCTGCAGCCTGCCGGACTCAGTGAGTGATACCTACCGGCCCGCAGTGTGAACTGATAAAGTCTGGTTCAACTCTTATCTTACGACAATACACAGAGAGTTCTTTGGAACTCTGATCGGACCGTTGCATTCATTGGCGTGAGCAGGCTCGGCTGAAAGCATGATGATGGTTTTCCATTCTGCCTGCTGGCAGAACCAGTTACCTAATGAACGCTCTGATCCCTGCAACATATCCGTCATGCGTATGTTCCTTGTTGCTGGCATCAGCCGGCGCGCAGGAGGCGGAGCGGCCCGAGCTGTATCGGCACTGCTGAATTGCCTTGGCGCAGAGACGGCATATGAGCATTCGCGCGATCCTGAAAGGACTGCAGTGAAAATAAGTTTCAGGAAGTAAGTCTCGCACTGACAGAAAATGGGACTGCATCCTTTTGTCAGCACAGATCTCCAAGAAGAACTTCCCATTTTCCATCGCGTCTGCTTCCGGTCCTTTTGATTAATCCCTTCTTTCGCAGCTCTGGGAGCATACGTTTGATTGTAAAAATAGAAATGCCAGACTTCTGCGCTAGCTCAGTCTGAGTCAGGAGAGGACTGATGGCTAGAATCTGCAGTACTTTCCGTTCCGCATCAGAAATGCTGACAGGACTTTTTTGAAGTCTTTCCTGTGAATTTGGAACATTAGGTTTCAAAGTTGCATTTTCAGGTTTCAAAGTCGCATTTTCAGGTTTCAAAGTCGCATTTTCAGGTTTCAAAGTCGCATCTTCGGGTTTCAAAGTCGCATTTTCAGGTTTCAAAGTCGCATCTTCGGGTTTCAAAGTCG
>SAMEA3663052__coassemble_509_pt1 | contig 24241 bp, 21 predicted proteins | sample SAMEA3663052__metabat2_high_PE_014 | metagenome-assembled genome bin SAMEA3663052 (sample SAMEA3663052) | pig gut metagenome | biome: pig gut; feature: pig-associated habitat; material: faeces | place: France | collected 2012 | reverse complement strand
ACGTACGGTGTTGTGAGAGGTGTGATGCTAAAACATCCGCCTACTCGATTGTCCGCATTGCGCATCGCAGGTTCAATCATGGCCAATGACAGGGAAACAGAGCGTCTTGACAAGTATATCTGCTCGGTCACTTCCTTCACCAGATCTGTTCTGGGCAAGGAGATCAGGAAACGAGGCGCATCGCTTAACGGGAAACAGATAAAGGATCCTTCTGTAAAGGTCCGCGAGGGCGATGTCATAGAGATCGCCGGGATGGAGATCACCGTGTCCCTTAAGCCGGTATACCTCATGATGAACAAGCCTGCGGGAGTCGTTTCCGCAAACAGCGATGACTCATACGACACGGTGTTCTCGCTTCTTCCCGAGCGCTATGCAAGATGCCACTGCGTCGGGAGGCTCGACATCGACACCGAGGGGCTTCTCCTTATCACGGATGACGGGCAGTGGTCGCACATGATCACATCGCCTGCAAAGGGGGTAAGGAAGGTGTACCGGGCGGTGCTCGCGAGCGATTTTTCCGATGAGGCGGTGTCACGCATCAGAAACGGCATTGAGCTCAGGGGCGAGAAGGAGCCTGCCTTTGCCGAGGTGACAAAGGTCGGTCCGCTTACCTGGGACTTTGCCGTCACGGAAGGGCGCTATCACGAGATCAAGCGCATTGCGGCGGCCGCCGGCAGCAGCGTGACCGCGCTCAGAAGGCTTTCGATCGGGGCTCTTTCCCTTGATGAGAGCCTTGCCCCCGGCATGTACCGTGAGCTTGACGCCAATGAGATCCTTCTGCCGCTTGCAAACAGCTCCTCCTCAGATGAAGATGGCCGCGGTTCCTGAGGTCACGAGGAGCGCCGATAGCCAGTCAGTCATGACCGGCTTCCTCTTGTAGAAAAGCCAGAGAAGAGGCACCAGGATGACCGGCTGGCAGGCCGAGAGCACTGCCGCTATACCGATGTTGCCGTTGTCAATTGCCTTGAGGCAGCAGGTCATGCCGATGCCGAGTGCGAGCACTGTGTTGGCGATGATGAGGAATACAATCCTCCTGTTCACGCTGTGCAGCGGCTTTGCCAGGTGGAAGCCGCTCCAGAGGAGCAGAAGATGCAGAAGGAAGCCGGTCGCCATCCTTATTGACGAGGCCGCGACCGGATCCGTCCCGCGCGACATCATCGGCTTGAGGATTGCTGTTCCCGCGGACTGGCAGAGCCCCGCAATGAGCCCGAAGGCAACCGCCGCCGCAACGGATGTCTTCGTAAACTCAGTTCCGGCCGCGTGATCCGCCTTTTTGTTTCCGTCAGCGAAGTATATTGCCGTGATTACTCCAGCGAAGACGAGCAGGGTGCCGAGGGCGCTCCTGAGGGTGAAGGTGTCGCCGTAGAAGATGATGCCGGCAATTGCCGAGAACACGGCATTAGTTGCGAAAAGTATCCCGGCAATCCTGGGTCCGAGCCGGTTCATCGAGGCGTAGTACGCCGTGTCGCCGATGAAGAGCCCTACAGCTCCCGAGAGACCGAGGAGCATGAGGTCGTCCGCGGCCATCGTCCTGAAGCCGCCGGTCACCAGCCCCATCATGCCCAGCAGGATCATGGCAAAAAACAGGCGCCAGCGGCCGTAGGCTATGCTCCCGAGCCTTCCGGCGCAGGGCACGGCGATGAGAACAGCGAAAGCCCAGACCGCAGAGCTAACGAGTCCCAGCCATTCATAATGCATTCGGATCAGCCCGTGATCTTCTCGCGGAAGATGAAGAATACCGCGCCGAGGATGCAGAGGCAGGCCCAGATGTAGTCAGTCTTGAAGCTTTCCTTGAGGAAGAAGACTGAGAAAGGTATGAACACGGTGAGGGAGATTGCCTCCTGGATAATCTTGAGCTGCGTGACGGTTATATGCTTTGATGCCATTCTCACGGCAGGGATCATGAGCGTGTACTCGAAGAATGCCAGGCTCCATGAGAAGAGCACCACCTTGAACCAGAAGGTGTCAGGGTTGTCCCTCAGATGGCCGAACCAGGCGTAGGTCATGATAAGGTTGCTGCAGACGAGCATCAGTACCGCAAGAACAGTAGGCCACATAGTAAAAATCCGTAAAAAAAAACAGAGGCAATTATAATGCTTTGCGGATTTCTTTGAATTGAGACTTGCAGGAGATTTTATTATGGGAAAGCCCGGTGCAAAGGGAATTAGGCGCCTCATCAACGCGACCAAGTACAGCGCCAAGGGATTTGTCGCAGGATGGAAGAACGAGGAGGCGTTCAGGGAGGAGGTGGTTGTCGCCATAATCCTTACTCCTGCTGCGTTCTTTGTCGGAAGCACTCCGCTTGAGATCCTGTTCCTTATCACCATGATCTGGCTCCTGATGGTAACCGAGGCGCTCAACTCCGCCATAGAGGCCGCGATTGACCGGATCGGCGACGAGTGGAACGAGCTGTCGGGCAGGGCAAAGGATCTCGGCTCGCTTGCTGTCCTCTTTGTGACGATCCTCAATATCGCAGCCTGGGTGACGCTTTTCTGCGTGAACTGCCTGTAGGCCCGTCCTGCTCTTTCAGCTGCAGAGTTCCGGCAAGCCTGCCATGACTCTGCCTCTGTGGTAAAATCACGCCATTATTGCTGGCATTCCGGTCTTTTCAATATTCGCCGCGTGCCGGCCCTGTGTTTATTAGGAGAATATCGTGAGCGATTTCTGCGTTGCCAAATTCGGCGGTACCAGCGTTGCAAATTCCGATGCCATGCTGAACTGCATGCGGATTGTGACTGCCAATCCCAAAACCAAGCTGGTAGTACTCAGCGCCAGCGCCGGCGTTACCAATCTTCTGGTCAAGCTGGCCAACGGCGTGGCTGATGAGGCTGAAAGAGAGGAGACCATCTCGAAGATCTGCGCCATACAGAACCAGATCCTCGACTATCTCGGCCATCCTGAGGCAATTTCCGGCGAGATCAAGAATCACATCGACCAGATCCGTATCCTTGCCCGCGAGGCTGTCTACGAGACTAATGACGTCCTCGTTGACCGCATCGTCTGCAACGGCGAGCTGATGTCGACCAAGCTCTTCACCGAGGTCATGAAGAAGAATGGCTATGACGCCGTATGGTTTGACGTCAGAAAGGTCATGAGAACTGACAACAACTTCGGCAAGGCCGCTCCCATCATCGAGGTACTGAGGATCCAGGCCCAGAAGGAGCTCTCTGATCTCGTGCAGAACCACATCGTCATCACCCAGGGCTTCATCGGCTCAAACGCAGAGGGACAGACCACCACTCTCGGCCGCGGCGGCTCGGACTATTCGGCAGCCCTGCTCGGCGAGGCTCTGAATTTCGGTGAAGTTGAGATCTGGACCGATGTTCCCGGCATCTACACCACCGATCCTAGAATCGTCTCCACTGCCCACGCCATTCCGGAGATTTCCTTCGCCGAGGCTGCCGAAATGGCAACCTTCGGCGCTAAGATCCTCCATCCTGCGACAGTGCAGCCTGCGATGCGCGCCAACATCCCGGTATTCGTCGGCTCATCAAAGGAGCCCCGCGCCGGCGGCACCTGGATCCGTCCTGACACCGACTCGAAGCCTCTGTTCCGCGCCGTTGCCATCAGGAAGAACCAGATCCTCCTCACCCTCAAGACCGCGAGGATGGTCGGGGCCTGCGGCTTCCTGTCGACTGCCTTCGGCATTTTCGCAAAGCACGGCCTCTCGGTTGATCTCGTCACCACCTCAGAGCAGAGCATTGCGGTAACCCTCGACAACACCGGCACCAAGTCGAACGGACAGAGCATCCTGAGCGAGGCCCTGCTTGCTGATCTCCGCCAGATTGCCAGTGTCAAGATCGAGGAGGACCTGAGCCTCATCGCTCTCATCGGCAACCACATGAGCAGGACCCCGGGCTCGGAGTCCAAGGTCTTCTCCGCGATCTTCGATATCCCTATCCGCCTCATCTGCTACGGCGCAAGCTCGCACAACACCTGCTTCCTTGTTCACTCCAAGGACGGAGAGGAGGCTGTAAGAAGACTCCATGTTCACCTGCTTGACTAACTGAGACTTTCTCAGGACATGACAAAGGCCTTCCTTGCGGAAGGCTTTTTTTATTGTAAGTGCATAAACAGCGGAGGGCAGGGCAGATTTCCCGGGAACCGTGCTTTCCCGGGGCTGACGGCAGAGCCTTCCGGGAGGATGAAATAAAAAAGCCGGCCTGACGAACGCCAGACCGGCTCGCTCTGCTCATCCGGGCTCAGTCGTCGAGATTCTTGAAAAAAATCTTGGATTTTCTCTGGTAGTTGTAGTTGTCGCGCTTCTTTTTCGGCAGATCGTCCATAGTTCCCGGGACAAATCCCTTCTCGAGGAAGAAGTGCGCGGTGCTGGTCGTAAGCACGAAAATCTTCTTGAGGCCCATCTTCCTTGCTTTCTGCTCGATGGTCTCGATGAGGAGGTCGCTCCTTCCGCCGCTCCTGTAGTTGGGGTGTATGGCGACACAGGCAAGCTCGCCGCACTTTTCCTCCATATAGGGATACAGGGCCGCGCTGCCGATGACCATGCCGTCGCGCTCGATGATGACATAGTGCTCAATCTGCAGCTCAAGGAGCTCCCTCGGACGGTGTATAAGGATGCCGGCATCCTCCATGGGCTTGATGAGCTCCATGAGGCTTCCGATGTCGCTGATTCTGGCCTGGCGGACCTGCTCGGCGCTGTTCTTCACTATCTGCGTTCCGATACCGTCCCTGGTGAAGAGCTCCTGGAGGAGCGCGCCGTCATCGGTGTGGCTGACGAGGTGCGATCTCGGTACACCGCCCCTGCACGATGCGATGGCGGCCCTGAGGTACCTCGCGGTGCTTGACACATCGTCCTCATCGAGCTTGCTCAGGTATTCCTCTGCCTGATCCGGGAAGAGCTCGGGAACCACATGCCCGTCGTCATCAAGAATTCCCTGGAACGGGCAGAAGGTGATGAACTTGTTTGCCTTCAGATCAATCGCGACCCTGCTCGCAAGGTCCTCGGAGTTAAGGCTGAAGCTTTCGCCTGTTACGGAGACGCAGATCGGGGAGAGCACCACCACGTTGCCGCGGTCGAGCTGGAAATTTATGCCTTCAGCGTCAACGCGCCTGACGGTCCCGGAATGGCAGAAGTCTATGCCGTCTATGACGCCGACCGGCTTTGCCGTGACAAAGTTGCCGGAGACGACGCTGAGCCTCAGCCCCTGCATCGGGGTGTTCCCGAGGCCCATCGAGAGCTTGGACGTGATGTTGTACTGGATGTCGCCGCAGACCCTCTTTATTATGCTGAAGCTCCTGGTGTCAGCGATGCGGATCCTCTTGTAGAATCTGGTCTTTACCTTCGCGTCAGCGAGGGCGTTGTCAATCTGGTTCTTGCAGCCGAACACAATGACCAGCTTGATCCCGAGGCTCTGCAGGATGGCAATGTCAGATATCACGCTGTCGATGTGACGGTCAGCTATTGTCTCGGCGCTCAGGAGGAATACAAATGTCTGCCCCCTGTGCATCGTAATATAAGGAGCAGAATGACGGAAAGCGCTTATGAGCTCGGTATTCAGTGTTCTCATTGTTAAAACAGGACTCCAAGTAAACCGGGGCTATGATAGTACCATTCCGGCGCATCCTCAATGATTATCGGAGTCCTGCCGGGCTGAAAAATGCCTCATGCGCGTCTCTCCGTGCTGCCGTCCGGGCTGGTTTGCATATAGCTATGCATATAGCCGGTGCCGCATGCCGGTGTGCTGGCATTTATGAATGTCAGCCGGTGAGAGCCTGCCGGAAAGGCCCGCATGGATGGATGATAGAAAATTAATGCTCAGAAAATAATCAATATTTAATTTATAGAAGTTAGTTGTATCTCACATAATAAATGAATAATTTTTGACCATTTTTTCAGGGTGATTTATCCTCGCATTCTAGGGATTTTACATGATTATGAAAATACAGCGTTTATGAAGAAACCAAGGCTTGTTTCCTCTTCGCTGAAGGCATTGTGGTCAGAGATATTTTGACTTGGAGTGGCAGATGAAAGCATTAACGGAGAGGCGTATACGCTCTCCTGAATCCGTTTCGGCAGCCGGATTTACATTAATAGAAATTATGACAGCGCTGATTGTTGTCGGAGTCCTGGCTACAGTGGCTTTTCATTCGTATTCAAGATACAAGGAGAGCAGCCAGTTCGAAACCTACTCGTATAACATGGTGCTGGGCCTCAACAGAGCAAGGGCTGAGGCTCAGGCGCTCTCGAGGAAGGTCAGGCTCTGCGCAGGATTCAGAACCATGGTTGATGACCTCAGGAATCCCCAGAAAGCAGAAAATGCTCCATGGACCCAGTGCAAGGTCGCAGGAAGCGACTGGAAATTCGGCTGGTATCTTGTATCCCGCACTCCTGACGGCGGTTACGTGCCGGAGGTGGTAGAGATGAAGCCTATGGCCGGCAGGTATCCGATGAAGGCATCAGGCGGCGCACTGGGCTACACATTCTCATCCAATGGCAACATAGAAAGCATTGACTCAAGCGCTGGCACTGCAGATGGAAGCCTGCCTGTACTTATCGGAGCAGTAAGCGTGAAGAATTCGGTATGCAAGTTTGTCTATGCCCAGACTATGGGAGACATAGTGCGAGGGGAATGCGAGCCTGGCACCTGCGGCAATGCCAGCATCGCCGTACACGGGAGTTCGGAACAGGTTGATGCCTCAGAGGTCTGCTCGGGGATTTAGAATATGAAAAAGTCGTTAAACAATAAAGCCTTTGTGAATTTCAGCAGTCTGTCATCCGAAAGGGGATTCAACCTGATTGAAGTTCTTGTTGCCATGATGCTCATTTCGATGGCGCTGTTTGCCATCTGCTCGGTGCTTGTCTTCAGCTCCAGCACTATGCATTCAGTCAGGAAGGAGACTTCCGTCACCCAGGGGCTCGGGGCACTTGAGCAGATGCTTTCGTCTCAGAACGATGCGCTGGTGCTCGTTGCGCGCAGGGGCAGTTTTTCTAATCTCATGAATCAGAAGGCATTTGCCTTTTATAACACGTCATGCGGATCCGATATAAGTACTACCGCTAAATCTGACTATGCCTATGGAACAGCAGCTGCGGATGAGCTTAAGGAAGTTCTGAAGAGGTGGTTTAACCTGGTCCAGAGCGGCAATCCGGATGCGAAGCTGGCATTTTCGGTAACGGTAACACCGACAGAGCTCCGCACCCTGGCGGGGAATGAGATTCCGGGTACTCCGAATTACAAAAAGGCCTGGGGGCCTCTGGTCGTTGATGCCGTTCTCGTCCAGTCTGTCAACGGGGAATGTCCTGAGCTCTTCAACGGAGTTGTCAGCGATACCCAGCTTGATGATATTTCAGCTGCAATAAAATCAGAAGCCCTGGGCAACGGAAGCTCTGCCGGACAGGGGGCGGGAGGCTCGGGAAACCAGGCCGGTTTTGACTATCAGAAGTCCAGAATAGTGATTGAATACGAGTATTGAGGCAGCCTGATGAACACAAGAATGAATATGAGGACATCTCAGAACGGCTTCACCATAGTTGAGCTGCTTATTGCGCTTGGAATTGCGCTTATCATTGTCCTGGGACTGTATGCCTTCCTGGTCGATACACAGAGGTCATACCTGAATGTGGCCAGCAATGATCAGAACAACAGACGCTCAAAGAATGCTGCGACGGTCACCCAGAACTTTCTGCAGCAGGCAGGCTTCGTCAATTATCTTAATCTCTACAAGGGCAAAGGCCTCGATAACGGCGACTCGTCAGTCTGCAATGGCAAATGGACCTATCTCTGTATTGTCAAAACAGGCGATCAGCAGTCAGATGTCTATATAAGGTATTACGGTTCAAGCAACTCGGATTCCTATCCGCAGCAGAACTTCCAGGCAGGTCCGAACCTTGTAAATGAAGGCGGTGATCCTGATGAGCCGGACAAGAGAATGTATGACTGCTCCGGAAGGTTCATCGGGAACGAGCACATTGTTACCGAGAGGCTTTACCTTGACGACAGCAGCCTTTACTGTGAGATTGTTGAGGACAGCTGTCCGGGCGGCACCTGCACGGAAAAGCTTACCGGCAAAACTTATCTTATTGAACGCAATATCGAGAGGTTTGTGGCCTTCGGTGCTGAATGTGAGGATGTGAAGGCAGCCGTAAACTCAGGCAACACAGTCATCACAAGGAGAAAGTGCACAGTCAAAGCACCTTCCCAGATCTCGGACTGGAATCTTGTAGGTGCTGTGAAGTTCGTCCTGGTGCAGGCCGAGGAGTCAGGTCAGAAAGTTATAAAGCCGTCTGAGGGAGAGAAATTCGAGCTGTCGGATATCCCCGGTGCAGAGATGATCTATCAGGCGCCTGCTGACTCCAAAGTCAGGAAAATGCTCGGCGGAACGGTTTATATGAGGAACTATCTGAGGAACAAGTGATGAGAAAACAGAAAGGTATAGCCCTCGTTGCCGCTCTGGGCGTTATTATCGTCGTAGGTATCATCAGTGCATTCGTCTGCCGCGTGGCTGTGGTCAGCAATAAGGTGGCAAACCGCGGCGGCATAACTCTTGAAAGCCGCTCGAATGCAGAGTCAGCAATGAATGCCGGGTATATGGCGCTCACTCAGAGAATCGACCAGATAGAGACAGCGGCGGATGCCACTGATCCTGATGATATTATTTACGATAAAAGGCAGTTCTGCAGCGGAAGCAACCGGGAGACCTGCCTCTGGTGGCAGTACGATACTGACAGTGATAACCCGGACAAGTCAGCCAGGGGTGAAGAATTCAACGGCTGGATTCCGGATAAGGCAGACAACACAGGAGAATGGCACGTGTTTGACCTCTCTGACACAGTAAAGGATACAGACGGAAAACCTCTGTTTAAGAAAGGGGAGGCCCTTTACCGTATCGAGATGATTGACGGCCACCCCAAGCAGAACGCCTCTGATGTCATTTGCAAGCAGTGGTTCAGAATTACCGCGCGCGGTCTTGGCTATGGCGGCAGCAGGAGTTACATTCAGGCACGGATACGGGTTCCATGGACCTGCGAGGGAAGTACTGCTGACGTAAGCAAGGGAATACCGGATGAAGAGTCTGAGACAAAGAGTCTTTAACAGAAAGAACGGCAATTGAACATGAAAGAGAAAATATTCAAAATCCAGTCAGCGCGCGGATTCACGCTTATCGAGGTGCTCGGCGTGGCCCTGATGGTGTCAATACTTGTTCTGATTTCGGTTCCTGCCTATGGCAAGTACGCGGCCCAGGCCATGCGCGCGAACATGCAGACCGAGATGTACCGCCTGCAGCAGCAGGAGGAAAAGTATTTTTCCCAGAAAAAGGCGTATTTTGCAGGTGTTTCAAATGTGAAGGGCAAGTGGGCGGCGCATTACCAGCTCTGTGCCGTCGGTCTTGACAGCCGCTCTGACAGGCCTTCATCCTGCGATGATGCCGGAGACGGGGAGTACAGCTATTACGCCATCCTGGCTATTCCCACGAGCCAGAGGCAGAAGTCGGATGGCTGCGGGATGCTTCTTCTCGGCGGTGCCGGTGAGAAGCTGGTGAAAGACGAAAGTGACAGTGAATGGAAAGTATCCGGAAATTGTTGGTAAGGTGCATAGTATGAAATTCAAACTTAGGAAATGCATTGCCGCATCAATTGCGGTTATGGCTGTTGCTGCCGTTCAGTCGGTTTATGTCTCGGCAAGTGCTGCCCCCGGAAATACAGACATTCCGATTTCAGACAAGCCGCTCTTCATCGGAGCAAACAGCCTCCCTGTGCTCGTAATGCTTGTGCTCAGCCGTGATCACTCGATGTATTCCGAGGCGTATACCGATGCGTCCGATGTCAACAGCAACGGGAAGATCGATTATTACTTCAAGCCTGAGATCAATTACTACGGTCTTTTCAGGTCTGACGTATGCTATCAGTACAAGTCAGGCGTTTTCGAGCCCAAGAAGGCCGCCGAGGTAGGTAAGTCCAACGGAGGGCTCTTCAGCTACTGCGACGGCACCACATGGAACGGAAACTTCCTCAATTATGTGACAACCTCAAGAATGGATGCCGTCAAGAAGGTGGTTATGGGCGGCGAGCGCGTCAGCCTTACCGGCGATCAGTCGGTCATCCGCCATTCATGGATCCCGTATGATGCTCACAGCTGGGGAAAGAGCTTTGTAAACGACTATTACACCAGCGAGAAGGGATATAACCCTGCGGTCAAGGTAAACAATTTTGTCCCGAGCAGCGAGCTGAGCATCGGCCAGGGCTCTGACAGCTTCGGCGGCGCCTTCTTCGGCGTGAAGAACTATGATGTCATGATCGGCATTCCTCAGACGATGAAAATCGGCTCCATGGATGAGTACGGCAGCAAGAGCAGCGATACCGATAGAACGGCGTACATGAACACGCACGCCTGGATTTGGAACTGGGCGAGCCGTGAAAGCGGAGACGGAATTCTCGAAGGGAAGGCAGACGGGGCGTCAGGTACTTACAATATTTCCTCAAAAGGCTATACGGTGCAGGTCAGGCCGTGTGTTGATGATGAGGAGCTGCGTGACAAGGCTGCCTGCCGCAAATATACCGACAAGTCTGGGAATTCAGTATATATGCCCTCCGGCCTTATCCAGCAGAGGATAGCGCAGGGCGCACCTGATTTCGGTCTGATCACTTCCGGCTTCGAAGGCGGAAGAAATATCGGCAAGGGCTATATCAGGGGACGCATGCATGATGCGTCAACCGAGATAGATCCCGAGACAGGAAGGATTCTTATTAACCAGCAGGACTGCTCAAGCGGCGGATACTGCGATGTTCTTCCGACCATAAACATGCTCGGCGCCGGTTATTTCGACAATGAGCGGAGCCTGTACTGGGACAGCTGCAAAAATGACAGATACAGCAAGTTCTACATGATGGGCGAGACCTGCCCGATGTGGGGCAACCCTATAGGTGCCATGCTTTATGAGAGCTACAAGTATTTCAACGGCGAAGCTGGCAGCACGCAGGCCGGCATGGCCGCTGACACTCTCAAGCATAAAGTCAGCAAGGGCGGCAGCACAGAAAGAATCCCCATCAGCTATGCAAAGAATACCGATGCTCCGTGGGACAACTATAACAAGGACTGCCAGAATGCAATAAACCTGGTGCTGAGCAGTGAGGACAACTCATTCGACGAGACTTACAGTAAGAAGCATACCAGAACTGCTGACACCCAGAAGCTGCTTCAAGACATAACCTCTATGGAGTTGAAAAACCCCAACAGCATGCTCAAGCTCAGCTCCAGCAAGAAGTTCGTAGTCGGCGGCATATACAACAAGGATTACGGCTGGAAAGGGGGCAACACGACAGCCAAGTGGGCGGATCTCCCCACCCTCAAGCCTGTAACAGGCCTTCAGGATGTGTGGGGAATTGCTCCTATCGGTTCAGAGGCAGAGGGTACCTACTTCGCGGCGGCGGCGGCTTACTCAGGCGTGAACAAGCAGATTAAGGGCACCAAGAACTACCTTAAGACCTCGGTTGTCGCCATGGCGCCAAGCCTTCCCCGCTTCAAGATTAAAAATGCAAAAGGCCAGATGGAAATCGTTCCCGTATGCGTGACTCCGAACGGCAACAGAAATGCGAATGAGTATGACATACCATACCTCCAGGTTTGTGCTCCAGTTGATTTCTACATGGACTACATACATTACGATGACCATTCAAATCCGATTGACATGTCTTTCCGTATCAATTTCGAGGATACCGAGAGCGGAAAGGACTACGATGAGGATGTCATCGTACAGTACCATATGTGGTTTGACAACAAGGATCCCGCCAAGGCCTATGTAAGCGTCAGGGGCTTCTACTCAGACGGCTATGCCCCGCAGCACTTCGGGTATACTGTTACGGGCGTCCAGAATCCTGACACGTTCATCGACATGGCGAAGTCAACCAACGGCGACAGAGGAAGGCTGCAGCAGTTCAACCTTATCCATGACAGCAATCTGGATCAGGCTACCAACAAGGACTACGGCTATGACACTCCTGTAATCGTCAGGGAGTCGTTCAACGGCAAGCTTCTCTACCAGAACCGTGATTTCGATTACGACGGCACAAAGCGCAAGGCAGATGAATTTCCCACCTGGGGAGATCAGCGTAATGTTGCCCTCTGCAGATCCTATAGTGAAGTGCAGCGGGGTCTCATACCCCTTATCAGGGGAAAGCACTCTGATCCGGTCAAGTGCATGCCTGAGGTAATCCGCACGTTCAAGGTCACCGGGGATGCGGATCCCGCGTTCCTCGAGCCTCCTGTCCTTCTTGCCGCAAGGTACGGACAGGATAAGGATCCTGACTATTCTTCTGAAAAGCTCAACATAACCACTGGTTTCTACGAGCCGAAGAATTATTTCTATGTAAGCAACGCGTCAACCCTTGCCTCCCAGATCGACAAGGCTCTCTCGGAAATCAGGAAGGACACCGCAAAGCATGTCGGATCATCCGCAGCGTTCTCCAGCAACGATCTGTCCGGCAGGAAGGCCAGCTATTACCGCGCTAACTTCGAGGAGGCTTACTGGACCGGAGATATTGTCAGCTACCAGGTAGTCAACGGCGTCATATTTGCCGATGATAAGTACATCAACTGGAAGGCCGGTGAGCAGCTTGCCCAGCAGTATCCTGCCGACAAGACCTCGTCGGTAAAAGACAGGCGCAATATCTTTATTACTGACAAGGACGGCAATCTGCACCTCTTCAGGGTGTGCGACGGCGGTGCGAATGCCGACAACAGCCTTTCCTGCATGGATGATGAGAGCTATGCGGCCATAACCGCAAGGCTCCGCACCGAGTACTCGTTCACCGCAGGCTCTGATGCCGAGATTGACGCTGCAAAAGAGTTTGTCAGCTATATGTACGGCGACAGGTCGCTTGAGACCACCGAGCAGGGAGAGAATCCTGCGTCAGTCAAGGAGAAGGTAGCGCTTCTGGGATATCCTGCAACCTTTAACGGCTTCAGGAACCGCGGCGAGACCGGCTCGCTTTACGGCGATATCCAGGACTCAACCCCTGTTTACGGCAAGACCGCAGGCGGTCTCGGCTTTGTGGTATTCGGCGGCAACGACGGCATGATTCATGTCATCAGCGACAAGACCGGAGAGGAGCTGTTTGCGATCATTCCTCACACCATTGCTGTAGACGGTGATGCTGAGCTGCCCTCGAGCCCTATTGTCGAGTATGCCATCCCGGGATATTCGCACCGGTTCATGGTTGACGGCACTGTCACTGTTTATCCGTACGAGACCGGTACCAAGGAGAATCCCAAGACTCACGTACTTGCTCTCGGCACATACGGCAAGAAGTTCAGGGGAGGCTATGCCCTTGATCTCAGCAGCCTGTCAGCAGTCGCCGATTCCAGCGGCAAAGCAAAGAAGGTCACCAATCCTGACGATATTCAGAAACTGTATAAGTGGGGATTTGATGCTACCACTTCCAACAAGCTTGTAGGCTGCATGCCCAGGGCCCCGCAGCTCTTCCTGCACAAGACCGGCACCAATTCGTCCCGTGTCTATGCGGTTTACGGCAACGGATATAACGCTCCCGGGGATGATGAAGGCAATACCTCAGCGCTTCTTATTGTCGATGTGCTGAAGGGCAAGTTTGTCAACAACATTGTGGCTAAGGATTCGTCACTCACCGCGTCGCTTCCTGTATATGCCGGGACGTACAAGAACGGCATGGCAGAGCCTACCATCTACGACTCCGACAGCGACGGTTATGTGGACTATGTCTACGCCGGTGATCTGGACGGAAACCTGTACAGGCTGAACATCGCGAGCGACAAGAGCCTAGACAGCAGCTCCGCAGGTGCCGTCTCTGCTGATGACCTTCACAGGATAGCTGTATCCTATGACTCCAAGAATCTGAGGCAGAGCATTACCACTACTCCTGCGGTAGGGGTCAATCCTGATGCCGAAAGCGGTCATCCGAGCGTTTACGTCAGCTGGGGTACCGGAAGGTTCCTTGTTGCCGAGGATGGTCTTCTGACGGACGCGAAAGGCACTAAGATCTCACGTCCTATCCATTCGCTCTACACGATAGTTGATGACTTCACCGCATCGCCTGCTGCCCTGACCAGGGACAGTGAGGGTGTCTCCGTTACCCAGACCAAGTACGATGAGGAGGCCAGCACGGCCAAAGGATCCGAAAATCCTGCCGTGAGAAAGATCTCCTTTGTTAAGACTTCTCCCAAGGGGGCCGACTTCAAGGGACTGGTAGTTGATCTCATGCCCATAACTTACAAGGATGGTGGTGAAGAGAAGGTTAACGAGGCTGAGATGGTTATTTCCAATCCTCAAAGAAATGGCAGGAAGTTTGTCGTCAATACCAATTCACCGACGTCGGATCCCTGCAAGAGCAGTGCACAGGGCTATCAGTACGAGCTTGATCTGTACGCACTGAAAAACCTGAGCACCCAGGATCAGCCCAGTGACTACCGTTCCGGAGATTACGGAGATCATCAGAAGAACTTCGGAGGCCTCGCAACTGACGTTGTGATCACCACGACAAGATCCGACGGCGAAGTGAAGACCACTGCCATGACAAACGTTGACGTAGGCGAAAAGGAAGGAAAGGCGAAGACAAGCGGCAAACTTGAAGGAATTGAAGATACACCTCTCACCAGCGAGCCGTTCAGGCTGGAGTCATACCAGTACATTCTTGACAATGAGACTCCCTGGTAAGCAGCAAGTCTGACTGAATCCCGGCCGAGTTTTGTAAGAAACTGAGGCCTTCCGAGCAAAGCCCTCCTCACGGAGGGCTTTTTTCTGCCATGGTGAATCACGAGGGCGCCAATTCTTCACAGCCCTGAGCTGCGCGTCTGCCCAAAGTCATGACCTGACATGGAAGTTCCAGCCGGCAGATCAGTATGTATCTCCGGTTCGTTCGGAGCCATGAAATAATTTTCTGAGAAAGGAAGTCTGACTCCTGTGCTGGGGCTTCAAATCCGTGAGGCCTGGATCAGGACTGCTTTGGGGATTTCATGCCTGACGGGCTCCTCCGGGGCGGAGAAGTGTGACCCTCAGTCTGTGCAGGCCTGATTTCTCAGAGGCTCAGCATGAAAGTGCAGGGACCTTCGTTGACGAGCGACACCCTCATGTCCGCGCCGAAGCGCCCGGTCTCAACGCTGCCGCTGAACTGCTCCCTTGCGTAGGCAACGGTCCTGTCGTACAGCACCTTTGCCTCATCCGGGTGCATGGCATTGTCAAATCCGGGCCTGTGCCCGCGGCTCAGATCCGCCGCCAGGGTGAACTGCGAGACAAGAAGGAGCGATCCGCCGTGCTGCGTGATATCCAGGTTGAGCTTCCCGGCATTGTCCTCAAAGATTCTCATTCTGATGATTTTGTCGATGCTTTTCCTTGCGGTTTCAAGGCTGTCGCCTTTTTCGTAGCCCAGAAACACAAGAAGCCCCTCACCTATCTGTCCTGCTGTCTCGGCACCTACTGTGACGCTCGCGCTGCTGACGCGCTGAATTAAGCTTTTCATGATATTCCCTCAGTGTACGGCAATATGATAACAGCCCGTTCAGGCGGATGCCGCCGTTTTCGCAGGTCCTGTTACTGACTTCAGTTAAGCACAAGAGCATCCCGCAGCGCACAGGAAAGTCAGCAATAAGGCCTCAGTGCCGTGATGCAGCTTCCGCTCGCGGTCGGCATGCTGTTGCCGGCACCTTATAAGCCGCTGTTCATCAGGGAAAAACAGAGACAGTGCTTCATGACATCCGCTGCGGCGCTATAATCTGCGGCGGCATTTTCTTTTCGGGAGCTTTTATGAAAGACAAAGCAGCAAGTTTCCTGTGTCTTGCCCTGATCGTGGTCCTCGGGGCTTTCTACAGCTTTACGCTTCTGCGCTCTCATCTTGAGTCCCCGAAGGTCAGCACGATGTATGAGAATTACTACATCAGGAAGAACCTCAGGAACTACAATGTAAACCAGACACAGATCTACATCCCGGGGACGGCTTTCGACATGACCTTTGAAAGGGCGTGGATCCTGTCCCGCGACGGCTGGTCAATCCCCGAGAGCAATGGCTCCGGCACGGTGTTCAGCGGAAAGGGGAGCCTTGTCTTCGGGCTCTACTATGTCCCTGACTCGCTTACCATGAGGGCAGACATTGCCGTTTCCGAGCCGGCGGTGCTCAAAGTGAAGTCAGGCGGGACGGAGAGAGTGCTGAAGTTTCCTGAAAAAGGGCATTACCTTCTGGAGACCGATCTTGATGTCTCGGATATGACCAACGACTACAATGCCCTAAACCATGTTTATCTTGAATCGGATAAAAGTATAATATTTTACAGGCTGTCTCTCGACTGATAGTCCTGACAAAGCTGAATGATGAGTGAAAACGGCGGGCTATTATGAAAAAAGATTATCTTGTTTCGATTATTGTTCCGGTCTTCAATGAGGAGGTCTCAATCGCCCCTTTCATGAAGGAGCTCGACAGGGCCCTTGAGCCTATTCATGATCACCTCGAGATCATCTTTGTCAACGACGGCAGCAGGGACAATACGGTTGCCGAGGTCAATAAGGTCATCGCGGCTGACAGGCGCGTCTCGCTGGTGAACTTCTCAAGGAATTTCGGCAAGGAGCCGGCCCTTTCCGCGGGGCTCAGGGTCGCTGACGGTGATTTCGCGGTCCCGATGGACGTGGATCTGCAGGATCCTCCTGAGGTTGTGCTTGAGTTCCTCAAGAAATACGAGGAGGACGACGGCAAGTACGACACGGTATACGGGCTCAGGGCAGACCGCAGCGAGGACACAATGATGAAACGCTTCTCCGCGGAGTGGTTCTACCATGTGTTCAATTTCATGAGCTCCAAGACCAAGATCCCGGTCAATGTCGGCGACTTCCGTCTGATTGACCGGAGGGTCATAGACACCATCAACAAGCTCTCCGAGAAGCAGCGCTTCATGAAGGGCCTTTTTGCCTGGGCAAGCCACTCATCCTGCGCCGTCTCCTACAAGCGCCCGGAGCGCGCTGCCGGATCCTCGAAGTTCAATTTCTGGAAGCTCTGGAACTTCGCGCTTGACGGCATATTCAGCTTCTCGAGCATCCCTGTGAGGATCTGGAGCTATATCGGGCTCTTCATCTCGAGCCTCGCGTTCCTCTACATGATTATCATGATCGCGAAGACGCTGTATTTCGGCATCGATGTCCCGGGCTATCCGTCAATCATGTGCGTCGTGCTGTTCCTCGGCGGCGTGCAGCTCATATCAATCGGAGTGGTCGGTGAGTATGTAGGACGCATCTACTATGAGGTGAAGGGCAGGCCGCTCTATGTGATTGACGGAGTGTCCGGCCGCCTTTCCGCAACACATGAGAGCGATGGCAGCAGGAAAAATCCTGCCGGAAAAGAAAACACTGATTCCGAGAGGAGCGCCGAAGGCAAATGAGCACAGCTGAAGAACAGGTCAGCGCCGGTACTGCGGCAGAAAACAGGAAGATCCTGGGGATTCCCGTGCCGTCTTTGATGCGTTTCATCAGGTTCTGCATTGTGGGCGGGCTTGCGACCGTGGTTGATCTAGCGATCTGCTTCTGTCTCATCCATTTTGTCGAGTCGCTCTCAAGGCATGAGGCGGTTGTAGCAACCATCGGCTTCATCATCGCGTTCTCGGTATCCTATGTCGGGCACCGCTACTTCACGTTCAGGAAGGGCGGCAGCGTCCTGAAGTTCTTCGCAGTCTCGGTGTTCTCGTACCTCATCAGGATCCTGATTATCAACGTGCTCACCGCCTTTGACATAAGAGGATTCCCCCCGATATTCATTGCTGCGGTGTCCGTGGTCTTCGTCACCTATTTCCTGTCGAAATTCATGGTGTTCAAAGGCACTGCCAAGGACAAGGACGGAGGCTCCCGGAAGAATGCAGACTGAGCAGCCGGCGCCTGCAGTCCTCACAGGAAGCGCATGGGAAAAATACCGGTACCTTACGGTTATTCTCTGCGCATTCATTGTGAGCAGGGTGCTCTTCTACTTCATCGGGCTGATGGGGCACATCAATTTCGGCACCGGCGAGGTGCTGACCATGGAGAGCCTCTTCAACATGTGGGACAGGACGGCAGACTCGTTCTGCTCGTTCGACTGCTACTGGTACTCAACCATCGCCGAGTTCGGCTATGACCACTATCCGCACGGACTCACGACCGGACATGCGTCCAACTGGGCATTCATGCCGGTATACCCGGGACTCGCGAGGCTCCTCCATGAGCTTCTCGGCATAACGGTGCTAGACGCCTTCTATGTGATTTCCAATCTCTGCTTCCTCATAGCCCTCGTGTTCATCGCGAAGTGCTTCCTGCTGAAGGGCGTTGCCGACTACAAGATCTACTTTGTAATCTTCTTCATGTGCTTCTGCCCGTATGAGGTATATTTCATTGCGCCGTATACGGAGTCGCTCTTCCTGATGCTGACGGCAATGCTCTTTTACTGCTCGTACAGGAGACTCTGGCTTGCCGCGGCCGTATGCGGCTTCTTCATGACCGGCACCAAGGTCCTCGGGGTAATGTCGGTGTTCGTGATTCTCACTGAATCCGTAAGGGCCTACGGCATCAGAAGCTTCCTCCGCCTAGAGCTCCCGGCCATGAAGTCCCTCCTTGCGGTGTTCATCGTGCCGATGCCGTTCTTCCTCCTCATGACCTTCTACTATTACTACACAGGCGATCCCGAGTCATTCAAGAACATCCAGTTTGCCTGGGGCAGAAGCGTCGGCAACCCGTTTGACTACTGGTACAGCGGCCTCATGACCGGAGGGCGCAAGACCTATATGGCGGTAAGCATCGTTGTGGGCTATCTTCTCGCACTGGTGCTCATCTGGCGCAGGCTCTACTCCGAGTTCATCTTCATGATCATCTGCATCACGGTGCCGCTCCTCACAAGCATCAACACGTTCCCGAGGTACCTCTTCGGCCTGTTCCCGACCTATATCGCGCTCTATGAGCTCGTCAGAAAGAATTCCGTGCTCAGGTACATCCTCCTGACCTGCGGCGCGGCGACCGCGACATACTTCACGGTGGCGTGGGTGAACTCCAAGTTTTTTGCCATATAGGTTCAGGTCTGTGGTTCATGTGCTATAATTTTAAGGGTTGTTTCAGCATCAGCACAGGTTTGACAATGTTGAAAAATAGGAATCACGGACTTTGCCTGCTCATTGCGGCCGCGGTCCTGTCTTCTTCAGCACTGAGTGGCTGCAAGATCTTGGACTTTTCCACAGGAAATGAGACTGCAGAGAACGGTTTCGGATACCTGAGAGCCCTGAGCAAGCCTGCGGATCTGCGCATTACCAGCAAAAACAACCTCAAGTTCACCCGCACCTACCGCGTTGACCTCTCGAAGACCGACTCATCAGCCGAGCGTCCGGTCGGCGATCAGATCGATATCAGAAGCCCCGTGCAGCTCTACAGCAGCGTTCCGAACTCCTATGTCGCGAATGACGGCAACCTCTCGACTGTATGGCTCAATGATCTGACCCCGGGCTCAGACGAGTACCTTAACCGCGTCTGGAACGAGGTGCTCGGCTTCCTGAGCCGCCGCGGAATAGGCATTGAGAGCACCGATCTCGGGCAGAAGAAGATCTCCACCGAGTGGTTCATCACTGACACTGTCATGCAGCCCTATACTCCTGGGAAGGCCAAGGAGGAGCAGCGCTACGCCAGGCAGAAGTACAACCTCTACGTTGTCCGCGACTACCGCGAGCAGAAGATCGGCGTATCTGCAGAGCTCACCAATTTCAAGCTCTTCGAGGGCGAGAACCGACTCAATGTGAGGATGGATCAGTTTGCCATGAACAGGTACACGAGATCCTTCATCAATCAGATTATGGCTGACTACGAGAGGCAGACCGACGAGGAGAGGGAGCGTGCCCGCACCGAGATTGAGATCTCCATGCTCGAGGGCGATCACGGCGTCCAGGGCTGGGAAGTCGGCGCATCATACGACACGGTCTGGGACGTCCTCCTGAGGATGCTGCCAGAGTACGGCTTCAAGATTTCGGAGAGCGAGAAGATCCGCGGCTCAATCATCGTGAGCTACGATGAGCCCAGTGCATCATTCTGGAGGGAGAAGGGCATTGATCCATTCGCCATCGATGAGGATGACTACCGGATTGAGGTGGGGCTTGCTGACGGGAAGACCACCATACAGTTCTTTGATGACGACAATGTAAGGCTTCAGCCTGACACTGTCGAGAGGCTGTACTTCAGGTTTGCCAATGCGCTGGCGGAGTCCTTCAGGCAGGTTACGTCGAAGGCCGTCAGGGTGTCAGGCAGGTAATGGTTTTAAGGGAAGCGGGCATGCTGCGCGCTTCCAGTGTTATGTTAACCGGAGTTTGTAAATGGAAAAGAAAGCTGAACTCTATCGCGGTAAGGCTAAGACTGTCTATGCTACCGATGATCCTGAAAAGCTGATTATCTTCTTCAGAAATGATACTTCCGCCTTTGACGGATTAAAGATTCAGCAGTTCAATAACAAGGGCATGATAAACAACAAGTTCAACTACTTTATCATGAAGAAGCTTGAGGCTGCAGGCGTTCCCACTCAGGTTGAGGGACTTCTCAGCGACACCGAGCTCCTTGTCAAGAAGCTTGAGATGGTTCCCGTAGAGTGCGTTGTCCGCAACTACACCGCCGGCTCCATCTGCAAGCGTCTTCCTGTAAAGGAAGGCCAGAAGCTTGAGACTCCGACTTTCGAGTTCTTCCTCAAGGATGATGCCCTCCATGATCCTATGGTAAATGACTCCCACATCATTTCCTTCGGCTGGGGCACCCAGGAGGACATTGATCAGATGAAGGCTCTGAGCCTCAAGATCAACGATGTCCTCAAGAAGCTCTTTGACGACGCAGGACTTATCCTCGTTGACTTCAAGCTTGAGTTCGGCAAGTTCCACGGACAGCTCCTCCTCGGCGATGAGTTCTCTCCGGACGGGTGCAGGCTCTGGGACAAGAAGACCATGAAGAAGCTCGACAAGGATCGTTTCCGTCAGAACCTCGGCGGCGTCATGGAAGCATACGAGGAAGTTGCACACCGTATCGGCGTTCCTCTCTAAGAGACCTGCCTTCTGGCCTTTTGATGAACCCGGGAGCTGTTCCCGGGTTTTTTATTTTCTTATCCGGAAATTTTTCCCTGCTCCGGGATCCGGCATGCACCTCCCTTTGCGGGAGCTGCCGGAGTGCGGCGCAGTGCCGTCTGCCGTGCCAGCGTCCCCTGATTTTCCTTTTGCCGGCGCGCATTGTTTAAAATTTGTGTACTGTGCCGTTTTTAATGAGATTGGATTTTTTTATAATATCCGAATATTGAAGTTTACCCGGCGTTTTTGTCTATCGGGAGAGCCATGAAAAACATCAATAATGCCGTTCCCGAATCATGGAAGAAGATTTTCAGCCAGTCCGACATCGCAAACAGCAAAATCAAGCTCAGATATGTCCTGATCTTCCTCTGGGTACTCTTCGTCGGCTCGGTTGCCTACATTGCCATCCTGAACTACAGCGTTATGAGGGACTCGTCGTTCGGCAATATCCTCACATCAATGGATTACGACTCCAGGTTCGCCGACAACTATCTACACTCAACCCTCATAAGGGCGTTTGACAAGACCGAGCGCATCACCGGAAACGCCGCGTCAAGCTTCCCCTCCTCTGACAGCAGCGAGAAAAGCCGGCGTGCCTACCTTGCCAGAATAGGAGAGAGCGTCACAAAGCTCATCAGGGAGTTCAATTTTGTCTCATTCACCGCTGTCATTGACTCCGAGGGCCAGAGCATAACTGCGACTGACCAGAGGTACGCCCATTATCTGACGGTCTCGCGTGAGTACGGCGGGATCGTCAAGGCCATAAAGTACAACCCGGGCGTAAATTATCTGGGCTTCCTGAGCAATGATCAGATTATCCCTAACGGCCATATCGGCCTGATCTACGCCTCTCCGGTATATGTGAGCGATCAGAAGACCGGCAGGCCGAAGTTCATCGGCACTGCCTTTGTCGTCGTGCCTCTCAACCGCCTTGCCGACGCAATGGCCGGCAACAGGATGAGCTCCAAGGTCCAGGTTACGAGGGAGCAGAGGGTGGTGCCTGACAATTACGTCAGCAAGCATACCCCCATCAACGTCAAGGCTGACGGTGCCGCGGAGGCCGTCACCATCTATGTGACCCTTTCGAGGACCAAGGAAGGCATCAGGGCTGAGATAATGAGATCCATCATCCTGCAGCTTGAGGTCACCGTGTTCCTCGCGGTCCTCACCACGGTGTTCACCACGATAATCGGCTACTGGCTGATGATGCTCTTCGGCAGGCTGTTCTCGAACATCAAGCGCGTGCAGAACAATCAGGAGATTATTCCCCTCAGGTTCTCGGTCGCCGAGCTCAATGAGGTAATGCGGCTCGTTGTGAGCCTCAAGAGCTCCGAGGAGGAGCAGTACCGCATCGTGCAGACTCAGGCAGAGTCCATCAAGGCGAAGAATGACACCCTCGAGAAGCAGTCCAAGGAGCTCAAGGACTATCAGGCAAACCTCGAGAAGAAGGTCGAAGAGAGAACCCTTGCCCTGAGGACAACCCTGAACAGGATCAGCCAGAACAACAAGGTCAACAGCGCGATTATCAGCTGCCGTCCCCAGGTAAGCGAGAGCCCAGAGTACGGCCAGATGTTCCAGATCTACCAGAAGGCCGTAGCGGAGTTCGATCTGCACCACAACTTCTTCATGAAGATCAAGGTCAGGAATGAGGAGGAGCTCAGGTCCCCCATGCCTGACGTGTCACTCATCGATCCTGACGAGAATGAGATCAGGAACATTGCCGGGTACAAGTTCGCGGACAGCTGCTACACTTTCCCGGTAATCGGAAGGAACTGCACCGGCGTGCTGGTCATCAAGTGCGAGGTTGCCCCGATTGACCAGGGCGTTGCGAATATCATCCAGATCTTCTGCCGCGACATGGCATCGACCTTCGACAACTACTACCTCAACAAGAAGCTCCAGCTCCTTGCGACAACCGACGGCCTTACCGGGCTGCAGAACCGTCTCGGCTTCGAGAGGGTCATCGGCAGGTACAGCAGGATCAGCAACAGCCGTCTCGGCTTCTTCCTGATTGACGTGAACGGGCTCAAGGAAATGAACGACAAGATGGGGCATGAGTGGGGCGACGAGCTTCTGAGGAATGTCTCCGTCATGCTGCAGGACATCGCGTCGCGCCATTCGAGAACCAGCCTCTACCGTATCGGCGGCGACGAGTTCGTCGTCATACTCGAGGGCTCGGACATTGACAGCCACGAGACAATCGCGGGCGAGTTCAAGGAGGTCCAGGGGAACAAGGTCCGGTTCTTCGGCAAGGACGAGACCCCGGTCTATTTCAGCTACGGCTATGCCGAGTCTCCGGAGACGGCCCCGAACAGCCTCTATACAGTCGCCGACGAGCGCATGTACGCGATGAAGGAAGCATATTACGAGGAACGCAGGATCAAGTACGGTGAGACCAGAAAGCCCCGTCATTGACAAGAGGCTCCTTTTACCGGAAAATTCTGCAGTAGTTTTCTGTAAATAATTGGGAATAAAGCAAGTGAAGATTATTCTGTTAGGTGCTCCTGGTGCAGGAAAGGGAACTCAGTCCCAGTTCCTGACCAAAAAGTATTCCATTCCTCAGATTTCCACCGGCGACATGCTCAGGGCAGCAGTCAAGGCCGGCACGGAGCTCGGCAAGGCTGCCAAGGCAATCATGGACAAGGGCGGCCTGGTTTCCGATGACATCATCATCGGCCTCGTCAAGGATCGCGTGAAGCAGCCTGACTGCGCGAACGGCTACCTTCTTGACGGATTCCCGAGAACAATCGCCCAGGCTGACGCCATGAAGACCAACGGCATTGACGTTGACTTCGTCGTCGAGCTCGTTGTTCCTGATGACTCCATCGTAAGGCGCATGTCCGGCCGCAGGGTCCATCTTGCCTCCGGCCGCACATACCACGTTGTCTACAATCCCCCGAAGGTTGAGGGCAAGGATGACGTTACCGGCGAGCCCCTGGTAATCCGTCCTGATGATCAGGAGGAGACTGTCCGCGCCCGCCTCAAGGTTTACCATTCACAGACCGAGCCCCTTGTCGCATACTATAAGAAGGATGCGGAATCCGGCAAGGTTAAGTTCGTCTCGGTTGACGGCTGCCAGCCGGTCGAGAAGATCAGCGAGGAGCTCGCCGCCAAGCTCGGCTGACCCAAAGACTGATTTCAATGAAGAGGGGCTCCGCGGAGCCCTTTTTTTGGTGTGCTCGGCATGAGCATTGACTATAGGGTGAAAGTCCCGAACTCGCCCG
>SAMEA3663052__coassemble_506_pt1 | contig 24379 bp, 19 predicted proteins | sample SAMEA3663052__metabat2_high_PE_014 | metagenome-assembled genome bin SAMEA3663052 (sample SAMEA3663052) | pig gut metagenome | biome: pig gut; feature: pig-associated habitat; material: faeces | place: France | collected 2012 | reverse complement strand
TTCAACGGCACCGAGCGTGTAATCGTCTCCCAGCTCCACAGAAGCCCCGGCGTGTTCTTTGACCAGGACAAGGCAAAGACCCATTCGACCGGAAAGAAGCTCTACACCGCGCGCATCATCCCCTACCGCGGCTCATGGCTCGACTTTGAGTTTGACGTCAAGGACCTGCTCTATGTACGTATCGACAGGCGCCGCAAGCTCTTCGCGACAGTTCTTCTCCATGCTCTCGGCTACAGCAACGAGGAGATCCTGAAGCTGTTCTTCGAGCCCCAGAAGGTCAGGTTCACCGATGATCCTGATACCGCCCAGCTCGAGGTCAGCGTTGATCACCTCCGCAACCTGAAGCTTGACTTCGATGTCACTATTGACGGCGAGACCATTGTCGAGAAGAACCACCCTCTGACTCCCCGCTATGCGAAGAAGATCATGAAGGCTCTCGACAAGGCAGGGAAGGGTGACTTCATCGACATCCCCCTGACAGCAGGAGACTCCGAGGCAGAGAAGGATGACAAGAATCCTGATGCAGGCAACCGCCTTCAGAACAAGCGTCTCTATGCAGATGTACGTGATCCGAAGACCGGAGAGCTGGTCGAAGGATGCACCGCAAATACCAAGCTCACCAGGAACGTAATCAATACCCTCCGTGAGCATGGCATTTCCGAGGTCAACATTCTCTTCACCAACAGCATCGACTGCGGCGCATATCTCGCTGACACCCTCGAGGAGGACAAGGCCCTCGACAGGCAGAGCGCGCTTCAGGAAATCTACACCATGATGCGCCCGGGCGAGAGAACCAACGACGATATCCAGTATTACCAGAAGTTCTTCGAGTCCCTGTTCATGGATCCTGATCGCTATGATCTCTCGGCAGTAGGCCGCATGAAGTTCAACAGCCGTCTCGATCCGGGCCAGGATCTCGGCACCTCGGGCGTCCTGACCAAAGAGGATCTCGTCGGCGTGCTCCGCCAGTTCATCAAGATCAGAAACGGCCGCGACACCACCGATGATATCGACCACCTCGGCAACAGGCGCATCCGCTCTGTCGGCGAGATGGCGGAGAACTGCTTCAGGACCGGACTCTCGCGCGTCGTAAAGGCTGTCCGCGACCGCCTTGCCCTCGGCGACTATGATCAGCTCCAGCCCAAGGACCTCGTGAACCCGAAGCCGATTTCGGCTGCCGTCAAGGAGTTCTTCGGCTCCAGCCAGCTCTCCCAGTTCATGGATCAGAACAACCCGCTTTCCGAGGTTACCCACAAGCGCCGCATCTCCGCACTCGGCCCCGGCGGACTTACCCGTGAGCGCGCCGGATTCGAGGTCCGCGATGTGCATCCGACCCATTACGGAAGACTCTGCCCGATTGAGACCCCTGAAGGACCGAACATCGGACTTATCAACTCCCTTGCAACCTATGCGCGCTGCAACGACTACGGCTTCCTCGAGACCCCGTACCGCGTAGTGAAGGACGGTGTGGTAACCGACAGCATCAAGTACCTTTCCGCGATTGACGAGAGCAATCCGGAGAACTACATCGCCCAGGCAACCACCGAGATTGACGCCGACGGACACATCGTCGGCAACAACATTGCCTGCCGCAACGTGGGAGAGGCTATTTACGCTCCTGCCGAGAAGATCAACTTCATGGATGTGAGCGCCCAGCAGACCGTATCGGTCGCAGCTGCCCTCATTCCGTTCCTTGAGCACGATGACGGACACCGCGCCCTCATGGGAGCGAACATGCAGAGGCAGGCCGTTCCTACCGTCAGGGCAGACAAGCCGCTCGTCGGAACCGGCATGGAGCGCGCGGTCGCAGTTGACTCCGGCGTCTGCGTCCTCGCGAGAAGAGGCGGATACGTCTACTATGTCGATGCTGCCAGAATCGTAATCAAGGTCAACAAGGAAGAGCTTGCTGACGAGAACGAGCCGGGCATCGACATTTACAACCTCCGCAAGTACGCACGCTCCAACCAGAACACCTGCATCAACCAGCGTCCGTGCGTCGACCTCAACGAGAAGGTCCGCGCCGGCGACGTGCTCGCTGACGGATCCGCAACCGACATGGGCGAGCTTGCCCTCGGACAGAACCTCAGGGTTGCTTTCATGCCGTGGAACGGATACAACTACGAGGACTCGATTCTCGTTTCCGAGCAGGTTGTCCGCGATGACCGCCTGACCACCATCCATATTCAGGAGCATACCTGCATTGCCCGTGAGACCAAACTCGGCCACGAGGAAATTACCGCTGATATTCCGAATGTCAGCGAGTCCGCGCTCTCCAAGCTCGACAAGTCCGGTATCGTCTATATCGGAGCAGAGGTAAGGGGCGGCGACATCCTGGTCGGCAAGGTCTCCCCGAAGAACGAGACCATACTCTCGCCTGAGGAGAAGCTTCTCCGCGCAATCTTCGGCGAGAAGGTCTCAGACGTGAAGGATACCTCCTACCGTGTCCCGAACGGCACCAACGGAACTGTCGTTGATGTCCAGGTGTTCACCCGCGAGGGCCTTGAGAAGGACAAGAGGGCCCGCGAGATCGAGGAGGAGGAGCTTGCCGCTGTAAAGAAGGATCTTGAGGAGAAGTTCTCCATTCTCCAGGAAGTGTTCTTCGAACGCGCCAAGGATGTTCTCCTTTCCGCTGGCTATCCTGAGAACAAGCTTGCTGACATGGACCGCGGCGACTGGCTGAAGCAGAGCCTCAAGGACGAGAAGAAGCAGACCGAGCTTGAGAAGATCGCCGAGCAGTACAAGAAGACCCGCAAGGAGTACGACGCACAGTTCGAGCTTGAGAAGAAGAAGATCCAGGAGGGCAACGACATGCCTCCTGCATGCCTCAAGATCGTCAAGGTCTACCTTGCTGTCAAGCGCCGCATCCAGCCGGGCGACAAGCTCGCAGGACGTCACGGAAACAAGGGCGTTATCTCCAAGATCTGCCCGATCGAGGATATGCCCTATGACAAGGACGGACGCCCTGTCGACATGGTTCTGAACCCCCTGGGCGTGCCTTCCCGTATGAACATCGGCCAGATTCTCGAGATTCATCTCGGACTTGCCGCCAAGGGAATCGGCAACTGCATCAACCGGATGATTGAGGAGCAGCGCTCCATTGCCGAGGACCGCGAGTTCCTGCAGAAGGTCTACGATCTCGGCAACACCCGTCAGAAGGTCGACATCTCCGAGCTGTCGGACGATGAGGTCAGGACCCTGATGAACAACCTCCGCGACGGACTTCCTGTTGCAACCCCGGTATTCGACGGTGCTGAGGAGTCGGCCATCAAGGAGATGCTCCGCCTTGCAGGCGAGCCCGAGTCAGGCCAGACCACCCTCTATGACGGAAGGACCGGCGTCGCATTCGAGCACAAGGTAACTGTCGGAACCAAGTACATGATGAAGCTCAACCACCTGGTTGACGACAAGATGCACGCACGTTCCACCGGCTCCTACAGCCTGGTTACCCAGCAGCCTCTCGGCGGCAAGGCCCAGATGGGAGGACAGCGTTTCGGTGAGATGGAGGTCTGGGCGCTCGAGGCTTACGGCGCCGCCTACACTCTTCAGGAAATGCTTACCGTCAAGTCCGATGATACGGAAGGCCGCACCAAGATCTACCGCAACCTGGTAGGCGGCGACCATCCGTTCGGAGATGACCGCAAGCCGGAGAACTGCTATTGGATGAAGGCCGGCATACCTGAATCGTTCAACGTGCTCCTGAAGGAAATTAGATCCCTCGGCATCAACATTGAACTCGAAGAACTCAACTGATTTTGGCGCGGGTCCGCTTCCCGGCGGACCCATTAGCTCCCAAGGGAGAAAATAGTGGATAACAACAGCATTGTTTCTCAGGCTGCTCCTCTTCAGAAGAGCAAAGTTGACGATTTTGACATCATCAAGATCAGTCTGGCTTCACCCGATCTTATCCGTTCATGGTCTCATGGCGAGGTAAAGAAGCCCGAGACCATCAACTACCGTACCTACAAGCCGGAGCGCGACGGACTTTTCTGCGCTAAGATTTTCGGACCGGTAAAGGACTATGAGTGCCTCTGCGGCAAGTACAAGCGCATGAAGTTCAAAGGCACCATCTGCGAGAAGTGCGGTGTTGAGGTAACAACCTCCAAGGTGCGCCGCGAGCGCATGGGCCACATCGAGCTCGCCGCACCTGTTGCCCATATCTGGTTCCTCAAGTCCCTGCCGGGAAGAATCGGCCTCATGCTTGACATGAAGCTTGCCGATATCGAGCGCATACTCTATTTCGAGGCATATGTCGTCACTGACACCGGCCTCGATGACAAGCCGCTTCGCGTGCGCCAGATCCTCGAGGATGACGATGAGCCCGGGCCTGACGGTCAGGCCAAGGAAGGAACCTTCCGCTGGGCCCAGGAGAAGTGGGGCGATGACTTCACCGCCAAGATGGGCGCTGAGGGCATCCTTGACCTCCTGCAGCAGATTGACCTTGAGCACGAGATTGCAGTGGTCTCCGAGGAGATGGAGAGCACCACCTCTGAGAGCAAGAAGGAGAAGCTGCAGAAGCGCCTTGCCCTGCTCGAGGACTTTTATCATTCAGGCAACAAGCCGGAGTGGATGATCCTTACCGTTCTTCCGGTTCTTCCTCCTGATCTCCGTCCTCTGGTTCCGCTTGACGGCGGACGCTTCGCGACTTCTGATCTCAATGATCTCTACCGCCGCGTCATCAACAGAAACAACCGTCTGCGCAGGCTCAACGAACTTGCCGCTCCTGACATCATTGTCCGCAACGAGAAGCGCATGCTGCAGGAGGCCGTTGACGCCCTCCTCGACAACGGCCGCCGCGGCCGCGCCATCACCGGCGCCAACAAGAGGCCTCTGAAGTCCCTTGCCGACATGATCAAGGGAAAGCAGGGACGCTTCCGCCAGAACCTTCTCGGAAAGCGTGTTGACTACTCCGGACGCTCGGTAATCCCCTGCGGTCCTAACCTCAGGCTCTATCAGTGCGGCCTGCCGAAGAAGATGGCTCTCGAGCTCTTCAAGCCGTTCATTTACGGCAAGCTTGAGTCCATGGGCTACGCAACCACCATCAAGGCTGCGAAGAAGATGGTCGAGCGCGAGGAGCCCGCAGTATGGGATATCCTCGACAGCGTGATTCGTGAGCACCCTGTTCTTCTGAACCGCGCTCCTACCCTTCACCGCCTCGGAATCCAGGCGTTCGAGCCGATCCTCATCGAGGGCAAGGCCATGAGGCTTCACCCTCTCGTATGCCCGGGCTTCAACGCTGACTTCGACGGCGACCAGATGGCAGTACATCTTCCGCTGACCTATGAAGCACAGCTCGAGGCAAGGTGTCTCATGATGTCGACGAACAATATCCTGTCGCCTGCATCGGGAGACCCGATCATCCTCCCTTCCCAGGATGTGGTCCTCGGTCTTTACTACATGACCCGCTACCGCGTCGGCGCAAAGGGCGAGGGAATGATCGTCACCAGCCCCAAGGAGGCTGAGGGACTTTACTACGCAGGACTTGCATCGCTCAATGCGCGTATCAAGTGCCGCATCACCGACTACAGGAAGCTTCCTGACGGGACATTCGAGGAGAACACCCGCTTCCGCGTCACCACCATCGGACGCGCGGTGCTCTCGCTCATCCTGCCGAAGGGACTCTCATACGATCTCATCGATCCTCCGTATGAGATGACCGACGCTGACCGCAAGGAGCTTGCCGAGAATCCTAAGAGCTGGTTCAAGTTCTGCTCGAACAAGGCACTCGGAAAGAAGGCTGTATCGAAGCTCATCAACGTCTGCTACAAGACCCTCGGCGTGAAGGACACCGTCATCTTCGCCGACCAGATCATGTACACCGGCTTCCATTTCGCAGCGCTTTCCGGCTCGTCCGTATGCGTTGACGACATGCTCATCCCTGAGGAGAAGAAGACCATCATCGCGAACGCCGAGAAGGAAATTGACGAGATCCAGAGCCAGTTCCAGAACGGTCTCGTAACCAACGGTGAGAAGTACAACAAGGTTGTCGATATCTGGCAGGGAGCTGCAGAGGAAGTAGGAAAGGCGATGATGAAGAACCTTTCCGTCGAGGAGGGCACCAATATCCTCGGCGAGAAGGAGAAGATGGCATCGTTCAACTCAATCTTCATGATGGCCGACTCCGGCGCCCGCGGTTCGCAGGCCCAGATCAGACAGCTTGCCGGAATGCGCGGACTTATGGCGAAGCCGGACGGCTCCATCATCGAGACCCCGATCAAGGCGAACTTCCGCGAGGGACTGAACGTACTGCAGTACTTCATCTCCACCCACGGCGCGAGAAAGGGACTTGCCGATACCGCGCTCAAGACCGCGAACGCCGGCTACCTTACCCGCCGTCTCGTCGATGTTGCGCAGGATGTCGTCATCACCGAGGATGACTGCGGAACTACCGACGGAATCTGGGTATCGCCGCTCGTCTCCGGAGGCGATGTCGTCGAGTCCCTGCGCGACAGGGTGCTCGGGCGCGTCACCGCAGAGGATGTTACTGATCCGGTATCGAAGACCAATGAGGTCCTGATCCCTGCGAACACCCTCATCACCGATGCCGAGTGCGACATTCTCGAGCAGAACCAGATTGACCGCATCAAGGTGCGCTCGACCATCACCTGCAACGCACGCTACGGCGTCTGCGCCCACTGCTACGGCAAGGACCTCGCAAGAGGCACCATGGTAAGCCGCGGCGAGGCTGTCGGCGTAATGGCAGCGCAGTCGATCGGCGAGCCGGGCACCCAGCTTACCCTCAGAACGTTCCACGTGGGCGGCGCCGCTGACCGTCAGGTCGCAGAGTCATCCGCTAAGAGCAAGAACAACGGTTTCGTAAGGTTCAGCGACGGCATCAAGACCGTCACCAACACCGAGGGCAGGCAGGTCATCACCAGCCGCGCCTCCGAGATCACCGTTACCGATGAGGTCGGACACGTCAAGGAGACCCACAAGCTTCCTTACGGCTCCGTGCTCCAGGTCGAGAAGGATCAGCCGATCAAGATCGGCGACACCATCGCAGAGTGGGATCCGCACAACAACCCTGTCATCTCGGAGTTCTCAGGTACTATTGAGTTCCAGGACATGAACGACGGAGTCAACGTTGACTTCAAGAAGGATGCCGCAACCGGAGTCCAGACCATTCAGGTCCGCGAGATCAGCCAGCAGGGCAAGGATGCGAAGCACCCTGTCGTCATCATCAGGAATGCTGACGGCGGCATCGTACAGAGCTACTCGCTCAGCGACAACTCCGTAATCGAGCTGCAGGAGCACCAGGAGATCCATCCGGGCGACATCGTCTACCGTGTGCCGAAGAAGGTTGCCGGAAACAAGGATATTACCGGAGGTCTGCCGCGCGTTGCCGAGCTCTTCGAGGCCAAGCAGCCCAAGGATCCCTGCATCATGGCAGACATTGACGGTATCGTCTCCTTCGGCAAGGACACCAAGAGCAAGCGCCGCCTGGTCATCTACCCGTTCTTGCGCGGTGCTGACGGCGGGATCATCAGGGACGAGGCCGGACGCCCTGTTCCTGACAAGAGCGAGAGCAACGGCAAGCACGAGTTCATGATCTCCAACCAGCGCAACATCAACGTGTTCGACGGCGAGACTGTGACCAAGGGCACTGTCCTTGTCGACGGTCCTGAGTCATCCCAGGACATCCTCCGTCTCCGCGGGATCGGCGACGTTGCCGACTACATCGTCAACGAGGTCCAGAGCGTCTACCGTCTGCAGGGCGTAAAGATCAACGACAAGCACATCGAGGTCATCGTCCGCCAGATGCTGAGGAAGTGCGAGATCACCGATCCGGGCGATTCCGGGTTCATGATGAACGAGCAGGTTGACGTCGCCAGGGTCAAGGTCAAGAACCGCGAGCTTGAGGCTGAGGGCAAGACTCCTGCAAGCTATCAGCGTCTGCTGATGGGCATCACCAAGGCTTCGCTCAACACCGAGTCGTTCATCTCCGCAGCCTCCTTCCAGGAGACCACCAGAGTGCTCACCGAGGCTGCTGTCGCAGGCAAGGTTGACGAGCTGCGCGGACTCAAGGAGAACGTTATTGTCGGACGCCTCATCCCTGCCGGAACCGGCTTCGCCTATCACGAGAAGCGCCGCGAGGAGCGCAGGCTTGCCCGCGAGGCAGCTGTCCGCCAGATGGAGGACGAGCGCAAGAAGCAGGACGAGCGCACCAGCGCCCTTGCTGCCGAGCTCAAGAACGTTGACGAGCAGGATGCTGCCGCAGGCACTGACTCCGGCGAGAACTGAGTCTGACTGAAAGCTGTTTTTGGCGTATGATATAGAGGCCTTCCCCCGTTTCGGGAGAAGGCCTTTTTTCATGTGCCTGCGAGTCAGAAGCAGGAAAAAAGACAGAGCCGCCCCAGGGCGGACAGTGTTACAGAGCCGGATCGGAATCCGGCGCAATCAGGGAAAATTAAATGACCAAGATCGTCAAGACAGACAAGGCCCCCGCAGCAATCGGACCGTACAGCCAGGGCGTAATCGCCGGCGGATTCCTTTACACCTCAGGCCAGATCGCAATTGATCCGGCTACCCAGAAGGTTGTCGAGGGTGATATCAAGGTCCAGGCCCGCAGGGTCATGGAGAACCTCTGCGCCATCCTCAAGGAGGCAGGCTATGAGCCGAAGGATGTGGTTAAGACTGTATGCTTCCTCAAGAACATGTCTGACTTCGCCGAGTTCAACGGCATATACGGGGAGTATTTCAAGACCGATGCACCCGCACGCTCCTGCGTCGCTGTAGCCTCTCTTCCGAAGGATGTTCTGGTTGAGGTTGAGGTAATTGCCTACAGGAATTAATCCTGACGGAAAGGTGACGGTGATCATCGACGCCTCTCCCTTCTCGGAGAGGGCTGGCGAGGCGTTTGACATTGCCGCCGCCATGACAGCCGCGGGGACCGGGATCCGCGCGGCTTTTTTTATCGGGAGCGCTGTCCTCACCGGCGCGTCATTCCTGACGCCTCCGGGCGGCGGGCCTGACATTCAGGCTGCCTGGGCAGGGCTTTCCGGGAAAGCTGGTTTCCTGCTCCTTCTATGCCCCACGGCTGCCGAGAGCTTCGGGATAACCGCAGGGCACGGCCTTCAGGACGGCTGGCAGCTCTCGTCACTCTCGGTTCCCGCCGAGTCGCTTTCGCTTGGAATAAGGACGGTGATCCTCTGATCAGACCGCCTCGTCGTCCTCCTCGCCGGTCCTGATCCTGATTACTCTCTCAACAGGGCTTACGAAGATCTTGCCGTCGCCTATCTTGCCGGTGTGGGCAGCCTTGGTAATTGCCTCGATGCAGGTGTCAACATCGCTGTCCTTGACGACGACCTCCAGCTTCTCCTTCGGGAGAAAATCAACCACATACTCTGCTCCGCGGTAGAGCTCGGTGTGTCCCTTCTGTCTGCCGAAGCCCTTGACCTCGGCAACGGTCATGCCGCTGATGCCTTTCTCGTTGAGGGCCTCACGGACCTCGTCAAGCTTGAACGGCTTGATGATGGCGGTAATCTTCTTCATATGTCTGCTCCTTTTCATTAATAGAATAGACCTGTACGCGCGAATGATACAACAGTCGGACTTCTGGGGAGGCGGCCGGCCAATTTTTTTGCAGTTCCGCAAAAGCGCAGTGGCACGCAGTTTGCTTTATATAACCCAAAACAACGGGAGGGCCGCGGGAGCGGATTAGGCTATGACAAAGTGTCTGAAGAAACTCAGTCAGTTTACAGTGCTCAACTGGATTATGCTTTGGTTTTTCCTTATGAACGGCGGCATTCTCCTGCTTCCCGCCGAGAAGTTCAGCCCGGCAGTCGAGCTCTGGCTCTCTTCCCACTCCGTATACTGGTGGGCAGGCCTGATTATTTCCGTATCCTATTTCCTGAGCCAGGCTGTGATCGTGCTGTTCAACATCGCTGTTGATTTCCTCACCCGGCATGTCACCAGCGTGAAGATGACCGACATGATCAGGTGCCTTGACTTCACCGAGAGGGCAGTGCTCCGCGAGTTTGTCATCCAGAGAAGGAGCGTCATAAACCTGCCTGTTACGGAACCGTCTGTCAGGAACCTTATGAACGCCGGAATTCTGACATATGCGTACGGCACCCCGTCGCAGGCTGACGAGTCGGTGATCAAGGGCATGATGATCTCGCTTGAGGCACGCCCGTACATCACCTACCGTGTCCTCGGGCTCTCGAGAACCCATATGAGCGAGGAGGATGTTGCCCAAATCATGAGCGAGAGGCCGAGATTCGCCGCAAGGCAGCTCGACAGGAGGATCTGAGTCCATCCCTGAAGGCGATCCCCGGCAATGCGCCCGGGGATTTTTTTTGTCTGCGGAAAGCGGCTCGTGCGGCGGAAGGAGCATCCCTGCCTCTCTGAGATGGGAAATTCCGTTCTGCAGTCCATATCCCTTGACAACTGACTGATGCTGTACTATGATTTATTGCCCCTTTTATTAGGGGCGGTTTATTATTTTGACAGCAAGCAAGGAAGGAGCATTACTGTACAATGTCCACCATTAACCAGCTTGTGCGCAAGCCTCGTGCCAAGAAGAGCAGCAAGAGTGCCGTTCCGGCTCTCCAGCAGTGCCCTCAGAAGCGCGGCGTGTGCACCCGTGTTTACACTACGACCCCGAAGAAGCCTAACTCTGCAATGAGAAAGGTCTGCCGTGTTCGTCTTACCAACGGCTTCGAAGTCACCTCCTATATCGGCGGTGAGGGTCATAACCTCCAGGAACACTCTGTTGTTCTTATCCGCGGAGGCCGTGTAAAGGATCTCCCTGGTGTTCGTTACCACATCATCCGTGGCTGCCTCGACTGCGCTGGCGTAAAGGATCGCAAGCAGGGTCGTTCCAAGTACGGTGTTAAACTGCCTAAGGCTTAATGAATTCCTCATTAAGTAAGGCCAAACGAGTATAAATATTCATCAGTCAAGGTTTTGGATTATCCTGAAGCCGTGAGGAATTTAGAAAAATGCCCAGACGTCGTGTTGTAGGTCAGCGCAAGATTCTGCCTGATCCCAAGTTCAATTCAGAGCTTCTCGCCAAGTTCATCAACGTAGTTATGGTTGACGGCAAGAAGTCTATTTCCGAGAGCATCGTATACGGAGCTCTCGACATTGTTGCCCAGAAGAGCGGCAAGGAGCACCTTGCAGTCTTCGAAGAGGCTCTTGATCATATTCGTCCTTCTGTAGAGGTCAAGTCCCGCCGTGTAGGCGGCTCGACCTACCAGGTCCCTGTCGAGGTACGTCCTTCCCGCCGCAACGCGCTGGCAATGCGCTGGCTCGTTGACGCTGCCCGTGCCCGCGGAGAGAAGTCTATGGCCGAGCGTCTTGCCGGCGAGCTTCTCGATGCTTCTGACAACAAGGGTACCGCGGTCAAGAAGCGCGAGGATGTTCATCGCATGGCCGAGGCCAACAAGGCCTTCGCACACTACCGCTGGTAGTCGCCGAACCGCTCCCGGCGCTGCCGGGAGCCTTATGTTTAATCTGTGGGTCAATCCCACAATACTGAGGAAAAGAAAGTGGCTCGTACAACCCCACTGGAACTGTACCGCAATATCGGTATCAGTGCCCATATCGATGCTGGTAAAACAACTACCACTGAGCGTATCCTCTTCTATACCGGCGTAAACCACAAGATCGGTGAAGTGCATGACGGTGAGGCCACCATGGACTTCATGGTTCAGGAGCAGGAGCGCGGAATCACCATTACCTCCGCTGCAACCACCTGCTTCTGGTCGGGAATGGGACATCAGTTCAAGAAGCACCGTATCAACATTATCGACACCCCGGGTCACGTTGACTTCACCATTGAGGTTGAGCGTTCAATGCGTGTTCTCGACGGCGCCGTAATGGTTTACTGCGCGGTCGGCGGAGTTCAGCCTCAGTCCGAGACTGTATGGCGCCAGGCCAATAAGTACAATGTTCCGCGCATCGCGTTCGTCAACAAGATGGACCGTACCGGAGCAAACTTCTTCCGCGTCATTGAGCAGATCAAGACCCGCCTCAACGGACATCCCGTAGCGCTGCAGATCCCTGTAGGAGCTGAGGATGCCTTCGAGGGCGTCGTAGACCTCATCAAGATGAAGGCCATTGTCTGGAGCGACGAGGATCAGGGCGTTACCTTCAAGTACGATGATATCCCTGCAAACCTGAAGGAGCAGGCTGAGGAGTGGCGCGGCAAGCTCGTTGAGGCTGCTGCAGAGGGCGATGACGCCCTCATGGAGAAGTTCTTCGGCGGCGAGGAGCTCACTGAGGAGGAGATCAAGGCTTCCCTCAGAAAGCAGACCATCAACTGCCAGATCATCCCGGTAACCTGCGGTTCCGCATTCCACAACAAGGGCGTTCAGGCAATGCTCGACGCAGTTGTCGAGTACCTCCCTTCTCCTGTTGATATCCCGCCTGTCAAGGGCGAGAAGCTCAACGGAGAGCCCGATGAGCGCAAGGCGAGCGACGATGAGCCGTTCTCCGCTCTTGCATTCAAGATTGCAACCGATCCGTTCGTCGGAAACCTTACGTTCCTCCGCTGCTACTCGGGCGTTGCGAACAGCGGCGACGGCGTTCTGAACTCGACCAAGGACAAGCCGGAGCGTATCGGACGTCTGGTTCTCCTCCATGCAAACAAGCGTGAGGAGATCAAGGAAGTCCGCGCAGGCGAGATTGTCGCCGCCATCGGCCTCAAGACCGCAACCACCGGCGATACCCTCTGCGATCCTGCACACCCGATCATCCTTGAGAAGATGGAGTTCCCTGATCCGGTTATCTCCGTGGCAGTCGAGCCCAAGACCAAGGCTGACCAGGAGAAGATGGCGCTTGCCCTCCAGCGTCTGGCACAGGAGGATCCTTCCTTCCGCGTCCACACCGATGAGGAGTCGGGCCAGACCATCATTTCCGGAATGGGCGAGCTTCACCTTGATATCATCGTCGACCGTATGCGCCGCGAGTTCAAGGTAGAGTGCAACGTCGGCAAGCCGCAGGTTGCTTACCGCGAGACCATCCGCAAGTCCGTCGAGTCCGAGGGCAAGTTCATTCGTCAGTCCGGCGGTCACGGCCAGTACGGCCACTGCTGGCTGAGGCTTGAGCCCCAGGAGTCCGGCAAGGGCTACGAGTTCGGCAACGAGGTTGTCGGCGGTGTTATTCCTAAGGAATTCATCCCCGCAATCGACAAGGGTGTCCAGGAGCAGATCGCTACCGGCGTTCTCGCAGGCTACCCGATCGTCGACGTCAAGGTTACCGTTTACGACGGTTCCTTCCACGAAGTCGATTCCTCGGAGCTTGCATTCAAGATGGCCGGATCCATGGCATTCAAGGACGGCTTCATGAAGGCAAATCCTGTTCTTCTTGAGCCTATAATGAAGGTCGAGATCGACACACCTGAGGATTACATGGGCGACGTTATCGGCGACCTCAACCGCCGCCGCGGCGTTGTCGAAGGAATGGAAGACGGTCCTACCGGCAAGATGATCAGGGCGAACGTACCGCTGGCCGAGATGTTCGGCTACGCTACCGACCTCCGCTCACTCTCCCAGGGCCGTGCGTCCTATGTAATGGAGTTCGGCCATTACGCCGAGACTCCTGCGCCGATTGCCAAGGCAATTATTGAAGAGCGTACTGCGAAGTAGTTTCTGTGCTGCCTGTGCCAGCAGGCAGCCTTTGTTAACATTTGAGGAATAAAAATGGCAGAGAAGGAAAAGTTTGTACGTGACCGCGTGCACGTCAACGTTGGAACCATTGGACACGTCGATCACGGTAAGACCACTCTTACCGCGGCAATCACCACCGTTCTTGCTAAGCACTACGGTGTTGGCCAGGCTCTTAAGTTCGATCAGATCGACAACGCTCCTGAGGAGAAGGCACGTGGTATTACCATCAACACCTCTCACGTTGAGTACGATACCCCGAAGCGTCACTACGCTCACGTTGACTGCCCGGGCCACGCTGACTACGTCAAGAACATGATCACCGGTGCTGCACAGATGGATGGCGCAATCCTCGTTGTTGCTGCCACCGACGGCCCTATGCCCCAGACCCGTGAGCACATCCTCCTTGCACGTCAGGTCGGTGTTCCTTACATCATCGTATTCCTGAACAAGTGCGATATGGTTGACGATGAGGAGCTCCTTGACCTCGTTGAGGAAGAGGTTCGTGATCTTCTTACCGAGTACAAGTTCCCTGGCGACACCACCCCTGTAATCCGCGGTTCCGCTCTCGGCGCCCTCAACGGCGAGGAGAAGTGGGAGAAGAAGGTTCTCGAGCTCGCAGACACCATGGATTCCTACATCCCTGATCCTGTCCGTGATATCGACCATCCGTTCATTCTTCCTATCGAGGACATTTTCTCGATTTCCGGACGTGGTACCGTTGTTACCGGCCGTATCGAGCGCGGCGTAATCAGAATCAACGATGAAGTTGAAATCGTTGGTATTCGTCCTACCCAGAAGACCGTCTGCACCGGCGTTGAGATGTTCCGCAAGATCCTCGACGAGGGTATGGCCGGCGATAACGTTGGTATTCTTCTCCGCGGCACCAAGCGTGAGGAAGTTGAGCGTGGTCAGGTTCTCGCTAAGCCGGGCACCATCACCCCTCATACCGAGTTCGTTGCACACGTCTACGTTCTTTCCAAGGACGAGGGCGGCCGTCATACTCCGTTCTTCAAGGGATATCGTCCTCAGTTCTACTTCAGAACCACCGATATCACCGGCACCATCGATCTTCCTGAGGGAGTAGAGATGGTTATGCCTGGCGATCACCTTGATGCTATGCACGTAACCCTGATTCACCCTGTTGCAATGAACGAGCAGGACCGCTTCGCTATTCGTGAGGGCGGCCACACCGTCGGCGCAGGCGTTGTTGCCAAGATTATCAAGTAATTTCCGCTAGCACGGAAACATAACAGGGGCCCGGCTTTGCCGGGCCTTTTTTCATTTTCGCTCCCTCGTGATAGAATCTCGCAAAACGGGGGAATCATGCTCAAACGAATCTTTCTTTTACTCTCCGGTCTGTTCCTTGCGGCAGGCTGCAGCTCACCTGACAATCCTCCTGCCCATCCGGAAAACATCTGCAGGATTTTCGAGCAGTATCCCCACTGGGCTGACGCCACTTTCAATGCCGAGAAGAAATGGGGCGCGCCGGCCTCCGTCATGATGTCAATCATGTATCAGGAGTCTGCCTACCAGTACAACGCGCAGCCGCCTGTGCGCTGGGCTCTCATTATTCCGTATGGCCGGGCAAGCTCCGCCTACGGCTTCCCGCAGGCGAAGGACGAGGCCTGGGCAAACTATGAGCAGGCGACCGGCACCAGCGGCTCAAGGGAGAATTTTGAGGACAGCATAAATTTTATTGGCTGGTATATGTCGGTGTCGGCGAGGAAGAACGGTGTCGGACCGTATGACGGCTACAGGCACTATCTGAACTATCATGAGGGCTGGGGCGGCTACGCCAAGGGCACCTACAGCGGCAAGGACTGGCTTATCAAGGTTGCCCGCAAGGTTGACTCCAGGGCGAAGACATATGAGGAGCAGCTGGACAGCTGCGGATACTGATTTCAGTTTTAGAGCTTGTGCAGGGAAAGGAGTTAAGGCTATTGCCTTTGCAGTGCACACTGCTTCTGAGAAGACGCCCGGGGACGGGCTGAAAGCAATTAAGACCGAGACAGGTTCCGGCAGCTGTCTGTATAGGCAAACATCCGGATTTTTTACGGCAGCCTGCGCTGATATCCCGGTGCTCTCATTGGAGTGCCCGGGGTCCGCGGGCTGCCGGAAGTTGGCACAAAGCTGAGAAGAACACTGATTACTGAGGTAACTGCTATGGCACTCTTAGAAAGTTTCAAGGTTGACCACACCAAGATGAAGGCTCCTGCAGTCAGGCTCTCAAAGCGCTACGATACTCCGCACCACGATGTCATCTGCGTCTTTGACCTCCGGTTCTGCATCCCCAATCAGGAGATGATGCCGCCTAAGGGCATGCACACCCTGGAGCACCTTTTTGCGGGGTTCATGAGAACCCACCTGAACTCGGACAGGGTTGAGATTGTCGACATCTCCCCGATGGGCTGCCGCACCGGCTTCTACATGACGGTCATCGGCTCACCCGCCGAGCAGGAGGTCGCCGATGCCTGGAGGGCATCGATGTTTGACGTGAACTCCGTGAAGAGCCTCGCCGAGCTCCCCGAGGTCAACCGCTACCAGTGCGGATCCTTTGAGTACCACTCGATTGAGGAGGCCCACCAGATTGCCGCCCATGTCATCGAGAAGGGCATCGCGATCAACAAGAACGCGGATCTGAAGCTTGATGAGATGCTGGTCAGAAACTGACGGAGCTGATATGACGAGAGAAGAGGTGCAGAAACTCACTGATGAGGTCATCAGCGAGCTTAAGGCTGACGGCGTTGATCTCTCCGAGGAATATACCGTGCAGCATCATATCTTCGCGCCGGATGAGGCTGCGGCCGGCGCGATAGCCGCGGAGCTTGAGGCACTCGGGTATTTCTTTGATGATGACGGCCCGGAGGAGATCCGGGACGGCGGCATTGACGGCTTCTGCCTTGACGCCATGTCGGATACCCTGATTAACGTGCACGACATCATGACCGAGGCAGACGAGGTCATGGCGGTCCTCAGGGAGCACGGCGCAGTCTATGACGGCTGGGGCATCCCCACAGATGACGGCCTTGATGATTCCGAAGAGGCTGATGAGTAACAGGTCTGTCCGCCTGTCATAACGGGGCCGGCGGCTGAAGGAGAACACTTTATGAAGAAGATACTGATTGCGGCCGCGCTGGGCCTCGTCTCATTCTCATGCTGCGCCGCGGGGCTCTACGGCCCCAAGGAGTGCGAAAAGACTGCGGCGGCGCCTGCGGCTCTCGTGAAGGCAGACGCGGTTAAGGAAGGCCGGCACAGCCTTGCCTGCGACGGCAGCGACAGCCCGTTCTGCAGCCTCAGAATCTACCAGGTGATGGTCGAGGCCTTTCAGCACAGCGACAAGGGACCGGAGGGCTACGCGGTTTCCTGGGGACCGAGCCGGCACCATGGCAATCTCGCCGGGATCACCGATGCTCTGCCGTACATAAAGAGCACCGGGGCAAACGCGCTGTGGCTTACCCCGGTATTCGAGTCAGTGCCGCTCCCCGGACAGAATGAGCAGGCTGACAAGCTTGACGGCACAGGGTATTTCGCCTCAAATTATTTCAGGGTTGATCCGAAGTTCGGGACGCTTGATGATCTGAAGAAGCTTGTAGACCGCGCGCATGAGCTCGGCATATACGTAATTCTTGACGGTGTGCTCGGTCACGCGAAGAGCAACCTCGTGAAGGGGCTCGCTGAGCATGACTTCGCCGTGTCGAAGACCGGCCTTGACGTAACCGGCTCCCCGGAGGACGGCATCGCGGCGAACGGCATTTTCCTTGATCCCGTGAAGTCGCTGCCTTTTTACAAGGATGTCATCTCCTACTGGATGAGGACCGCGAAGATTGACGGCTGGCGCTTTGACATGGCCTATCAGGTGCCGCATGACGAGTGGAAGGAGATCACCTCATTCATCACTGAGACCGCCTCCGGAATCGAGTACGAGATGAACGGGAAGAAGGTCCATCCGCTCGGCTTCGCTGTGGGCGAGGTGTATTCGTCAGATCCAAAATGGCTCCTTGCCGATGCCTTTGCAGGAGGTGCCCTGAACAGCGCCTTCAACTTCCCCATGAGGAAGAAGCTCACTCAGGTGTTCGCCACCTATGACAACAACTTCGAGAAAGGAACCTGCGGGGCCCCGGCCTCCGACCTTGATACAGCGGGGTACGCCGGTATGAAGGCCTATCCGGATACCGCCATGCCGGTGAACTTCATTTCGAACCATGACTTCCTCCGGTTCGGCGATCTCCTGCAGAGGGCAAGGTACACGAATGACGGCGAGAAGAACTACGAGTACTTCGCCCGCCACCGTGCGGTGTGGAGCTTCCTTGCCTCGATGAGCGGTCCTCTCTCCATTCTCTACGGCGATGAGATCGCGGACGAGCTCCCGGGCTTTGTCGACCAGCCGGGCGGCTGCGACAGAATCAACCGGTGCAATGACCATGTGGCGAGGACTGACGGCAGGATCTCGGGCTTCACTGATGACGAGAAAAGCTTCAGGAACTATTTCGTATCGCTCATGAGCCTCCGCGACGAGCACCCGGCGCTCTCATCCGGAACAAGGAGCCATATTTACTCCGACAGCACGGTCTACGCGGATCTGAAGGAGAAGGGCAGCGACAGGATCCTCTATGTCCTCAACACCTCGCTTGCTGACGGCACCCTGAAGTTCGAGCCTGCGGCCGCTGAGAGGATTTTCGGCAGCAACTGCTCACTGAAGGCGCTCAATTTTGCTCCCGAGGCGAAAGGATATGACATCCCCGTTCCGGGTATGACCGGCTCCTTCTACAGCGTGGAGTGCGCCGGGAAATAGCTTTCCGGTCCTCTGTGCCTATTTTTTCCGGGGCGCCGCGAATCGGCGCCCTTTTGCGGTTAAAATATGCATATAAGGGAAAATTCCAGAAAAAATTTAAGGCAGTTCAGAATCGGTTCAGTCAATGAAAAAAATCCGCAACTTTTCCATTATCGCCCACATTGATCACGGCAAGTCAACGCTCTCTGACCGCATCATCCAGCTCTGCGGCGGCCTCTCCGAGCGCGAGATGCAGGATCAGGTCCTTGACTCAATGTCGCTTGAGAGGGAGCGCGGCATAACGATCAAGGCGCAGGCAGTGACGTTGCAGTACAGGTCCCGTGCCGGTGATGACTATGAGCTGAACTTCATTGACACCCCGGGTCATGTTGACTTCTCCTACGAGGTCTCAAGATCGCTTGCCGCCTGTGAGGGCGCTCTCCTCGTCGTTGACGCCTCTCAGGGCGTCGAGGCGCAGACGCTCGCGAACTGCTATACGGCCCTCGACATGAACCTCGAGGTGGTGCCGGTCCTCAACAAGATTGACCTGCCCACGGCAGAGCCTGACAGGGTCTCCGAGGAGATCGAGGACATCATCGGCATCGACGCGACCGATGCGGTGCGCTGCTCGGCGAAGACCGGGCTCGGCGTGCAGGATGTCATCGAGCGGCTCATAGAGCAGATCCCGGAGCCCGAGGGGGATCCTGACGCGCCGCTGCAGGCTCTCATCATTGACTCAAGGTTTGATGACTACCTGGGCGTTGTCTCGCTTCTCCGGGTCAAGAACGGCACGATAAGGAAAGGCGAGAAAATCAAGATCATGTCAAACGGCACGGTGTGGAATGTCGAGAAGATCGGACACAACACCCCGAAGCCCGCTGATCTCGACTCGCTTTCTGCGGGAGAGGTAGGCTGGATCACCTGCGGCATGAAGACCATTCACGGAGCACCCGTCGGAGACACCATCACCCATCCGAAGGATCCGGCCGCAGAGCCGCTTCCCGGCTTCAAGAAGGTGAAGCCCCAGGTCTATGCCGGCATGTTCCCGGTCTCGACAGACGACTACGAGCAGTTCCGTGACGCGCTTGACAAGCTCTCGCTCAACGACGCGTCGCTCTTCTTCGAGCCGGAGACCTCGCAGGCTCTCGGCTTCGGCTTCCGCTGCGGCTTCCTCGGGCTCCTCCACATGGACATCATCCAGGAGAGGCTTGAGCGCGAGTACGGCGTTAACCTCATCACCACCGCGCCGACGGTAATATACGAGGTCAAGCTCACGTCGGGCGAGGTGATCAACGTCGACTCGCCGGCCCGCCTTCCTCCTGTGTCGAACATCGAGGAGATCCGCGAGCCCATAGCGCGCTGCAATATCCTCGTGCCTGACGAGTATGTGGGCAATGTCATACAGCTCTGCATTGACAAGCGCGGAGTGCAGAAGAGCATGAACTACCACGGAAGACAGGTGGAGATTACCTACGAGATCCCCCTCGCCGAGGTCGTACTCGACTTCTTTGACCGGCTGAAGTCAACCTCACGCGGCTATGCGTCGCTTGACTACGGATTTGACCGCTTCGAGAAGGCTGACATGGTGAGGATGGACATCCTGATTAACGGCGAGAAGGTCGACGCGCTCGCGGTCATCACCCACCGGAGCGAGGCGCAGAGCCGCGGCAGGGCCCTTGTCACCAAGATGAAGGAGCTCATCCCCCGCCAGATGTTCGAGGTGGCGATACAGGCGGCAATCGGCAGCCAGATCATCGCGAGGAGCACGGTCAAGGCCCTCCGCAAGGACGTGCTGGCGAAGTGCTACGGCGGAGACATAACGAGAAAGCAGAAGCTCCTCAACAAGCAGAAGGCCGGAAAGAAGAGAATGAAGGCAATCGGAAAGGTTGATGTGCCGCAGGATGCCTTCCTCGCGGTCCTTCATGTCGGGACAGACGAGAACTGACGGGCAGGCCCTGAGGCGGAGAGAGAATTCCTATGAAAGACTTTACGTTTATACTGGCAGCGGTAACCGTTCTCTGCGGAATAGCATGGTTCTGGGATTTCCTGAAGGTAAGGCCTCTCAGGAATGCCAGGATCATCGCCGCCGAGAATGCCGCGGGCGGTTCCATCCCGAAGGAGGAGCGCGAGAAGCTCGAGGCCGGCAACTGGTTTGTCGATCTCGGGAGGGAGTGCTTCTGGGTGCTTCTCGCCGTATTCCTTTTCCGCGCGTTCCTCTTCGAGCCTTTCAGGATACCGTCAGAGTCCATGATGCCGACTCTCCTCAAGGGCGATTTCGTCGCGGTGAACAAGTACGCCTACGGCATCAGGAACCCGTTCACCGGGCATGTCATGATAGATACCGGCTCTCCATCAAGGGGAGACATAGCGGTATTCCGCTATCCGGAGGATCCGGACACCGCCTTCATCAAGCGCATCATCGGGCTCCCCGGTGACACCATAAGCTATGACGAGTCGAAGAACCTTGTGATAAAGCCCGCGGGCGGAGCCGATCCCGTCACTGTTCCGAAGGAGTGGACCGGCATGGGCGAGTTCTCCCTCGCCGGCCATCCCCTGAAGCGCGGCACCGAGGATCTTCTCGGCGTGAGGCACGATATCCTCGAGGCGCCTGACCGCGCGTTCCCGCTCTTTGCCTACAAGAAGCAGGAGGGCATGCCCGAGGGAACCTGGCAGGTGCCGGAGGGAATGTACTTTGCCATGGGGGACAACCGTGACAACAGCCGTGACAGCAGGTTCTGGGGCTTTGTTCCGGCAGAGGATTTAATAGGCCCGGCCAGGTTCATCTGGCTGAGCGTCAATACTGACTGCAGCGGCATGCGCTGCATTACCGAAGGCCTGCGATTTGGCAGGCTCGGTTCGGTTCATTAGGGGAGGAAGTCAGAGTCTTAATATGAATCAGCTTGATAAATATGAGGACAGCATTGGCTATTCGTTCAGGGACAGATCTCTTCTCGTCCGCGCGCTCACTCACCGGAGTGCCGGCGCGCCTCACAACGAGAGGCTGGAGTTCCTCGGGGACGCTGTCCTGGAGCTGGTGATTTCCGGATTTCTGTTTGACCGGTTCGGCAATGTCGACGAGGGTGATCTTTCAAGGATGAGGTCCACCCTGGTACGGGAGACCACTCTCGCCGAAATTGCCCACAGCTTCAGCCTCGGGGACTACCTGAACATGGGGCCGGGAGAGCAGAGGAGCGGCGGCTTCAGGAGGGACTCGATCCTCGCTGACGCCGTGGAGGCGACCATCGGGGCAATCTATCTTGATACCGGAGAGCAGCTGGAAACGGTGAGGGATCTTCTTGGAAAGTGGTTCAGCGAAAGGCTGAAGACCATCAGGCCCGGCATCGGGCAGAAGGATCCCAAGACCAGGCTACAGGAGTATCTCCAGGCGAGGGAATTCCATGTCCCGGTTTACGCTGTGGTTGATGTGTCAGGCCAGCAGAACAGCCAGGTGTTCAAAGTATCCTGCTCTGTAGAGCCGCTCAGCCAGATCGTATTCGGAACCGGCACATCAAAGAGACGCGCGGAGCAGGACGCCGCTGAACATGTACTGGAGATTCTGAGAAAATCAAATGGAAACAGAAAATAAGACTACTCACGCAGGCTTCATTGCCATAGTCGGACGCCCGAATGTCGGCAAGTCGACGCTGCTCAACAAGATGCTGGGCCAGAAGGTTTCCATAACCTCGAGGAAGCCCCAGACCACGAGGTTCCGCATCATGGGCATAGACACCCATGAGAACTACCAGGCCGTCTATGTCGACACCCCGGGTCTCCATGCCGATGAGCCCAAGGCGATAAACCGCCTCATGAACCGCTCAGCCGAGAGCTCGCTATCCGACGTGCAGCTCGTGCTCTTCGTCGTCGAGGGAACGCACTGGCAGGAGGATGATGAGCTTACTCTCGGCAAGATCAAGAGAAGCGGGCTTCCCACAGTGCTTGTCATCAACAAGGTTGACAAGTTCTCCGGCAAGGAGGTCATGCTCCCGTTCATCGACCGTATGTCCAGGCTACATGACTTCCGGGAAATCATCCCGGTCTCGGCTGTGCAGGGCACCAATGTCGAGCAGCTCAAGGAAATTGTCAGATCGTATCTGCCGGAAAGCGAGTTCATCTTCCCTGATGACTACGTCACTGACCGTCCGGTAAGGTTCATGGTCTCGGAGATTATCCGCGAGAAGCTGATGCGCCTTACCGGTGACGAGCTTCCCTACGCGGTAACCGTCGAGATTGAGTCCTATAAGGACGAGCCGAAGATGGTCAGGATCGCCGCCGCAATCCTCGTTGACAAGCCGAACCAGAAGAAGATGATCATCGGCTCGGAGGGAAGCAAGATCAAGCAGGTCGGCATTGACGCGAGGAAGGACATCGAGGAGATGCTCGGCAGGAAGGTCTTCCTCGAGCTTTGGGTCAAGGTCAAGAAAGGCTGGGCAGATGACGAGCGGGCGCTGAAGAGCCTCGGCTATATGGACAAGGGCGGCTTTGACTGAGCGGGCGTTTGTCATACATGTGAGCCCCTATCTTGAGCACGGGGCGCTGGTCACCCTCCTCGGCGAGGCCGGAGGGCGGATGACCGCGGTCTCCAGGAAGGGCGGCATGTCCTACCCCGAGTTCACGGAGTGCGAGGCGGTGCTCCGCGAGGGGCGATCGATGCCGGCCCTGAGGGAGCTTGAGCCGTCGGAGCCGTTTTCGGAGCTTCGCGGAACGAGGCTCTTCTGCGGCATGTACATGAACGAGCTTGTCTTCAGGCTCACGGACGACAGGGAGCCCTGTGACGGCCTCTTCTATGCCTATGCGGAAGCGCTCTCGGTCATCAGGAGAGGCGGGGCATCCGACGTCGCGCCTGCCCTCAGGGGATTTGAGTCAGAGCTCCTCGGCTCGACCGGCTACGGCGTGGATTTTCTCTCCGACTCGGACGGCGATCCGGTGGAGGAGGGCAGGCGCTACCGCTTTTCGCCCGATGCAGGATTCACTGTGTCGGCGTCAGGCCAGGGCTTTTCAGGCGGCGACCTGATTGCCGCGGCAGAGGGTGATTTTTCAAGCAAAAGCGCGCTGAGGGCTGCCCGCGAGGTGTTCCGCGCGGCCATCGACGCCAGGCTGGGAGGACACCAGCTTGTTTCAAGGAATTTGTATGCCAGGTTTCTGGCTGGGAGGAAAAAATGACAGAGCGTATCTATCTGGGCGTTAACATAGATCATGTTGCCACGATCAGAAACGCCCGCGGCACGGATTATCCCGATCCGGTATACGCGGCAGGCATTGTCGAGCATTCGGGCGGTGACAGCATTACCGTTCACCTCCGTGAGGATCGCAGGCACATCAAGGACCGCGATGTCCGCATACTGCGCGAGACGATAAAGACCAAAATGAACCTTGAGATGGCGGTTACCGACGAGCTGGTGGGGATCGCCTGCGAGGTCAGGCCGGATTTCGTCTGCCTGGTTCCCGAGCGCCGCCAGGAGGTTACTACCGAGGGCGGGCTTGATGTCGCCTCGCAGAAGGAAAAGGTTGCGGCAGCAGTGAAGGCAATGTCGGAGGCAGGCATCCGCGTATCGCTGTTCATCGATCCGGACAGGCGCCAGATTGACGCTGCGCATGAAGTTAACGCACCGTTCATTGAACTTCATACCGGAAGGTATGCCGATGCTGTGAACGACACGGTGCAGGCAGAGGAGCTTAAGAGGCTTACCGACTGCGCGGCCTACGCCGCATCGCTCGGGCTGGGGGTCAACGGAGGCCACGGGCTTTCCTATGAGAACGCCGCAGCTGTTGCCGCCATTCCGGAGATCCATGAGCTCAATATCGGCCACTCCATCATCTCCAGGGCGGTGTTCACCGGGCTTCCTGAGGCGGTGCGCGAGATGAAGAACATCATTACCGCAGCGCGCTTCGGCACACAGAGATAAAAAACAGACGCCATTCCGGGCCGGACCTCGTCCGGCCTTCTTTGGTGTGCTCGGCATGAGCATTGACTATAGGGTGAAAGTCCCGAACTCGCCCG
>SAMEA3663052__coassemble_502_pt1 | contig 24916 bp, 17 predicted proteins | sample SAMEA3663052__metabat2_high_PE_014 | metagenome-assembled genome bin SAMEA3663052 (sample SAMEA3663052) | pig gut metagenome | biome: pig gut; feature: pig-associated habitat; material: faeces | place: France | collected 2012 | reverse complement strand
ATGTTTCAGGAAAATCTGAAGCGTCATTTCTAGTACATAACTGTAAAACTGAAAGATGTCAATTGACGAATAAACCTGTTCCACTGCTGAGATGGAGCCGGGAGCGTCGCCTCCCGCCAGTATTGTGCCCCTGCCGCTGCCGGTATAGAGGGAGTAGCGGAATCCTGAGCGCGTTATCGCGCCGAAGTCCGCGTCTTTCTGCAGGACCGTGAAATCAACCAGGGAAGCGGTGTATCCGCGGGGAGTGCTGCTGCCATCGCCCGTGAACGCCGGGCTGATGATGGCCGCGGCAGTGCTGCCGTCTGCCAGCAGGAACGGCCCTGCGATCTCCTGCTGTCCGCTTTCGAGGGCCCGGTCCCTTGCTTTGAGGAAGGCGGTGTTCTTCAGGACCGCATAGTCATCCGGGGAGCGGGACTCCTCTGTGCCGTCAGGCGAGGACACCATCATGCGGATTGCCGGATTCTCGCTCATGGCTTTCCAGGCGTAAGCCCGGAGCTCGCCTGTTCCTGATCGGCCAGCGAAGGCCATGTCCGCGGTCTGCTGCTCGCAGATGAGCAGTGAGCTTCTCAGCCTCCGCAGCCTCGACTTACCCTTAAGCGCGGCCAGATCGCGGCTGCTCTGCAGTATGCTGTCCCAGACAGCCGCTATTGCAAGGAGTGAGAGCAGAAGGCAGGCAGCAAGCACCGAAATATTCGGCTTGCTCACTCTCAGTATATTGGAGATTCTCATATGCCATGCCTCACCGGTAAATGAACCGCGGGCAGATGACACGCGCACCGGCCCCTGTTCTCAGCCGGCCGGGCATCTGTTCTGATCCTTGGCGGGGCAGGGTCCTGACGCCGGGTCTCCTGTCGCCGGTCCTGCCGGAATCGGGAAATCTATGGCAGCTCTGGACACGCTGACGGCTGAGCCTTATCGTACCAACGCTTTCTCTCTGACACTTCAGACTGACATTATTTCTTTTATATCCATTCCCTTAACTTTTCCAAAAAATACACCCTAGCCAACTTCCCCGCACCTCAGAAAGGGCATAAACATTAGTGTTTATGCCCTTTGTCGTTTCTCTTTACATGCCCATTCGACTAGGGTATACTATACCCTAGTCGAAAGAGAGAGCATGCCCATGACTTCATCACTGTTTGATCCCGTTCAAATTCCTGCCAATGTCTCTGTTTCCAGTACGAAGGGATACGTTTACTTCAATGAAACAACCGAGTGGGTGCCCAAGAAAAACGACCCAAATAAGAAGCATGCAACCCATAAGAAAGTCATCATCGGGAAAGCGTTAATCATTGGGCCAAACTGGAAAGACGACAGAAGGATGGTTCCGAATTCCAATTACTTCCATCTGTTTGAAAAGGACAAAATCCCCGAACAGCCCCTCAGGGCAGACAATGTCTCTGTCGGAGTGTACGCAGCCGTGAAGAAAGTGGCTTGTGATTCAGGATTGAGGGAAGAGCTTCTGAAAGTATTTCAGGAGGAGGAAACTGATCTCATACTGGATTTGGCGATGTACATGCTTACTGAGGAATCTGCTGTTTTCCAGCATTTCCCGCATTGGGGAAGATCACACGCGATCTTTTCCGGGTCGGTCAGAAGCGACAGCTACATCAGCAGGTTCCAGAAGGAGAGTATTTCCCTTTCCAAAATAAACCAGTTTAAGGAGTTCTGGGCAAAGCGGGCCATTGATGACGGCAAGCTTTATTTTTGCTATGACTCGACAAATACGAATTCTCAGGCAGAGGGAGTTTTTCTTGTTCAAAAGGGGCACGCCAAAGATGATCCTTCTCTGGAGCAGGTGAACACTGACTACGTTGTGCGCCAGAGAGACGGACTTCCTGTGACTTTCACTGCCTTTCCGGGAGCTATAGTGGATATGGCTGAGGCAACGGAGATGCTCAGCTTTTTTGATAGTCTGACAGATAAAAGCAAGCAGCTGTCAATTACCATGATCTGCGATCGCGGGTATATCTCTGAAAATAACGTGGTTCAGATGGACGATGCCGGGATCAATTTTCTCCTGATGCTGAAGCGCAGGGTGAATGTTACAGAGGACCTGCTTGACAAATATGCAGGCACTGTCCATTCCTCAGCACATTATCTTCCTGGTTCAGACCAGTATGGCATGACGGTAACCGGCCATCTTTTTGACGGTGACACCAGGACAAGGTACTTCCACATTATCTGGTCATCAGATCTAGAAAAGGCGAACCGCCAGAAGTTTTTCCGGGAACTGGACGCAAAGGAAAAAAGGCTGAGGAAAATCATAGAGCGGAAGACGCAGCTGACCTATGACGAAATGTACTCTTACGCAGAATTTTTCGATATAAATGCAACAACAGCGGGAAATGTTCCGGTCAGGATAAAAGGCCGCCAAAAAGCGGCCAGTGAAATACAGGAAGAGCAGTCATATGTGATCGACTCTGCAGTCAGAAACATCGAAAATATTGACTTCAGCACGAAAAAGCTCGGATTCCGGGTTCTTGTATCGTCCGAAAAAATGGACATTGGTGAAGCCATTGAGGCGTATTCCAAACGTGATTGCGTGGAAAAGGTCTTTATGGCACTTAAAAGCTTCCTGGGCATGAAGAAAATCGGAGTGGACAGCGACGATTCTACCCATACCAAAATGCTCATCTGGTTTGTTGCGGCGATACTTCATTCTCTGATTTTTAACCGCACAGCAGAACTAAGGGAAGATGACAGGAAGAGCTTCACCGTTCCTTCCATTATTGACTTGCTTGAGGAAATTTCTGCTGACAAGAACCTTAATACAGGGAAATATAAAAGACGGTACAGGCCCATAAAGAAGCAGAATTGCATTATGAAAAGCCTGGGGCTGACGATAGACAAAATTGACTCTTACATCAGCGAACTTTAGCTCAATTTTTGACCAGTAAAGGCGCTAGGGTGTATTTTTTGGAAAAGTTAAGGCCATTCTGATTTTCTCATGCCTCATGGAAAGTAACAACTGTATATTTGCAGTGCCGCATATCTCCATGGATATATATGTCATAGCTTATGAGTATGGAGATATGAGCGCACAGATGTATCAGGCGCAAAACGGCCTGATGCCGGCGGAAAGCAGGGCAGGATGGAGGATGGCATGAAGCGGATCTGCACAAAGGCCTCGGCAGGACCGGTCCTGGATTATTCTCCCGGGGCAGAATACGGAAAAGCCCCTGAAGCCCTGTCAGGGCTTCAGGGGCCTTGCTCGCGGAGTGTCAGGGCTAAGCTATTCCTCTGATGACTTGCTCAGCAGTCCCTCGAAATACTCGCCGCAGATCTCCTCGGAGAAGTCAGAGGCCTGGAAGATGTTGTCGGAGAGCCTTTCAAGGTTGATTTTCTCCGTTCCCGCAACATCGGCCGTGGTGAAGAAGGCGAGCAGGGTGAACTCGCAGCCGCTCAGCTCGTTGATTGCTCTCTTGAAGTACGGCTTGTCGGTTACGACTCCGTTGGTGAGGATCATTACCACAGGATGGTAATAGCCGGATCCCAGCTCCATATTCACCATGTTGGCTACCTTGAGGAGGGCGGTGCCCATGACAGCCTTGGGCCTTGAGTCCTGGCGGAGGGCCGGCATGGTTGCCTCGGTGACGGGCCCCAGGGGGATCGGGTTGTATGCCTCACCGCCGTAGGTTATGAGGCTGAGGTCAATGCGCGAGGCGATTCTGCTGTTTGAGCAGATCCCGTTATAGATGTTGAAGAAACACTGCTCCAGTTCTTCGAACTGTTCCGGAGTCTCCTTGGCTGACGAGTCAAGGACAATATAGACCGGAAGTCTTTTTGAACTATCTGTAGCTGACATTTCTACCTGCCTTTTTATTCTGATCGTGCCGTTTTTCCCCCGTGCCTGCGCCTTTTTCTCTGAGGGGCCGCTGACAGGGTATGAGTTTTTATCCAGTGCGAGATTCACGGCAAATATTTTTGCGATTTTATCAGAATGCGGGGATTATTTTTTAAATATACATTCCGCTGACATGATGTGACGCGGATTTTTTCTGATTCCGGGCATAAAAAAACCGGGGCTGCCCCCGGTTTCCTGACTTTTTCTGTGTATGGCGGAAATTACTGGATTGCCTTCAGTGCCTGATCGAGATCCTCGATAAGGTCATCCGGATCCTCGATGCCGATGGAGAAGCGGACGGTGTTCGGCTTGATTCCGACCTCCAGAAGCTCGCTGTCAGAGAGCTGCGAGTGGGTGGTTGAGCCCGGATGGATGACCAGGGACTTGGCATCGCCGACGTTCGCAAGAAGCGAGAAGAGCTTCAGGTGATCAACGAGCGCGATTGCCTTTTCCCTGCCGCCCTTGATCTCAACGGTGAAGATTGAGCCGGCTCCCTTCGGATAGTACTTCTTGTAGAGTCTCTGCTGCTCGGGATCATCCGATACGGAAGGATGATGTACCTTCTCGACCAGAGGGCTCTCCGAGAGGAACTTGACGACCTTCAGCGCGTTTGAGATGTGGCGGTCAACACGCAGCGAGAGGGTCTCGAGGCTCTGCAGGAACAGGAAGGAATTGAACGGCGAGAGGGTAGCTCCGGTGTTGCGGAGGAACACTGCGCGCACCTTGGTGATGTAGGCTGCCTTTCCTGCGAGCTTGGTGAACACTGCGCCGTGGTAGTTGGCGTTCGAGGTTGTAAGGGTCGGGAACTTGCCTGATGCCTCCCAGTCGAAGTTGCCGCTGTCGGTGATTACGCCGCCGAGCGCGGTGCCGTGGCCGCCGATGAACTTGGTTGCGGACTGGACAACGATGTCTGCGCCGTACTCAATCGGGCGGATGACTGAAGGAGGGGTGAAGGTCGCGTCAACGACAAGAGGGATCTTGTGCGCGTGGGCAATCTTCGCGAGAGTCTCGATGTCGGCGACATCGGAGTTCGGGTTGCCGAGGGTCTCGGCGTAAATGGCCTTGGTCCTGTCATTTATTGCCTTCTCGACCGCCTCGAAGTCGTTCGGCTTGACCCAGGTGGTGGTCACGCCGTACTCGGGCAGGGTGTGGGAAAGCACGTTGAAGGTTCCGCCGTAGCTGTTCTCATAGGCAACTATATTGTCACCGCCCACTGCGAGGGAGAGAATGGCGTAGGTGATTGCTGCAAGACCGGAGGCAGTGGCAAGTGAGCCTACACCGCCGTCAAGGGCTGCCATGCGCTTTTCAAAAATCTCGGTGGTGGGGTTGGTGAGGCGGCTGTAGATGTTGCCCGGATCCCTGAGGCCGAACCTGTCGGCTGCGTGCTGGGAGTTCCTGAAGACATACGATGATGTCAGATAGATGGGCACAGCGCGTGCGCCGGTCGCAGAATCAGGCTGCTCCTGTCCTGCGTGAACCTGAAGAGTATCAAATTTGAATGCCATGGTAACCTCCGTTCTTCTGGAAATACTGATTCTGATTTCCAGTGATGTTTAATTCCTACTAAATCTATCTGAATGGGTAATATAATACAGTCCGTTTAAGATTACAACAGGAAAATGCAAATTTTTAATTCTTAATTCCGGACTGCCTGCAATAAGGTGAATGTCTGTGATCTTCTGCTCTGCCTGGTCAGAGCATGGCGGAGTCGAGCGCCAGCGTCTCGCGATCCTTGCCTGATTCCTGGATCATGTCCTGGACGCTCATGTGATCGACGACGCTGCTGATTGCCGAGTAAAGCTTCTTCCACATTGAGAGGGTGGTGCAGTGCTCGGAGAAGTCGCAGCCGTCGCCGCCGTTCTCGAGGCAGGGTACTGGCGCGAGATCACCCTCCGTAAGCCTGAGGATCTCGCCGATGGTGATCTCCGCAGCGGGCTTCGTGAGGGTATAGCCGCCCTGGGTGCCGCGCTTTGCCTGCACGAGTCCGCCGTGCTTGAGCATCGAGATGATCTGCTCTGCGTATTTTTCCGTGATGTTCTGCCGGTTTGCCACGTCCTTGAGCCTCAGCACTCCGTCCGTGCGGTGTATGGCCAGATCAGCCACCAGTCTCAGTGCGTAGCGTGATTTTGTTGAAAATTTCATAGGCTGCTCTTCTCCATTTCTGTCACGGATCAGGCTGTGCTGACCTGTGATTGATTCCTTATTATGTATTGTATTCCTTAATTCCTACTAAACCAATAATTCCTATATAGTAACAGATATTTTAACTGAATAAAGCATAAAAGATGCAAAGCCCCTGCGGCAGAAGCTCCATAAGGCACTCTCCCTGCAGTCAGGCCTCTGCCGGCAGGAAAGCTGTCTGAGCCGCCCTCTGACCGCGCAGGAGCTGCTGTCCGCCTTATGCTGAAAATGAATCATCCGTCACAAAATGGGCATGACGCAGGGGGCTTTACCTTCATTCCGGGGATGCCGCCTCCCGGGTAATTATTGCCTAATAAACTGATACAGCTGGATAAGTCTGCCGGTATCCGGCAGAAAAGGACGCCGGCGGCTGGTTTCAGGCAACTTTTTTATAAAAAGTGTTGAATCTCGTTTAAAAAGAGTTTAACATGCGAATAACCTATTTAATCACTATGAATAATATGAATTGAAATCCAAAGGGAGATTAAAGCTATGAGCAACATCAAAAAGGGTTTTGTTGAACTTATCGGACACACTCCTCTTCTTGAGCCTGCCAAGTATGATCAGGCTGCCGGCATCAGCGGAGCAAGGGTTCTTGTAAAGCTTGAGGCGTTCAACCCCGCAGGCTCGGTCAAGGACCGCGTAGCTCTCCAGATGATTGTCCAGGCCGAGAAGGACGGCAAGCTCAAGCCGGGCGCAACCATCATCGAGCCTACCTCCGGCAACACCGGCATCGGCATCGCAGCTGTTGCGGCAGCCCGCGGCTATCACGCCATCCTCACCCTTCCCGAGACCATGAGCGTTGAGCGCAGGCAGATCCTGAAGGCCTATGGCGCAGAGCTGGTCCTGACTGACGGCTCAAAGGGAATGCCCGGCGCCATAGCCAAGGCTGCCGAGCTGCAGTCTTCCATCCCCGGCTCCATAATCCTCGGCCAGTTCGAAAATCCCGCCAACGTTGAGGCTCATTTCTCCACCACCGGACCTGAGATCTGGGATGACACTGACGGCAAGGTTGACTTCTTCGTCGCAGGCGTCGGCACCGGCGGAACCCTTACCGGCGCAGGCAAGTTCCTGAAGTCCAAGAACCCTAATGTGAAGGTTGTGGCAGTAGAGCCTGACACCAGTGCCGTGCTCTCAGGCGAGAAGCCCGGCCCGCACAAGATCCAGGGCATCGGCGCAGGCTTTATCCCGAAGATCCTTGATACCGGCATCTATGATGAGATCATCAGGGTTCCTAATGAGGAGGCATTCAAGAACGGCAGGCTCTTCGCACATTCCGAGGGACTTCTGGTCGGAATCTCCTCAGGTGCGGCTCTCTATGCCGCAGGCGTGCTTGCCGCACGTCCTGAGAACAAGGGCAAGACCATCGTTGCGCTGCTGCCTGACTCCGGCGACCGCTACCTCTCAAGCCCGATGTTCGCCTGATAACTGAATATGCCTCCTGAGGGGCAGATCAGTTTGAGATGCTGGAAAGACCCGCGGATTCCGCGGGTTTTTTCATATTTGCCGATCAGTTATTGCCTGCAGACGAAAAAGGCCCCCGGATTTCTCCGGAGGCCAAACGTCACTTCTCAGCACATGTTCCGGTGCCCGGACCATTGTCCGGCATCAGTTGATCTTTATGGCATTAGGCTGCTTCTTCGGCGCCTTCTTCAGGCATACATCCAGCTCGCCGTTCGCGAAGGCTGCGCTGATGTCTGAAGGATCCGCGTCATCGAACCTGAAGCTCCTCTCGTAGGTGCCGTAGGAGCACTCCTCGACGAGGTAGCCCTTCTTCTCACTGCCTTCCTTCTTCTCGGTGTTGTGCTCGGCCTTGATGGTGAGAACCCCGTCATCGAAGGAGAGCTTTATGTCCTCCTTCTTCACGCCCGGCATCTCGGCCTTCACCTGATAGCGGTCGCCTTTGTCCTCAACGTCAGCCTTAAAGCCTTCGTTCTCCATGTCAAAGCCGCTGAATGCCGAAAGCGGGCGGCTGAAGAGGTCGAACAGAGTGGGAACTCCGAATTCCCCGCGGCAGAGTGCATTGTTATGATTCTTTGACATTTTTGAAATCTCCCGGGCCTCTGGTATAACCATCAGCCCTTATCAGTTCTTTTTCTTAAATCCTTTCCTTTGCACATTCCTATATGATGCCATCAAGGGGAAATTCAAGAAAAACACGGGGAAATTTCCATAAATTAAATTTGCTTTCATGGGGTTGAAATGGCGGTAACTGACCATATATACATATTGGATATATGTTAAAGCCAGTAAGGGGCCGGGGCTTCTGCAACCTCCAGGAGAGCCTGGCACAAAAAGAGCCGGTCAGAAGACCGGCTCACTTTATCCACTTCTTCCGGACTGCATCGGTCAGCAGCCAGCTAAGTGCATACTCTTAAAATCAGCTGCATATTACGGGCTGGACGTCACCGCGCGTACCTTTATACCGGTTTAGCAGATGGCGCCCGCATTTCCTGAATGCCGCCTTCATCGATTCCTTCCGGACATATGTCGTAGAACCTGTTGAAGAAGCCTCTCAGCCTGTCAATCACGTCCTGCTTCTTCTGGTCCCTGTTCCCGCCTTTTTGGAACCTTGGCATGGGAGGCAGTATGCCGGCCACTGCTGTGCCTGAGGTCTCAACATAGCCTTCATGGAAGCAATCGTTGACAAAACGCTTTGCCGGCTCCGGCTTAAGCTTCTCGTCGTTTATAAGATTATCGAGCTCTGTTCTGATTCGCTCATGAACGAAAGCATTCCAGTCGAGTCCGACATTGCTCTGCGGGGTAAGCGAGGCGATGAAATCCTCGATCAGATCCTTCTTGCTCCGCATCTTCGGGCTTGCTCCGATGGCGCGCTCAATGTCGTTCTTGATTTCAACCTGTCTGTCGGACGTATGGGCGTCATGGTACTTGCTTACCAAGTTCAGAATGTAGTCAATGTTCACCTCTATGTTCGAGATGAGTTCCATCTCGAACTCGACATCATCGTTTATATCTTCCTTTTCATGCTCTTCTGAACGCCATTTCTCATGCAGGGTGTTGTAGATGCTGCAGTAGTCCTGAACGTCCCGCTCAGTGAGCAGGGAGTCTTGCTGGAATCTGTCGAATGCAGAGAGAATGTTGCGGAGCTTCAGAATTGCTCCCCAGAGCCATATGAACTTCTTCTGTGCCTTCTCGGAGAGAATACGCTCTCCGATCGGGTAGATCTTCAGGAGTTCATCCACCAGCGCTGCGTATCCACGGTGCCTTTCCCCTCTGCTGTCAGTATAGCCGTTATAGTACTCATCATAGGTGCGCATTAGGACAATGCCTTTCGCGTCCTTGTCTCCGAACAGTGCGATGGCATCGTTGGTTGCTTTCTCAAGGTTCCGGAAGCAGATGATGTTTCCGTAAGTCTTAATGCTGTTGAGAATGCGGTTTGTCCTTGAATAGGCCTGGACAAGTCCATGCATTCTGAGGTCCTTGTCCACCCAGAGTGTATTGAGGGTTGTTGCATCGAATCCTGTCAGGAACATGTTTACAACGATGAGGATGTCAATCTCACGGTTCTTCATGCGGAGTGAGACATCCTTGTAATAGTTCTGGAACTTGGCTGATGATGTGTCATAGCTCGTATGGAATATCCCGTTGTAGTCCGCTATGGCAGCATCAAGGAAGTCGCGGTCGGCAGCGCTAAGCAGTCTCGTATCATCGCTGTTCTCGTCGTCTGGAAGTCCGCTTATGTCGTCGTTGTCGTCACCGTTAACACCGTAGCTGTAGATGAGAGCAACCTTGAGCCGCTGTGCTTCAGGGCGGTTTTCCTGCTGCTTCTTGAATTCCGAATAATAGCGCTTTGCCATGGATATGCTGCTGACCGCAAAGATGCTGTTAAAGCCGGAGAGCCTGGCTGCTACCCTGTTTTCCTTTATGCCTGCGGCACTGCTGCTGCCGCTCTGAGCCTTTGCTACCTCATTGATGTTTGATATGCGGCTGAAAGAGTAGAATTTATTTACCTTGCATTTCTGCCTGAAACTGTCAAGAATATACTGAGTTACATTGCTGATACGCTCCGGTGACTCAAGCGCTCCCTGCTTTTCGATATCCCAGACCTTTTTGTCACCGTCAGCAATCTCCTTCTTCTGCCTGATGGTTCTGACATAGGCAACATGGAACGGCAGCACGTTGCCGTCTGAGATGGCATCGACTATGGTGTAGGTGTGGAGCCTGTCGCCGAATACCTGGGCTGTTGTTGTGATGAGTTGTGGCGTTTTGTCAGCTGGATCGTTCTTTGCCGAGGCATTTGATGCAGCCATGGCGTTAATCCCGAAGATTGGCGTTCCAGTGAAGCCGAAGAGGTAGTAGCTTTTGAACTTCTTGATTATCGCCATGTGCATGTCGCCGAACTGGCTGCGGTGGCACTCGTCGAATATGAACACCACCTGCTGATCATACGCGGGGAATTTCTGATTCTTCCTGATGAGCGATGAGAGCTTCTGTATGGTAGTGATGATAATCCTGGCATTTTTGTCAAGAAGCTGTTTTTCGAGTATGGAAGTTGACGTATTGCTGTTCGCCGCACCTTTCTCGAAGCGGTCGTACTCCTTCATGGTCTGGTAGTCGAGGTCTTTTCGGTCGACAACGAAGAGCACCTTGTCGATGAACGATAGTGTGCTGGCGAGCCTTGCGGTCTTGAAGGAGGTGAGTGTCTTCCCTGAGCCTGTGGTGTGCCAGATATAGCCCCCTGCCTCACGGTGGCCGTATATTTTCCGCATGTATGCTGATTTTATCCGGTCTATGATGCGCTCCGTTGCCACAATCTGGTACGGGCGCATGACAAGCAGCAGGTTCTCAGAAGTGAAAACACAGTACCTGGTCAGGATCCTGAGAATGGTATGCTTGGAGAAAAAAGTTTGGGTGAAGTCAGTCAGATCAAGGATAGTCCTGTTGTCTGCATCAGCCCAGTAGCTCGTGAAATCGAAAGAGTTCGAGGTCTGTTTGACGGACCTCGCGTGTCCTGAACCAGCCTCTTTGACGTGGGCGTCACGGGTGGTGTTTGAGTAGTATTTGGTTTCCGTGCCGTTGCTTATCACGAAAATCTGTATGTATTCATAGAGGCCTGATCCTGCCCAGAAGCTGTCCCTGTTGTAGCGTATAATTTGGTTGAATGCCTCTTTCAGCGGTACGCCGCGGCGCTTCAGCTCTACATGGACGAGAGGCAGTCCGTTCACGAGAATGGTCACGTCATAGCGATTGTCGTGTTTTCCTCTATCCTCAACATACTGGTTGATAACCTGCAGCGTGTTGTTATGGATATCCTTCTTATCAATGAGCCTGATGTTCTTGTCCTTGCCGTCATCCTTCTTCAGAACCTGTACATAGTCTTCCTGGATGATGTAGGACTTCTGCTCGATACCATAGTTTTTGTTGGCAATCTTATCTGAGAAGAATCGCCGCCACTCGTTATCGGAGAAAGTTATCTCGTTGAGCTTCTCAAGCTGATGCCTGAGATTCTGAATAAGGTCATCCTCAGAGTGGATGGGCAGGTATTCATAGGCCTGATCCTCGAGCTGCTTGATGAAGGCCTTTTCAAGCTCAGCCTCGGACTGGTAATTCGAGTCAGCTGAACGCACCGGCTTGTACGATGCGACCACGGTGCTCTCGGTGTTTTCCGCAACTATGCTTATCTGGTTCATGGCAGGCTGTTCTCATCTATGAAGTCAACAACAGGGACGGTTCTGAAGTCACCGTCAGCTATTTTGCAGCGAAATGTGCCGACCTGCATGGCGGCTTTTCCTTCGGGAACATTGATAATCTTCCCGTCGTAGAAACTGTTCTCCCTTTCTGCGAGAAATAGGACTTCGGTACCGGTATACTGCACCTTTCCGGAGTCACCAGTCTCGGCCGCTGAGGCAAGAGCTCCCTCGTTAATCACACGGAACACTCTGAATGAGTTCGCATCAAAGCGATCGCCGGGCTTCTCGAGCATTAGAATATTTCCGCGTCTCTTGCCGGAGCCCTGACTTGAAAGTAGCTTCGGAGCGAAGACTATCAGCATCAGAACAATGCCGACTATTCCACCAAGGATGAAAATCATGGAGCTGTTTCCTCCTTTCGTTTGAACGTTAGCAGCTTGTCACGGTAGTACTCGTACTGTTTGCGCCGGGCAATGATTTCGGCCGGCAACCCTGCAGCAAGGCTTTCTGTCAATGATTCAAATTTATCAAGTACCCCAACTATTCTTCTTTGTTCCTCCAATGCAGGAATAGGATATGGCATTTTTCTTAAAGCATCCATATCTACCGACTCAAATCCGGATTTATTAGAGTGGTGTTTGCAAAAATCATCTATTACAAAAAAGTAATAGAAAACAAACTTGAGATCGAGTTTCTGTATAAGAGTTTCCTTAATTTTTAGATTTGTAAAGCGTTGGTTAGCGAGAGAATCTGTGGTTAGTAACGCGTGTTCTCCTATTGTTGCAGAAGTTGCTAATATGAAAGTGTTTGCTTCGAAAAGCCCTTTGCCTTTAACGCCCTTGTCTGTAATATGCAGGATGGAATCAGACAGTATTCTTCCATTCGCTCTGATATCATCCATCCTGAACCATGGGATAGTTCCGCCTTCCCAAAACTGACGATTTGACTTTGAAGGCGTGTAGCCATTCCTCATCTCGAAAACATCATTAACTGTCAGCCAATCAACATCTTTTCTATCAGAGAAATTCAAAAGCATATCTCTATAGTAGACATATTGCCTTTTACGTTTTTCCAGCTCCGCTTCCAGCTCCGCTTCCAGCGATGAAAAACAGTCAAGTATTTCAACAATCTTGCTCTGTACATCAACAGGTGGAACAGGAATCTCGAAGTTGTCTATATCCGATATGTGGACATGAGGAACGCCGCCACCTTTTTTGGTTGAATAGATGGCTTCTTGCATATTAGTCAGGCAGTAATATAAGTATTTTGTGCTTACGTCATGTTTACCTTTTATAGAGAAGGCATCACCTACGAATATAGGTTTGTTCCAATATTGAACATATCCTGCACCAGCCCCGCTTCCAGCAACGGTAATTGTTTCCCCTTTTCTGTTTTCTGTATCACAGTAAAAAGCTGGTTCTTTCCCTCCGGAAATTACCGGAACAGTTCCTTCATTTGCCTGCTTCTTTGTTAAAGAAGTGCCTCTCTGCATTTGAGAAATGTCCCTTAATGTCTTGAACGAAACTCCATTAGGACAATATTTGTTCAGTAATTCATTAAAGCTCATGTTCAATCCTCAAGATCTTTAATGATGGCATCGATCTTCTCTCTTAGCTCTGACTCCTTTGCCACAATGCCTGCTATTTCCTCATTGAGCATTCTGATGTCTACTTTCTCTGAGGTATCTTCCGGAGTGACATAGGAAGAGACTGAGAGATTGGAGCTGTTCTCCAGGATGGCATGGTTTCCCTTCAGGCAGGCAAAGTGCTCAACATCTTTTCGATCCATGTAGGCACTGTAAATCTTCTGGATATTCTCTTCTGAGAGCTTGTTCTTGTTGCCTTCGTGGATGAATTCTTTAGATGCGTCAATGAAGAGGACACTGTTGTCAGACTTGCTCTTCTTGAGGACGATGATGCAGACTGCTATGGATACGCCGAAAAACAGGTTTTCAGGCAGCTGTATGACCGTGTCTACGTAGTTGTTGCTGAGCAGATACTCACGGATTTTACCCTCTGCCCCGCCGCGGTAGAGAACTCCGGGAAATTCAACAATGGCTGCCGTTCCGGTTGTCGAGAGGCTTGAGAGAATATGCATTGTGAAGGCAAGATCAGCCTTGGCTTTCGGAGCCAGAACTCCGGCCGGTGAGAAGCGCGGATCGTTTATCAGTGTCGGATCGCTGTCTCCCGGCCATTTGATGGAGTAAGGAGGATTTGATCCTATTGCGTCAAACGGCTCAAATTCCTGATGCATTGGGTGTACGAGAGTGTCTCCTTGCCTGATATCGAAGCGCTCGAAGTTGACTCCGTGAAGGAACATGTTGATTCGGCACAGGTTGTAGGTCGTGAGGTTGATCTCCTGACCGTAGAAGTTCTTCACTTTGTCACCGAGAATTTTTCGGAACTGAAGAAGAAGCGATCCTGAGCCCACTGTAGGATCGTATGCGCTGTCAAGCGATCTGCGTCCTGCAATGGCGAGAAGTGCCACAAGCCTGCTTACCTCCTGCGGTGTGAAGAACTCTCCCCCGCTCTTGCCGGCGTTGCTCGCATACATTTTCATGAGGAACTCATAGGCATCGCCGAAAGTATCGTTGGTGGTCTCGCTGATACTGCTGCCCAGCTTGAGTTTACCTATTTCATTTATGATCTTGCAGAGCTTCTCATTTCTCTGTGCGACTGTCGCACCGAGCTTGTTGCTGTTAACGTTGAAGTCTGAGAACAGGCCGTCCATATCCTGCTCTGAAGGTGTGCCTTTTGCCGAGTCCTCGATTGCGTCGAATATTCCGGAGAGAGTCTCATTTAGGTTCTCGTCTGCTCCGCACCTTTTCGCTACATTCTGGAAGAGTTCTGACGGTAGAATGAAATATCCCTTTTCAGCGACAGTGCTAGCCCTGCCGTTTTCCGCATCCTCATCAGAGAGCTCTGTGTAGTCAAAATCCTTTTCTCCTGCAGCCAGCTCCTGCTCGTTCAGATATCTTGTTAGGTCCTCGGAAATGAAACGGTAAAAGAGCATGCCCAAAACATAGGCCTTGAAATCCCACCCGTCGACTGACCCGCGCAGTTCGTTCGCTATTTTCCATATAACGCGGTGAAGCTCCGCACGTTCTTCTTCTTTGCCCATTTGCTTTCTGTTTCCCTGATGGCTGATGCAGAGAGTCCTGCTGTATAGAAGAATTATATATTTGAAATCATTGGAGTTGGATCTGCCTGTGTCACAAAGATTGTGTTTTACGTCATATAAAGCTAAATTTTCCCTGTTTTCTGCCCGAATGTCTCTTGACAGGAACATGCCGGATGAAGTTGTGACAGAGATGGTCTGATTTTGTCGCATGACCATTCCGAATTAAGGTAAATTTTTACCTTTTTTCGGAATGGCTCTGCATACGGCAGATACCTGAGTAAGGAGGCTCCCTAGCAGAACATGGTCCTGATGAATTCGGCTATTCCGAATTAAGGTGAATTTTTACCTTTTTTCGTAATGGCTTTGCGGCAGGGAGGTGCCTGAGGCAGGCGTCTCCCCGGCAGAACATGGTCCTGATGAATCCAGTCATTCCGAATTAAGGTGACTTTTCACCTTTTTTCGTAATAAACCGCTGCAGACGCTCGCTTTGATACACAGCCATCTCGGACTCAGTGCAGCAACAGGAGAGAGCCTCTCATGGAGGGAATTTCCGGTGCTCTGAACAAAGACAGGCTGCCTGCTCCGGCAGGCAGCCAGGGAACCTTGATGGGGAGAAACAAAAAAGCCGCGGATTGGACGCGGCGAAAATACATGTTTTAAGGAACTAACTGCGGCTTGTTGTGGATCTTCTTGCCGCCTTTGCCTTCCGGAGACCGCATTCCATGGAGCACTCCTGGTGTACATATCGGCCAGAGTTCCGTCAGGCTTTCGCATATTAGCACCTGAAAAGGCCAAATGGTTGAGATTTGCTCACACAACTGTCTGATTTTTAACTGTTTTGGGATATATATAACATTTTTGACAAAAATTGACGGAACTTTTCCGGAACCGCCGGAGGAATTGCGGCGCTCCCGCGGTTCCGTCTGCAAGGGCGGACGTTCCGTCCCGCCGTGCAGCATGCCTCTGGCTCAATACGCCCGCTGTGCAGACATGCATCCCTGAAAGTGTGAAACATCCTGCACTCTCATAATTCTTAATGTGAGATCCGGCCTGTTTTACATGTACCGGCGTTAATAACCGGCGCCCTCTGAGGTACAATGCGCCTTTGCCAGCCCCGGATCCGCCTCGGATGTCCTGACTTCAGATCTGATCGCAAGAATCAGAGAGGCTCCGCCGAGCGCTGCCGGGCAGTCAGTTTCGGAGATAAAACAGATGAATAAAATTGTTCTCGCGGCCGCCGTGGCCGCCTCGGTTGCCGCATTCCCCGCACTCGCGGAGGAGGACAGCGCCGTCGATCCGCTCCTTACCATCTGGGCGCGCGACGCCAATGACTACAATGCCTTCTCCAAGGTCGCCGAGCGCTATACGAAGGAAACCGGCATAAAGGTCAAAATCGAGAACCAGGAGCAGTCCGAGATCAAGTTCGAGAAGGCCGCTTCCCGCGGCGAGGGCCCCGACATCTACCTCTGGGCCCATGACCGCTTCGGCCAGTGGGCGAACGCCGGCCTCATAGCGCCTGTCTCGCCGGATGCCAAGGAGAGGGACAAGTTCTTCAAGTTCTCCTGGGACGCGCTGACCATGGACGGCAAGACCTGGGGCTACCCGGTGAGCGTCGAGGCCATCTCCATGATCTGCAACCGCTCGATTGTCGCTGACAAGGATGTGCCCGACTCGCTCGAGGATTTCGTGAAGCTTGACGGCGAGCTGCAGAAGAAGGGCATCCACGCCATAGAGTGGGACTACTCGCAGCCCTACTACTCCTTCCCTGTCATGGCCTCGCAGGGCGCCTATGTCTATAAGAAGACCGCGACCGGCTACGACGTCACCGACACCGGCGTCGGCAATGAGGGCGCGAGGACCGGGCTCAAGTTCATCGTGAGCCTCATCAAGGACAAGCACATCGTGAAGGGCACCGACTACGGCATCATGCAGGACGACTTCGTTAACGGCCGCGTCGCCTGCGTCTTTGACGGCCCCTGGTCATGGTCGAACTACGAGCAGGCGAAGGTTGACTTCTCCGTGAACCGCCTGCCGACACTCAACGGGCAGCGCATGAAGGCGATGGTCGGAGTGCTCGGCCTCATCATCAACGCACACTCAAAGAAGAAGGACATCGCCATTCAGTTCATCGAGAACTACGTGCTGACCGACGAGGGCATGACCGAGATGAATGACCGCCGCTCGCTCGGCGCGTTCGCGCTGAAGTCCTTCCAGGCGAAGTCGAAGAACGATCCGAGGGTGAACGTCACCATGCAGAACGCCCAGGACGGCGAGCCGATGCCCTCTGTCCCGCAGATGATCAAGTTCTGGTCCGCTATCCAGGGCGCCATCACCAACTCGACAAGCGGCAGGCAGGATGTCGACGCCGCGCTCTCGACCGCCAACCAGAGAGTGCTTAACTGAGATCCGCTCCTTAAGGGAGTCCATGACAGTGTGATGTGCCCCGGCGTCCTCCGGATGCCGGGGCATTTTTCTGCCCTTCCGCAGTGTCCTTATGTTCCTGGGCTGCGCCGCCGGGCTCTGCGCGTCTTTACCGGGGAGCGCGGATTTTTCTTCCGCGGTCACTGTAAAAAACGCTCCTTTGGCGGATAATAAGGGCATCTTTTAATCGGAGGCTCTTTATGTTTGTTGTAACAGGCGGCGCCGGCTTCATCGGCAGCAATCTTGTAAAGCTCCTGAACGAGAAGGGGCACAGCGATGTCGTTGTCGTCGACGATCTGAAGGACGGCCACAAGTTCGTCAATATCGCTGATCTCGAGATCTATGACTACATGGACCGCAATGACTTCATGGCGAAAATCCTCGCGGGCGACACCTTCAGCTCCTGGGGCCGTATTGACTGCATCTTCCACGAGGGCGCCTGCAGCGACACGACCGAGTGGGACGGCTGCTACATCATGAAGAACAACTACGAGTACACGAAGAACCTGATGGACTTCGCCGTCAGGAACTCCGTGCCGCTCATCTACGCCTCCTCCGCGGCGACCTACGGCGGACGCACCAGCGACTTCATCGAGGAGAGGCAGTACGAGGGGCCGCTCAACATCTACGGCTACACCAAGTTCATGCAGGACCAGTACCTGCGCCGCCTGCTCCCCGGGCTCAAGTCCCAGATCGTGGCTCTCCGCTACTTCAACGTCTACGGCCCGCGCGAGCAGCACAAGGGCAGGATGGCGTCGGTCGCCTTCCACCTCAACGGCGAGATGCTGAGGGGCGAGAACCCGAGGCTCTTCAAAGGCTGCATGGGCTACGGCGACGGCATGCAGATGAGGGATTTCGTGTATGTCCGCGACGTCTGCGCGGTCAACTACTGGTTCTATGAGCACAAGGGCGCATCAGGCATCTACAACTGCGGCACCGGAAGGGCCGAGCCGTTCCTCAACATCGCGAAGGCGGTCATCGCCTACCACGGGCACGGCGAGGTCGAGTTCATCCCGTTCCCGGATGATCTCGTCGGGAAGTACCAGGCCTTCACCGAGGCAAACCTCACGAAGCTCCGCGCGGCAGGCTGCGACGTCAAGTTCCACACCGTCGCCGAGGGCGTGGGCGAGTACATGGAATGGCTCAACGGAAAGAAGAAGTAATCTGAAAATCAAAAGGCGGGAGATGATCTCCCGCTCCGGATGCACTGTCTGTCAGCGGCTCAGCTCCTCCATGGAGCCGCCGCTCTCCGCCGCGGCGTCAAGCTTTGCCGCGGCGGCCTCCGCCCTCGAGAATGACCTCTCATAGAGATCCGTCCCGAGGTTGTCACCGGCCTTGGCCGCGCTCTCCTCATCCGGGTAATGCCCGGTCTCCCTTTCAATCTCCACCCATTCGCTGAGATCCATCGAGTCCCAGTCAAGCATCCCGAGCTCCTCCATGGTGAAGCCCCGGCACTCCGGGTGCCTTGCGGAGCCGAAGGAGCGCCCGAGCTGCGCGCGTCCCTGCTCCTGCACGATCCTCGCGAGGGGCGAGGAGAAGCAGCACCAGGAGCTGCGCCTTTTAAGGCAGACTCCGAGCACCTTCCTGCTGCAGTAGCTCCCGAGGTAATGGCAGCTCCTCGAGACCGCGCTGGTTGTCGCGCGGAGATCGTCCTCCGGGCAGCTCAGGAGATCTCCGAAAATGTTCTTCAGCCCGAACTCCCCGAAGGCGTCCATCAGGGAGGGCATGGCCTGCGATCTCCCCTTCCTGAGCGACCGGCCGTCGGAGGAGAAGAGCTTCTCCGCGGAGGAGTCCCCGTACTTTGCCCGGAACTCCTCCGAGGCCTCACGGGTGGTGTCACCGCTGCCTTTCCTCTCCGGAGTCCCGGCGTCGGCGGAGTCCTTCCCGGAGGAGACCGGATGCTCCGTGACGCTCTCCTCGCTTTCAGCGTCCCCCGACCAGAGCGCCCGGGTCCCGCCTTCTCGGCTTTTCTCACGCCGGAGGATGTCGCGCACCCCGGAGTACATGTCCATGTAGTCGGTGAGCCTCGCGGAGCCTCCCTTTTTGCAGCAGTTGACGAGCCCTCCCGCTTTCCTGCTGCAGCCTCTTCCGGAGCCGCTGAATACCGTGCAGGCGCCGCCGTCGCAGCTCATGTCGGTGTCGGCGCTCAAAGCGGCCTCGCCGAGGGCCGAGGCCTTCGCGAGATCGCTCCCTTTCTCCCTCTCTGTCTCCCGGGCGCACTCCGTGCCGTAGCAGGGCACGCTGCAGCTCCCGTCATCCGTGACGGTCCTGCTCTCCTGCGTGAAGGTCTTCCTCTCACAGGAGTAGATCTTCTCGAGCTCGCCGCACTCGCCGTTAGGGAGCTCGGTTCCTTCGACGCAGGATGAGCGGGTGAGGACGCAGCTTTCTGTATCGCCCCCGCACTCGTCAGAGCGGTCAGGGATCACCCGGCCGGTGAATGTGGCAGAGGCCTCGAGGCACACGCTGCCGCGGCCGTCGCCTCCCTCGTAGAGCGGGCCCTCGGGCGGGGGAAATCCCATGAGCGCAGGATCATCCTGCGTGACCTCGCTGATGCAGGACCAGGAGACGCCCTCCCCCTCAAGCGGGGCGCAGAGGCGCTCTGAGGGGGAGGTCTCAGGATGCCAGGAAAGCCTCTGCACCCTCGCGGTGACGGTGCACTCGCTCTTTTGCGGGCAGGCGAGCAGCGCCCGCCAGCCGTTTCCGGGAGACGGCTTCTCGATGAGCCAGGTGTTCCTGCCGGCGGTGAAGACGGCATTTCCGGGATCTGTCCCCGAGAGCTCCGGAAAGAAGGCAAGCATCAGGGCCGTTCCGGGCGCGGGTACTGAGCCTCCGGTTTTCGTTATCTCCTCCGTCTCCCTGCTCATTATCCTTTTCACCGTGCAGGAAGGATGCTCCCAGTAAACGGTGCAGGCTCTCTCCTCATGCGAGATGTGCTCCGTCCTTACGGTCACGGTCCTCTCCCCGCCTCCCTTGCACTCCGGTGCGGCCCTTTGGCTGACTTCACCGGGGACAAGCGCCTCCATCTCGCTGTCCTTTCTCTGGTACAGGGCTGCCTCGCTCAGTATGGCGCTCTCCTTTCCCTCCTCTTTTGCAGCCTCCTCCCTGCCTGTCACTCCCTTGAGGTACGGGAGGTCCGCATCCTCTCCGCCTCCGAGCTCGGTGACCGTAATCCCTTTGAGCGTCATGTCCATTCCCCTCATGAGCTCATCTCCCGCGGCAAGCCCCTCGGCGGCGCCGCTCCGGAGCCTCCTCTCATCTCCGGCTTCAGCGGCGCAGGCTCCCTGAAGGGAGAGCATCGCCTCCAGGATGATCATGGCGCAGGCCGGGGCAAAAGTCCTTCTCACAGAATTTCCTCCTTTCAGTATGCTGTCTGGCAGCACTCCTCGAAGCGCCAGATGAGATAGACAGGATCCTCGCCTGTCCCCGGGATCTGCCGGTCGCCGCCGGTTCTCATGGTGCTCACGCCCGTGCCGTGGTTCGAGCGGCTCTCGGGGCGCGGGAATATCATGCTGTAGCGGTACATGCTCTTCGGCATGAAGGGCTCCGGATGCCAGGAGCAGAGGCTGCCGCTCCCCATGGTCCTCACGGCAAGGCCGCGGCGGTGGAGCGCCATGATGACGCGCCCGGTGAGCTCGCTGGTGTTCTCGTTGATGGAGCCTGAGGCGAGCGTGTAGCCAGCGAGCGGGTACATCGTCCCCCAGGCGCCGAGGCACCAGAACATGGCATCAAGCGGCTCCCCTGTCTGCGAGGCTGCCGCGTCAGCGGCGCAGGAGGCGACGGCCGGCGCGTTTGCGAAGAGCGCGGACTCCGGGGCGGTGAGCGCGGCGAGCTTCTCCTTCTTCCAGGTCGGATCAAGCTCGGAGAGGTACATCAGATCCATGGAGGAGTAGTCGCCCGAGGCGCACCTCGTGAGGAACCCGAGATCGAGCATCGAGAGGAGCGGGAACGAGAAATAGTGGTAATGGTAGAAGGCGAGATCCCCTCCGTCGTCCACACCCTCGCCGTGAGTTCCGAGATCCGCCCTGTTCCTCGAGGGGAGCACCGCGCCGTTGAGGACCGGCGAGCAGCCGGGATCCCTCGTGAACTCGATGAGCCTCGCGGGGTTCCACATGCCGACGGTGACGCCGGGCGCCGGTATCCCGAAGGCCCCGGGGCAGACGCACATGGGGTTCCGGGCAGACGCCTTTGGGATGGTCCCCTTCCCGACTCTTGCCGAGGCGATTTTGACGGGGAAGATGCACTCGTAGCAGATGTCGGTGAGGAGCCTGCTGCTGAAGAGGTTCGATCTGTTGCAGGTGCCGGCTGCCGATGCGCACTCCGGTGCGGAGGTGAGGGCGGCGAGGAGGGCAGCGGCGAAGGCTCTCTGCCTGATGCGCCATCCCTCTGCGGCGCGGTTCCTCCTTTCCTTTTTACTCCTGGCCTTCATCATTCCCCTCCTTACCGAATGTCTCCGTCACGAGCCTTTTCCCCTCGGTCCTGACGAGCGCTGGGAGGGCCTTTACCCCGAGCGCCTCCGCAAGCTCCCGCGTGAGGAAGGCGGGAGTGCCGAGCTCCGGGGGAAGCGCCTCAAGCGATTTTTCGTCTTTCGGGTAGTCCGGGCAGGCCGCGGTGATGTCCGGAAATCTCTTCCGCGCCTCCTCAAGGATCCGCATGGCGCTCCGGGGAGCAGCGCAGGAGAAGGCAAGGAGCGCGTCCTCCTTCCCTCCCTCCGGGAGGAGATCGATCTCCTTCCCCGCAAGCTCACGGAGGAACGGGAAATCAGAATCCTTAAGGCTTTCCGGAGCCCTGATCCGGGGGACCCTTGCCGTGACCGTGCTTAAGTCTGCCGTGGGGAGCGTCCACGAGGGGATCCCCACAAGAAAACGCCTCACCGCCTTCCTCCTCTCCATTGAGGGGTTAAGCATGGCGGCCCTTTTCCTGATTTCAAGGAGTAGATCCGGCTCAGAGACAGCAGAGACAGGGCCGTATTTCCGGAAACCCTCCGTATTCCGGAGGAGCTCCGCGGAGTACGTGCCCTCGGCGACGGCCGCAACGCGGCCATCCTTTACCCTGACCCCGGAAGGCACTCCCGCGGCACTGCTCTTTTGGAAGAGCTCCGGATCAATCATGCTGTCAGGAACGGTTCCCGAGGCCGCAATAAGATTCACCAGCTCCTGTATCCCGCCTTTCCCGATCCCCCTGAAGACCGCGGTGCAGCCGGCATCAGCGGCCTCCGCGAAAATCTTCCGGAGGAGGCTCATGCCGAGGGAGCGGGAGATGAGGATGTAGCAGCCGTCCGGAACCCGCAGCCCGCGCTCAGGCGCTTCCTGCGGCATACCCGCGTCCGGAGACGGGGGAAGGCCGACTGGGACATCGGCCGTGGCAACCAAGGGAGCGGCGGCGAGCAGGGAAGCGCTCAGAAGAGCGGGAATGCGCGTCCGACGCACAGCTCCTCCCTCACCGTACCGGTGTACCTTGAGTCAAGCGATCTGTCATTGGTTCCTGTAAGGAAGTACTTCCCGTAGGGAACCGAGAGGCTCCTCGTGAAGTAGCCCGTGTCATGCCCGAACTTCCCTGCCATCAGGGGGCCTCCCGAGACCCTCACCCCGTTCACCTCGGTCCTCCCCGCCGTTATGGTCACGATGTCGCCCGGGACTCCGGAGACGGTCTTCACGAGCGTCGAGCCGTCCTTTATCAGGGGCTCAAGCCCCTCGGCCCTGAACGCGTAGGCGCCGCCGCGGTAGATTTCGCCGCAGCCGTGCCTGATGATGTAGACCCTGTCGTCAAGGCAGGTCGTATCCTGGAGGTCGAGCCCTATCGAGTAGTTACGCGCGAGCAGGAGGAATCCCGCCGCGCCGAGCACGACAAGCGCCGCGCCCCTGATGAACCTTCTGTCTGCTGCCATCCTGTCTCCTCCTGTTTTTCTCTGTCAGGCAGATGATGTTTCCGGGCGGATTCGTCTCTCACCGGAAAAGGGCGCATGAGGGGGAGGTTTTCGCATGCAGCTCGGATGCTGCGCGGTATCAGGGAGGCGAGAACACTGCTCCGTGAGAAAAAGCGGAAGGAGGATCTGACTTTTCCGGTACTGTCACATTTTTGGATAAGACATTACAATAGACTGACATACAGGTGCGTCCTGCCGCTCACGCAGGATGCAGGGACTCCGGACTTTCAGTTTTACGGTTTTGTACTAGAAACGATGCTTCTGCGTTTTTCCGAAGCATAATTCAAGTGCCATCGCTGTAAGAAGTCGTTCGAGGACGAGCTGAAAGCAATTAAAACTAAGAATAGATCCGGCGCTGTTTCATACGAAAACATCCGGATTTTTAACGGAAGGCTGCTCTGGCTGCAGATGCTCAGGATCTGAGTACCGGTTTTCAACGGGGCTGCCAGGCAAGAAAAACACAGACTTTAATTAGTGCATTATACTGGCCTGAAAGGCTTTTGAAAATTGTTTGAATTGATGTAAGTGATTGAATCAACAATATTTTCTAAAGCTAACAGTTGTTTCTAGTACAAAGGTCAGCAAGACTCAGAGGGAATATGGAAAATCTGCTGCAGCCGGTCTTCGAACCGGCCGACTTTGTGCCCGAGCGCGGCTCCGCCGCGTTTTTCCGCGATGCGGCCGGACGGGGAAGCCCCGCTGCCCTCTCGAACCTCGGGGTTCTCTACGCGAGGGGCGAGGGCGGCGTGGAGAAGGACGGGGCGGAGGCTCTTAAATGCTTCAGGGAGGCCGCCGGGAAAAACTATCCCGCGGGGGTCCTCAACCTCGGCATTTTCCTCCTGACGGGCCCCCTCGAGTCCCGCGACGAGCATGAGGCCGAGAAAATCCTCACCGTCGAGGCGGAGAAGGGATCGCCCGCTGCGCAGTGCGCCCTGGGGCTCCTCTACAGCGGGAGGCTCTATCCCGCCGCGGCGGATCAGGAGAGCTCCCTCGAGTGGCTCCGGAAATCCTCCGCCCAGGGCTTCCCCGAGGCTGACTACCTCCTTGCGCTCGACAGCCTTGAGGGCCGGGGCGTGAGGGAGGACAGGAGCACTGCCTTCGCCCTCATGGGAAGGGCCGCCTCAAGCGGCGTCGTCGCGGCGCAGTACCGGATCGGCATTTTCTTCCGTGACGGCACCGGGACGGCCGCTGATTTCAGGAACGCGGCGAAGTGGCTCGAGCGCGCGGCGCTCCGCGGATCCCCGGAGGCGGCCGCGGGGCTCGGGAACCTATATGAGACCGGCCGCGGCGTGCAGCGCGACAACCAGCAGGCCGTCATGTGGTACAAAAAGGCCGAGAAAATCGATCCGGCGCTCGGCGGATACTTCCTCGCGAGGATGTACGAGGAGGGGCGCGGGGGCACCAAGAGCTTCCATGAGGCGATGGTCCGCTATGAGATCTCCGCCGCGGCGGGCTACCCGGACGCCGCCTGGCGCCTCGGCAAGATCTACGAGGAGGGCCGCGGCACGGTGATCGATCTCGAGAAGGCCTGCCGGTACTACCGCGACGCGGCGGAGCACGGCTCGCCTGACGCTGCCTACCGCATGGGGCAGCTCTCCGAGTCGGACGAGCTCGGCGGGCGCGATCCGGAGAAGGCCTGCTACTGGTACAAGGCTGCCGCCGAGATCTGGCGCGCCGAGTCATCGGGGGCTGAGCCGTTCAGGCCGGTGAGGAAGAAGGCCTGAGTGCAGAAATGAGCAATTCAGAAAAGAACATGGGCACGGCGGAAGGAAA
>SAMEA3663052__coassemble_497_pt1 | contig 25976 bp, 21 predicted proteins | sample SAMEA3663052__metabat2_high_PE_014 | metagenome-assembled genome bin SAMEA3663052 (sample SAMEA3663052) | pig gut metagenome | biome: pig gut; feature: pig-associated habitat; material: faeces | place: France | collected 2012 | reverse complement strand
GGTTCCGAGAATAAGGACAGGCCGCATGCCGTTGAGCCCGATGAAGAGGGGCGCGAGCCACTGCCCGAGTGAGCTCTCCATGCGCTCGAGTGCAGCCTTGCTGATTTCGCCGAAACACCAGCAGCTCAGTGTGAGAAGAAGAAGCTCCGGCGTTTCAGACGCTGCCCTGTTCCATGCGGTCTGCACATGGCCCATGTTCCGGAGGAAGCCCTTCCGGACCAGATCGCTGATGAACATTCCGAGGCACAGCGCTCCGAAGCCCGCGTCGCTGAACTCCTCGGCCTCGAGCCCGAGAGACTGGTCCGGAACCAGGACGCTTCCGAGAAGAAGCTTCCTCGCGAGCATTCCGGTATGCGCTGTAAGAGTCAGGACCTCATGGGAGAGCAGGCAGGGGATCCACATTACAGAGAGTTCCCCTCTCCTGGAGCGGAGCGCACACGGCATGACAGCGTCAGCAAGCAGGAGTTTCCTCGCCAGAGAGCAGAGCGCGTACATCGCCTGAGCCGCAGTGCCTGCCTTATCGAGAACCCCGGCGGTAATCTTCCCGTTGAAGACACCCGACGGGAGGCTGTGCATCTCCTCAAAGCTGAAGCCGTCATCAGGCGGCACAAAGGCATATCCGGTAAACTCAGCCTTTGCCTTGCTGCTGCTGAGGCCCTGCAGCTTTTCCGGTCCGATCCCGAGCTCGTGCTGGATGTAGCCTGCCGAGAGAGGATCAAAGTCATCACGCCGTGCCATGAAACGGGCAAAAGCCGGGGGATTGCCGTAATCGCGCACATGTCCGTCAGACGAGATCTCTGCATGCACTCCGCTGAAATCAGGAAGGTTTACGATCTCGGTATCTGACTTGATCATGATCCTTGCGCATTCGCGGGCCGAATCGATGGTCTTGAGAAGCACTCCCTTGCAGTCCTCACCTCCGTAGCCTGCCGGTGACTCCTCAAGGAGCCTCATGGCTGAGCGGAGAAGTCCGGAGGGCACCTTGGCGAAGCTCGCGCGGTTGAGATGATAGAGCGCGTCATCGGGGAGCATGTCTCCTGTGTCCTTTGAGTCAAGCTCCGGATGGATCTTAAAGAGCTTCTCCGGCGCCATCCATGCGGCTGATACGCCCCGTCCGTCGCTGAGCTTATGAAGCTCTTTACTGATGTCAAAGCCGCGCATTGAAAAGAGGAGAGCAGGATCAGAGAGGACACGCTGCGCGGTGCGCTTGAGAAGCGCGATCTCATGACGGCACACCCTGTTGTCCGAAACCTCGCAGGAGCACCACATCCGGTCTCTGATGCTGTCGCCGCACATGAGCGGCACACCGAGAGACTGCAGCCTTCTGACGAACTGCTCGTCAAGCTTTCCGACCTGAAGCTGCGAGAGCGCGCCTGGATCTTCCCTGAGCTCACTCAGTACAGTCTTCTGCTCCTCCTCTGTAAGTGGCTCAAGCTGCAGCGAGGCAGTATAGTTTGATGTGCTGCCGTGCCTGACATCGATATCCGTCTCCCGCTCAATGCTGTCGAACACTGCATCGCAGATGCGCGAGGCCTTGGCGTCGCGCTGATAGCCGATAATGGCATCGTCAGCAAGGTTCGCTATGAAGCGGCGGGCGAAGGATTTCCGGATGAAATCGTCCGTGCCGCCCAACGCCGCCGCGTCCTTTGTGCGTTTCTGCGCCTGGTCGGCCTCATCAAACGCGCGGAGCGGCTCCTCCTCAGGCTCCTGCAGGGCAGCATCGGAGCCGAGTCCGAGCTCCTTTTTTATATCAAGCCCGCGGCAGAGGAAGATGAGAGATGGATCTTTCTCAAGGAGAGGCAGCAGGCGCCGGACAAAGGTACTGCGATTCCTTTCACTGCAGTAGTAATGGCCGCTGCTGACCACAAATTCATCGTAGCTGATCTCGAGCAGAGGGATGTCTCTCGGCCTAGCGAACGCCCTGAAGCTGCGGTCCAGGTAGCCCTGCCCCAGGGCCTTTATGAGTTCCGGGCGCTCCCTGAAGAAATCCAGGATCACCTCAATGCCATGATCCGTAAATTCGTACAAGGCGAGGTAAAGGCGCTCGGTCGTGCTGCCGTCCGCGACGTCAGTGTAAAAGAGGTGCTGGTTGGGGAGAAAATGCATTATGCCTTCATCATCCCCGCTGTCCTGCTCCACAGCCCTGCTGCCGCCTGAGCCGTAGCTGCTTTCCGAACTTCTGAGAAAGTCAAAGGCCCACCAGGGCATGCCGTCTTCTGACTCCGGCTCAGGATGGGCGAATGACAGCTCAAGATAACGGTCCGGCTTCTGCGGTCCGGCCATCAGGAACGGCTCATCAGGTGATTTGCCGATAAGGCCGGCGCGGATCTGCCCGATAGGCACCCTGCCAAGCGGCAGACCGCGCCAGGCAAAGAGGAGCGCCGGGCTCTTCCCGAGCTCCTGCGCCAGCCTCAGGATTACGGCAAGCAATGCAGGATCGGATGACACTTCCCGTGTCACGTCCTCACCGTTCACTGTGAGCGTCCCGCTGCCGGGCTCATCGCCGACGCCAGCGATAATGCTGTCGAGCTCCTCCGGATAGCCGCCTTTCCCGAGCTCCTGCAGGATGCCGTAATTCCGGTCAAGGCGATCCGCAAGAGCCGCGGCCTGGGCGCAGGTGAATGGCTGCAGGGCAAGAACTGCCGTCTTCTTCGATTTCAGGCGGCCGAAGCTTATGCTGACGCTCCCGTTTCCGCAGGAATCAGGTGCACCGATGGTCTTTCCTGAGAGAAGCCTTCCCGCATCAGCAAGAGGAGCGCTTAAAGGATCCTTCACAAAAAAACTGATGAATCTGTTCGCGAATGGCCCCGGGGCAAGGATCCCTAACAGCGCGTCGGCGGAGATGCTCCTGCTGTCAAGGGTGCTTTCATCGCCGAGGTCAAACCCGCGCCATTTAAGGAGCACCGAAGGATCTGCCGACATCAGCTGTGAGGCCTTTATAACCGCGGGCAGGAGTGACTTTTCCTGATCGAAGCTGCGGCTTACCGAGAATTTCTCATGCCCGTCAGGAAGGAGCTTCAGCCCGTTGTCAGAAAAAAGTTTCCGGAGAGCGGTGGTTATTCTCCCCTCACGGAGTTCCTTGAGACGCTTCTCATTGAGATACAGTAGCGCTCCGATAAGTCCGCGCTCCTTCTCGCTGTAGAAGCCGAATGACAGCGTTACTGTGTATCTGTCGCCGAACTCATCGGCAATCTCACAGACAGTACGGTGCTCCTTCTCATCATATTTGAAGTCACCGGCTCTCCCCTCGCGGAGCGCGGCCCGGGCGTCGCCTGCGTTCTCATTGTTATCGAGAAGGACCGTCTCCGTGATCCAGCTCCGCGCCCATGGGGCGCTTCCAAGCTCATCAGACGGAGCGTCTCCGGCAGCGCCCGGCGCATCAGAGCTGCCGTCAGGCAGATCCCCTGCAGTGACCTGCCTTCGTGTCCCGCGGCGGCCTGAGGCCAGCCCTTTCTGCGCGTCTTTCCTGATGCCCTCGGCAATGCCGGTGACGCTCACTCCGCGGAAAAGAAACATCAGCCTCGGGTACTTTGACATGGCAGACGCGGCCCGGAGCGCGAGAGCCAGCGCCGCCGGATCCCAGCTTTCCTTAATCCTGTCACGGCTGCCGTCCGAGAATCCCTGGACGAGCCTTTCCGCAGTATCAGCAAGCTCCTCACTCAGTGAGTTCCTCTCGAGCGAGAAGCAGTCCTCCTCATGGCTCCTCAGATATGCCCTGATCCTTGACGCCCCGTAGCCCTGCGCTGAGAAAATCAGTACCGGGCTTCTGGTCTCCCCTTCAGGAGTTTCCACGGCTGCAGCAAGGCTCATGCGGCCGTAGAGCTTTTTAATCTCAAAGCTGTGCAGCTGCGGGGCAAGCTCTTCAGCAGCCTTGAAATCCGCATAACGCGGCAGCACGCCTGAGAGCCACCTGCACTGGAGTGTGCCGGAGGCCCAGCGCTTTATTACTTCAGATCTGTCCTGGCCGTCGTTATCTGCTGACGGTTTTTCGGCAGGAGTTTCCGCCTCTTGATTCATGGACTGCTGGTCAGGAACGTCCTTCTTAGGCTCCTGCTCACCGGGCTGCTCCCGTACATATCCGTCGTTCCAGTAAGAAGACGTGTTATTTCCTGAAACAGGTGCAGCCACAAGCTTTGCCGGAACAGGGAGACGCAGCTCGCGCGCCGGCACAGCCCCGGAGGGAAGCGGCTTTACCGCTATGCTCTGTATTCCGAGATCGCCGTACAGGCTGACCCCGCGCCAGGCAAACATCAGGGCAGGATCACAGCTTACCAGCCATGCCGCATACAGGAGCTCTGCGGCAGTATAAACAGAAATGTTAGGTCCTTTAGTTCTTCCGGCTAAAGAGAGCTCGTCAAAGCCGGCGAGCTGAGGCAGCAGGTATTTGTTCCTGATTTTCTCCCATAGCGCCTCATTCATTATGCCTTTGCGCAGATCATCACAGCCTTCCCTGTCACTCAGGATGAGATTCCGCAGTCTGACTTTCTGCGGCGATGAGTAGCGGTTGCAGCGCAGTTTCGTGGCTGAGAGCATCCCGTAGCAGTGGATCGGGCCTCTGCCGCCTGCGCTTACATAGTAAAAACAGCCGTCAGTGAGGAGCCGGCAGGCATCATTGAGCTGCCGTGTGCTGAATTCAGCCAGTTTGGCCTTCGCCCAGGCCTGGCTCCACCAGTTGGGAAGGAGGGACTTGTAATCAAGCATGATAATCCGCGACTTATGGTCAGAAACGCCCGTATTTTAAGGTAAATCACCGCCATCCAGAAAAAATCACCTGTCTGCGTTGGTTTTCCGGACACATTTCCTGTTCATTCTCTGACAGAACGCACATGCAAACATGAATGCCTGATATCCAGGAGCCCCTGAATCATAAGCAGACTGCCAGAGCGCGTTCTGTCCATGCTCTGGCTGTGAGCTTTCTGCGGAGAGACTTTCTTCCTCTCACTGATCCGGGCGGTCAAAATCAAACCGCTTGACATTTAGGCCTTTTGTTCATACCCTCAGAACCTCAGAATTCACACAAGTGAGGCAATTTTGCACTCGGTTATTTTTCCAGGGATCTGGACGAGAATGGCAGCTGCAGCCCTGGTTATTGCCATATGCCTGGCAGTTCTGGCCTCCGTCACCGGAGAGGCCTGAGGCGGAAAATGCTGGAAATAAAGAACCTGACACTGGGCTACAGCAGGCATCCCATTGTCCATCATCTGAACCTCTCCGTCGCCGACGGCGAGATGCTCGCGGTAATAGGTCCGAACGGCGGGGGAAAATCAACCCTTCTCAACGGGATTATGGGCATACTGAAGCCCCTTGAGGGATCTGTGGAAAAGAAGCCCGGCATCAGGATAGCCTACTGCCAGCAGGCAAGCCAGATCAACAAAAGCTTCCCGATTACCGTGCGTGAGTTCGTCTCCCTCGGGCTCTGGCACAGGACCGGGCTTTTCAGAAGAGTTGACCGGTCCATGCTGCATCTCGTCGACAGCGCGCTTGAGAAGGTGAAGATGCGGAAGTTCGCCGGGGAGAATATCGGGGACATCTCAGGCGGGCAGTTCCAGCGCGTCGTATTCGCCAGGGTCTGGCTCCAGGACGCTGATCTCATCATGCTTGACGAGCCGTTCAGCGCGATGGACGAACCGACCTCCGAGGAGCTCGCCGGCCTCCTGCAGGAGTGGAACAGGGCCGGAAAGACCATCATCACCGTCATGCACAACCTTAATCTCGTAAGAAGGTTCTTCCCCGAGACCGTGATTCTCGCAAGGGAAATCATCGCGAGCGGGAAAACCGCCGAGTGCGTTACCGCAGAGAATATCGAAAAGGCCGTAAACAGCCGCTACCAGCTTGACTATACGGCAGGGCTCTGCACGAGGACAGAATGATCGATCTGCTTTTTTCACCGTTTGCCGACTTCTCCTTCATGAGAAGGGCGCTCTTCGGCTGCCTTATGATCTCCCTCACTGCCCCTGTCATCGGGATGCTTCTCGTATACCGCAGGATGAGCCTCACGGGAGATGCCATGAGCCACGCGATACTGCCCGGAGTCGCGGTAGGCTACCTCATCGGGGGACTCTCCGTCTCCTCGATGACAATAGGCGGCCTCATAGCCGGAGTCACGGTAATCATTCTCTCGGGCTTTGCCTCGAAGGCCTCGAAAACAGCCGAGGACGCGAGCCTTGCCTCCTTCTACCTGATTTCCCTCGCGGCAGGAGTGCTCATCATCTCGGTGAGCGGCAGCAACGTCGACCTGCTGCACATTCTCTTCGGCTCGCCTCTTGCGCTTACCGATCAGGGGCTCACCCTTCTGGCGTCAATAACCTCGGTCTCCCTCATCGTCCTTGCGATCTTCATAAGGCCTCTCGTGGTCGAATGCTTTGATCCCGGCTTCCTTGAGACCGAGGGAGTGAGCAGCCAGGCCGTTCACACCATCTTCCTGATCCTGACTGTCCTCTCCCTCATCTCAGGGTTCCAGACCATCGGCACGCTGATGGCTGTCGGAATAATGATCCTGCCATGCACTTCGGTGAAGCTGTGGTTCAGGCACCTCACCGGACAGATCGCGGCTGCTGTTGCCGCAGCCTCAGCAGGGAGCGCTGCCGGTCTCCTTCTCTCATTCCACCTTGACTGGCCGGCGAGCTCATCGATCATTCTCTGTCTCGGGGTTTTCTACATTTTCTCCCTCATATTCGGCATCAACGGAGGACTGATATGGAAGTTCGTTCATTTAAGGCATTACTCGGGATAGGCGCTGTGCTGCTGTTCTCCGCTTTCTCCTCAGCCGGGGAATGCAGGCCGCTTGAGGTGGTGGCCTCCGGCACCATCATCGCCGATATTGCAAAAAACATAGGCGGAGACAAAGTCAGCGTCCGGCCTCTCATCGGCTACGGCGGGGAAATGCATTTCTATACCGAGAAGCCCTCTGACCTGAAGCTCGTCGGGAAGGCGGATCTGATTCTGAAGAACTGCCTGGATCTCGACACCTGGGCTGACAGGCTCGCCAAAGCGTCAGGCACAAAGGCAAAGTCGGTCTGCGTCACTGACGGAATAACACCTATCAGGAGCCAGACCGGGACTGACCCCCATGCGTGGAACTCACCTTACAGCGCGCTTGCCTATGTCGACGGCACGGAGAAGGCCCTTGCCGGAGCGGCACCGGAGCTTGCCGGAAAATTCGCTGAAAGGGCTGCCGCATACCGCTCGGAAATATCAGCCCTTGCTGAGAAATACAAAGGGGAGTTCAGCAGAATACCAGGGAGTGCAAGAAAAGCCCTCACAAGCCATGCCGCGTTCGGCTATCTTGCGAGAGACTACGGCCTCGATCTCAGATCAATTCACGGTCCGGGCGACGAGGCGGAGGAAGGAGCAGGGAGCGTCTCGGAGATTATCAGGGAAGTGAGAAAGACCGGCATAAAGGTCATTTTCATTGAGACCATGCATGATCCCCGTCTTGCGAATACAATTGAGAGGGAAACGGGGGCAAAGGCCGCAGGCGAGCTTTACTCTGACTCGCTCCCTGACAGCTCCGTCTCATACCTTGATTATCTCAGGCACAACCTCTCTGCGGTCCTCGACGGACTCAGGAGCCAGATTTCAGCAGACGGCAAATAAGGAGAACAGACAGTTGGACAAAATAGCCTTTTACGGAACCCATTCCTATGACCGGAAAATGTTCCAGGAAATCAACGGAAAGTTCGGCTTTGAGATACTGAACCACCGCAGCTACCTCACCGCGGAGAACGCATCCCTGACTGCAGGCGCAAAGGCGGTGTGCATATTCGTCAACGACACCTGCGACAGGAAAGTCCTCGGGATCCTTAAGGATAACGGTGTCGGTCTTGTCGCGCTGCGCTGCGCCGGATTCAACAACGTTGATCTCGCAGCCGCAAAGGAGTTCGGGATCAGGGTCGTGAGGGTTCCGGCATACTCGCCTCATGCCATCGCAGAACACACCGTTGCCCTCATCATGGCCCTCAACCGCCACACGAACCTCGCCTGGGTCAGGACCAGGACCTGGAACTTCTCCCTGAACGGACTCATGGGCTTCGACATGTACGGCAAGACCGCAGGCATTGTCGGGACCGGAAAGATTGCCCGCCAGCTCATCGGAATCCTGAAGGGCTTCGGCATGAACATCATCGCCTACGATATCTACCCTGACGAGAAATACGCAAAAGAGAGCGGCATCAGGTATGTGACCCTTGACGAGCTTTACGCGAACTCGGACATCATCTCGCTCAACTGCCCTCTCACGAAGGAGAACTATCACCTGATCAACCGCGACTCCATCTCGAGGATGAAGAAGGGGGTCATGATCATCAACACCGGAAGGGGCGGACTCATTGACACCGAGGCGCTGATTGACGGTCTCAGGAGCGCCCAGATCGGGGCGGCCGGCCTTGACGTCTACGAGGAGGAGAAGGATTACTTCTACCAGGATCACTCCTCCGAGGTCATCACCGATGACAAGCTTGCCCTCCTCCTGAGCTACACCAACGTGCTTGTCACCTCCCACCAGGCATTCTTCACCAGGGAGGCGATGGAGAACATCGCGACGACCACTCTGCAGAACTGCAGGGACTTCTTTGACGGCAGGGAGCTCGTCAACGAGGTTAAGTAATCATACAGGGGCCGGCCGGATGCCTTAAGGGGACGGCCGGCCCTTCTGGCTTTGCCTGCGCCGGAGTCAGGAACCCCGGGACTGCGTGTTAATTCCAGCAAAAGACATGAATGCCGAGCTGGAGAACATAGAGCAGGTGAATTCCGTGATTTGCGGAGAGATATGAAACGGAGGGAATGAAGTGGTGCCGGGAAAAGGAATCGAACCTTCGACCTTCGCATTACGAATGCGCCGCTCTACCAACTGAGCTATGCCGGCAGCCTGTTGCCTGTGCAACGTTGCAGTATTATACACAGAGAGCCGCCCTTCCTCAAGAAAGGCGGCTCTTTTTTTATCGCTGGGAAAGCCCCCGGATCAGAGGATATACCTCGAGAGATCCTCATCTTCGACAAGCTTCCCGAGGTGATCACGGACATAGCCGCTGTCAATCGTGACAGTCTCGCCCTTCCTCTCGGGTGCGTCGAAGGAGATCTCGTCAACGAGGCGCTCCATGATGGTCTGCAGGCGGCGCGCACCGATGTTCTCGGTCGACTCGTTGACCTTGAATGCCGCCTCCGCGATGCTCTGCAGCGCGTCATCAGTGAACCTGAGCTCAACGCCCTCGGTCCTCATAAGAGCTGTGTACTGCTCGGTGATTGACGCGTGCGGCTCGGTCAGGATCTTCTTGAAGTCCTCGACAGTGAGTGCCTTAAGCTCAACCCTTATCGGCAGGCGGCCCTGAAGCTCAGGAATAAGATCCGATGGCTTCGACACCTGGAACGCGCCTGAGGTGATGAAGAGTATGTGATCGGTCTTCACCATGCCGTACTTGGTCTTTACGGAGCAGCCCTCGATGAGGGGAAGGAGATCGCGCTGCACGCCTTCCCTTGAGACGTTAGGCCCGTTCTTCTCGCCGCCGCCTCCGCAGATCTTGTCGATCTCGTCAATGAAGACGATGCCGTTGTTCTCGACCGCCTCGATGGTCTCCCGCGAAAGATCAGTCCGGTCCACCATATGCTCGGCAGCGTTCTTTGTGAGCTGCTCCCTCGCATCGCTGACCTTTGCCCTGACACGTTCGGTGCGGTTCTTCTCGATGTTCTCGAAAATGGACTGGAGCTGCTCGGACATGTCCTCCATGCCGGGAGGCGACATGATCTCGACATTTATCTTCTTCGACGGAAGGCGGATCTCGATTTCCTTGTCGTCAAGCTCACCGGCCTCAAGCTTCTTCCTGAGCATTTCCCGGGTCTCGGCGTCCTCCTTCCTCTTCTCCTCGTCCCCGGCGCTTTCACCGGGCTTTGCGGCAGAATCGTCCTGTTCCTGATCCCTCCCGGCATCCTCCTCAGCGACGGCATCCTCCGCATCATCCTCCGCGTCGGACTCGTCAACGGCCCCGCTGCCGCTCATGAAAAAGCTGAGATCATCCGGATCATCATCGGCGGCGCTTCCCGGCATCAGGGCATCAAGGATCTTCTCGTCGGCTATCTTCCTCGCCTTCTCCATATTCTCCTTGACGCGCTTCTCGCTGAGCTTCTTGAAGCTGATGGCAGTCAGATCCCTGATTATGGAGTCGACTTCCTTTCCGACATAGCCGACCTCGGTGAACTTCGTCGCCTCGACCTTGATGAACGGGGCATCGGCGATGGTCGAGAGCCTTCTTGCGATCTCGGTCTTTCCGACGCCGGTAGGTCCGATCATCAGGATGTTCTTGGGCATGATTTCCTGCCTGAGCTCCGGCTCAATCTGCATTCTCCGCCAGCGGTTCCTGAGGGCTATGGCAACCGCCCTCTTGGCGTCGTGCTGGCCGATGATATGCCTGTCAAGTTCCTGAACTATCTGTCTCGGAGTCAATTGTTCCATTAAGTTTCCCCGTATCTGCCCAAAGTCCTTTTCCTGCCGCCCGGGCGGCCGGCACCGGCTCAGTTGGAGCCGGCGCTTCCGGAATAGTCTATTGTCTCCACAGTCCTGAAGCTGTTGGTGAAGACACATATGTCCGCCGCTATGGCAAGGGCCTTCACCGCAATCTCCTCGGCACCGAGATCGGTGTTCTCGAAAAGCGCAGCCGCGGCTGCCCTCGCGTAATTTCCCCCGGAGCCCATGGTGAGGATATCGTTCTCGGGCCTCACCACGTCGCCGACTCCGGTGATGATGAACGACTCGCTGGCGTCAGCCACGGCAAGCTCCGCCTCAAGCTTGCGGAGCGCGCGGTCGGTCCTCCAGTCCTTCGCGAGCGCCACTGCCGCGCGCTGGAGGTTGCCAGAGGCCTCCTTCAGCTTGCCCTCAAAGCGCTCCATGAGCGTGAAGGCATCTGCCGTGGCGCCGGCGAATCCCGCAAGGACCTTTCCGCCGCCGATGCGCTGGACCTTCTTGGCATTGCCCTTCATTATGGTATTGCCCTGCGACACCTGCCCGTCTCCGGCCATGACCACCTTGCCGAAACGCCTGACCGATATGATTGTTGTCACTTCAGTTCTCCTGTCTGTCCGGACGCTCTGTCCGTTCCTTTATGCCGGGCGCCCGGCCTCAGCCGCGCTGCACCTCAAGCGGCTCCATATGCACGGTCACATCGGCATCAGGGAAGGCCTCCCTGATGCTTTTCTCTATCCTGTCAGCGGCATTGTGCGCCCTGAGGAGCGACATCGCGCTGTCCATGGTCGCATGGAGCTGGATTATCTTGATGCGGCCTGACTGGCGGGTCCTGAGATCATGAATGTTGATGACATCCTTCTCCCTTACGGCTATATCAAAGATCCTCTGCTGATCCTCTGGCGATATGGCAGAGTCAAGGAGCATCTGTATGGCCTCATAGCCGATTTTCGACGCGCCGTAGATTATGTACAGGCCTATAAGAATAGTGGAGACACCATCGACAAAATCAAGTGACGGATAGTATTTCATTACGGCGAAGCTCCCGAGCACGCCGACATTGAGAAGCACGTCGAGCCGGTAATGGAACGAGTCGGCGTTCACGACCTGGGAGCCCGTGCGCCTTACCACATAGATCTGGAACAGCACCAGAAGAAGGGTGATGACAATGGTGGACACGGTAATCCAGATGCCGAAGGAAAGGTTCTCGACCTTCCTCGGGGTGACAACGCACTCCGAGCCGTGCAGTATGAGGAGGACGGCCGTTCCGCAGATGAATGCGGACTGCATGAGGCCGGCAAGCGACTCCGCCTTGCCGTGCCCGTAGGCATGCTCGCGGTCAGGCGGCATCAGGGCATAGCGGACCGCGAACAGGTTGACGAGCGACACGCACAGATCCATCACCGAATCCGTGAGCGAGGCAAGCATCGTCGAGCTGCCGGTCACGAAGAGGACATAGATTTTGGCAAGAAGCAGCAGGATGGTAATTACTGCCGACGCGACGCACGAGCAGGTGACGAGATAGTCATAGCCCTTTCCGCTGCAGGCGCATTTTGCCTCTTGATTCTTACTCATCTGGGACTCCGGGAAAAATACGGGGCATCAGCTGCCCCGGATAATGAAACGGCACTCATGATACAACATGCACGGGCGGCGCGTAACAGCCGCGCCTCACATCCTGCGGCACGGCAATATCCCTGCCTGCTATATGAATTCAGATTGTCATCTATGATCATCAGATCACTGTATTTGCGCATAAGCTGTATCCAGATGTATAAAACATGAGTTTTTATTCATTATATCTACACTTTCGAAAAATCATGTGCTAAAATGCTCAATGGCTTGCAATAACAGTCGCAAAATGTGGAAAATGGTTTATATCACCTGTCTGTTTTCCGGATTCAGGGATAAAACAAACAGTTTTTATACCTACAGGTGAGCTGACTAACGGAGAAACCGCACAGGCGGTTTTGATGCAGAATATGACTGATGACATCTCAAAAAAAGTACCCGGACTGAAGGAAGCATACCATCTGACCAAGAAGCAGGAAGCAGTGCTCAACTTCATCCAGGACTACACCGAAAAGAACGGCTTCTCGCCCTCCCAGGCTGAGATCCAGCACCATTTCGGCTACAAGTCGCCCAACTCCGTCGAAGGATATCTCCGTGCGCTGAGGAAGAGCGGCGTCATCAGCTCAACCCCGGGCAAGGCACGCAATATACTCATCAACCAGGTCAACCCCGAGCTCAAGATCGAGCGCGTCAGCATTATGGGAAAGGTCACGGCAGGCAACCCGGCCGACGCCCCGGAGAACGTGGATCGCAGCATCTCCTTCTCGCAGAACGCATTCGACTCCCATGTTGACTACTTCCTGCGCGTTGACGGCTACAGCATGTCCGACGCAGGAATCTTCCCGGGCGACCTCATTGCCGTCAATAAGACCGAGGAGGCAAAGGACGGCGACATCATCATCGCCAGAATCAACAACGACGCCGCCACCATCAAGCGCTACCACAGGGAAGGCAATATCGTATGGCTCGAGCCGGCCTGCGGGTACATGGAGAACATCAGAATTGACCTCGACAAGGAGAAGTTCACCATCGACGGGCTCTTCGTCGGCCTGGTAAGGCCCAATGCCCTCAACATGAAGTCAAGGAATTAATACCCGGCATCCGCCGGTGCATGAGAGGCCGCGTCTGCGGCCTCCTGCCTTAGGAAAACGGCCCGCATGCGGGCCGTTTCTGCATGCGCCTCACGGCGCCTCCGCGTGAATGATCAGCTTCCCGAAATGCCGTAGGCGCTGCGGTACGCGAGGACCTTCTGGTAGAGGGCGTCATCGAGAAGACTGTTCTCCCTCACATACTCGATGATGTCGCCGAAGCCGACTATCGCGCTGACCCTGACGCCGAAATCCCTCTCGACCTCCTGTATGGCGGAGAGCTCGCCGCATCCCTTCTCCTCACGGTCAAGGGCCACAATCACGCCGGCAAGCTCCGCCCCGTTCTTCCGGATTATCTCCATCGACTCCCTGATGGCGGTTCCCGCGGTAATGACATCGTCGACCAGAAGGACCTTTCCCTTCAGGGACGACCCGACAATATTGCCGCCCTCGCCGTGATCCTTCGCCTCCTTCCTGTTGCAGCACCAGGGAGAGTCGGTGTCAAAGCGGTCGGAGAGCTCGACAGCCGCAGCCGAGACAATGGGAATGCCCTTGTAGGCTGGTCCGAAGAGAACGTCATAGGAAATCCCGCTCTCCTTTATCGCCTCGGCGTAATAGCGTCCGAGAAGCGCGAGATCACGCCCGGTGCAGAAAAGCCCGGCGTTGAAAAAGTACGGGCTCTTCCGGCCTGACTTCAGGGTGAACTCACCGAACCTGAGGACTCCGCGGGAAATGGCGTGGGCGATAAAATTCTTCTGATATTCCTTCACAGTGCTCTCCATCGGGATCCGGCAGAGCGGAGTCCCGCAAAATGAAACTGCATCATTTTACAAAATCACGTAATTCAAGGGGAAAGGATCGCCCTGCCGCGGCATAAGGTTGAACAGTCTTAATCAGGCGGTTACAATTCAGCAGCATGCGCGGAAACAGACAGCAGCTCCCTGATGCCGCACCGCCATGATTTTGAGAGAAGGAAAGCGCGGCGGGAAGCCCCATCTGAGGCCCTGCCGACAGATACAATGGCTGCAATTTTAAGCATGACAGGCTACGCCTGCAGTAATACCGACTCCAGGTTCGGCCGGATCGGCTGGACGGTGAAGTCGGTGAACCACAGATTTCTTGATGTGACCGTCTCCATGCCTCCCGGAATGGAAAGCTTCTGGCACCTCGCCGACGAGACGGTGAGATCAGCGCTCAGCAGGGGAAAGGTGGAATGCTCCCTGTCATTCGTTCCGAGGGAGGAAATCTCCGTAATAGAGATCAACCGCGAGCTTGCCGCCGAGGTCGTGAGGAAGGCGGATGAGATTGTCTCCATGTCCGCGCATCCCGGAACGGTCGATCCGATGCAGGTCCTCTCGTGGCCAGGCGTCGCAATCAAGCACTCCTACTCCGGGACGGAGCTCGAGAAGGCGCTCCGCGACTCCCTAAGGGAAACTCTCTCCGAGCTCATCGCCTTCCGCGCGAGGGAAGGGGAGAAGATCAAGAACATCCTCACCGGCAAGATGAGGGATATCAGCGCGGAAATCCAGAAGGTCAGGCAGCAGCTTCCGAGGATTGTCGCCTGGGAGAAGAACCGCATGAAGGATGCGGTACTCTCCGCAGGCGTCGAGATAGACAAGAGCAGGCTCGAGCAGGAGCTCATCCTTACCGCTCAGAGAATCGACGTCGCCGAGGAGCTTGACCGGCTGACCGCTCACATCTCCGAGACCGGTGACATCCTGGAAAAAGGAGGGGTTGTCGGCAGGCGCCTCGACTTCATGATGCAGGAGTTCAACCGCGAGTCGAACACGCTTGCCTCAAAGTCAGTCAATGTCGATGTTACTGACTCAGCTGTCGAGATCAAGGTCCTCATCGAGCAGATGAGAGAGCAGATCCAGAACATAGAATAGCCCCGTTTCAGTTAAAATAGGCTGTCTGCGCCGCCGGCGCGGACAGCTGTCCAAAAACCGGACACCGGCATCAGCGCTCCGGACCGAGTGTCCCGGACCTGTCAGGTCTCCGCTCAAGCAAAGGAGGATAGCCGGCATCTCCGGCTTAACAGACAATGCAGTTTCCCGCCAACCTGTTCATAGTTTCATCACCGAGCGGCGCAGGCAAGTCAAGCCTGATCGCGGCCCTCATAAAGCAGTACTCGGCAGTGCACCCGATGACTGTATCTGTCTCCCATACCACCCGCGCCATGAGGCCGGGCGAGGTCAACGGCGTCCACTATCATTTTGTCTCGAACGAGGAGTTCGAGCAGATGATCAAGAGGGACGCCTTCTTCGAGTGGGCCAGGGTGTTCGATCACTATTACGGCACCTCAAGGGAGAACATCTTCAAGTTCCTCGAGAAGGGGACCGACGTGTTCCTTGACATCGACTGGCAGGGCGCAAGGCAGATCAGGAAGCTCTTCCCCGAGGCAAGATCGGTATTCATCCTTCCTCCGAGCCTCGAGGAGCTCGAAAGACGCCTCCGCAACCGCGCGCAGGACAGCGACGAGGTAATCAGGGGCAGGATGAAGAAAGCTGTCTCAGAGATGGTCCACTACAGCGAGTATGACTATGTCATAGTCAATGATGTGTTCGAGAACTCCCTCGAGAAGCTTCACTCAATCGTGCTCGCCGAGCAGCAGAAGCTCTCCTGCCAGGAAATCATCAGCTCCGAGACACTGAAGAAGCTGCTGGACGAAAGCGCGGCGTAGCAGCGGCCGGCCCGTGGCCGGCACATTGCAGCCTGAAAAAAGCAATCCCGGATCCTCACGGATCCGGGATTCATTATTACATGGCAGAACGGCCGGTGGCCGCCTGCTGCCTTACTCGTCGTCAGAAGAAGGGAAATCGCTCACATCGCTGAGGCCGCCTGCCCTGACGTCCTCGTCGTCGGTGGTGTAGTCACCGGTCTCGCTCGCGATATCATCGTCACGGGTCTCGAGATCCCTTGCCTGCAGCGCTGACTGCTGGTGATCGAGCTTCTCCATCTCATCAACCTTGTCCATGACCTCGTTGAGACCGGTTCCTTCCTCCTCAATCTCCCTGAGGGCAATAACGGTGGGCTTGTCGTTTTCATCAGGCACAAGGGCCTTGCAGTTAAGCATGGCAAGCTGACGCGCACGGCGGGTAGCCATGAGAATAAGGTCAAAACGGTTTCCTACCTTCGATACGGCGTCTTCAACAGTTACACGTGCCATTTATACACTCCTTCGGAAAACGAAACGCAATTTTATCATATCATCAAAATCAGATCATCATCTAATTTCCGGCGGCAGATGTGCCTGCCTGCGTATGCCAGACACAGAAACCGGAGCGGGATCACGGAGGAAAAGCGCATGAGAACATTAAGGGCTGCCGTGGCGATTGACTCATTCAAGGGCTCCCTGGACTCTGAGACACTCGGCCTCGCCGCGGCGAGGGGCATAATGAAAGCCTGTGCCGGGGCCTCGGTACGCGTGATACCGGTGGCGGACGGCGGCGAGGGAACGTCAGCAGTCCTCAGGAAGCTCCTCAGGGCGGATGCCGTTTCCGCAAAGGTCAGGGATCCCGAAGGAAAGACTATTGAAGCGGAGTTCGGGCTCTCCGGGAAAAGCGCGGTGCTTGAGATGGCCTCAGCATCAGGCCTCACCCTGGTCCCGAGGGAAAACAGGAATCCCTGGAAGCTCTCGACGGAAGGCACCGGCGATCTCTGTCTCGCGGCCGCGGCGGCAGGCGCTGACCGGATAACCATCGGCATAGGCGGCAGCGCGACGAGCGACGCCGGGTCTGGATTCCTCCACTCCCTCGGCGGCAGGTTCTATGACATGAACGGGAATGAGACAGTTCCTGTTCCTGAGAACTTCATGAGCATAGTGAAGGCGGATCTCAGCGAACCGCTCCGCTTTGCGGAAAAGGTATCCATAACCGCGGCATCTGACGTGATGAACCCGCTGCTCGGAGAAAACGGCGCTGCCATGGTCTTCGCCGGACAGAAAGGAGCAAAGGAAGAGGATCTCGCAAAGCTTGACGTGGCGTCAGGGCATATTGCGGATGTCATCTCAGAGGCAGCCGGCAATGACATGAGGGAAAGTCCTGGCGCCGGCGCCGCGGGAGGGCTCGGCTTCGCTCTCCTCACGCTCGGCGCTGAGCTCAGATCAGGCATAGATCTGATCCTTGACGCCGCTGACTTTGACCGGACTGCTGCGCTCTGCGACTTCGTGATAACGGGCGAGGGATCGGTCGACAGGAGCACCTCTCTCGGGAAAGTTCCTTACGGCGTCGCGCGCAGGGCATCTGCCCTCGGCGTCCCCGCGATAGCGATCGCGGGGCGCTCATGCATAGAGGAGGAGAGCATCGGTGACACCATGCTGACATCCGTGTTCCCTGTCCACCGTACGGCACTGACACAGGAGCAGGCTATGGATCCCGCGCTCACGGAGCATGACGCCGAAACGGCGGCGTTCATGATCGCGAGGACGTTCTGCGCCGCCCTCTACAGAGCCGGTGCAGAGCCGTACTGATCATCGCAGATGACAGTCGGCCAGCCCATTGAGGTCTGCAGCTCCGCCTCATGCTCCAGTTCGGTGGAGCGGAGGTAATGCTCGGAGAGCCAGCTCCCCGGGAGCCTGATGTCAAGCGAGTCTCCTGAGGCGGAGGCCTTGATGTCAGGCAGCGTGCCGTCAGAGCGGCGCATGCACATGATGATGGAGATCCGGAGGATCCTCGCGAGGCGGCAGGCCTCGGAGAATGAAACGGCGCTCTGCTTCTCGAGTACATCGAGATGGAAGCTGTCCCTTTCGTTGTAGAGGAGCGCTGAGAGAAGCTGCTTCTGCGGTACGGTGAATCCCGGCATGTCTATGTTGTTGATGATGTACCAGGCATGCTGCGGCGCCCTCTTGTACTCGATGCAGAGCCCGATCTCATAGAGGACGGCCGCCCACTTGAGCATGGCCCTGCCGGCTGGAGGGCCGAACTTCCACTCGTCCTTCACTGCGTCATAGATGCTGAGGGCAACTGTCCTGACCCTCTCTGACTGCGCGGAGTCAAGCTGGTAGCGCTCGATGAGGCTCCTCACCGTCCTGACCCTGGCGTCAACCCTCTGCTCGAAGCCGACCATCTCGGCAATGAGCCCCTCGCGGAGCGCCCCGCCCGAGAGGATCATGCTCCTGATGCCGAGCACCCTGAAGAGCGCCGTGAGGATGGAGAGCCCAGAGGGGAACACCTGCCTTCTCTCCGGAACCAGTCCGGGGATGTCGATATTGGAGATGGAGCCGGCCTTTATGCACCTCTCTGTGAGCTTCGTGAGGAGATCAAGCGTGATCTCCTCACTCACCCCGCCGCCCGCGATGATGATTTCCTGGAGGGCCTGTATGGTGCCGGATGCTCCGGAGCAGAGCTCCCAGGAATAGCCTTTGTACTGCCCGGCAACGGATTTGACGATGTCCTCGGCAGCCGAGACAGCACGGGAAAACCTTTCGCTGTCCACGATGCCGTCACTGAAATACCTGCCCTGCCAGAGGACGCAGCCCATGGGGAGAGAGTTGACCACCGAGACGTCATAGCCGTGCCCGAGGACAATCTCAGTTGAAGCGCCGCCTATATCAATCACGAGCCTGGAGCCCGTGCCGCTTGACGTTACGGAAACCCCGAGATAGATGAGCGAGGCCTCGCGCTTGCCGCTGATGACCTCCACCCCGTGTCTGAGGATCCTCTCGGCCTGCTCCACGAAATAGTCCCTGTTGGCCGCGAGGCGCAGCGTTGCCGTCCCGACTATCCTGACATTCTCGGCGGCAACGTCCTGCAGCTGCTCGGCAAAGAGCCTGATGCAGTCGAGTCCGCGCTTTATCGCCTCATCGCTCAGGTTGTTATTGCTGTCCAGGCCGGAGGCGAGGCGGACCTTGCGCTTTACCCTCGAGACAATCCTGACCTGACCTGCAACCTTGCGGACGATCAGCAGGTGAAAGCTGTTGGAGCCAAGATCTACTGCTGCATATAGCGGACTCTGTTCCATAACACTACCTCCGGATCCTCTGCCGATGATAACTCACAAACGCCATGCCGCTTAATATACAGGAAGTGAATTAAGGAAAAAAACATCAAAATGAAATCAATGTTCCAAAATGCCGGAAAGGACAGTGAGCACCAGCCGCTGAGCAATGTTCCACGTGGAACATCATGATGATGCCCGCACTGAAGTATAGGGCATACCCCTATTTTGGCTGAAATGACTTGATAAACATCTTCCAAAGCATCATTATATTGTTACTGACGCACCTGTTTGTAAAAGATTCTGGAAATCAGCCACAGGCATGCGCTCATGCCGGATCCGGATGCGTCCAACCATACAGGAGACAGAAAATGAGCGAAATCATCCATATCACAGACGCCGACTTCAAGGACAAGGCCGTAAAGGAAGGCGTCTCGGCCGTTATCGATTTCTGGGCAACCTGGTGCGGTCCCTGCCGCGCGATGGGTCCGATATTCGAGGAAGTCGCAAAGGAGACTGACGGCGTGGTATTCGCCAAGGTAGACGTTGACGAGAACGAGGAGTTCTCCGCCGCATGCGGCATCAGGAGCATACCGACCATTGCCCTCTTCAAGGACGGCAAGATGGTGGCAAAGAACACCGGCCTCATCTCCGCTACCGAGCTCAAGAACTTCATCAAGTCCAATCTCGGCTGATCCGGTAACACGCTGCAGGGCCGCGGACAGAGCGGTCTTCAGGTTACGGAAACGGCGGGATCCTGCAAAGGATTCCGCCGTTTTTTTGTAAAAAAATCACTGTCAGCTCCAGGTTCCGCACAGGCTGTCAGCCTGCTGACAGTCATGTCCGGAACTGTCTTGCATAAATGTGCAAGGACCTTTGCACGAATCCCGGCAATTTCAGTATTTGTGCAAAGCCATCTGCACAAATAGCGAAAATTTTCAAAATTATGCAAATAGTAATGCACAAATCACGTATTTTTTCAAAATTATGCATTATATAATGCACAAATTAAATATTATTTGCATTCATGCATAATGAGTTGCATAAAAACAATATTATTTGGAATTTATGCAACGTCTCATGCACAAACATAAATAAACTATAGCTGCAGAAAAGGTGAACGAAATGATGCTTAAACGGGAAATGTATCTCAGACAAATACGTCCGTTTTACGATTCAGACATCATAAAAGTTATAACTGGAGTAAGAAGAGCAGGAAAATCCGTCATCCTTGAGTCTATAAGGGATGAGCTTGCTGAAAGAAAGATAAGTGCCGATCAAATGATCTACATTAATCTTGAGGACCTTGAATACAGCTATATTCTGAATGCCAAAGACCTGAACAATGAAATTAAGGGCAGAATAAAGGGAAACGCAAAATATTACATTTTTCTTGATGAAATACAGCATATACAAAATTTTGAGAAGGCTCTCGCCTCCTTTATGGCTACGCTCAATGTATCGCTGTTCGTAACTGGCAGCTGTTCAACCCTGCTCTCAGGTGAGCTGGCAACGCTTCTTACGGGAAGGACAGTAGAATTTGAGATCCTGCCGTTTTCATTCAGAGAAATGAAGGAATTTTTCACGGCAAACGGCCGGGGATGGGCAGATGATCATGAAATGTTTCTAAATTATCTGAAATGGGGAGGTTTTCCCCTAAGATTTGACTACAACAGTGAAGCAGCTGTAAAGCAATATATCTCCAACTTATACATAGGCATTGTAAGCAAAGATATCACGGCAAAATTCAGAAGCGAAGACAGACAAAAATTCACGGATATCTCACTTTATATCCTGGCTAATGCCGGCAAGGAGTTCTCATCTGATAACTTAGTCAATGCATATAAGACTGAGAAAAAAGTGATTTCACAAAGAACGGTGTACAACTATCTTGACAGGATGAAAAAAGCCTATCTTATTCATGGAGTTGGACGATACAACATTACCGGGAAAAAGGCACTCGGAAACAGAGAGAAGTTTTACGCAGTTGATACTGCACTGAGGACCATCAATACAAATACCATCAATTATGAGGATACTTTCTTTCTGGAAAATGTAATCTACAATGAACTAATTATGAGAGGTTTTACCGTCTTTGCCGGTAAAACCTACAAGGGTGAAGTAGATTTTGTCGCAATAAAAGATGACAGAAAGTGCTTTATCCAAGTGGCTTACCTGCTAGACTCAGAGAAAACCATAAAGAGAGAGTTCGGCGCGTACAGCAGAATAACGGATGCATCTCCGAAATACGTGATGTCGCTCGACCGGTTCGATCTGAGCCATGACGGCATTGTCCACCTGAACATCATCGACTTTCTTCTCGGACGCAGGGAGCTGTTTCTGACCTGAGTCTGGAAACGGCAGGGCGGGTGATGATTTTCAGGCAAAAACTGCGATGAGGATTATCTCGGAAATCATGATGGCCGGAATTGCAATCCTGAACTTGAGCTTCCTGGTCTTGTGATGAAATACCAGCATGCCTGCCGCGGCGCCGAACACGCCGAAGACGGCAGCTCCTATAAGCACTTTCTCAGGGATGCGCCACATCCCGCGCTGCGCCTTCAGCTTGTCAGCCCCGTAGAGGAGCATGACAAGAGCGTTTACGGCAAGCAGTATAAGGACTGCGGCTGCTGAAGACACCTTTGCTCCTCCGGTTCTGACAGAGTGTGACTCTGGAAATATCCGCTAGTTTGCGGTCATGGCGCGGTATCCCTTCTCGAAACCGTCCCTGGTGTCCGCATCGATCTTCTTCCACTCGCTCTCCGGGCGGAACCTGATATGCGTCTCGGTCTTCGCGTCATTGCCGAGAATCGCAACCCAGCGCGGCTCATAGCGGCGCTTCGACATGCCGTCCCACTCAAGGACCAGCGCCATAGCCTCATGGAGCTCCGCCAGGTGTGACTTGGCATACTCGCCTATTCTCTGCCCGAACTGCATGGAAAGACCGGTGACGCCGTCTTTTACAGACGGATCAAGTGACTTGTTTGCATCGGAGCGTGCCCTGAGCTGCGCGGTGTAGAACCAGAACATGGCCGCACGGTAGTCGCCCATGTCATAGATCCTGTCTGCAAGTGCCATAAGCACAGGGGGAGTGAAGTCATTCGGGCTCTTCAGCACCGCGTTGAAGGTGTTCTCGTTGCCCTCCTTGATGGATCTGACGATCATCGAGGTCTGCCCGGTCGGTAGCGCCGAGAACTCCCCCTGAGGGACAAATGATGACTCTGCCTGGGCCTCGCTTCTCTTAAGGCTGCTCTCGAACTCAGCTACTTCAGCGGCGCTCGCCCTTGAGCCGTCCGGACGTACGGCTATGCAGCCACCTAGAAGGGAGACTGACAGGGTTAGGATCGCCGGCAGGGCACACTTTCTGAAAATTCCGGTCATAACGGTTTCTCCTTTATCTGTCAGTCTGCATTGCGGGAACGCCGTTCCGCGGTTATTGGTCTGCTCCGGAAAAGGCTGCCTCCTCAGGAGCGCCTGCGCTTTTCAGGAACGGGACGAGGCTGCGGTTAAGCCCGATGCTGAGCTCAATGCCCTTCTCGACAACCTTTGCACCGTCAATGGTGAAATACTCGCTGAGCGGATGGCCGCCGATCTGCTTTCTGCCGAAAGCCGAGCTGCTGATGAGCCCCGAGAAGTCTATGGTGAGGATATTTGAGGAGTAGGAAAGCCTGACTCCCCTGATGACACGGTTGAGGAAGCTTGAGAGGAAGCCGGAAATCACCGACATGGTGACGTTGGCGAAAAGCTTGCCGATGCCGTGATCGGCCCCGGAGGAGCGGATGCTGTCAACCGAGATGACAGCCTGCGACTCAGAGCTGTTGTGGCGCCAGGAAAGGATCCTGCCGCTCAGGAGGAACTTCCCGATCCTGGCATGCTCGACCTCAAGATCCAGCACGCCGCTTCCGTAGCAGTTGATGTCAACGAACCTGACATTGTATCCGGTGATGAGCGACTTCGCGAGGCTGTTGAGGGTCTCCTCGGAGATGAAGAGCCTCCCGGCCGCGATCTCGTCGATGACGTTCGTTATCCAGAGCGAGTAGAGGAAGTCGACATAGGGAGCGGACTGCTCTCCGAACGCCTCCGGATTGCGGTGCAGAAAGTCAGCGGCAGTGCTCAGGAAGCGGACCGCCTCCTCGCGGTTTTCCCGGTAAAACTTTCCGATAAGCTCAACCGGGATGATCAGTTTGTTATCCTGCATGATTTCCTGCATTGCAGCACGGCTCCAGCTCTTACTGAAATTACCGCATGATTATAAATTATCTGAACTTCAGTAGAAAGTGAAAAGAAAGGACATATGTCCGCGCTCTGCCATACCGCGGTGCGGGACAGCGCTGTTTCGCGCGCGTCTGCCTGATGATTCAGCAGCAGTCAGGCGGCAGCAGTAAACTGAAAGCATTCAATGAACAGGCCTGGAGCCAAGGAAAATGAACATGATTAAGGCAATTCTCGGCAGCACGGCGCTGACGGCGGCACTTGCCGGTGAGGCCTCGTTCGCTGAGACCGTGAACGTGAGCTTCGAGGGGGATCATGGCATGCTCTCAGCAGCCATTCAGTACCCCGCCGGTCGCAGGAGCTGTCCCATGGTACTGCTCCTCCATGGTTTCACCTCGTCCAAGGATGACTTTGTCATAAGAGGGCTGGCCGATGAGCTTGAGTCACGCGGAATCTCCTCGCTGCGTTTCGACTTCAACGGCCACGGGGAAAGCGCCGGACGCTTTGAGGATATGACTATCCCGAATGAGGTTGAGGATGCGAAAAAGGCTCTCGCCTACGCTGCGGCGGTTCCTGGTGTAACAGTTATCGCCGTTGCCGGACATTCCCAGGGCGGCGTTGTCGCCGCCATGCTCGCAGGTGAGACCGGCACTATGAAGATCCGCGCAACCGTTCTGCTTTCCCCCGCTGTAATGCTGCAGGATGAGATACGAAACGGCAGATGGTTTGAGGCAAGGTTCGATCCATCGAATCTCCCAGAGCGCGTCATTGCGCTTGGCCGCCCGGTCGGCCGCGAATACCTGCGGACAGCAATGACGCTGCCTTTTTACGAAACAGCAGGTGCCTATAAGGGCCCAGTCCGCATCATCCAGGGAACCGGCGACGATCTGGTTCCGGTCTCATGCGCGAAGCGGGTGCAGAAGGCCATACCGCAGAGTGAGCTCGTGCTGCTGCCTGGACTCAATCACTCATACACACAGAATCTCAGTGAGGCAGTTGATTCAGCCGCTGAATTTCTTGCAAGGGAGCTCGGAAACTGAATGTGACGGCATGCAGGACTGCTTCCGGATGCTCCCCGGAACCAGGAGCAGCGCCTTTCCGTGCTGAAGTGAAATAGAAAAGCGCAGGATCCTGAGTCAGGTACTGCGCTCATTATGAGCTTTCCGGGAATTCAGACTTCCGTTACAGCCTGAAGCGGAGCCGCGCTGCGCTGTTCCGGGCTGTAGGATTTGAGGCTGCCGATAATCAGGTCGGCCATTGATTCAGGCTCCATCACGAATTTCTTCCCTGCGATTGAATTACCGATCCTGTTGATGATGAATCCGTCGACAGAGAGCTTGATGAACTTGGCCGCATAGATTGGAACAATGCCTTGCGAGAACTCACCGCTTGCCTGACCGCGCCTGATAAGCTCGGCGATCCTCTCGCAGAGCTGCCTGTCAATTCCGGCCAGCATGTCATAGACAAGCTGCGGGGCCGCATTATGAGAGAAGAGCATTGTTACGCACAGCACTCCGAACCTGTCCCTGACTGCGGTCGTACCGGCACCGCCCTCAGGCCCGATGAACTTGAGGATGAAGCTCTTTATCGCCTGCGACATGGTCATCTCATCGTGGATAGGGCTCCGCAGCTCGTCAATGAGCCATTTGGTCTTCTCATTGAAGATGGTGACAAGAATGTCCTCTTTCCCTTTGAAATGCCAGTAGAGCGCGCCCCTGGTGACTCCTGACGCGGCAGCTATCTCCTCAAGCGTTGTCTTGGAGTATCCTTTTTCGCAGAACAGCCTGAAAGACGTGTCAATCAGTGTGTTTCTGGTCTGTTCCGACTGTTCCTTGGTTCTTCTTGCCATATTGCCATCAAGTTGATTGTTGCAATGCCCGGTCTCTGGGGGGGCCGCAGCGGCATTTCCGCTGCCTTCCAGCGCTGCCGCAAGGCTCTGTCCGACACCTTGCGTCATCCCTGCGGCCTAATCCGTTATCTTGTAAGTAACACGCAGATAAAATGCTCTTTAAATAAACGTGAAATCTATTACAAAAAAAATCCGGATCGTTTACAATCACACTATAACACAAACATACATTAATGGATGTAATAAACTGAGGGTCTTGTTCCCATGATGAAAATTTCCAAACTCGGCGTGCTGATCCTCGCTGCGGCCGCAGCAGTGTCAGTAACCGGCTGCGATCTGTTCGGAAAGAAATCCGAAGCTCCTGCCCAGCAGGCCCAGCAGCTCCTTCCCGTCGGCTGCATAGCGGCCATAACCGCTGATGTGCCTGACGTCTCAACGATTACCGGACGCACCAGCGCCTACAAGGAGTCAGAGGTACGTCCCCAGGTTTCCGGAATAATCCAGAAGCGCATGTTCACCGAAGGATCATTCGTCAAGAAGGGGACGCAGCTCTATCAGATCGACCCGAGGACCTATGAGGCCGCTGTTGACTCCGCGAAGGCGGCCCTCGCGCAGGCAGAGGCCAGCGAGTATTCGGCGAAGTCCCGCGCCGAGCGCTACAAGAAGCTCATTGACTCCAAGGCCATCAGCGAGCAGGATCTCGATGACGCCGTCGCCGCCGAGAAATCAGCCGCAGCCCAGGTTCTCGCCGCGAAGGCAACGCTCAAGAACGCCAAGATCAATCTTGAGTACACCAGAGTCTACGCTCCCATCTCCGGCATCATCGGCAAGTCCTCGGTAACCGAGGGCGCCCTTGTTACAGCAAACC
>SAMEA3663052__coassemble_488_pt1 | contig 26645 bp, 16 predicted proteins | sample SAMEA3663052__metabat2_high_PE_014 | metagenome-assembled genome bin SAMEA3663052 (sample SAMEA3663052) | pig gut metagenome | biome: pig gut; feature: pig-associated habitat; material: faeces | place: France | collected 2012 | reverse complement strand
TCCTTAGTGAAGGCTGAGCGCAGCGGCAGCACGGTCAGCATCTCCGGGTGGCATGTCGCCAAGGGGCAGGACTCATCGAGGCAGCTTGAGAAGGAAATCGTGCTCCTGAGCCGGGAGGCATGCTATGCGTATCCGGTACAGTACATCGAGAGGCCTGACATCGCGGAGGCCTACGGCAGCAGGTTCCTGAGGTCCGGCTATGCGCTGCAGGCAGACAGCAGGTTTCTGGGAAAAGGCAGGTACAGGCTTTACCTCAGGTATGTCTATAACGGCAGGAAGTTTGTATCGGATCTGAATAAGGAAATAATTCTGGAATGAAAATGGTCAGGAAACTCCAGATTATCAACCTGATGCTCTTCTCGCTTCTGATCCTGTACTTCAATTACGCAGCCGGCCTCAGTAACTTCGACGACGGATGGGCAGAATCGCAGGGCATAAGCTGGGACTCCGTCGCGAACCTCTACCGCTGGTGGTCAGGGCGTGTCATAGCCTATGTGCTGCAGGTTTTCATGATTCACCATACGCTTGTGTTCAGAATCATGAACTCCGCAGTGATGATCGCGATGCCTTTCCTGACCTGGATACTCCTGGACAGGAGCAGGAAGCTCCGGAACCTCACCGTCTGCGTCCTGCTGTTCCTCCTCTATGACTATACCGAAATGCGCACGGCCGGCATAGTGACCACTTATGTGACCTACTACTGGGGCCTCCTGGCCAATATCCTGTTCTATATATTCCTCAGGCAGTACCTGAAGGCTGACAGCGGCATAAATGCGCACCTGTTCACTGCCATTGCGGCCGGGATCATTGCCTTCAACAGCGAGATCGGCTCGCTGCTCAACACTGCAATACTGTCAGCATTCCTAATTGCTGATTACTGCGATCGCCGGGCTCTTAATAAAAAGCTTCTGCTGATGCTTCTTCTGGCGGCGCTCTCCCTGGCGTTTTTCCTCACCTGCCCGGGCCTCAGGAACCGGAGCATGTCAGAGACCGTGACCTGGCTTCCGGAGTTCTCCTCCTTCACGCCGGTCTACAAGTTCTACCTCGGCTTCTCGGAAACCTTGCTTTACTACTTCGGCGACAGGCGGCCGGCCACAATGCTTTTCCTGCTGGGGGCACTCCTTATAAGCGCAGGAAACAGAGTGCTGAGAAAGGAGCTGGCTGCAATATACGTCGTCATGATACTGTTCTGCCTCTCGGGGTTTGCGATCGTGAACAGCAGCCCTGACGGCCTTATTGTTAATTTCTCAAACGCAGGCTGCCTTAAGGCTTATCTCTTCCTGGCCTTCCTGCTCTCCTCCTTCCTGTTCATGGTACTTATCATCTGCAGGCTTTTTGAGGATAATCCAAGGATGCTTCTTCTTACGCTTATGGTCATGCTCCTCGGCATTCTGAGCAGGATAGTTGTCGGGTTCTCGCCTACTCTGTACGCGTCAGCGACCAGGACCTTCATGTACTGCGATTTTGCCCTCCTGGTCACCGGCTATCTTGTCCTGAACCAGGCAAAGCCGCAGGCGAGTGAGAGGTCCATGCTTCTGATTACTTTGCTTGCATATCCGTATTTCATAAGGAACCTGCTCCGCCACCTGAACTGAGGCGGCGAGCTGCGCGGGAAAGTCAGTGCGGGGATCAGGAATGCCGTATCAGGAATCTGCTGCAAGCTTGCAGTAAATTCCTAATAGACTCAGGAATATTGGTTCACCATCTGGAGATTCTGAGGCTGCAGCCGGAATTAACTGCATGCCTGCAGCAAATTCCTGATTGCTGCTCTTCTCAGGCTGAACTGCCACAGGGTTCCTGTACACGGCAGTGTCTGTATCCGGAGACAGAAAAGGCGGGCAGAAGGAATCCCTCTGCCCGCCATCTTCATTCTTCAGACAAGGATGAAGCGTTACAGCGCCTCTACCTGCTTCCTGGTGGCCTCGAGCTTCTGGAGCTCGGACTTCGCGTCAGCGAGCTTCTGGCGCTCCTTCCCGATGACCTCGGCCGGAGCCTTGCCGACGAACGCCTGGTTCGAGAGCTTCTTCTCGCCCCTTGCGACATCGTTCTTCCTTGCATCGATCTCCTTGTCGATTCTCCTGAGCTCCTGCTCCTTGTCAACGACGCCCTTGAGGGGAACCAGGACCTCGGTGTCAGCGTTCAGGAGGCGGCTTGCGGCGAACGGCCTCTCGGCATCCTTCGGGAGCGAACTTACCGACTCGAGCGAGGCGAGCTGCGCGAGGTTCCTGAAGTTGTCCTCGGCGATCCTGTCATCGCCGTTCGAGGAGATGAGGAGGGCGGAGAGCTTGTGGGTCGGGGAGAGGTTGTACTCAGCCCTGATGTTCCTTACGGCGATGATGAAGGACTTGAGGAACTCCTGCTCCTTGAGTGCCTTCTCGTCAACCTGCGATGCGTCATACTCAGGGAAGTCCTTGAGCATGATGGTGTCGCCTTCCTTCACGTCCATGATGAGCGGGGCGATGTTCTGCCAGATCTCCTCGGTGATGAACGGGATTATAGGGTGCGCGAGGCGGAGCGTGGTCTCAAGGACATGGAACAGGGTCGAGAGGGCAGCGTCCTTCTCGTCCTGCTCCCCGTGCCAGAGTACGGGCTTCGTGAGCTCGAGGTACCAGTCGCAGAACTGGTTCCAGAGGAACTCGTAGATGACGCCTGCTGCCTGGTCGAAGCGGAAGGAGTCGACAGCGGCCCTGAAGTCCCTGATGGCGTACTGCAGCTTGGTCCTGATCCAGCGGTCGGCAAGGGAGAGCTTAAGGTTCCCCTCAGCCTTCGGATTGCCCTTGTCCCTGTTCATGAGGACATAGCGGCTCGCGTTCCACAGCTTGTTGCAGAAGTTGCGGTAGCCCTCGAGGCGCTTCATGTCCCAGTTGATGTCGCGGCCGGTGGAGGCGAGCGCGGCGAGGGTGAAGCGCAGCGCGTCGGTGCCGTAGGCCTCGATGCCGTTCGGGAACTGCTTTCTGGTGCGCTTCGCGACCTTCTCGGCCATCTGCGGCTGCATCATGTTGGCGGTGCGGTTCTTCACCAGCTGGTCAATGCTGATGCCCTCAATCATGTTGAGCGGGTCGATGACGTTGCCCTTGGACTTCGACATCTTCTTGCCTTCCTCATCGCGGATGAGACCGGTGACGTATACGGTCCTGAAGGGAACCTCATGGCGGAAGTGGAGGGTCATCATGATCATCCTGGCAACCCAGAAGAAGATGATGTCAAATCCGGTGACGAGCACGTCGGTCGGATGGAAGGTCCTGAGCTCAGGCGTGTCGTCAGGCCAGCCGAGGGTCGAGAAGGTCCAGAGCGCGGAGCTGAACCAGGTGTCGAGGACGTCCTGATCCTGCCTGAGGACCACTGCGCTGTCGAGGGAGTACTTGCTCCTCACCTCCTCCTCGCTGCGGCCGACGTAGACCTTCCCGTCGTTGTCGTACCATGCGGGGATCCTGTGGCCCCACCAGAGCTGGCGGGAGATGCACCAGTCCTGGATGTTCCTCATCCAGGCGAAGTACATGTTCTCGTACTGCTTCGGGACGAAGGTGATGCTGCCGTCCTCGACTGCCTTGATGGCAGGCTCGGCGAGGGGCTTCGTTCTTACGTACCACTGGCTGGTGAGGTACGGCTCGATGGGCACTCCGCCCCTGTCGCCGTAAGGCTGCATCATGACGTGGTCCTCGATCTTCTCGAGGAGCCCGAGCTTCCTGAACTCCTCGACGACGAGGTCGCGCGCCTTGTAGCGGTCAAGCCCGCGGAACTCCTCTGGGATAAAGCTGTCATAGACGTCAGAGGGCTCGCCGTTGATGTCATAGACCTCGGCCCTGTCGACGATCCTCGCGTCCTCGGTGAGGACGTTGATCATCGGGAGGGAGTGGCGCTTTCCGACCTCGTTATCGTTGAAGTCGTGCGCCGGGGTGATCTTCACGCAGCCTGTTCCCTTGGTCATGTCGGCATGCTCGTCGCCCACGATGGGGATGGGGCGGTTGACGAGCGGGAGGATGACCTTCTTGCCGATGAGGTAGTCATACCTCGGATCCTTCGCGTTGACCGCAACGGCGGTATCGCCGAACATGGTCTCCGGACGGGTGGTCGCGACGATTATGTAGTCCTTGCCGTCCTTCGTGGTGACGCCCTTCTCCAGGGGATAGCGGAGGTGCCACATATGGCTCTGCACCTCGCGGTTCTCGACCTCAAGGTCGGAAATTGCGGTGCGGAGCTTCGGATCCCAGTTCACAAGCCTCTTGCCGCGGTAGATGAGGTTCTCGTCATAGAGCCTGACGAACACCTCCCTTACCGCGCGGGAGAGCCCCTCGTCCATGGTGAAGCGCTCGCGGGACCAGTCGACGGAGTCGCCAAGGCGCCTCATCTGCCTGGTGATGGCGCCGCCTGACTTGGCCTTCCACTCCCAGACCTTCTCGATGAACTTCTCGCGCCCGTAGTCCTGGCGGGTCTTGTGCTCCTCGGCTGCGATCTTGCGCTCGACGACCATCTGGGTCGCGATGCCGGCATGGTCGGTTCCTGCCTGCCAGAGGGTGTTCTCGCCGCGCATCCTGTGATAGCGGATGAGGATGTCCATAATGGTCTGCTGGAAGGCGTGTCCCATATGGAGCACGCCTGTTACGTTGGGAGGCGGAAGGGCAATGCAGAATGCCCCGCGGTCGGTTCTGCCGTTCGGCTTGAAGCAGCCGCTTTCTTCCCAGCGGCGGTAGATTTCCTGTTCTGACGCGTTTGAATCGAATGTATTGTCCATTATCGATGTTCCCGGCAGCAACCGGCAGGGCCGGCGCCTTACTGTTCCAACTTCGCGTCCCGCATTAAGGCGGGATGCTCAAAAAATAAAAAGCCGCGCCTTCCTTATATGCGCGGCGCCGAAATGTTAAGCTTTTTGGGGCTTTTTTTCAATTTGAACCGAGAGCGCGGTAGAAGACCCTGTTCCCCGACGAGGCGAACTCCTTCCACCGCCTCCTCGACCTCTCCTTTGAGGCGCTGTCAGGCGCGACGCACTCGAATATCAGCCTGAAGGACCTCAGGTTCGGGAGCGGCAGCTCGGTGCCGAACTCGAACACCGCGCTCCTGGGGACCCTCGGGCGGGGAGTCCAGCCGTACTCTATGGGCGCGGCGGAGGACTCCGGTGCGTCCGAGAGCGCTCCCGCGATGAGGCGGCCCGGCGTGAGCCAGAGCCTCCCCTCGAGATCCGCAGCGGTGTCGCGCGAGTCGGTGAGGAAGTAGAGGCTGTCATCCGGGCGGAAGAGCCGGCCGGGCCTTCCTTTCTGATCCTTCCATGGTGCCACGTTCGCGGGATCCCCGGGGAGGAGCCTTGAGGAGAGGAGCGCCCCAGCGAGCCTCCTCCCCTCCTCGGTCATGGCGCTGAAGGGCTCCCTCTCCGGGAGCCCGATGAAAATCACGATGCTCAATGCGGTTTCCTCCGGCGTCCTTTGCTCAGGCCTGCCTCACTCCTCGTCAACCGGGCCCTCGGCGTCAAGCGCGAGCATCATGCCGCCGCGGCGGTCGCGGATGATGCCGCGCGAGAGATCCGTGAGGTAGGAGAGGAGGAGCGGCGCCGGCCTTCCGGTAGGACCCTTGATTCCCCTCGAGTTCCAGCCGGTGCCGGCGATGTCGAGGTGCGCCCAGGTGCCGCACTTCGGACGGAAGTTCCTGAGGAACTCGGCGGCGGTCACGGGGCTTGCGTCGCGCCCCGCGCTCTGCAGCACATCGCCGGTCTCCGCCTTCAGGAGCTTCGCGTACGCCTTCGAGAGCGGGAGACGCCACACGGAGTCTCCGGTCCTGATGCCGGCGGCGATGAGCGCCTCGGCAAGGCCGTCGTCATCGGTCATGAGGCCGGTCATCTCGTGCCCGAGTGCGATGACGCAGCCTCCGGTGAGAGTCGCGATGTCAATCGTTACGGCGGGGCTGTACTTCTCGGCGAAGGTGAGCGCGTCGGCGAGGACCATCCTGCCCTCGGCGTCGGTGTTCACCACCTCGACATTGAGCCCGTTCCTCATGGTGATGATGTCGCCCGGGCGGTAGCAGAAGCCCCCGGGGATGTTCTCGGCGCCGCACATGAGACCGACGACGTTTATCGGGAGGTGCATCTCGATGACTGACTTCATGACGCCCCAGACGACCGAGGCGCCGCACTTGTCGAACTTCATCTCGTCCATGCCGGCTGCGGGCTTGAGCGAGAGCCCGCCCGAGTCAAAGCAGAGCCCCTTTCCGACGAGGACCACCGGCTTCTCGTCCCCGGCGCCGTGGTAGCTGACCGCGGCGAGGAACGGAGGGTAGGGAGATCCGGCGGAGACGGCGAGGTAGCCGTTCATCTTCTCCGCCTCAAGCTCCTTCTGCCCGAGGACCTCGACGGTGACATGCTCACCCTCAAGGGAGCGCGCCATGTCAGCGAGGTACTCCGGGTGGCAGACGTTCCCGGGGACGGAGGCGAGATCCCTTGCGTCCATCGCGGCCTTTGCCGCGTGGAAGCCGTCCGAGAGGCCGCTCTGGCAGAGATCGGCAAGATCACGTCCGTCCTCGCCTGGGAGAATGTAGACCATCGTGCCGGAGAAGTCGCGCTTTTCCGGGGCGGATTTCCAGGACGAGCTGAAATAGCTTCCCTCAACGAGGGCCTCGGCGCTTGCCCTGATCCTGTCCGCTGCGTCCAGCTCCCCGCATGGAACGGCGGGCAGGGCGTTCACGATGTCAACCGCCCCGTTTGCTGAAACAGCCTTCCCGGCGGCTTCCGAGAGGGCGGCGAGAGTTTCCTGATCAAGCTCCTCTCCTTCTTTCCCGATGCCGCAGAGCACAACTGTTCCTTTCTTTTCCGAGAGCAGCACGCGGATCTCCCCCTTCTTCGGGGTTAGTCCGTTCAGGAACGCCGCCGATGCGAGATCGCTTATTCCCGTAATCCCGTCAAGGGCGGCGGCCTTCCTGGCGTCATCGCGGACCGGGACTATCCAGGCGGTGTCGGTGACATACTCGGGAACGCCGAGCGTGACAGCCGGAGCGTCGCTCCCGACATCGGACTCGAAGAGGACCGACTCATCGCTCTCCTTGTTCAGCGGAAAGGCGATCCTGAACGACGCGTCCCTCAGATCACCATAAAAAGTGCTCTCCTGCATGCTTTCCTCCTGAATGTTCCCGCCCTGACGGCGCATGTCCGCTATTGTATCCTCTGCGGCCTTTCCGCGCCGGAATCACGGCAGGAACAGGGAGACTGCGGAATGCTCCGGCACAGTCCGTCATCAGGCGTTCATTGAACGGCCTCCGGTCTGATATAATCGCACCGGTACCAAACGGACGATGCAAGTGATTCTATCAAGATATATTTTCAACTCCACCCTGAAGATCTTCCTCGGGATCCTTCTCGCGTTCATGTTCGCGGTCTCGGGCAACTCGCTTGTCTCGTTCCTCTCGCAGGCGGCGAAGGGTGAGGTCCCGGCGCAGCTCATCTCGTCCCTGGTGCTGCTCTCGCTGCCGCTCCTGCTCACCTACCTGGTGCTCTTCACCTTCTCCATCGCCGTGGTCTCGTCGATAGGAGGCCTCAGCTCCAACAACGAGCTCGTCGTCATGAAGACATCGGGCTACACCCCGGCGAGGCTGCAGCTCGTCATACAGATCCTTGCCTGGCTGGTGGCCGCGGCGGCGCTCGTGAACTCCGCCTGGCTCTCCCCAATGTCGGAGGCAAAGAAGCTTGCCGTCATCGAGCAGGCTAAGGCTGATCCGGGCTCCTTCCTCCTTGCCCCGGGAAAGTTCATGACCTTCACCAGCGGCCGCGAGCCGGTGACCATCTACGTGGGCAGCATCGACTCGAAGCAGGAGCTCGAGGAGGAGAAGAGGCTCAAGAACCTGGACGGGTACAGCAACCTCCATGACGTCAAGATCATCGAGGGCTTTGTGAGCGGCGTCACCGTCGCCGAGCGCGGCTACATCAGCCGCGACGACAACGGCATGATCAACGTCACCCTGCTTGACGGCAACCGCTACAGCGGGCCTGACGAGAAGCAGCGCTACTCCAGCACCTCGTTCAAGAGGTTCAGGACCGTGCTCAACGAGCACAGGGACGAGGAGCGCAAGACCAAGATCTACGCGGTGCCGACCTGGAAGCTCTTCGAGCCTGACGACGCGGACCGCAGCCTGTACATTTCCGAGCTCGAGTGGCGCCTCGTCCTGCCGCTCAGCATCCCGCTCATGGCGTTCATCATCGTCCCGATCTCCTCGTTCAACCCGAGATCGGGGAGGACCGGGAGATACCTCATCACGGTCTCGATCTGCTTTGTCTACTTCTTCTGCCTGCTCGGAGCGAGGGCCGGAATCGAGCACGGCGTGATTCCGGCGGCACCGGGGCTCCTCATAGTCCCGGCGCTCTTCTTCATCGTGCTCGGCTCCGCCTTCAATGTCCCGTTCAAGCGCTACGTGAGGGCCCTTGTCAGGGGAAGGAGGGACGCTGCCCGGGAAAAGAGCGCGCAGAAGGGGCAGGACAGCCCCGTGACCGCGGAGCAGGGCGGAAAAGGAAATGGGAAGGAGAGCCCGGACGGCAGGGGAGGACGGGATGAGTAACCCTATCAGGCAGGCGGCAGGCGTCCTCTTCGGCTTCACCATCACGGAGCGCTATATCTTCCGGATCGTGACCAGATGGTTCTTCATGCTGACCTTCTTCGTCATCGGGCTTTCCTACCTGATGAAGTGCGCCGACCAGATCCACAACGTCGGCGAGGGCGGCTACACCATGCTGACCATGGCTGTGGTGTGCGCCCTGAAGCTCCCCCGCGACTTCGTGCAGTTCCTGCCGTTCATCGCGCTCACGGCAAGCGTCATCGGCCTCGCGCTCCTCCAGCGGTCCTCGGAGCTTGTCATCATCCAGTCATCGGGGCTCTCGAAGATCCGCATCGTCGCCGCGACGCTCAAGGCCATGATTGTCCCGGTGCTCATTGCCGGAGCGGTTTCCGAGCTTGCAGTCCCCGTCTGCGAGCTGGAGTCAGATCTCATCAAGTACACCGCGCTCAGGCAGGCCAGCATGACCTCGCGCATCAACCGGATCTGGTTCCACGAGACTGACAAGATCCTGCAGTTCTCGGTGGTCGGCCTCAACGGCGACGTGTTCGACGCCGATCTCATGGTCCTCAGGGGGAACACTCTCGTGAGCTACGCGCACGCGAAGAAGGGCCACTGGGAGGGAGGCGTCTGGCACATGACCGGCGTCACGAAGCAGATCTGGGGGAAGGACTCATTCAAAACAGTGAGGCTCAAGAGCGAGGACTGGAACCTGGTAATAACGCCCACGAAGCTCGGGAAGCTCAATGTCGCGCCTGACGAGATGTCAGCCTATTCGCTCTACGCCTACATCTCCTACCTCCGGGAGAACAACATCGAGAGCGCCAAGTTCGAGTCGGAGTTCTGGCGCAAGGTCGCGATGCCGTTCGGCGTAATCGCGATGATCCTCCTCGCAGGGTTCGCGGGCTTCATAACCGCGCGCTCGGTGACGCTCTTCGTGAGGCTCCTGCTCGGCATCGGCATCGGAATGGCCTTCTACCTCTCCACGTCGCTTGCCGTGCCGGTGTCGGTCGTCTACGGCCTCAACCCGGTAATCGCGACGCTCTCGCCTGACATCATCTTCGGCTGCCTCGGCATCTGGCTCCTCAGGAGGGGCTTCAGGAGCTGACGCCCCTGTCATTGAGGATAAAAAAACGGGCGCGTCAGTGCCCGTTCCTTTATTTTCCCCCGCAGCTTATACGCAGCGGCGGGAAACATCAGATTAATTCTCGCTCTTAAGCGCGAAGCGGTAGATGAGTCCGCCGATGACAGCGCCGATGACGGGCATTACCCAGAAGAACCAGAGCCGGCTTACAGCCCAGTCGCCCTGGAAAATGGCGACGGCGCTCGAGCGTGCGGGGTTGACCGAGGTGTTGGTGACCGGGATGGAGACGAGGTGGATGAGGGTCAGGGCAAGGCCGATGGCGAGGGGGCCGAATCCTGCCGGGGCAAGCTTGTCAGTGGCGCCGCAGATGACCAGAAGGAAGATGCAGGTCATGACGATCTCGGTGACGGCGCAGGCGAGGAAGCCGTACTGCTCGGGCGAGTGCTCGCCGTAGCCGTTCGACGCGAAGCCTGCGGCGGCGTCGAATCCTGCCTTGCCGGTCGCGATGATGTACAGGAAGAAGGCCGCGAGGATGCCGCCGAGGACCTGGGAGATGATGTAGCTTACGATTTCCTTCGGGTCATTGAACTTTCCCGCAGCGGCAAGGCCGAGGGTGACTGCCGGGTTGAAGTGGCCGCCGGAGATCCCGCCTACGGCGTAGGCCATGGTGAGCACGGTGAGGCCGAAGGCGAGCGCGACTCCGGCGTAGCCGATGCCGTGCGTCACGCCGCAGGATAGAGCGCGCTTCCGCAGCCGCCGAATACCAGTACGAATGTGCCGAGGAACTCGGCAGCAAGTTTCTTGAACATAGATTTCCCCATGAAAAGCCGCAGGCGCGGCAGGTTGATGATGATCCGGCTGGATGCCGGCGGCTGTATTTTAGTCAAAAATGAAAACCGCCTCCAACGGGCAGGGGCTCCCCGCATCTGAAGGCGCATTGTGCAAGGCTCCGGGCTCCGCGCCGGCGCAATTGCGGTTGTAAGCCCGAGCCCCTCTCATGTATAATTGACGGATACTGCCCGGGTGGTGAAACTGGTAGACGCGGAGGATTCAAAATCCTCAGGTAGCAATACCGTGTCGGTTCAAGTCCGACTCCGGGCACCATACCCTCACCTCTCTCTGTTCCGCTGTCTTTTCTGCCCCTTTCCGGTGCCCTGTGCATGGTTGCAGCCCCTTTTCACCATCGCGGTGCGCGTTTCCGGATTTTAATCATATAAAATCTGCTGTGCTGTCGTATAATCGGACGCAGATGTAACAAAATAGTTCCATTTTGGGGGTATTTCCATGAAGCTCAGAAGAATTTCAGCCATGCTGGCGGCTCTCTGCGTTCCCTTTGCGGTCCAGACTGCGTCCGCAGAGAAGATCATTGTCGGCAGCGAGTGCACCTATCCTCCCTTCGAGTACGTCAATGACGGCAAGATCGAGGGCTACGACATCGACATCATGAACGCCATCGGCAAGGAAGCGGGATTCGAGCCGGAGTTCCACAACATGCCCTTTGACAGCATCCTCCCCGCCATCATGACCAACCAGATTGATGTCGGCGCATCCGGATTCGACATCACCGAGGAGAGGAAGAAGAAGGTCGACTTCGCCGGCCCCTACCATTTCCCCTACATCTCCGTCGTCATCCGCGAGGCTGACAAGGACAAGCTCAAGACCAAGGACGACCTCAAGGACAAGAGGCTCTGCGTTCAGATCGGAACGACAGGCGCCGAGGCTGCCGAGAAGCTCACCAAGGACATCGGCTACTTCAACGCCTCCCCTGACGCCTTCATGGAGCTCAGAACCGGCGGCTGCGTAGGCGTAATCAATGACCACGCCACCAACCAGTACTTCCTCAAGAACGGCGGCAAGGACGGCGGCTACCTCGAGATGCCGGGAGTCAGCCTCGGCGAGAATGCCGAGGGCTTCGGCATTATGGTCAACAAGTCCAACACGGCCCTCCGCGACCGCATCCAGGCCGGCCTCCAGAAGATTAAGGAGAACGGCGAGTACCGCAAGCTCCGCGACAAGTGGTTCGCAGACGGCGCAACCGCCAAGTAAGCTTCCCCGGGCACGATCTCAAGAGACCGTGCCTTTTCTTTTCTCGGATCCTATATGTCTTTTAATTTTGATTTCGGCGTAATCTGGCACTCCCTCCCGCTTCTCGGGCAGGGCGCGCTGGTTACCATTGAGATAACGGCGCTAGCCGTCGCGATCGGCCTCGTCATCGGCACGGTTGTCGGCCTTATGGAAATCTCCAGGAAAGGCGTGCTTCACTATCCCGCGAAGATCTACGTGGACTTCATCCGCGGGACACCGCTTCTCGTGCAGATTTTCATAATCTACTTCGCCCTCCCCGTGATATTCGGGCACCGCATTGAGCCGTTTGCCGCAGCAGTCGCCGCCTGCTCGATAAACTCCGGCGCCTACCTCGCGGAGGTCTTCCGTGCCGGCATACAGTCGATTGACCACGGGCAGATGGAGGCGGGGCGCTCGCTCGGCCTCAACTGGCGCCAGACCATGGTCCATATCATCTTCCCGCAGGCCTTCCGCCGCATCATCCCGCAGCTCGGCAACGAGTTCATCGCGATGCTCAAGGACTCGTCCCTGGTCTCCGTCATCGGCTTCGAGGAGCTCACGAGAAAAGGGCAGATCATCATCTCGACCACCTATGCCTCGTTTGAGATCTGGGGCACCGTCGCAGTCATCTATCTCATCATGACGCTGTCGATCTCACGGCTCGTCGCCTTCCTGGAAAAGAGGTTCAAGCAGATATGAGCACTAATCCGGCAGCTTCCGCAGGGACAGAGAAGCGCAAGATTCAGGTTTCAATAAGGGCTCTCTGGAAGTCCTTCGGCAAGAAGGACATCCTGAAGGGCATCGACCTCGACGTCGCCGACCGTGAGGTGGTGGTAATCCTCGGGCCCTCCGGCTCAGGGAAGAGCACGCTCCTGCGCTGCGTGAACTGGCTTGAGATCCCGACCTCCGGGCAGATCACCATCTCCGGCGAGACGGTGACCGACAAGACCAACCTCAACAATATCCGCGCCGAGGTCGGCATGGTCTTCCAGCGCTTCAACCTGTTCCCGCACATGAATGTCCTGAAGAACATCACCCTCGCCCCGATGAAGGTGAAGGGTGTGAGCAGGGAAGAGGCAGAGGAGACCGCTATGAAGCTCCTCAAGCGCGTTGGTCTCGCTGACCGCGCCGATGCCATGCCCTCCGAGCTCTCGGGCGGACAGCAGCAGCGTGTCGCCATCGCGAGGGCCCTCGCCATGAGCCCGAAGATCATGCTCTTTGACGAGCCTACCTCCGCACTCGATCCGGAGATGGTCAACGAGGTCCTCGACGTAATGAAGTCGCTTGCAGAGGAAGGCATGACCATGATGTGCGTCACCCACGAGATGGGCTTTGCCCGTCAGGTCGCTGACCGCGTCATCTTCGTCGACGACGGGAAGATCCTCGAGCAGGGCGCTCCGGAGGAGATCTTCAGCCATCCGAAGGAGCAGAGGACGAAGGACTTCTTCTCCAAGATCCTCTGAGGATCCGTTACTTACAGAAAAGCCGGGGCAGGTCCCCGGCTTTTTCATCCCTGCAGTAAGGCTCCACTTCTCAGAGCCTGTCGATCTCGTCAAGCCACTTCGGCGCGCCTGCCTTGATTTTCTCGAGCATGTCGTCAAGCTCGAAGAGCTCCGGCTCGACATCCTTCGGGCTGTGCCCCGACCTTATCGCCGACTCGATGGTGTTCGAGAGCTTCCTTGCGTCCATGATGCCGCAGCAGGCGGCGCCTCCCGCGAACTTGTGCACGAGCCCGGCGAGCTTCTCGGGCTTCACGGAGGAGAGCGAGGCGATTGCCTCCTGTACCTCAGGGACGGAGGCGAGGAGCAGGGAGAGCATCTCCTTCGCGATCTTCTTCTGTCCCGCGGCGCGCCTCACGGCTCCCGCCGGATCAAAGAGGCTGCTGCTTGCCTCGCTGCTGATGAAGCTGCCTGCGGCCTTCCCGGCCATGTCATCGGCAGGCATGGCGGCGGCTGATTTCGAGAGCTCCTCAAGCGTTCCCTTCCGGGCGGCCTTCACGATCTCGAGGAGGCTTTCCTCCTCGACGGGCTTCGTGAGGAAACCGTTCATGCCGAGATCAAGGAGGCGCCGGCGCTCCTCGGGTATGGCAAGGGCGGTGACGGCAATAACCGGGGTATCAGCATTCGGCCCTCCTCCGCTCCTGATGGCCTTCATGGCGCTTACGCCGTCCATGACCGGCATCTGTATGTCCATGAGGATGAGATCAAGCTTCCTCTCTCCCGCGATTGATACGGCCTCCTCGCCAGAGGCAGCCATGACGGGCTCCGTCACGATCGCGGAGAGCATGATGCTCATGAGCTTGAGGTTCGCCGGATTGTCATCTGCAGCAAGTACCCTGCAGGGAATCAGATCCGCTGCCGGCGCCTTCCTCTCAGTCCCGGCATCCTTTGCGGGCGCGGCCGCAGCATGATGGGTGTCCTCAGCCTGAGGCGCGGCGACGCTTCCTGCGGACGTTCCGTCCTTCTTCTGCGCGGCTGACGCCAGGGCGTTCCTCAGAGCCGTGACCCTTGCGGGCTTCGGCAGCACCGCCGAGGCGCCGGTTTTCCTCAGCTCCTCTATTACCGTATTGTCCTGGGAGTTGAGGAGCGCGATGACCGGTATGCCGCGCGGGAGCAGCGCCGCTATGCCGCGGAGCTCTGGGACAGGCGATGTCGTGCAGAGCGATATGACGGCTGCCGCGGGGCGTCCAGAGGCGATTGACGGAATGCTGTCCGGATCCTGCACGGCGATCGGGCTTGCCCCGATTGAGGAGAGCATGTTCGCGTAGGAGATCCTGCTCCAGTCGTCCCTGTCGACGAGAAGCACCTGGCACTCCGCGAGCCTCGCGGGGAGGGCGATCCTCTCGGCCTCCACCGGGGCGGTCGCGAGCGGTATGGACATGGAGAACCTTGAGCCCTTCCCGATGTTTGACTTCACGGTTATGCTGCCGCCCATCTTGGAGAGGAGCTTCGCGGTGATGACGAGGCCGAGGCCGGTGCCGCCGAAGGTCCTCGAGATGGAGGCGTTCGCCTGGGTGAACGGGCGGAAGATCGTTTTGAGCTGGGAAGGGCTGATGCCAATTCCGGTGTCCGAGACCTGGGCCTCGATGAGGATCTCGCTGTTGGGCGAGACGAGGCCTGATGAGCTCATGGTGAGGGTCACGCTTCCCTGGTTCGTGAACTTCACCGCGTTCCCGAGGATGTTGGTCAGGATCTGCTGCAGCCTCAGCGGATCACCCACCACGAGATCCGGCACTCCGCTGTCGATGTCGACCGAGAGGTCGATGTTCTTCTCGTAGACGGTCGGGAGAAGGAGGTTCACCGTATCGTAGACGGTGTCCCTCAGGCTGAAGGGGATCTTCTCGAAGGAGAGCCTGCCGGCCTCAAGCTTCGAGAAGTCGAGGATGTTGTTGATGATGGCGAGAAGGTGCTTCGCGGAGCTCTCGATGGTCCTGAGATAGTCCTTCTGGTGCTCGGTAAGATCGGTCTTCCCGAGCTGCACGGCAAAGCCGATGACGCCGTTCAGGGGGGTCCTGAGCTCATGCGACATGTTGGCGAGGAACTCGGTCTGCAGGCGTGCCGCCTCGCGCGCCTTGCGGTTCGCAAAGTCGAGCTGGGCGTTCTTGTTCTCAAGGTCGGTCAGCGTCTCGTTGAGGTCGCTTGTCGCCTGGTTGATGCTGTTCTGCATCTCGTCATGGTAGTCGGCTATGGCGCGGGCCATGGAGTTGATGCCGCTCCTGAGGCGCTCGAGCTCGCCGTGCATCGCTCCCGTGATCCTGGTGTCGAGCTGTCCCTCGCGGATTGACATGATGGCCCGGTTCATCCTGCTTATCGGCTCGACGATTTCCCGGATGATGTTGAAGGCGAACACCAGGCTGATGATGAATCCGGTGAGGACCACGATGAGCGAGACCGCAGTGTCCTGGTAGAGCCTGATGAGGTTGGAGCTGTAGTCAAGCTCGGCCTCGATGTAGCCGATGACGCTCAGCTCAGGCGGCACCTCGCGGCTGCTCTCCCTGTTCCTGTCCGCGTACCAGAGCGGCGTTCCCTGGGTGTTGGTCGCCTCGGGCTCCGAGAGCCCGCGGAGGATCGGGGTCCTGATTATGATGCTGCCGCCGCTTATGGCGACGACGGTCCTGAGCCTTGTCTTCTCGCTGATCTTGGTCTTCATCCCGGAAAGTGTCCCGGCGTGGCTCGCCACGGAGTAGGCTGTCCCGGAGACGTTGAACACCGCGATGCTCTTGATGGTGCCGGCATTCTTCTGCAGGAGGTAGCTGATGAGCCTTCTGACCTCTGGCTGGTCGTTGCGCTGCATCGGCGACTCTATGGCCTGGGAAAGGGGCATCAGAACCGCGTTCGCGCGGTTTACCGCGTCATCCTCCAGGTGGTTGTAGCGGACAAAGATGAAATACCCGGCGAAGAACATTCCTACAATGATAATCGGCAGCAGGTTATAGATGATGACCCTGCTTCTCAGACCGTAGCGGCGCATTTTTCCTCCCGGAGACAAGGGTCCGGTATTTTACCATGCGGGCGGCTCCCCCTTTCGCGGCTGAGGAACGGTGATTCAGTGGAATGAGCCACTCTGAGGCGCTGCTGTAAACCCGTAATGTACTGACTGACAATTATACGTATGACCTTATATGACACCGCACTTCTGCTGCACAGTCCGATGCAGGTGACTGTTGATTTCGTTGCAACTTTATGATGCAGCGAATGTTTTTCTTGGCATGCATTCAGCTGCCGGCAAGCTTGAATATTTGACTGTTTAATAAGATAATTATTATTGTTTTTATTTGTACATTTTTTAGTCAGTCACCCTGACAGAGAGCAACACTGATGGCATTGGAAAAGAAAGCGGACAGCCTGGACAGGTACGTAAAGGCGTACGAGACAGGCGACTACAGCGCGGCTCTCGGCGCGTTCCGCTCGGCAGCCCTCGACGGCAGCCCCAGGGCCCAGTACTACCTCGGTCTCATGTACCGTGACGGCAAGGGAGTAATCAGAAGCCGGACCCAGGCAGAAAGCCTTCTCGAGAAAGCGTCATCGTCCGGCTATGAGCCGGCCGCAATCGCGCTCAGTGCCATCAGGCAGTCGTCAAACCTCTTCAAGTGGAAGTCAAAGTCCGTAAGGTCTCCGGGCCTCTCCATTGCTGCGGCAAGGAAAAGCGGGGTGCAGCCTGGCGTCGGAGTGAAGCCTCTCTTCTGGTCAGAGGAGGAGAGCTCCTCGTTCGCGAGGGAGTACGCCACACTGGTAAAGCTCAACCTTGCGGGAAACGGCGCTGACGGGCAGGCAGACGGCGCCGGCAGCGCGGACGACCGCCGCGTGGCCTGGGTGGTGAATGCGAGCTCCAACACGCGCGATCTGAATTTCCTCAGAAGCCTTTCGGAGAAGGGCAGCGTCAAGGCGATGTTCCACCTCGGCATGACCCTCATCTTCTCCGACTTCATCGACCGCGACATAGCGGAGGGCCTTGACTGGCTCGGGAAGGCCGCGGAGGGCGGCAAGGCAGAGGCTGCGGTAAACCTCGGCAACATCCTCACGTCCGGACCGGAGAGGCTCCGTGACTTCCGGAGGGGCGCGGCATTCCTCGAGCAGGCGGCTAAGACCGGCATGAGCGAGGCGCAGGGGCTCCTCTACGAGCTCTATCTCTCGCGCACCTCCCCGCTCTATGATCCGGCAAAGGGCGTCAGCTGGCTCAAGGCCGCCGTCTCAAACGGCTCCGCACCAGGCATGGTCCGCCTTGCCGGAATGTACAGCCGCGGCGAGCTCGTGAGGAAGGATCCAGCGGAGGCCGAGAGGCTTTTTGTCAGGGCCGCAGGATCGGGCGATGTCTCGGCGGTGCTCTCGCTCGGAAGGCTTGCCATGGAGTCGGATCCGCCTGATTACGCGAGGGCGGTGCGCTGCTTCACCGAGGCGGCGGACGGCGGCAGCGCCGACGCGATGGTCGAGACGGCCATGATGTATCTCGACGGGAAGGGCATGGAGCGCGATGAGTCCAGGGCAAGGGAGCTCTTCGAGAAGGCGGCAGGCTGCGGCAGCGTGAGCGCGATGGTAATCACCGCGAAAATGTACGAGACCCGCAAGATGATGTCGGGATCCCCGCTCTCCGATGCGTTCAGCTGGTACATGAAGGCCGCGAACCTCGGCAGCGCCGAGGCTGAGTACAATGTGGCAAGGTTCATTGAGGAGCGTCTTGTCGATGTCGACCGCCTCCTCGGGCTTACCTCGATGAGGAACATCTCCTGGACGAGGAGCAGGCCCTCATCCGGAAATGCCACCCATTATCCGGAGGCGTTCAGGTGGTACAGCCTCTCGGCGGAGCAGGGCTACCCGCCTGCCGAGTTTGCCATGTACCGCTTCTGCTCACTCGGGCTCGGCACGCAGAAGTCATGGAAGGAGGCCGACGAGTGGCTTGCGAAGGCCGCTGAGCACGGCTTAGCTGACGCCGCAGTCATTTACGCGAAGAGGCTTGATTCCAAGGACGCCGGGCCGGAGGACGAGAGCAGGGCCCTCGGCTGGTACCGGAAGGCCGCCGAGCAGAACGATCCGACCGCGCTCTTCCATATCGGGAGGGCCTATGAGTCAGGCAAGGTCGTCCCGCAGGATTTCGGAAAGTCCATTGAATGCTACGAGAAGGCCTCCGAGCTCGGAAGCACCGAGGCGACCTTCCATCTCGGCGAGCTTTACTACTCGAGCTTCTCCGTGCCGAGGAACATCCCGAAGGCGGTCCGCTATTTCGAGCGGGCAGCCGCCGCGGGGAGCCTCAGGGCCAAGGGCATTCTCGCCGAGATGTACATCAGGGGCACCGACGTGCCGAAGAACATGAGCAAGGCAGTTGATCTCCTCAACGAGCTGACCGAGAAGAGCGACGGACATGCCTACTACATGCTCGGCTCCCTGTACCTCAACGGCGACGGCTTCCCCCAGGACTATCTCCGCTGCGCCGAGTTTTTCCGCTTCGGCGCCGATCTCGGCGACATTGACTCGATGTACAGCATAGGAACCCTCTACGAGCAGGGGCTCGGCGTCGCGCAGCGCTTCCGCGAGGCATCGAGGTGGTACCAGAAGGCGGCGGACAAGGGCCATGTGAGGAGTATGTACCGCCTCGGCTTCTTCTACCGCCACGGCTACGGCGTCACCCAGGACTACTCGACAGCCTTCTCCTACTGGAACAGCGCGGCATCGCATGACGATCCAGACTCCTGCCTCGCCCTCGGCGAGATGTACGAGGAAGGCACCGGCATCGAGCAGGATCTCTCGATGGCGATGGACTGCTACAGGAAGATCGCGAAGAAAGGCAATGTCACCGCGCAGAACCACCTCGGGAACCTCTATCTCCAGCACCGGGAGCTCGAGGACGCGGCTGCCAATGCCTTCAACTGGTACACCAAGTCCGCCGCGGGCGGCGACCCCGACGGGACCTGCGCCCTGGCGGGGCTCTACCTCTCGGGGACGGGCTGCGAGAGGAACCCCGATGAGGCCATAAGGCTCTACCGCATGGCCGCAGGGCTCGGCTCACGCGACGCGGCTTACCACCTCGGCGTGATCTACGACGAGGGGCAGTATACGGAGCGCAGCACGGCCGAGGCCCAGAAGTGTTTCGAGGCCGCAGCGGAAAGCGGGAACCCTGACGCGGAGTGCCGGCTTGCAGCCTACTATGAGAACGGCGTGAACGGCGCGCCTGATCCGCAGAAGGCTGCCGGCCTCTACCGGAGCGCCGCGGCAAACGGCAGTACCGAGGCGAGCTACCGCCTCGCGCTGATGTACCGGTACGGAAGGGGCATGCCGGTTGACTGCATGAAGGCCTATGTCTGGAGCGCACTTTCCATCGCCGCCGGGAACCAGAGCCCTGACGTCCAGTCACTCTGCGATCTCATGTCAAGAAAGCTCACCCTTGACGAGCTGAACGAGGCACAGAGGGAAGCTTCAGTCGTCTTCGAGGACTGGAACAGGGGCAGGTTCGGGACGAATTCCTGAAAGTGTCCTGAGGCGCCTGCTGTCTCATGCCATGAGCTGTCTGCTCCGCCATCAGTCATATCCGGCCATGTCCACCCTGTCCGGCTGTCATGCTGTTCAATCCTGAAACTCTGTTCTCCTGATAAAATGCTGTTTAAGCAGTATGGGAGTGAGCTGAATGGCATTCAGAGGCATAGGACAGGGAAATATCTCACTGGCTGATTTCAGAAGTCAGAACCTCGTTTTCGTTGACAAGACCCCTTATGTTCAGAAATTTGAGGAGCTGAAGTCAGGGGCGGTTGTGTTCCTGAGGCCCAGGCGTTTCGGGAAGACACTTTTCACAAATATCCTGCAGAGCTACTATGACAAAAGCCTGGCATCCAGGTTTGATGACAGTTTCAGCGGCACGTGGATTCATGATCACAGAACGCCCCTTGCGAGTTCCTTTTACTGCCTTCGTCTTGACTTCTCTTTGGTTCCGCCTCTGCCGTCACTGATTAAAGGCGGACTTACAGGTGCAGTGAACGCAGGGCTGACCCGTTTTACCGTAAGCTACCCGGACATCGGGCTGCCTCCTGACAGGCTGAACCCTGAGCTCTATGACTCACCCGTCAGCCTTTTTCTGGCCTTCATAAATAATTTCATGCTGCGCGCCGGTCCGGATGCAAGACTTTTCCTGATAATCGACGAGTACGACCATTTTGCCAATGATGTTCTTTCGTCAGACCGTGAGGCCTTCCGCGAGCTTACATCAACTGCAGCAGGGCATGAGGGACTGATCAAAAACTTTTATGCCTGCATAAAAAGTTTTTCCGGAAACTCGCCGTGGACACCGATTGCAAGGGTGTTCATAACAGGAGTGTCCGCGGTATCACTCGATTCGGTGACTTCAGGCTTCAATATTGCCAAAAACATCAGTTCAGACGCCAGGTTCAATGACATGGCCGGGTTCACGCACGATGAATTATCCGAAGTCGTGGATGAGACTGTTGACTTCAGCCTCCTCAACGGAATAACCAAAGAGCAGGTTATGGGAGTAATGGAGAGGCGCTATGACGGTTACACATTCTCACAGTATTCTGACGAGAGAATTTTCTGCCCGGATATGTGCCTCACTTTTCTTAGTGACTTAATCGATACCTGCACCATTCCGCAAAAACTTGCTGACAGCAACTCCGGAATGGATGCCGACAGGCTCGGCGGCATGCTGAGCCTCTCACTTCCGGGAGCAAGGGAGAAAATCGGTCAGGCGATCTTCAGAAAGGAAAGCATTGCCTCAGACATACCCGATACTCTCAATCTGAATCAGACTGGCTCCTTCAGTCAGAATCAGACGGTTTCACTGCTTGCGTACCTTGGTTTCCTTACGATTGATCCCGAGACCTCGAACAAGTCCGGAAAAATGCACTGGCGCTGTCCGAATGAGGTCTGCTACAGGACTTTCGTAGAATGCGAGGCAGAGGCCATTGGCTTCAGGAGATCAGGCGGGCTTGACCTCTCCGGAGTCACTGAACGGGGGGACATCATGCCGCTTGTCGAAGAGACGGCAAGCCGCATAGCAGAACTTCCCGCCTCTGCATTCTCAGGCTTCAACGAGCGCTGCCTGCAGATTGTCTTTTATTACACCTCCATGGACGGCAATGATAATTTCCTGCAGCCGGAGCTTGAATGCGATACAGGGAGCCGCGGCAGGGCGGATCTCTTTATCAGGAACAGGAGAAACGGGGGCAGGCAGTACCTTCTTGAGCTCAAGTATCTCTCTGAGGCAAAAGGGACAGAAGCCGCTGTTGCGTCAAAGCTCGCAGAGGCAAAGGATCAGCTCGCACGCTATCGCGATGCCCCGAATTTCAAGAATGTGAAAAACCTTGACTGCTGGGCCATAGTCTTCGTGAACAAGGAGCCGAAGGCTGTTGAGAAGCTTGTCTGACAGGAAGCGCGGTCTTAAGCATCATCTATGAGCCGCTGAAAGAACGCCGGCAGCAGGCCTCACGGTACTGCTCAGGCATCTGCTGTTTCGGACAGCATTCTCACCCCATTCGTCTTCTGTACAAAAATGCCTCCCCGGTACCCCATGCTCACGGACAGTCTTGCAGTATCTGTGGCTTATGTCACATTTTTCTGCAAAATCTTCCATTCACTGTAAAATAGCCCCGTCGGTGCGTGGGAACGCTCAATAAGGAATCCGGTGCGAATCCGGAACAGACGCGCTGCGGTAACGGGAACTGCTGTCCGGAATGACACTGCTCAGGCGGGAAGTCGTGACAGCCAAAGTCCGGAGTCCGAAGACTTGCCGATGAACCAAAATAACTGAATCTACGCGTTTTCTGGAATTCAAACAAAATGAGAAAATTCAATCTTGCCATCGGCACTGCTGCGCTGCTGCAGGCCTTCGGCCTTGCTGCCTATGCTGAGGAGGCCGACGTAACCTATGAGGTCACCGCGAGCCGCTTCAGCGAGCCAACCTCATCAAACCTCGCGCCTGTTACCGTCCTCACCAGGCACGACATCGAGATCATCAACCCGAAGTCCTTTACCGACATCGCAAGAAGGCTCCCGGGAGTTGAGGTCATCAGAAACGGCGGACGCGGACAGAGCTCGTCCGTCGCAACCCGCGGCGGCAGCGCCGTTGACACGCTGGTCCTCCTTGACGGTGTTAAGCTCAACTCGTCATACAGCGGATCGGTTGACCTCAGCACCATCCCCGTATCGAACATCGAGAGGGTTGAGTACATCCGCGGCGCACGCGCGACCGTCTACGGCTCTCAGGCAACCGCTGCAGTCATCAACATCATCACCCGCCCCGAGATGGGCGAGAAGTCCGGAAAGCTTGCGGCAAAGTACGGCTCATTTGCGAACAGGAGCGTCGCAGGCGCGCTGAGGCTCCCCATTACCGAGAATGACGAGCTCAAGATCGCAGGCTCCTACGAGATGGAGCACGGCTACAACGTAAAGCCGATGGAAGGCGTCAATGACGGCGACAAGCACGGCTTCCGCGGTCATTCCCTGATGCTCGACTACCAGCACCTCTTCACCCCGGAGTTCCTCCTCTCCCTCTCCGGCCACTGGACACGCACCAAGGCCCAGTACGACGAGTCAGGCTATGACTGGATGACTTTCATCCCATATGAGCAGATGTCAACCAACTGGGTGGAGAGCTACCTCTACACCGCAGGCCTGAAGTACTCCGGTAAGAAGTACCGCAGCACCCTCGACTTCAGCTTCCAGAAGACCGATGCCTATGACTACGTCCTCCAGACCGGGAACGCCTGGGCTGTCCCTGAGTCAAGGAACAGGGCAAACACCTACGTTCCTGTAAAGACCTGGAACGTGCTCTTCGCGAACGAGTACACCTTCGGCGAGTCATTCACCGTAGGCGCCGGATATGACTTCAGGAATGACCGGCTTGACGACGGGGCAAGGGCAGGCGGCTCGCCGATCGAGACTGAGAACGGCGACATGTACAACACCGGTGCCTACCTCCTCGCGTCCTACGATGACGGCACCTGGCAGGCAGAGGCCTCCGCAAGGCTTGACCACTACGAGCAGTTCGGCAACCACGGCACCTGGCAGGCCGGCTTCGGCTGGAGATACTCGCCGCTCTTCAGGACTTCGCTCCGCTACGGCACCAGCTTCAGGGCTCCGAGCATCATGAACCTGTACTATCCGTACATGGGCAACCCCAACCTTGATCCGGAGAAGTCCGGATCATGGGAGCTGATGTTCGAAGGATCCTGGAAGACGCTTGACTGGAAGGTCACCGGCTTCCGCACTGACTACAAGGACCGCATCATCTACGATTCCGCAAGGAACTGGCTGCCGTACAACATCGACAAGGCAAGAGTCGAGGGCGCCGAAGTTGAGCTTGACTTCACCACCTGGTACTTCACCCATCAGGCCTTCGCCGGCTTCAAGTACGTGCGGAACCCTGACAGCGGCAAGGAAGTTCCGAATGTCGCGAAGCAGAACCTCCGCTATAATCTCGTGTTCGATATGGATGATTACGATGCATCCCTCGGCGTGGACTATTACGGCGACCGCTACAGCAGCAGCCAGAAGAAGCTTCCTGACTACGCAGTCTGGAACCTCAGCGCCGGCTGGCAGGTTACAGAGAATCTCAAGGTCACCGGTGCCGTCAGGAACCTGTTCGACCGCAATTACGAGTCCGCTCCCGGCTATCCTGAGCCTGAGAGAAACTATGAGATCGGCTTCGAGCTGAGCTTCGGCGAGTAAGCCCGGTCTTCTTCATTAAAAAGCTCCTCCCTGGTGTATACTGCCGCCGGGGAGGAGCCATGCCTGTTAACGTTCTGTTCTTTGATTCCGGAGTGGGAGGCCTGTCAGTTCTTGAGGCCGTAAGAAAGCTGAATCCGGGATTCACCTATTCCTATGTCTTTGACAACGCCTGCTTCCCGTACGGCGAGCTGCCATCGGAATTCCTTGTAGAGAGGGTCACCTCAATAGTCTCCGATCTCGCCTCAAGACTCTCCGCAGGGCTTGTCGTCATTGCCTGCAATACCGCGAGCACTGTCGCGCTCCCTAGCCTCAGATCAATACTTGATATCCCGGTTGTGGGAGTAGTTCCAGCCCTGAAGCCCGCCGCCTCCCTCACGAAAACCGGCGTGATCGGCCTTCTTGCGACTCCGGCGACCGTGCACCGGAGCTATACCCAGAAGCTCATCGACGAGTTCGACCGGGGCTGCCGGATCATCAGGGTCGGGAGCTCGGCGCTGGTCCGCGAGGCGGAGAAAAAGCTCTCGGGCGGTATGGTCGACATGGAAGTCATGAGGCGTGAGCTCGCTCCGTTTGAGGAGGAGCCGCTCACTGACGTGATAGTCCTGGGCTGCACTCATTTTCCTCATCTGAGGCCGGAGATTGAGAGCATCCTCCCTGGAAGGACTCTCATTGACTCAGGAGAGGCGATAGCAAGAAGGGTTGCGTCGCTCACCGGAAATTCCGGAACTTCAGGGCAGGGCGGTACCGGAGAGGCATTCTGCACTGTGATGGAGCCAAGGCTCGAGGGGATACGCGGAGTCCTGAGGGATATGGGGCTCGGAGAGCTCCGGGTCTGGGAGAAGGGAGCGGAATGACGCTCCCGTGCGGCCGTGATCCACTGGGAACTCAGGGACTGAGCCTCCTGAACGACACATCGCAGTGCCTGCCGCAGAAAGCGATTCTTCATGCCGTGACTTCTGTCCGGCCGTCTCTGAACAGGCGCTCAGCGTAGTTTTTGCTGATGATCTGCGAGAGCGCGTCATCCGCAGCTTTTTTGAGCCCGTTCCTGTCGCTTACGTGCTTAAGCACTATTACCGTTCCTGTGGAGTTTCTGCTGTCATTGAATGTAATGTCAGGATAGCCGTCTCCGCTTTCCATGTTTGAAGAGTAGCCTCTGATGATTTTTGATTTGGCTGCCGGTGCCAGCAGGCCATTGATGAATCCGTGGTAGTAGTTTTCCTTCAGAGAGCGGACAGCGGAGTCCCTCACTGATACGAAGGACTCAAGTGTATCGCTGAGTGAAGCGAGAAGATCATTCTGTTTCCCTTCAATAAATTCCCTGGCTATTGTCTCAGATATATTTGCAAAAATACCGTTTCCATTCGGACTATAGTATTTTGTTATCTGGTCACGGAAACATTCCTGAATTTCTGAGTTTGGAATACGGAAAAGATAGTTGTTATCCGAGGAGCCTTTGTCCAAAGTCAGGTACCCTGTATAGAGCAGCACTGACCAGAAATGCTCAGAATGATGCTCGTTCAGTTCACCGTAATTAAGGGAATCACTGACGCTTAGCTGCGCGCTACCGCCTTTTATGAGAGTCTCCATATTATCTGCATCGCCTGATTCCAGAAAAGGCAGGAATTCTCTGATAATGTCATTGCTGCTGGAGCCGTTCCAGTATGCCCGAGGATTGAAATTGTTCTGTTCAGGCGCTTTGGGAGAGGTTGCCAGGTCTTTGCAGTAAGAGCAGACATCCCATGGGCAGAACAGATCATTGCCGTCGATGCTGTAACCGTCATACCAGAGCCTTGCCTTTTCGTACTGGCTTTCAAATCCATAATAACGGAACATTCTCTGCACCTCATCAGGCGTGAATCCGAAAGCTGTGGCAATGCTGTTGCCATTGTTGAGAACAGTATTAACCTCTATGTTGTTCATCCCGGTGAATATGCTTTCCTTGCTGGCCCGGAGACAGCCGGTCATGATTACTTTGCATGGATCTGAATTGCCTTTCAGAATCTGACTGAGCAGCGGGCGTATTATCGAAAGCATTTCCTGGTAATAGCCGTTGATCACTGCTTTCTGCAGAGGCACGTCATACTCATCTATCAGTACAACGGGATGCCTGCGATAGTGGGCAAGTAGAAGAGAGCAAAGAGTTACAAGCGAGGATGACAGTATGTATTTGGCATCTTTGCTCTTCATAAGTTTCCGATCGAGAAGGTCTGATAAATCTTCCTTTTGTCTTTTGTTCAGCTTGTCACTGTCCAAGAGCCATTCGAATTCTGCGGCAAGACGGTAGATTTTATCGGCCAGGTTTGCTATGGCTGAGTCAAAGTCGGTGCCGTCCAGACCGTTAAAAGTGAAATAAACGACCGGAAACTGCCCCATGCACTTGGAGGTGAACTCCTGATCGCCGAGAACCCGGAGACCTTTGAAGAGCTTCTGCTGTCTGGTGGTGTCACCTGGATTATCCCTGCTGATTTCGAGAAAATGCCTGAGAGTGCTCATCATTAGTGTTTTTCCGAAACGGCGGGGCCTGAGTATTAAGAGTCGGTCGTTGTATACTGAAAAGATTTCCTTAAGGTACTGTGTCTTGTCAACATAATAGTAATGACCGTTTATGAAATGTGCGAAGTCTTCATTGCCTGCTTTGGGCTTAAGTGTCGCAGCTGAGTTGACAATCATACGTTGGCCCTCTGTGACTGATTAAAAGAATGATAGATGAGTGTTATTGATGTGGCAAAGCTGGAATACACGAACCGCTGTCATCGTGAATTCCTTAAAAATTGGGAATTTTAGTTTTTAATCTCACTTCTCTTTTT
>SAMEA3663052__coassemble_478_pt1 | contig 28336 bp, 26 predicted proteins | sample SAMEA3663052__metabat2_high_PE_014 | metagenome-assembled genome bin SAMEA3663052 (sample SAMEA3663052) | pig gut metagenome | biome: pig gut; feature: pig-associated habitat; material: faeces | place: France | collected 2012 | reverse complement strand
CCGGGCTGGAGCTCGGCTTTGACGTCGCCAACAAGACCGGGAGCAAGAAGACTGCAGTATCACTGCACGAGATATTCACGGAGCCGCGCTACACCTCAATGCGCTTCGAGTGCCTGCAGATTTCGGCAAGGCTCGCCGCGATCTGCCCGGATCTCGAGAAGCTCCTGGACACCGCCTCCGAGACAGCTGATCCAATCCCTGTCGCGAACATCACCTCGCTCGTCCTCCGCTCGGTTCCCGCACTCGAGTTCCTCGGCGTGAGGATCGTCATGCCCAAGGGCCTTTCAAAGCTCCTGAGCCCGCACTCCTCCGTAAGCATGGGACTTTCCTCGCCGTGGAAGGAGTCAGGCGGGATCCTTGCCCTCGGCAACCTGCTCACCTCCAGCTGGGAGATTGCGGTCGGCGAGAAAAAGATCACCCGCGAGGACTTCGACCGGCTCCGCGGATACACAGGTCAGATCATCCGCTTCGGCGACACCTTCATCTATGTCGATCCGGCCGAGATAGAGCAGATCGAGAAGCGCCTGAAGCAGCAGAAGTCAGGCGACGCCCAGCCCCGCGGCCTCATCGCCGCCGCGTTCTCAGGCGAGTACGACGGCTCCTCCGTATCGCTCAGCCCGTCACTTAAAAAGGCCCTCGCGAGGCTCACCGGCGAGCAGGAGCTCGAGCTCCCGAAGATGCTCACGGCGGATCTCAGGCCTTACCAGGTCAGGGGCTACAGCTGGCTCGCGAAGAACATCGATTTCGGGATGGGCTCAATCATCGCTGATGACATGGGGCTCGGCAAGACCGTGCAGGTCATTGCCGCGATCGAGCGCCTCCGCGAGAGAGGCGACTTCGCGAACAAATTCGCCCTCATAGCGGTCCCCGCGACGCTCATCACCAACTGGACCAGGGAGCTGCGCCGCTTCGCCCCCGAAATCCGCTTCTTTGTCTATTACGGGACCAAGAAGACTCTGCCCTCCGCCGAGAACGGCGCCGAGAAGCCTGACGTGATCATCACAAGCTACGGCGTCGCGAGGACTGCCTGCCGCGAGCTCGGGAAGCTCCCGCTCCGCCTCCTCATCATCGACGAGGCGCAGGCCATCAGCAACCCCCAGTCGCAGCTCTTCAAGGCCGTATCGCGCCTTCAGTCCGACGCCAGGATCGCGATGTCCGGCACCCCCATTGAGAACAGGCTCATGGAGTACTGGTCGATCATGCAGTTTGCGAACCCGGGGCTCCTCGGTCCTGCCTCGCGCTTCGCGAAGGACTTTGAGCGGCCCATAGAGGAGCGGCATGATCCGGACGCGCTCGCAAGGTTCAGCCTGATCACCGCGCCGTTCATCATGAGGCACCGCAAGACCGACACCTCGATAATCACCGAGCTCCCCGAGAAGCTGGTGTTCAACCGCTACTGCACGCTGACAGGCGAGCAGGCAGCCCTCTATCAGGGAACGGTTGACGACGCCCTCAGCCAGATTGCGGCAGAGGCGGAGAACAGCGAGGACGGACGCAATGCCGAGGAGATCACCGCGGAGCGCGGCCTCTCCGTGCAGAAGCTCATCATCAGGCTCAAGCAGATCTGCGACGCCCCGGAGCTCCTCCCGGCAACCGACCGATTCCAGGGACCTGAGTACTCCGGAAAGGGCGAGGCCATGCTTGACCTCGTCTCCAATGTCATCGACACGGCCGGGAAGGTGCTCATCTTCACCCAGTTCCCCCAGATGGGCCCTGTCCTGCAGAACTGGATCTCGGCAAGGACCGGCAGGATCCCGGACTTCATCTCGGACGAGACGCCCGACAGCCAGAGGCAGGCCATGATCGACCGCTTCCAGAACGACCGCTCGGTCAACATCATGATCCTCTCCATCAGGACCCCGGGCAAGGGAATCAGCCTCACTGCCGCCAATACCGTGATCCACTATGATCTGTGGTGGAACCCGTCCGTGGAGAACCCGGGCGGCGCCGACCGCACGTTCAGGATCGGGCAGAACAGGGACGTCAGCGTGTTCAGGTTCATAACTGCCGACTCCTTCGAGGAGAATTTCGATGAGATTGTGAAGAGAAAGCCGGAGCTCTCGGTTCTCAGCGCCGATGAGTGCCGGAAGTACCTGGGCGCAATCTCGGATGACGAGCTGCACAATATCTTCGACTACTCGAAGAGCTCCGGGAGCTGAGCGGCAGGGATGCCCGTCTTTTCCCATATGACGGGCAATTCGGCTAAAATAGCGCTCCGGCGTCCTCCGGGCGCCAGATATTTTCTGAGCCGGCTGAAGGCTTTGCCCATCAGCCAGATTTTCCGGGAATCCGCGATGGCACTCAAGGTAGTAATCGGCATGTCAGGAGGAGTTGACTCCTCAGTATCGGCCTATCTTCTGAAGAAGGCCGGATTTGACGTAACCGGCCTCTTCATGAAGAACTGGGAGGAGGATGACACCGACACCTACTGCTCGGCCGCGAAGGACCGCGCCGACGCCGAGTCAGTCTGCCGGAGCCTTGACATCCCGCTTAAGACCATCAACTTCTCCGCGGAGTACTGGGACGACGTCTTCGAGAACTTCCTCTCGGAGTACAAGGCCGGCCGCACCCCGAACCCCGACGTGCTCTGCAACCGCGAGATCAAGTTCAAGGCCTTCATGGAGCACGCCCTCGAGGATCTCGGGGGCGACTACATCGCGACCGGGCACTACGTGCGCCGCTCCGATGTCACAGAGCTCTCCGAGGATTATGTCCGCTCGCTCGACACCTCCATTGACGCGATGCGGACCCGCGTCAGGATGCTCCGCGCCTCGGATCTCTCGAAGGACCAGACCTATTTCCTCAATGAGGTGAGCTTCAGGAACATCGGCCGCACGCTCTTCCCCGTAGGCGCTCTCATGAAGAGGACCGAGGTGAGGAAAATTGCTGAGGAGCTCGGGCTTGCCACGGCGAAGAAGAAGGACAGCACCGGCATCTGCTTCATCGGGGAGAAGAGGTTCAAGGAGTTCCTCTCCCAGTACCTCCCGGCGAAGCCAGGTAAAATCGTGACCGATGACGGTATGGTCCTCGGTCAGCATGACGGGCTCATGTACTATACTCTCGGGCAGAGGAAGGGCATCGAGCTCGGCGGGATAAAAGGGTATCCCGAAAAGCCCTGGTTCGTCCTCGACAAGGATCTGGAGAACAACCTCCTTGTCGTCGGGCAGGACGCGGAGCACCCCCTGCTCATGAACAGGGGCTTCATCACCGAGAGGCCCTTCTTCGTTGACGAGACGCCGAGACACAGGATGTTCCGCTGCGGCGTCAAGATCCGCTACCGCCATCCGGACGATCCCTGCCGGGTATTCCCCCGCCCTGACGGGACTCTTGCCGTGCTCTTTGACTCGCCGGTATCCGCGGTGACCCCGGGACAGTCCGCGGTGTTCTACGACGGCGAGGTGTGCCTCGGCGGAGCGGTGATAAACAAGAGAATAAGGCTTGACGACACAGATACGGCCGCGGATATTGAGAAGCAGGCGGCACAGCAGACGGAGAACGGCTTGAATGGCTGATTTTGAGAAAAGGACCTACGCGCTCGCAGCGCTCTTCACCGCCTCGGCGATAATCCAGGATCTCGCGGAGCGCGACGAGATGGAGGGTGAGCACGACACCCCGTACAGCACCGTCATCAACGCGGTGTTCAACCGCTTCCCGGAAAAGACTTTCGAGATCTACGACCGCGAGGGGCTCAGGACCGGCTACCAGATCCTGGCAAACCCCGCGTCAGTCGCGCAGACCCGCGGCGCGAGGTTCCTGAAGTACGCCGAGAACATCAACGAGCAGACCGAGTCATGCATGAGCCGCTCGAGGAAGAAGTTCATGGACGCCCTGGGGGATGACATTGACTCCCTTAAGGCCGACATGGACGCGAACGGCTGGGACGCGCTCGACGAGCACGTGACGGAGCGCCTCGCCGGCATGTACGTCAGCAGGATAAGCGATCACAACACCAAGATCATGATTTACGGCAGGCATGATCTCACACCGGTAATGGGAAAGCTCAGGGCCGCGCTGCTCGCCGGGATCAGGGCATCGGTCCTCTGGCACCAGCTGGGAGGCGGATCATTCTTCCAGCTGCTCATGAACCGGAGAAAATATACGGAAGAGGCCGCCAGGAACATCTGACGGCCCCTGGACAGGCAACAAGGAACAATCAGGAGAAACAGCATGGAACTCAGCCCGCTTACCGCGGTGTCGCCCATTGACGGACGCTATGGCTCAAAAACAGCGGATCTCAGGGAATACTTTTCTGAATTCGGTCTCATCAAAAAGCGCGTTACCGTCGAGGTGACCTGGCTCAAGAAGCTCTCGGCAACCCCGGAAATCGCAGAGGTTCCCGCTTTTTCAGAGGAGACCGTAAAGTACCTTGACGGGATCGTAGAGAACTTCTCCCTCGCCGACGCCGAGAGGATCAAGGAGATCGAGAAGACCACCAACCATGACGTCAAGTCAGTTGAGTACTTCCTCAAGGAGAAGGCTGCGGCTGTTCCCGAGCTCGCGAAGGTCAGCGAGTTCATCCACTTTGCCTGCACCAGCGAGGACATCAACAACAACTCCCACGCCCTGATGCTGAAGGACGGCCGCGACAAGGTGCTCGTTCCCAAGATCTCCGAAATCATTGAGAAGGTGCGCGAGCTTGCCCACCGCTACGCACGCGTCCCGATGCTCGCGAGGACCCACGGCCAGCCTGCCACCCCGACCACCGTCGGCAAGGAGATGGCCAACGTCTGCTACCGCATGGAAAGGCAGCTCAAAGAGATAAAGGAGACCCCGATCCTTGCCAAGATCAACGGCGCGACCGGCAGCTTCAACGCCCATATGGTCGCCTACCCCAACGTTGACTGGAAGAAGTTCAGCGAGGAGTTCGTAGAGAGCCTCGGACTCACCTGGAACCCGTACACCACCCAGATCGAGCCGCATGACTACATTGCCGAGCTCTTCAACGCAATCACCAGGTTCAACACCATCCTCATCGACTTCGACCGCGACGTCTGGGGATACATCTCCATCGGCCACTTCAAGCAGAAGACCATCGCCGGCGAGGTAGGCTCCTCCACTATGCCGCACAAGGTCAACCCGATTGACTTCGAGAACTCCGAAGGCAACCTCGGCCTTGCGGACGCCGTCATGACCCATATGGCGCAGAAGCTCCCGATCTCCCGCTGGCAGCGCGACCTCACCGACAGCACGGTCCTCCGCAACCTCGGAGTCGCCTTCGGCTACTCCATGATCGCCTATGCATCAACCCTCAAGGGACTCTCGAAGCTCGAGATCAACGAGGAGGAGATTGCCCGCGACCTCGACAACAACTGGGAGGTTCTCGCCGAGCCGTTCCAGACCGTAATGCGCCGCTACGGCATCCCCAAGCCCTATGAGAAGCTCAAGGCGCTTACCCGCGGACAGAAGGTCAACGCCAAGGTCATGGAGGACTTCATCGAGACACTCGACCTCCCCGAGGAGGTAAAGGCATCGCTGAGAAAGCTCACCCCGGCCAACTACATCGGACTCGCCGCAGAGTTCGCCGAGAAGATCTGAGCCTGAACCAAAGCTCTTAAGGGGGCCCCGGCAGATGCCGGGGCTTTTTTATTGGCCTTAAGCCCTGCAGCTGAAGGCGTGATGCGGGACCGGACTGCCGGCAGGCCCGGCATCAGGAATGAAAAAGCCGCCCCGGCACAGAAACGCCGGAGCGGCATCACGCAACGGAGAATTGTACAGGCCATAAACCTCTGCGTCTCCCGCGGAGAACTACTCAAGCGAGTCTGCCTCCACCTGGATGAAGGCAAAGGAGATGGCGCTGTGCGGAGGCGAAATTGCGGCGTTTTACGGCAGGTGCAATCCTGATCCATTCACCCTGCTTCAGGGGGACCATCTTTTTGCAGCGGCGATGCAACAGTTTTTGTTCAAATCGTCCAATCTTCGACCGCAAGTCTGGCGATCCTGGAAAATTCTCGCGTGTTGTGCGTCACGAGCGTGCCGTTCTCCGCCATCGCGGTCGCAGAGATCAGAAGGTCGTTTGCTCCAATGACCTGCCCCTTCGCTTCGAGCTCCGCGCGGATAAGACCGTAGCATTCCGCTGCTCGCCGGGTGAACGGCGCCACATCAAATGGATGCAGGAACTCCCGATACAATTGGATCGTCTTCACATAGTCGAAGCTCTTTCGCGCACCGCATTCGATTTCGGCCAGGACCACTGTTGGTATGACGATCGCCATCGAGGGGACTTGCTCAAAATGTGGAAGGATGGCAGGATATTTCCCGTTCAGCGCATAAATGATGATGTTCGTGTCGAGGAAATACTTCATAGCGACACATCCTCAGGTGGGACATCTTCCGGTTCTTCATCAAAGCCGAGATCCGCGCCTTGACCGAACAGCGCAAAAAATCCCGGTTCGTATGTGCTTTTTGCATCCAGTGCGGCATCGAGTTCGAGACTGCACGGATATTTATGCTGGATGACGGTCTGGCGCAAAAACATATTCAATGCGGTCGTCAGGTTCAGGCCGAGCGATTCATAAATTTTCGAAGCCTGTTCTTTGAGCGCTTTATCCGTCCGAAATGATACCATCGTCATGTGACCACCTCCATATATACATTATAAATCTTGTATATACATTGTCAATATTATTTCTCTTCCGTGCGTCTGCAAAAAGCTGCTGCATCATTCGATGCTTGCCCTGCTTCATCTGACTTGCCAAGGAGTTCGCCGAGAGCATCTGAGCCTGAGGTAGGCGCTTACCGGAGCCCCGGCAGAGACTGGGGCTTTTTGATCCGGCGCGGCCGGAGAGAGAATGGAGTGAACCGGACCGCCAGTACTATGGAAAGCCATCCATGAAATGAAAAAAGCCGCCCCGGCACTCTGAAATGCCGGAACGGCCGCTTCCCGAAAAAAATCTTCCAGAACTTACGCCTCTGCGTCTCCGGCGGTGAACTCCTCAAGGGAGCCGGCCTTTACCTGGATGCAGACAAAGGAGATGGCACTCTCTTCAGATGCGAACATGCGGCGCTTTCCCTGAGGCGCGATCCTGATCCAGTCGCCCGCTTTCAGGGGAACGCTCTCACCGTCAACCTCAAACCTGCCGCTTCCGGAGATAATGCCGTAGATCTCCTCGTTCTTCTTATGCCAGTGGACGAACGGAACGCTGCCGCCTGCCGGGATGGTGTTGATGCTCACCTCGGCGCCCGTAAGCCCGAGCTTATCGTGAAGCTCGGTCCTTGCTGCGTTCTGATCCGTGCTGACAATGCTGTAATTTTTCATTATGCGCTCCTTTTTCCATGCCAGGTCAGATGTTCCTGACCAGACAGAACAATTAAGATGGCTCCGTCTTTGTTGTAATCATTGTTATTACAACTGTATTTTATCCCCGCCTGATCAGGAATGCAACATCTTTCACAGAAATAACCGGGAAATGCCGGAACAGGGTTTGTATAATCCGGATATGCCACCATATAGATAGCATATGACAGCAACCGTCAGGCAATCCCGCCTGCTCCGGGAACGGAGGGCCAGAGCGTGAAATTTCCAGATGAAGAACAGTTCGGAAAGGCCGCCGACGCGGCAGTGAGGACGTTTTCGCTTAAGAACAACGGCTGGAACGCCGTCCTAGCCTCGATCCTCAGGATAAAAGGCGCGAGGGTAAACAGGACTGAATTCCTCAGGCAGGTGTTCGAGCAGCTCCCCGCGGGCAGGACGTGGATGAGCGCTGAGACAGTGCAGGAGCTTGCTGCAAAGCGGATCCGCCGCCACACCATCGAAACCTCAGCAGCCTCTGCCGCCGCAGGCCTTCCGGGAGGCTTCGCCCTCCTCGCCACGGTTCCTGCTGACGTGATGCAGTACCTCTGGCATACAGTAGTACTCGCGCAGGAGCTCTGCTACCTCTACGGCACCGCGGATCTTTTTTCCGAAGACGGCCGGCTCTCAGACCAGGGAAACGGCATACTGACCCTGGCCGTCTGCCTGATGCTCGGCTCAAGGGACACCGAGACGGAAAACGCCTTCAGCGCGCTCTACCGTGCGCTCAAGGAAAGGGCACTCAAAAACCCGAGCTTCCTCGCCGTCACGGCGAGGTTCTGGTACCCCGCGGCTGAAAAGGCCGCGGAATGGCTCGGGGCCAAACTTGCAGGAACTGCCGCAAGGGGAGGGCTCAGCAAGTTCCTTCCTCTCATCGGCGCCGCCGTGAACGGAATAGCCTCCTACGCGACATTCTCCTCTGCTGCCGTGTTCCTTGAAAGCTCTCTCAGGAACGCCGCGAAGGCCGCGGCAGAAGAGCAGGCTCATGGCGGGTTCAGCGCGTAACGGAAAGCCCCTTTACCAGCCTGAGACCTCCGCATTGTCATGCTGCCGGCTTCTGCCTTTAAGAGGCTGAAGGCCGGTTTTTCTTACTGCCACACTCCGGTGTAGTTTACCCTTCTCACAGCCGTTTCATAAAATAAGTCAAACTGATCAAAACACAGCCAGCAGGCGCGTTCACGACAGAGTCCCTGAGCACTGCATGCCCTACAGCCAGCAGAGACACCGCCAGCGGCTTCACAGGAATCAGCCATTCACATAAAAGAGGCTAAGGATGAAGAGAATTGCAGCAATATTCGCTGCGGCGGCCATGCTTTATTTCACTCAGGCAGCCGGAGCTGACGATCAGGGAATTGATATCGCGCAGATAAAGTGCGCCCAGCTTCTCCAGAGCGATGATAAGGCAAAGTCATTCATGATGAGCTGGATTGTCGGCTACCTTTCCGCAAAGAACAACAATACGGTAATGAGCAGCGACTACATGGCAAAGCTCGGGACATATCTCGAAACCTATTGCGGCGAGAATCCGGACACGCCTGTTCTCGACGCCGCCGGGCAGATGAAATAGCCCTGCTCAAAACTCAATTCCGTGCATCCTCCACCGGACATGACGGGCGGATGCACTCTGCAGTTCATATATATTTCAACAGAGAAAGCCGGCATCCGCTCCCGCCTGGAGGGGCCGGCACGGCACATACAAGGCACGGGGGCATAATGCATGAGTAAACCGAAACACTTTCATCTCGGCGCGCTGCTGGCTGCGGCACTGTCGTTTTTCCTTGCCATGCCGGCAAGCGCCGACTCATGGCTTTTCTACGTATGGCTCGTAGGCAGCGAGTTTGCCAAGACATCATGTCCCTACAGGAAATCCGACGGCGGCGCTGCCACGATGGATATTCAGGAGATGATGCAGGCGCAGGAAAACCTGCCCAAGGACGACATCAAGGTACTGATCCAGACCGGCGGCTCTAAGAAATGGCATGCCGAGGACATCATATCGGCATCAAAGTCACAGAGGTGGCTGATAGACAGCGAGGACTTGCACCCGCTCGAAAGCTTAAGTCTGGTTAATATGGGAACACCGGAGGCCCTGGCTGACTTTCTGGAGTACGGCAAAAAGAACTACAAGGCCGATCACCGCGTGCTGATTTTCTGGGATCACGGAGGCGGCCCTGTCGCTGGTGTAGGATTCGATGAGCTGCATCCTGCTAATAACGAATTCGGCATCGATTTCCTCTCACTTTCCGAGATAAGCCAGGCGATTGAACAGGTTTACGGCGAAGAAGAAAAGCGTCCGTTCGACATTATCGGATTCGACGCCTGCCTGCAGTCATCCATCGAGTCATTGCAGTATGTCGGCCTGTTTGCTGATTACATGGTTGCCTCTGAAGAGACGGAGCCTGGCAACGGCTGGTATTACACAGGCATTCTGAACGGGCTATCGAAGAACACTTCCATGTCAGCTGAGGAATTGGGCAGGCTGATAGTGGACAGCTATCACCAGGGCTGCAAGGAAGTTGGAACCGATGCCCAAACGACCCTTTCTCTCACTCATGCAGGCAACTCTGCCCCGTTTATTCTCGCCATGCAGGACTTTTCTGATGGCTTAGCGACAAAAGTGCTGGAAGCCAAGGGCTCGGGACGCAAGGGACTTATCTCAAAAATTGACAGAGTAGCCAGGAATGTCACGAAATACGGCAGCGACGGGACAGATTCAATCGATGTCGGAGAGTTCCTTGAAGGTGTGTGCTCTGACAGCAGTTTTCAGGATGTATGCGGAAATGTCCAGCAGGCCTACAATGATGTCGTTCTCTACAGCACGACAGGTGACAGCATGTCAGGCACCGGGCTTTCCATGTACTACCCTCTCACGAACCAGCTAAAAGCGAAACATTTCAATGCTGTCCTGCAAAACGGATATTTTCCGTCTTACTTGCTCTTTGTACAAGGCATGATGGCAGGAACTCTGAACGAGCAGCTAATAAACAGCCTCTATGAAGACATTGATTCGTGGCGCAACTACTACCAGCAGCTTCTAACAGCAACAGGAAGCGGAGCCGGACAGGCTGGTGCATCAGGCGGGAGCGAGTCCCAGGAAGGAGGTGCTGAATCCTCAGGGGAGACCGCGTCTGCAGAAACCGGGAGCGGTGGTGAGTCAGGCCAGGAGACTGATGAAACCAAGCCCAGCGCAGCTCCTTCAGAAGGCGGCTCAGGAACAGGCTTAGCAGGGCTATCACAGTCGCTTGTGGCTCAGGCTGCATCAATGCAGAGCCTGAACTCGGAGATCCAGAAGGATGACGGAATCTCAAAGCTTGGTGAAATTGCCGTAAAGCTGAAGGATGACGGAACATCCTACATAGAGATCCCGAAAGAGTACCTCAGCAGCGTGAGCAGGGTCACCTACGTAATGGGATCATATAGCGAGGAGGACAAAAAAGAGGGCACTCCGGCATTCATCATGATAATCGGTGAGGGCGGGCAGCTCACGGCTGACTGGGACAAGGGGATCTTCAGCGACAAGTTCGGAGGCGCATGGCCGATGTTAGGTGACAGTATGCTCTCGCTCGAAGTCACAAACGTCACGGATCGCTACATTACCTACGACAGCCATGTCAAAGTCAACAAAAAAGATGCCAGCATGAATATCGTCTACGATATAAAGTCAAACACCTATAAGATCATCGGCTATACGCCTATTGACGAGAGCGGCATTGCCCAGAGAAGCGTAAGGTTTAAGAAAGGCGATGAAATTACAACGGTAATGAGTGCTGTCTCCCTTGAAGATGAAAGCAGGGAATGGGACACTGACATGGAAACCTACAAGTACAGCGACGACCTCAAGATAGAGGCCAAGGATATGGGTTCGGATGTCACGCTGCTCATGTACTACCAGGTAACCGACTTCAAGGGCAACGAGGCCACCTCAAGTATGGTTGCCTACCAGCTGAAGGAAGAGAGAATGAATGTCCAGCTTTTCGATGACTGGGCCGCTGAAAATTCCGGCGCATCAGGAGCAGAAGGTGAGTCCGGAAACGCTGACGGAGACGGTGAAGGAGCCGGTAAGGGCGAAGCCAAGGAATAAGCAAAGGGCTGATTAAGAACCGGCTGTGAACAAGGTGACTGATGCTCACAGCCATTAAATCAAAGCGCTGCATCATGCAGCGCTTTTTTCATTTCTGCAAAAGGTTAAAAATGGCGGGTTACGGTAAAGCGCTGCAGGCTGACCCTCTCTCCGTCACCTATTCCGGCCTTGCGCTTTGAGATCGCAATCTGCTCCTCGGGCGTATCAACGCCGTCGAGATCAGGAAGCAAAAGCCCCCTTCTTCCCCTGCTTTCCACGATTACGCCGTATTTCTTCGGATCAAGCTCTGACTCCGACTCAATGCTCTCTGGATCGCTCAGCACATCAACGCTGTACTCAAGGAGAGCAAGCTCATCAGGCTCCACTGGCGGAAACCTCGGATCCTCAGTCGCCGCGCAAACGGCGTTCCGCATAATCTCCTCTGCGATGGATCCGGTGACGGGAAGTATTGTCCCGATGCAGCCGCGGAGCCTTCCGAGGCGGTGGAGCGACACGAACACGCCTGCCCTGCGGGACTTCATCTCAGGCGGAAGGCCATCAGGCATAACTGGCGTCTCTCCTGAGATATGCTTCTCGATTGTCATGCGCGCGAGGCTCACATAGGGATCCTCCGCCCGTCTCTGCTCCGCGATCTTCTCCTGAAGGATCCGGTCGAACTCCTTGAGGAAGCAGCGCCTCTTGTCAGGAGCGCCCGGAGTGAAGGTCACGACTCCGTAGCCGACGCCTGTGACATCCTCATGTGAAAGCGGATCTGCCTTCACCGACACTCCGTCAAAGGCTCCGGACATGATGACAAAGCTCCGGTGCCCGCACTCAGCAGCCTTCCCGCAGAAATTCTCGTCAAAGTCAAGAAGCTCACCGAACGAGGCAGTACCCATGACACGCATGATCCGCTCATCATAGACTGGACCTTCCTCCGCGAAGCCGTACGGGCCGTAGTCCTTCAGCTTGTGGGAGAGGTCGCCGCTCGCGACGAACACCGCCCTGCGCCCGAGTTTCTCCACAGCGTCCCTTATCGCGATGCCGAGCCGGTAGTGCTCGCTCAGGGAAAAGCCGGAAAGGCCGATCCGCACAATGCGGAGGCGCGGCCTTGCGTCATTCAGGAGCCCGGCGTCATCAAATGCCTTCCGGAGGAAATACAGGGGAACCAGCGTGCCGTGATCGAGGCTGCTGTCGCGTTCCCCAAGAGTGCCGGCATGTATGCCCCGCTCACGCGCGATGGAGGAGATTTCAGAGACGAGCTCAGAGTCATAGTCAGTCTCTATTGAGACCTCAGGCGCACCGAAGCGCGAGAGGTCGCCCGACGCTGAGGTTCCCGGAGAGATATGGAAATAGTCGCTGTACATTACTGTGTGAGGGCTCGTGATGATGAGCGTGTCAGGGCGTAACGCCGCGGCGAACGCCGCGGCCTTCCGGTACGCGTCCGAGGTCTTCACGATCTCTGACTCCCTGCCGCCTCCGATCTCAGGAACAATAAGGGGCGGATGCGGAACCATGATGCCGCCGGCTATTGACATATTTGCCTCCTAGCAGTTGCCTGTATAAACATGCCTTAAATATCCCGCCGCCACGCTGGCAAGCGAGCGTACGAGCTCCGGATCGGTTGCCTCCCGGTCAGTCATTCTCCAGCGCGGGAAGAAGCGCGTGACGTGCAGCGGGATCTCCGGATCGACTGACGATACCCATTCTGCAATCTGACTCATCTCGTCAGGCGAGTCATTCTCCCCGGGGATTATGAGCGTCGTGAGCTCCACGTGGCAGGAGCGGGCAGCCGCCTCAATATTGCGCTTAGCCGTTTCGAGATCGCCGCCGATCCTCCGGTAGAATCTCTCAGAGAAGGATTTCAGATCGATATTGGCGGCGTCCGTGACGGCCATCAGGCTGTCCCACACCTCAGGCGACGCTCCGCCGTTCGTGACGAGCGCGAGCTTCAGATCCGTCCCTTTCATGGCCTCGGCCGTATCGAGAATATACTCCCAGGAGACCGACGGCTCATTGTAGGTGAAGGCGATGCCGATGTTTCCCCTGCTCCTGAGATCAAGCGCCATCGAGGCCAGGCTCTCAGGCGGCACATATCTGTACTGAGCATCGCGCTCGGATATCTGTGAGATGCCGTGGTTCTGGCAGAACGGGCAGCGGTAATTGCAGCCGAAGCTCCCGACGGAGAGGATGAGCGATCCCGGAAAAAAGCGCCTCAGGGGCTTCTTCTCCACCGGATCAAGCGCCAGTGATGTGATCTTCCCATAATTTGCAGGGATAACCCTGCCGCCATCCGCCTTCCTTGCCCGGCAGAGTCCGTATTCACCTTCATTAAGGCTGCAGCAGTGAGGGCATCCTGGACAGACTGCCTTTTCTCCCATTAAAGCCTCCCAGATAACCAGAGGATTTCGACTGAAATATTACTGACCGCCGGGCAGGCTTTCGGAGTCCGACAAGCCGGCCGACGTGTCTAACTCATTATGTTCCGGCTGGTTCCATCAGCCTCTTTGACCTGTTTCAGAAGCCTGGCATCCTTCATTTTTTTAATATACCGCTGGACTGTTCTTGAAGATACTCCGCACTTCTCCGAAAGCTCCTGCACAGTCATGAAAGGATCGTCTTTCAGCAGATCAACGATCTTTTGCTCTGTGGACGGCACTTCTTTTCTGACTGCCACTCCGTTGCGTAAGAAGGTAAAGCGGAACCCTGTTGAAGTCTCAGCATACTCATACCTTACCTTCTTTGCCCTGCAGGCTGCAAAAGCCCGCTCAAATCCGGTTGAAACCTGCTCAATCGTGCCATTCCGGAAAAGGATATCCGAAATGGTGATATTGAGCGGAATAGGTTCAAGCCCCTTGTTTGCATAGTCTTCAGGAGTATATGGCTTTGGAAACATTCCCGGTGAATAGATTGAGACCCGGTCACTGTATATATCCAGCTCAAAGTCCGTCCCGGTATCGTAATCCCCGTGGCTGAATGCGTTCACAATAATCTCACGGTACGCCTCAGCAGGTATCTCAGGCTCTTCCTTACGTCTGATATCACCGTCCAAAATGAATTTCCAGTCTATATTAGATGCCAGGAAATTCATTGAAGCCTCTATGCACTCGAAGACATTTCCCTCGAATACCTGCAGGCTGATAACCGTCAGCCTGGTAGCCCCTGCAAATCTCACCAGCTTGACCCGCACAGGGCCGTTGCGGGAAAACAATACATTGCCGGCATTATTGAGATTAACCTCGTTAAACATGAGGCCCAAACGGCTGAGCACCTGATCTGCTGACGTGTACTTCAGTACCAGCCTCCCTTTTTCCCTGGCACTGGCCACATAGTCTTTCAGTTGCTCCTCATTGATGTCCTTGAAGCTGCAGCCTGAATCAGCTTTCTCCCAGTCAGAATAATCTGCTCTCTGTGTCATGTAATACTGCCGGAGAGTCTCATTGTCCATCTGGCGGTCTTCATCATGAAATCTGAGAAAATATCTGCCCCTTGCTGAATACGGTACCCTGTTCCCGCTGAATTCCACTTCTATAAAATGCTTTCCGTCAGCAGAAACACACTCTGAAATGCTGTACCTGCATTGAGGCTTCAGATCCCTCGCAATATCCTGGGAAAGCCTGTTTAAAGTAGAATCATCGATTGTCTGACCTTTTACGTCACCATTGTCCTTGACGCCGAAATAGAGTGTTCCCTTCCCATGCTTATTGAGAATAGAGGACATGGACTCAATCCCCTTATCCTTGTCTGCTGTAGATTCCTTAAACTCGATGAACTCAGTCTCTTTTCCGATATTCATGCCAGTCTCCGTATAAGGTAAGATTTTGCAGCGACATCAGCGACACGGTTCGGTGTCGTTTTGCGACATTATACCATGTCGCAATTATCGTCTGCAGATAAAGACAAAACGTAATATTACGCCTTATATAACCTTTAACCAAAATATAATCATGGATGTAGAGCTATATGCACACAGATGGAATTACTGATCGAAACAAGCAAAATGAGGTATATTTCAATGTATTATCGATAAATATTCGGAATTTTAACCAGTCATATATTCTAAGCAACGACAATGCAACATCAGCGACCTGGCTCAGTGTCGCTTTGCGACATTTGACATGTCGTCATAGCGACATCAAAACAAAAAGAAGCGATAGATGCGGGATTTACAGAGTTATTTCTTAGACAGATCAATACAGCATGCCAATAATGGCAGATTTTTCAATTATGTAAAAATACCTTTATATTTCAATAGCTTATATGAGAACATTCAGCATTTTTTCAACAGACTCAAAGAATAAACGACCATGCGACATTAGCGACATGACTCAGTGTCGCTTTGCGACATTTACATGTCGTCACAACGACAGTCAAAAGAGCATAACGCAAACATGGACTGCACGCTTGTCCATGAAAACAAAGCCATGACAGAGGCTGATACTCACCTATGAGATCTCAGGAGACTCACCCATGCTGCATCAGCGTCACTCACCAGCGTCGCTTTGAGACATTCTGCCATGTCGCAGATGTCGCATGCCGGAAGAGAGCCCTGGCATCAATGAAGCATGACCGGCATAAGCGGCAGGCGAACTTTTTCCCGCACCGCAGAGGCCTATCTCCCTGATAAGCCTGCATTATTCCCCGCCGCTGCCCTGCCCGGCCACCGTCCGCTCGAGTTCCCCGAGGAACAGCTCAGCTGCCCTTGAGCGGCTCTGGAACTTCTTCCAGACAATGGTGAGACTCATAGTAAGCTCCGGAACAACGGGTATGAACCTTAGATGGGTTCCTGCCAGGCTGAAGATGTGCCGGAGCGCCAGGGCATAGCCGATTCCCTCCTCCACCATCATCTTTCCTGTATAAATAAGGCTGTAGGTGTCCCTGATGTCGAGCTCCCCTGGATCCTTCCCGATCCACTTCCTGAACTTCCCCGACGAAAGCGGCTGCCTTGCGGCGATAAGCGGCATGCCCGAGAGCTCACTGACATCAACCGAATCACGCAATGCAATCGGATCGTCATCAGGCACCAGGAGCCCCCAGCTGTCAGTGTAAGGAAGCGGCAGATAGTCGTACTTCGACTGATCCACGTCGCCGAACAGTATGCAGAAGTCAAAGAAGCCGCTGTCCAGGCGGTCGGTGAGATCCTCCGTCGTGCCGCAGGTGAAATGGAACCTGATGCCTGGATGCTCGTGCTGCACCCTGCCTGCTGTCTGTATGATGTTTCTGATCGCCTCTGACTCCCCTGTCCCGATGCAGATATCACCGGTGACTTCCTCATCGGATGAGCGCATCTCGCTTACGGTCCTGTGCGCAAGGCTCAGGATCTCCTCGGCGCGCCTCCTGAGGAACACTCCGTCATCGGTCAGCGTGACTCTTCTCTTGCCACGGACAAAAAGCACCTTGCCGAGCTCTGCCTCAAGCTCCGAGAGCTGCCTTGAAAGCGTCGGCTGGGTAAGATGGAGGAACTCAGCAGCCCTGGTAAAATTCTGCTCCATCGCCACCGCCAGGAAATACTCAAGCACGCGAAGCTCCATCGTACTATCCTCCCTTTCTTTATTCGTGATCTGCGACTTACTCATGAAAGAGACGGCCATAGCCAGTCTGTCGTTTATCATGCCTAAAAAGCATCATACACTATTTTTTATAAGTATTTGATATTGTATAAATTGACGTTACAATGGATCTCACACTAAAGAACGATCTTTTCGAACAGGAGCATCAAATGGACGGAAAAATCTGCGGCATGACAAAGGAAAGCCTCAGGCAGTGCCTAAGCGAATGCGGCTGCTGCTGCTCCACTGCTGATTCGGTAATTGAGAAGATTGAGAGCAGCGACCGGAAAGGAGCCCGCAAAATCCTCGAGCAGAAGAGGAAGGAGGCCCTCGAGAGCCTCCACCAGGAACAGCAGAAAATCGACAGGATAGACTTCCTCTCCTGGCAGATGGACAAGGAAGAAAAGTCCGGCGGGAAACAAAAATAGAGCAAAAGCACGGTTTCATCAAATACAGGCAAAAACACAAAGAAAGGAAATGGAGACAGCAATGGCAGAAACGGAAAGGTTCAACCCCAAGTCCAGGAAGAACGAGGAGATACACCAGGAGAGTCTCAGCGGAGAGCGCGCCCTCTACCGCGGGGAGAATCTCAAAATCTACGACACCGTATTTCATGACGGGGAGTCGCCCCTCAAGGAAAGCCGCAATATCGAGGTCTACGGCACCGAGTTCCAGTGGAAATACCCGCTCTGGTACTCGAAGAATATATATGTAAAGGACTGCGTCTGGCAGCCCATGGCGAGATCCGGCGTCTGGTACACCGAGCATATGACCGTCGACGACTCGATGATCTGGGGACCCAAGAACTTCCGCAGGTGCCGGGACATCACTATAAGGAACACCTCGATGCCGGACGCCGCGGAGACACTCTGGATGTGCAGCGGCATCAGGCTCGAGCATGTAACCGCGAAGGGCGATTATTTCGGGATGAACTCCTCTGACATCTATATCGACGGGCTCGATCTCTACGGCAACTACGCCTTCGACGGTGGACGGAACATCGAGATCCACAACTCGAAGCTCCTCACCAAGGACTGCTTCTGGAACTGCGAGAACGTAACCGTATACGACTCCTACATCTCAGGCGAGTACCTTGCGTGGAACACGAAGAACCTCACCCTCATCAACTGCACCATTGAGTCAGACCAGGGACTCTGCTACATTGATCACCTGAAGATGGTGAACTGCAGGCTCGTGAACACCAGGCTCGCCTTCGAGTACTCGACGGACATCGACGCCGACATCAGGAACCGGATTGACTCTGTCCTGAACCCGGGCTCCGGGAAAATCACGGCAAGGACCATCGCGAGCCTCATCATCGAGAGCGACAACTGCGACGCTTCGAAGACCTGCATCACCATCAGGAATGAAAAGGACAAGCCGGCCTGCTGCATAAAGGCAGCCGTCTAGCACAGGGGAGCGAATAAATGCCTAAGTACAATTTCGATGAGATCCTGAACCGCCGCGGCACCAACTCGCTCAAATGGAACGTGGGGGAGAACGAGCTCCCGATGTGGGTCGCCGACATGGACTTCCGGACCGCCCCGGAAATCACCAGTGCCCTGCAGGAGAGGCTCGCCCTGGGCGCCTACGGCTACTCGGTGATCCCGGACGAGTGGAGCGCAGCCTACATTCACTGGTGGAAGGAGAGGCACCATCTTGAGATCCGCCCTGAGGAGCTTATCTTCTCCACAGGTGTCATACCAACTGTCTCGAGCACGGTAAGGAAGCTCACGACTCCCAACGAGAATGTCGTCATACAGACTCCGGTGTACAACATCTTCTTCAACTGCATCGTGAACAATGGCGCGAGGGTGCTAGAAAACCCGTTAATCCTTAAGGACGGCCGCTGGGAGATGGACTTTGACGATCTCGAGAAAAAGCTCGCGGATCCGCAGACCTCGCTCATGATCCTCTGCAACCCGCACAATCCCGTAGGGCGCATCTGGACCAGGGAGGAGCTCTCAAGAGTCGGCGAGCTCTGCGCGAAGTACGGCGTAACGGTGATCTCCGACGAGATCCACTGCGACATAGCGGATCCAGGGAAGAAGTATGTCCCCTTTGCCGGCGTCTCTGAAACCTGCCGCAGGATAAGCGTCACCGCGATAGCGCCCACTAAGTGCTTCAACATCGCCGGGCTCAATACGAGCGCCGCGTTTATCCCGGACAGGATCCTCCGCCATAAGGTCTGGCGGCAGCTGAACACCGACGAGTGCGGCGAGCCGAACTTCCTGGCCATAACAGCGGCGGTAACAGCGTTTGAGAAAGGCGGCGAGTGGCTTGATGAGATGAACGCCTATGTGAGGGCCAACAAGGACTATGCCATAGACTTCATCAGGAAGAACATTCCGGAAATCGATCCGCTCGACACCGAGGCAACCTACCTTCTCTGGGCCGACTGCCGGAAGGCAACTGGGCCTAGGACCGATCTGCAGAAGTTCATCAGAAAGGAGACCGGGCTCTACGTATCCTGCGGCGAGCAGTACGGTGCAACAACCGGACAGGGATTCCTCAGGATCAACCTCGGATGCCCTAGAATCACCGTAGAGGAAGGCATGAGACGGCTTGCTGACGGGATCAGGAAGTACGCCTCAGTGCACTGACTTCCAGGCATGATAGATGTCCTGAGCGGCAGCTCAGCTTAGCACTAAATCAGGTACGGAAAAGCCGGTTCCCCAGATGAGGAGCCGGCTTCATTTATGCCCTGAAAGCTATTGATTACAGGCTCATTTTCAGGATCTCGATGACTCCCTCGCGGTCAACCGGCCTCATGGCCTTGTCAAGCGGCCACCAGTGGGCAAGCACGTGATCGGCCATGTCGGCGAAATGCTCATCGGTGATGCCGAGCTCGCTGAGGCGTGAAGGAAGCCCGATGGATTTGAAGAACTCCGCAGTGCGGTCAATTGCCTCATTGGCGACCTTCATCTTATCCTCAGACGGCGCAATGCCCCAGACATTGGTGCCGTACTGATAGAAGCGGCCGACCGTTGAAGGATCCCTGAGGGTCCAGCGCATAAGGGGCGGAGTGAGGATGGCAAGGCCGACGCCGTGGGTGATGTCGTACCAGGCGGAGACCTCGTGCTCGATGCCGTGGCAGACCCAGACGGAGGGAGTGCGGCCGATGGCCGGAACATCGTTGCAGCCGAAGGAGGCAGCCTGCATCAGCGCAGCCCTGGCCTCGTAATTCTGAGGATCTTTGACTGCAATCGGAGCGTACTTTATCACGGTCTTCAGCATGCCCTCGCAGATGCTGTCAGTGAGGATGTTGCCCTCCTTCACCAGATAGCTCTCGAGAGTGTGGTTGAAGATGTCGGCAGAGCCCGCGGCTGTCTGCCTGGCGCTCACGGTATAGGTGTACTCCGGATCCAGGATGGAAATTCTCGGGAACAGCGACGGTCCGCCGAGAAGCGCGAGCTTCTCGTGGGTGTCGGGGTTGCTGATTACCGCGCCGCCGTCGTACTCGGAGCCGGTTGCCGCAAGGGTCAGGATCGAGACGATGGGAAGGCTCTTCCCGATCTTCTTGCAGTCGAGGACCAGATCCCATGGATCGCCCTCATAGAAGACGCCGCAGGCAACGTTCTTTACGCAGTCAATGACGCTGCCGCCGCCGACCGCCAGGATGAAGTCCACCCTGTTCTCCCGGCAGAGCCTGACGCCCTCGCGTACGGAGCCGATCTTCGGGTTGGGCTCAATGCCGTAAAGCTCCACGATGTTGAATCCCTTGAGGAGCTCCTTCACCCTGTCATAGAGCCCGATATTCTTGATGCTGCCGCCGCCGTAGGCAAGCAGGACGTTTTTCCCCATGCCGCTCACGAGCTCAGGGAGCTCGCTTACGCGGCCCTTTCCGAATACCAGGTAGGTGGGAAGACAAAGATTGTAAGGATACATTGCTTAGGCTGCCTCCAGATTGTTTGAGCGGGAAATGCGTACAGGCCGTCCGGCGGATCCGGACAGCACTTCATTATAATTCCGGATAAAATCAGGAAAACAGGCGCATAGCGCAAATTCATCAGATCATCTGCCGGAAGGCCTTTAAGAGAACCGGTGCCGCGCGGCTTCTGCTGTTTCAGGCGGCCTGCCAGGCCCCGGGCACATGCGCCAGAGCTGTCCATTGACCGGCGGCAGAACACTCTGCCGGAGGCATCCTGTCAGGGCACGTCCCTGCGCTTCTCGAACCTGAACATTCCGTCCCTCATGGAAAAATTGCCGCTGACAGCGGGATCAGGATGGTGCTCATTGAAAAATTCCACAATACGGAACCCGCACCGGTTGACATAGAAGTGGATGTTGCGGCGGTCAAAGTAAGGAGTCATGGTCTCCCAAATCTACACTCCCGGATAGCGTGCTTCTATGGCAGACCAGATAAACTGCCCTGTCCCATGGTTCTGGCAGCCGGCTTTCACATACAGGAAGTCGAGATGCCCTGTTCTGCGGTCTGCGCTGAAAGTCACAATGGCGCCGCCCAGGCGCTCACCGCTGCGGACAGCCTCCAGTGCCTCGGCGCCCTCTTCATTGAGCGATCCGCTGATGTCGTCATCCGGGAGCACCAGGCCGTCACAGGGGCCGTAAACATCCTCGTAGTCTTTCTGGAAGGCTGCCTGCAGCTCCTGCCTGAAGGCCGGCAGCCCGCCGGGCGCAGCTGCCCTGAGTATTATGCTGTTCATTCAATGTTCCGGTTGTCAGGAAAATCCTCTGCCGCCGGCTGACTTCACACGTGCGCGCTCTGCCGGAGATTCAGTCATGTGAGCCCGGCATAGAAGAAGGAGCAGCCGTGAGGCTTAATCTGCTCAGCCTGAAGACGGCTGCATCCTGCATGCAGCGCAGACACACTGCCCCCTACTGCCGCATCCGCATGCAGGGAAGACCCGGCCACTAATGGGAAATGATTGTGTCAGGCTCCCTTACCCTTATCGGCTCAAGCGCCCTCTGCGCCCTGCTCCAGCCGCCGCCCTTCTCCGGGATGATTTCATGGGTGGCAAACCACTCGCGCCTCGCGAGGACGAGCGCGCGCATTCTGTGGCGCGCGAGGCGCTCCTTGATCTGAATGCCTTTCGCGCCTGCCCTGATTATGTCAGCAGGTGAAACCTTCCTCACCGCCTCGAACATGTCAAGCATATAGTCAGCAGGCTGATAGGGGAGGTTCTCAAAGCCGAGGCGCCCGTGGTAGTCGGTGGCAGCCGCCTTCGCGAGCATCGCGACGCGCTCGGGATGCCTGAAGGCGTCAATCGCCATGAAGACCCTCAGGGCAGAGCTGGCCCGGGAGCGCCTGATGAAGCGGTGCACCAGGGAGTGGTTCGCGCAGACAATCCTCGCAAAATCGCGGTACTCATTGGGGATCCTGAGCCTCCCGCACATCCTCTCGACGAGCGGCACGCCCTTCGGGCCGTGCAGGGGATGCCTGGGGAGCTGCTCCTTCGGAGTCAGTGCCTTCCCGAAATCGTGGCAGAACACGCCGAACTTCACCACAGGATCCGGATCATCCGAGATAATCCTGAGGCAGAGCTCCATGTGGATCCCGGTATCGACCTCAGGGTGCCAGTCCTTCCTCGCGGGGACACCGTAGAGCGCGTCAAGCTCAGGGAAAACCGCCCGGAGCGCGCCGCACTCATGGAGAGTTCTCACGAACACGTCAAGCATGCCGTGCTGCAGTGTCTTGTAAAACTCCTGCCAGACACGTTCCGGAACAAGGTAGGAGAGCTCTCCGCTCCTCACGATCTTCTTCATGAGATCCATCGTTCCGGTTGCGACGGTAAAGCCCAAAGGCGCAAACCTCGCTGCAAAGCGCGCGACGCGGAGAACCCTCAGCGGATCCTCCTCAAAGGCAGGCGAGGTGTGGCGGAGGATATGCTTTTTAAGGTCGGAGAGCCCGCCCCACGGATCGACCAGGTTCCCGTCCTCATCCATGGCCATGGCGTTGATGGTGAGGTCACGTCTCGAGAGATCTTCCTCGATGGTTATGTCAGGTGAGAAATCGCAGATGAATCCGTCGTAGCCGTGGCCTTTCTTCTTCTCGGTGCGGGCAAGCGCATACTCCTCGTGCGTCTCGGGATGTAGGAAAACCGGGAAATCCTTCCCCACCTGGCGGAAGCCGCGCTCGAGCATCATCTCAGGCGTTGCTCCGGTCACGACGAAGTCCCTGTCGTGAACAGGCAGTCCCAGCAGTCTGTCCCGTACGGCTCCGCCAACAAGGTAAGTTTTCATGATCCTTCCGGTTCCGCTACATCAGAGAGCGCCTGCAGCCTTATGAGCCGCGGGCAGGAATAAAGTTCTGCAACATATTGTAAGGCATGCCATACAGTTTTAAACCGTACCGTAGCCTATTTTGCCCTGCTGTACCAGCTGTCTGCCTTTTTCCTGTCAGCCTTGATGCAGGAGTTCTGGCTGTACTTCGGATCGTACTCGCGGCCGAGCATCTTTGCCCAGATGGCACTCTTCTCGGCCTGCTTCCCGTAAACCTTCAGAACAAAATCGCAGTCCTTGTTTCTCTTGGCGTCCCTTATCGCCGAGGCGACGAACATGTCATCAGGATTAAGCGAGATGCAGTCCTTGATGAAGTCAGCGCCTGAAATGCCCTTCCGGTAGGCGCAGGCGGATCTCGCGACCTCGGTGTTTAGCCGTTTCTCCGCATCGGCAAGCTTCTGCGAAAGCTCCATGTTCTTCTGGCTGAGCTCCTTAATCCTCGCATCCTTCTCCGCAATCCTCTTCTCGGCCCGTCCGCGCACCGACTCCACCTCAGCGGAGAGGATCTCACCGGTGTTGCCTAGGCTCTCCGACTTCTCACGGAGCCTGTCATTGCTGCTCTCGGCGTCCTTGAGCTTCCTGCATGCCTCGTCGATCACATTCTGATACGCGGCATGGCGCCCGGTATGCTTCCCGTCGCAGAGCTCCGTGACGTTCTGCGGATTCTGCCCGGACCGGAAAAGATCTGACACCTGATCGCAGCCCGTGAGCGCTGCAGAAACAGAAAAAGCCGATGCTGCGGCAAATGTGCAGGCAATAAGGCGGGAAAAGCTGCAGTTCATTCAAAACCTCACAAAGAATCATTCCGGCATACCGCCGCACAGGCCGATTTTAGCAGATGAAGTATGTCAGCCCGGGTACAGGCTGCGGTCAGTCTGCATGGAGCATTATAATCCAGCTGTAAAAATGTGATGCAGGTGACATTATGACAGAAGACGAAAGAGAAAACATCGCAGCAGCCGAGGAGAAATATGACGCCGAGCTTCTCGGGAGCGAGGAGCTCTCGGTGATGAACGAGGCAGTTCATGCCGACAGCTTCCCAGAACATAATCCCCGGCATTCCGTAACAGAGTCTGACGATGATGCCGTGCTGAAAAAGCTTGACTCCGAACTCACTGACATCATCATGAGGACAGAGAGGCTGAGGGACGAGCTGCCGCCCGTCTGAGGATGCTCTTGGGATCAGTATCCAGCAAAATCAAACAGCAGATCGAGGATCCATACCATAAGAGGGATGGTCGCCATGCAGAGTATGGTCGAGATGATGTTGATCGCGGATGACCTCTCATATTCCCGGTGAAACACCAGCGCGAACTGGGTAATCATCACGGCGCACGGCGCCGCGGCAGAGAGAAATGAGACAGTGAGTATCTCGCGGCCGTCAGGTACAAGCGACGCTGCGCCGCAGAGGACATAGAAGAGAGCCGCCGCGAACGGAAACGCAATAAGCCTGATGAACGCGATGAACCAGGCGCGCCTCACAAGGAATATGTCCCTGAGCTTCATTCCGCCGAGGATTATGCCCATCTGGATCATCGCGACCGGCCCCATGGCAAGCCCCATGGACTTCATTGCCGATGAGACTATGTCAGGAAGCCTGATTCCGGTGATGAAGAGAAAAAGCCCGATGAAGACCGCGATGACGTTGATGTTGAGGAAAACCCTTCTCAGCGAGAGCTTCCTCTCACCGCTCACGAGGCTTCTCCCGTGGGTCCAGACAAAGAAGGTCTGCACGGCGACGAACGTGGAGCAGTACATGATCTCCTTGGCGCCGAACACGGCAGCGACGAGCGGGATGATGAGGTTGCCGGAGTTGGTGTAGGCGATATTGGCCTGTTCGATGTCAGAGAGGCCCAAAGGCCTTTTAAGGAGTCTCGCGAGCGCGATGTAGAGCACGTGGCAGAAAACCGCTGCCACGCATGAGAGCACGAGTCCTGCACCAGAGCCGCATGACGGCGACTCGTAGGCCTCGATGATGACGCAGGGCGTGATGATGTAGATGAGGACCACGGAGAGCGATCTGCTGCTTTCCGCAGTCACAAGGCCGGCCTTCTCGACTGCCGCCCCGCAGATAATCATGCAGAGCAGCACGAGAATGCCGTTCATCAGGAGAAGAGGAAGCATTCAGCCGGGGAGCACCACCGAGTAAGGGCTGCCGTCCTTTAAATCCGCGCTCAGCGACTCGTCAAGCGGGCGGAAGAGAACATATTCGTCAGGATAGACGCTCCTGTTCCTGATCCCTGCGCTCACCGCGGGCACAAATCCGAACCTCGAGTAGTACTCGGGATCCCCGACGAGGAATATCCCCCTGAAGCCGCGGCTCACAGCGTCAGCGATGGATCGCTCCACAAGGGCAGTTCCGATGCCCCGGTGCTGGAACTCCGGACGCACCGAGAGCGGCGCGAGGAGGAGACCCTTGATGCTGCTGTTCCCGTGGCTTATCGGGAGCACTGAGAGGATTATGTGGCCGATGATAAGATCAGAGCCATCATCAACTGCCACATACTCGAGCCCCGGGATATATGCGTCAGAGGAACGGAGGATCTCGACGAACTGCACCTCATGCCCGAGCGAAACGGCCGAGTCCCTGAACGCCTCATCGATGAGAGCGGCGATTTCGCCGTACTCGTCCCTTCTCGCGTGCCTGATGATCATGGAGCAAGCCTCCCGATGTCAAAGCCCCCGTCCGGGCGCTTCGTGTAGAGGAAGCGGTCGTGCAGCCTGTTCTCGCCGCCCTGCCAGAACTCGATGGTATCAATCGAGACCCTGAATCCGCCCCAGAAATCAGGGACAGGCACCTGCCCCTTCTGGAACTTCTGCTTGAGCTCGAGGAACTTCGCCTCCAGGATGCCCCTCGCCGAGATGAATCTCGACTGATGGCTTACCCATGCCCCGATCTGGGAGTCCTTCGGGCGTGAGAGAAAATAGCTCACGATCTCCTTGTAGGACGTTTTCGTGGCGGTGCCCTGCACGGCAACCTGACGGTCAAGCGGGTACCAGGGGAAGAGGAGGCTCACATGCGGGTTGCCCGCAATCTGCTGGGCCTTCCTTGAGCCGTAGTTGGTAAAGAACACGAAGCCGTCATGATCATATTTCTTGAGGAGCACGGTGCGCTGCGATGGAATCCCTCCCTCGCCCACGGTCGAGACCACCATGGCGGTCGGATCCGGGAGATCTGACTTCACCGCGTCATCAAGCCATTTCTCGAACATGACGAGCGGATCATCCGGCATGTCGCTCCGGTGAAGCTTGGCATACTTGTACTGTCTTCTGATGCCTGAAATGTCCATGTCTAACCTCCGAGGATCGGGAAGATTCCCTTGAGCCCAGTGCTCATGATCTCAACGCCGAGCGACATCATTATAAGTCCCATCACCCTGGTTGAGATATTTATCCCGAGCGGGCCGAGGATTTTCTGCAGCCAGCCTGCCGAGCAGAACATCAGCCAGAGTATGGAGCCGAAGAGGAGTATCGCGCCGCCGATGACGAACCACTGGCGGAAATGGGTGATCTGCGATGAGTAGACAATGATGGAGCTGATGGCGCCCGGGCCCGCGAGAATGGGTATGGCAAGCGGGACAATGGCCTGTCCGATGGCTCCCTCCTCCTCAAGCGCGGCTGTGGCCTGCCCTTCCTTCCTGGCCTCGGTCATGCTGCCCTTAAGCATCGAGAGGGAGAGGAGGCAGATGAAGATCCCTCCTGCGGTGCGGAATGACGAGATCGAGATGCCGAAGAAATTGAGGATGAACTGCCCGATGAGGAGCGCTATTACAAGCACCAGCACCACCGTGCCGGCGCAGACCGTGCCGACCTTAAGGCGTACCGGAGACGAGAGTCCCGATGTCGTCGCGACAAACACCGGGAAGGCGCCGAGCGGGTTCACTATCGCGAAGAGGTTCACGAAGCAGCGGATAAAGAGAGTGATGTCATCCATGCCTATTTCCCTGCCGGAGCATTTCTGTTAGTGCCGGAGCCTGACTTCTGCTCTGATGTTGTGCCATCATCCCTGAACTTCCTGAGCTTCTCGACCTCCGAGGCCTCTGTATCTCTGCCTCCCACATTCCCGCCCATATGGAAGTGGCAGGTGTCGGCATCGCCGAAGTCAGGCTTCCTCGCGGGGGTTATCTCCTTTTTCTTGTTGAACTGCTTGAAGAAGGTCCTTCTCTCACGGGTATCGTTGATCTTCGCTGAGAGAGTGCGCATGTCGGTCCTGATGGCGGTCTGGGCGTCCGCTGATGAGCTGAATATCGAGAGGTAGACGTGGAAGAAGCAGTTTGCCGCCTCGTCAATGTCATAAATGGCGTTGCGAACCTCATCCTCGTTCTCCAGATCGGCTGCGAACATGGTCTGGAAGGCGGCTGCCCACTGCATATGGGCCTTCTTCTGCTCGCTGTTGAGGAGCGCGTTCATGGCGATCTCCTCGGCAACATCATCGCGCACCCCGTCGCCGTCGCTGTCCGTTCCGAGGAGGCGGGACTTGGGGATCGGAGCATCGTCCGAGCATGAGGAAGCCGTCAGCATGAAGACGGCAAGGAACGCCGCTGAAAATATCCTGCAGAGCCTTCCGGGGAACGCGCTGCCTGTGATTCTGAGCATCATATGAGCCTGAAAAATAAAAAACGACGTGAACTTATTCCACTGCGTGATTTTATCAGGCATGGCCGGAGTTTTCTCAAAGATCGCTCCTCGTCCGGCAGGAGGCGCCGCTGATGCCTGCTATTTCTCAGGCTTTTCAGACTGGCTGAAGAGAACCAGCCGGTCTCCTGTCTTCACGACCGTATTTCCGTTCGGGATTATCACCCTGATGCCGCGCTCGATCAGCACCACCAGCTCCGGCCTGTCGCCGAAGATGTCGCTGACCGTCCTCCCGTCATGCCACTTCTCTGCGGTGCGCTCCGTAAGCTCGACGTCCTGCGTCCCGACCGGGGACTTCGCCGAGAGCGTCAGCCTGTCTCCGGGCTTTATCACCGTGCTGCGGCGGGGGACGATGTCAGTCACCGTGTCAATGCCGAACTTGTTCTTCTCGGTCCTCTGTATGAGCACCAGCCTGGTATCCGGGGGCAGCGTGATGTTCCTTACCTCCCTGCCGTTCCACTTGTAGTCCTCGGGCATGGTGAACTGGATGAACCTCACCGGCATGCTGTCGCTGTAGTCGTTGAAGGTCTTCATGACATCGTTCTCGGTGTCAATCATGCCGAG